>Ga0070717_10003580_pt1 | contig 11139 bp, 10 predicted proteins | sample LARL113metaG_FD_71366 | JGI IMG/M metagenome (GOLD analysis project Ga0070717, IMG submission 71366) | Corn, switchgrass and miscanthus rhizosphere microbial communities from Kellogg Biological Station, Michigan, USA - LAR L11-3 metaG | ecosystem: Host-associated > Plants > Roots > Rhizosphere ...
TTATTGCTGCACGGGCGTATCGGTGGGTTGATTAGGATTCCCTAAATTGTTATTGCCAGTAGGCGGCTGCGGGGCCGCGGTTCCGGGTGCGCCCGTACCCAAGCCGGGAGTTGGAGCTTGTGGAGTTCCATTGACGTTTTGCGGGCCCGGACCAAACATCTGCATCTGTGGTTGATAAGGAGTAGTGATCAACAAACCGCGGTCGAGGTTCGGATCATAAACAAAAGACCATTCGTTGTACTTTTTCTTTTTGTCGAATTCACGGATCGTTGCTAGTTTGCTCGTGCTCGCCACACCGACGATTGGCAGGCCTCCAAACGTTTGTGCCGGCTGATCCGACGAACTCTGATTGCTGCTGTCGTTTGTGCTGGGGGAAGACGACGACTGGGAATCAGTTCCCGAGTCACCAGCCTGGGAGGAGTTCGCGCCCGTTTGCTGCTGGACCGGATTACTTTGTCCGAGCGAACCTGAATTAGGATACGTGTTGCCACCAAGAGTGGAATTGGAGCCATTGTTCGGAGTCAGAGTTCCATTCGATCCGATGGTGCTCGCGCCGGGGATGACTCCGCCGCCTGTCATTCCCATCATGCCCATTTTGACTTCGCCGAAGTGCAGCAACTTGAAATCCTTGCCCGTCATCGGATCTTTGTAGCGCTTCCGCAGAAATCGCATCTGGTTCGTGTTTTCCAGATTTTCGATGGTGGCCGGATAGCGGCCAAATTTCTTGTAGTAGGCGCGAATCGCTCGCGAATACTGCACGCCCCGATGGATCATCTCTTCTTCACGGTCTCGTTGGATCTCGAACTTGATGTCCGTGACCAGCGTGGCGGCTACGATGGCCATCACTGCCATGATGAGCAGCAGGGTGAGCAGGACATAGCCCTGCTCTTGCTTCCTAAGTGCAGGCCGACTTGGTGAAGTGGAAGACATCAAACATAGTGGCCAGTGATCAGCGTTCAGTGGCCAGAAAAAACTCCTCTACCCGCCCTGGGTGAGCGCAATCATCTGTGGCGGACCGCTGTACACCATATCCTGGATTTCAACGGACGTGGCAGAAATCCGTACGACCTTGTAACGGCGGTCGACAATCTCGCCTTCGCCGGCCACGAACACGTCGTCGCCGTTCTTAAGGAAGATTTTCTTCGGCTCTCCTGGTGAGCTGGCGAAACCGTAGAACTTCAATGGAATCGGCGGCGGCGGCGTTGGTTGCGGGGCAACATAGGCTGGTGGAGTATTGTCCACAACTGGCGGAGCCACCGGCTTGGGAATGTCTACATCTTCTCGCTGGGAGACGAAAATGTTCCGGCCCAGGCCCTCGTATTGTGTCTTCTCGCTGCTCGCCAATAGGTCGAGACGCAGGGTCGGATCGAGGTTCTCTGCTTCGGACCGCTTGCTAGCCTTAGCAGACCCTTTGGTGCCTGATTTCGATGCGGTTACACGAGGCACGATGGGGGCTGCGGCTTGCGCGCTGGAATCCGGGGAGGATGACCCTCCGATGAGCGGGATCAATTCGTATGCACAGACAAGTAGAGCGATGACGCCGAGCGCGATGGCCCACGTTGTCTGTTTCTTGTTTTCGAGTCCCAGCTTCACTACGTTGTTCCTGTCTTCAGATATGTTTCAAGTTTAACGCTCAACTTCACGGGACCTTGAGGCTCTCCGGTAAAGGTGACACTGTTGATGACGAAGAACATCTCAGCGCGTTCAAGCGCGTTGATAAAGTGTGCGAGCGAAGTGTAACTTCCTGACAAGTCTGCTTCCATCTCGATGGGTTGCAATCCGTTGCTGCTGTTGTCGGCAGGCTTGTACCGCACCTGATCAATCTTGACGCCGGTTTCGCCTGCGACCTTGCCGAGTTCGCCATAGATCTGCGAGTTCTGGGAAGGGAAGCGATTCTGGTAAAAGTTGGCGATTTGATGCTTTGCCAGATCTATTTTCTCCGGCAGGTCTTTCAGCGGCGCGACTTGTCGCGTTTTCGTGGTCAGTTCCGCCTGAAGCTGGTTGCGTTGCAATTGCCGCGATTGCGCCGAGCCCACCAAAGGCGAGAAATAGAGGATCGCCGCTACTAAATCCACTCCGCCCAGGATCGCCAGGGTCAGCTTCAGTTTCTTCCGGGTTTGCCGCAGATCGGGCATTAGTGCTTTGTCCCTTTCCTGGCAGATGGCTTCGCGCCCGATGTTTTGGGTTTCTGACTCGTCACAGACTTTGGATTTGTTGAGGTGCCCGGTTCGTTCGGCAACTCAGGAACATAAATCGCTGCCATCTCAATTTGCTCGGTATCGCCCGTCTGAGAGTCGACGTGTCTTTCAGCCGTGATTGCGGTCTGCACAAACCGGCGCGACTCTTCCATGCGACGCTCCAACTCAACCGCGCGTTCCCGCGAATCGCCCGCCACCGTCATCTTGAGGGCCAGTTCGTTGTTCTCGTCCAGTTGCGGACTGATTGAAACCAGGTGCACCCGGGGCGGCATGACTTTCTCCAGGTTCTCGAGCACACGAGTCCAGGAGAATGCTTTTCGCTCGATCAATTCATTCAGATAGCGCGACTGATCGCGAGTCGTGCGATTTTCGGGCAGATTCAGAACTCGATCTGCCTCGGCGCGGGTGCGGTCGCGATCGGCGATCAGCGCACGTGTCTGTGCCATGACGACCCGATCGTGGTGCGAAGCTACAAAGCCGGTAATATCGAGGACCAGCAGCACGAGCGTCAGCAGTCCGAGTACGCCGAGAGCGGTGCCCCAGCGGGTCCAGAACTGCCGCGCATCTTCGTAGGGCCGACTCGCGAGATTGATATCAATATGCATAACTTCACTGACCACCGCTGTTACGAAATCAACGCTCCTACTACTCCAGCCATCCTCCACCGCGGCACTGGACCATTGGCGCTGGTGCCGAGTTGCGCAGATGAAACAAGTTCCTGCACATCCGCTCCGGTCTGGGTGCGCAATGCGGCAGCGGCACCGCCCGATTCGGGCAAGCCGGCCACGTAAATTCGGTCGATGTTCAGGTGATACGTATCCTGAAAAAACACGATCGAGGGATAAACTTCCTCAGCCAATTGCTCGCCGTTAATCGTTACTCCGCGAGCATTTTCCAGAGTACGGAACAATTGCAACTGCTCCTCGTTCAGGATCGCAATACTGGTCGTGTGTGCGTCGACCTTGATGACCATCGTGGGCTTCTTGCCATCAGCGGCGCCCAAGGCTGCGAGCGTCGAGGGCAGCACCACGCCAGGATCGAATCCCGCATCGCGAAAGGCCGATTCGTAATCTTCAATCACGCTTCCGAGCGCAACCGCGGCCACGACCTTCACTTCGTCCCCGACTTTTTGAGCGTGATAGGAGACCTTAGCCTTCTCCACGTCGAACGGAAGCGACTTCTTCAGGCGGAACCGCACGACGCCAAGCGCCTCTTCCTGATCAGAGGGCAGAGTGTCAAATTCGACCAGCATCACGCGCACGGCGGCGTCGGGAACGATGGCAATCACATCTTTCGAATGACGGGCCACGCCACCCAAGGCGCTTTCAATCCCGTCGCGAACGGCACCACGCTGGCGCAGATTGTTTTCGACGAGGTCGGGAACCACACTGCCGGGAGCAAGTTCCTTCGCGGCACATGCTTCCAGTCCGCCACCATTCTCGATGACGCGGCCGGCCAGAACCCGGTCGGCGGAAATCTCGCATGCCAGCTTTGGCTTCGCTGTATTGGTTGTTGGACTCATGCCCGAGTAATGCCTTTGCCTCTATAAATCAGAAACCGTCTGGTGCAGAAATGCAATAGCTGAGACAGAACATGTAAAAGTTCCACAGTTTCAATGTTTCAAAGTTCAGCACGAGGTGTGAGTGGAAGCGAGGCGCTCGAAGACTCCGCGGCCAAACTTTGCAACTTTGAAACTTTGCTTTACCTCATTGCCTCGATAAACGTGACCTTGTTGATCTCCTTCAGCGTGGTCAATCCGAGCCGGACTTTATCCAACGCAGATTCACGAAGGAAGCGCATGCCTTCCTCGCGGGCAGCGCGCCGGATCTCTGACGTTGGCTTCTTGGCAAGAATCATCTCGCGGATGCGGTCGCTCAAATCCAGCAATTCATGAATCGCGGATCGACCCCGGAAGCCCGTTCCGGCACACTCGATGCAGCCCGGACCTTCATACAACGGAACTTTGCCCCACTGCTGCGGATCGAGGCCGCTAGCCTCGAGCACCTCGGGTGCATAGTGCACTTCCGTACGGCAGGAATCGCAGATCAAACGGACCAACCGCTGCGCCAGGATGCAGTTCAAGGCCGAAACGAAGTTGTAGGGTTCTACGCCCATATTCAGGAAGCGCCCGATCACGTCAACCACGTTGTTGGCGTGGACGGTGGTGAACACCAGGTGTCCGGTCAGGGCGGACTGAATCGCGATCTGCGCCGTTTCCGCGTCGCGGATTTCGCCGACCATGATCTTGTCCGGATCGTGACGCAAGATCGAACGCAAGCCTCGAGCGAATGTCAGGCCTTTCTTTTCATTGACGGGAATCTGCGTGATGCCGCGCAATTGGTATTCGACCGGGTCTTCGATGGTGATGATCTTGTCTTCGTCCGTCTTGATCTCGTTGACGGCCGCATAAAGCGTGGTCGTTTTACCGGAACCGGTGGGGCCGGTGACCAGCACCATCCCGTAGGGTTCCTTGATGTAGCGGCGGAAGCGGCGCAGATCATCGTCATCGAAGCCGACAACGTCGAGCGTAAGCGTGCGGAACTTCTCGCTCATCGACTCTTTGTCGAGCACGCGGAGCACGGCGTCTTCGCCGTGGATCGAAGGCATGATCGAGACGCGGAAATCGATGGCGCGGCCGTTGTACTTCACACGGAAGCGGCCGTCCTGGGGCACGCGGCGCTCGGAAATGTCGAGCTCGCTCATGACCTTGATACGCGAGATCACGGTCGAATGGTGCTCTTTGCCGATCGGCGGCATGGCCTGGGTCAGCACGCCGTCGATACGGAACTTGATCACGACAGAGTCGTCACGGGTCTCGATGTGAATGTCGGAAGCGCGCCGCTGCAATGCGGTGAAAATCGTGGTATCGACCAGGCGGATGATCGGGCTGGTGTCGCCCGTCGCCGTCAGCTTGTCGATCGTCAGCGTCTCTTCCACGCCCGTGTTTTCGTCTTCGCGGATGATGGTGAAGCCTTCGCTGGCTTCTTCGAGCACGCGCTGCGATTGCTCGGTCTTCTTCAGGATGTCGGAGATCTGCTTAAGCGTGGAAACCTTGGTGACGATGCGCTGCTTCAGCAGCAGGCTGATCTCGTCGATCATCATCAGCTGGCTGGGGTCGGCAATGGCGATGGCGAGCTTGCCGTCAGAGGTCTCTTCGAGCGGCACGAAGTTGTAGCGGAACATCAATTCCACGGGGATTTTCTTGAACAGTTCATGGTGGAGCTCATACCCGCTGAGATCGATGAACTCGCAGCGGTAGCGCCGCGCTACGTCCTGGGCGCGTTCGAGGTCCGTGACCGGGTTCCCGGTCGGACTGATCGGGCTGCCGTTGCCGCCGCCTACGAAGAGAGATTTCTTATCCGCTGTTGCCATTTACTTAATCCTGACTCAACCCACGAACTGCACCACTGTTAATTGTGAGCGAACCGCCAATTCTGTTTCTTCCCGGGCTCATGGCTCCCGGTTTACTTCACACCCAAGGTAAAGATCGGCAAATACAAGGAAATCAACACGCCACCGACGAATATCGCCATGATAATCAAGATGATCGGCTCGATCAGAGCCATAGCCGCGCCGAGCGCTGTCTGCACGTCTTCTTCATAAAACTCGGCGACCGAGTTCAACATCTGCGGCAGCGCGCCGGTCGATTCGCCGACTTCGATCATCTCCACGGAAAGTTCGGGGAAGATATTCTGCGCTTCGAGGCTGGGCGCCAGCCCTTGACCTTCCCTTACGCGGACGCTGGCCCGCGCGACACCTTTTAAGATGCGCCGGCTGCTCATGGCGGAACCTGCGGTTTCCATTGCCGGTACCAACGGCAAGCCGCCTTGGAGCAGGGTAGAGAGCATGCGGGAAAAACTTGCGACCTGATGCTTGATCCGGATCTCGCCCAGCAGGGGCAGGCTCAAGATGACGCGGTCGATCCGGTCTCCGCCTTTATCGGTATCCTTCCACTTCCACAGCACAATGCCGCCGACCACCAGGCCGACCAGGATGAATGGCGCGTACTTTTGCGCATTGACCCCAACATTCAGCATGAAAACGGTGATCTCGGGCAGCTTTGCGTCCAGGCTGTTAAAGAGATCAGCGAACTTGGGGACGACGTAGGTGAACAGGAAGGTCACCATGATCAGGACGACTGAAACCAGTAGGGTGGGATAGATCAGCGAAACGAATAACTTCTTGCGGAACGTCATGGCCATCCGCTGGAAGTTGATGTAACGCGTTAACACCTCGTCGATGTTGCCGCTCTTCTCGCCGGCCATCAAGGTGGTGGTGTAGATCTTGGGAACCACGCCTTGGGCCGCGAAGGCGTCGGAGAGGAGTTCTCCGCCCTTAACACGATCGCGCACGTTTTCGAGCAAGGTCTTGAGTTGCTGATCTTTTTGCCGCTTGATCAGAAGTTCGAGCGAATTCAGGATGGGGAGGCCGGCGCGGATGAGGGTCAGAAATTGCTGGTTGAAGACCAGGAATGTATCCTGCTTCAGCTTCTTGCGGCGGCTTAGGCCGCCGGACATAATGCCCTGCGGTTTCACCCAGTAGACAAGGTATCCCTGGGCAGAAAACCGGTCGCGCACCTCGGCTTCGGAGACACCCTGCTCGACGTGCTGTTGCACGCGCCCCCGATCGTCCGCGACTTTGATTACAAATTCCGCCATTGGCCCTTGTTTTTCAAGGAATTGTCGAGCCTGACCCTAACGGCTCAGTCTAACATTCTAAGCTGCCAATTCACCCCGCGGCAGTCCCTAGAGGTACCGCAAGTAACCTGCCTATTGCCCAAGCTCTCCGTCTACGACTTCGGTCCCAGCGGGGGCGCGGAAATCAAACCGGTTATCCGCGATGGCCACATCTTCCTTCTGATCATTAAAGCGATATTCGGTTGCCGCTCCACTCACGTCTTGCATGATCAGACGAACAATCCGGCTGCCGGGCGTGATTTCGAGGACGATCTCGCTGATCCGATCGGCAAAAGCCTTCGGTACCCCTCTCAGAACGATATTGCCAGGTTCCATCGGCGCGATATCGGGGGCCGCGGAAAGTCCTTGCAACTCCTTCTCCAGCTTTGTTTTACCTAACAAGAATGCAAGTGGAGACCGAATATTTTCCAGCTTTTTGGCGTCGTCCTTTCGGGCCTGCCGGTCGTCCGGGATGTAAAACCACGCATCTTTCCCGTTGCTCACAAAGAGCTTCTCCTTTGGAGAACGGTATTCCCACCGCATCTTGCCAGGTTTTTTCAGCCACAGCGTCCCGGATTCGCTGCGGTCCATGCCCGACCCGCGGTACGTCTCGGTGAACTGGGCCTCGAGCGAGCGCAGATGGTTGTAATGCGCGTCCACCGCGGCGGCGACGGTTTTGATGTCGGGACCCGCTGCCGCAGTCCGGAGGGACAGCAATAAAACAGACACCAAGACAGGCGCGCCAAGTCCAAAATTTCGTCTCAGCAAGTTTTCACCGTGGCGGGCCCGGCCATGTCGATCACCACTATCCATCCTCACGCCGAATGGGGAGGGAACACGGGGGCAGGTTCCTTCGGGGAGACTCCTATGAGAATTGTAAGCCGGCGATCAGGAGTTGTCACCCCAGAAAATTGGTTCGTCCACCGGCCTGCGGGCGCGCGATAGATATCTTAGCCATCGGCGGCGCCACCATCCCGAAAGGCAATACAAGAATGTACGTATAACCACGCGCCTTCGCTGGAGTTTGTAAAGGGCATTGCAGTCCTCAACGCAAGACGTGTAGTGATTCTCATTTTTGGAACCGGGATGACGGTCCGGAGGGATATTCGTGTCGGGTTTCTCGATGCCCGTCTTAGGTTTGACTTAAAGCATTCCCCATTACCCAACACAGGCGGAGCTTCGCGCTCTGCCCTTTTTGTTTTCTTTTTTGTTTTCGCTTGTCAGCCCGTAGTTGCCATGTAAGAATGCAACGTTTTGAAGTTCAACTCTCCGAATTCCCGGAGAGATGATCCTCAGATGATTCGAGCCTTTCGAGTCTACCTTGCCTACATTGCGGTAGGGCTGATAGCGGGTCTATCTTTCTCGCAATCGGCGTCAAACAACGCCCCCGCGGCTGCGGGATCGGCGTCGCCCGTGTTGAGTGACGGCAGTGCCCTGGGAGAGGCGCGCGTTCTCTATGGGAAAGGTGCATTCGACGCGGCCATCGAAAAATACCAGACCTTTCTGAAGGAGCGTCCGGACTCACCGGACGCATTTGCTGGGTTGGTCCGCACCTACCTTAAACTTCACGATGTCGACAAGGCATCGGGAATCGCCGAACAAGCACTCGCGCAAAAAGATTCTCCACGTCTGCGCGTGGCCCGTGCCGAAGTGTGGTTTCGTCAGGGTAAGCTCGCGGAAGCTGAGAAGGAGTTCGTCGATATCATCAATTCGGGCTACCCCGACGCACATGCCTACCTCGGTCTCGCACGTGAGCGCCGCGCAATTGCCATGTACAAGAGCGCCAAGAGGATGATCGAAATGGCGCACCAGCTCGATCCGGCTGATCCGGACATTCAGGAGCAATGGATCGATACGCTGTCGAGCAGCGAGCGCATTCGTTATCTAGAGAAGTCTCTCGCGGGTGACAACAATTGGGACGCAGATCGCCGTGCGAATGTCGCCAGTTACTTGGAATATCTGAAGGAACGTGCCAAACAGAGGAATCTTAGTCCTTGCCGTCTCGTCAGTAAGACCACCTCGACCGAGACGCCGATGGTTCGACTGCTTACAGATCCTCAGCATCTTCGAGGCTACGGTTTGCGGGTCTCGATCAACGGCCACGAAAGCAATCTCTTGCTCGACACCGGAGCGAGTGGAATTCTTGTGAATCGTTTAATTGCCGAAAAAGCGGGAGTGTCGAAGATCGTTGAAACCAAGGTTGGGGGAATCGGCAACCAAGGCCGCAGGAATGCGTTCGTCGGCATCGCTGGCTCCATAAAGATAGGCGAACTGGAGTTCCAGAATTGTCCAATTGAAATCATGGATAGCCGTTCGGTGGTTGGAGAGGACGGCCTGATCGGGACTGACATATTCGAAAACTTTCTCGTGAACCTTGATTTTCCCAAGGAGAAACTGCGGCTGAGCGAGCTTCCCAAGCGGCCCGGAGAGGCGGAATCGGAGCTTGCTCTTAACAACATGAACGATCAACAGGACGACTCCGACTCAGGTGAGCAATCCACGGAGAACAAGCCTACGGAGGCTAAACCAACGGGTTTGTCTGGACCGCAGGATCGCTACGTTGCTCCCGAGATGCGGTCCTACACGACGGTGTACCGCTTTGGCCACGACCTGCTCGTTCCCACTCACATAGGGAACGTGCCCTCTAAATTGTTTCTCGTTGATACTGGCGCGCTCATGAATTCTATTTCACCCTCAGCCGCTCGTGAAATCACTAAGGTTCACGAGGACAACGACATGATTGTGAAAGGCATCAGCGGTCGGGTCGATAAAGTCTACAGTGCCAGCAAAGCGGTGTTACAGTTCGGGCACATTCGTCAGGAAAACCAGGAAATGACCGCCTTTGATACAAAGCCGCTGAGTGACAGCGCGGGAATCGAAATCTCAGGCTTTCTCGGATTCGTGACGCTGCGCATGCTCGACATCAAGATCGACTACCGCGATGCCCTCATAAATTTTGAGATCGATCCGAGGTTCAGTCGCTAGGGACGTGAAGTCGTCGAAAGCCACCATTGGTGTAGACTAGAGCCCTTATGCCGCAGTTCGTGATTGAGCGTGAGATTCCGGGGGCCGGTTCGTTAAGTGAGGCCCAGATTCGGGAAGTCTCGCTGCGCTCCCTGCAAGCTCTGAGAGACATAGGCCCGCAGATTCAATGGCTGCACAGCTATGTTACGGAGGACAAGGTTTATTGCGTCTATCTGGCGCCCGATGAAGAAACCATCCATGATCATGCCCGCAGGAGCAGCATTCCAGCCAACCGCGTATCGGCTGTACGAAGGCTGATCGGTCCCGACAAACTCAGCTAGTCGCGACTTCGGCGGGATTTCGAATTCGAGAGTTTGTTTCCCTCAGCGGACTTCTGAATCAGACGCCAAGGCGTGGCGGATCGCATTCTCGAGCGTCATGGCATAGCCTTCTGTCCAGGCTTTCTTTCCGTCCAATTCACCAAGCCGTTCCCAGGCACTCAGCATCTTTTGATCGAGCTTCGATTGTTCCGCTGGCGTTAGCGGGGCGCTGACCATTTTCCGCAAATGCGAAGCTGCGGCGACCAAACGAAGTGCTCGACGCGAATCGTCCGTGGCCAACGCATAGCACGCGAGTCCTTCCAGCACGCGGGCAACACCGCGGCGATGTTCGAGGGTGGAGAAGATCTCCAGGCTCTCGCGAAAGTTGGCAAATGCGGAGGAATGTTCGCCCAATTCGCAAGCAATAATTCCCAGATCTGCGAGGGAACGAGCCTGGCCCCAACGGGCTCCAGCACTTCGAAAGGCGAAAAGGGCCCGTTCGTAAAGTGCTCGAGCGCCGGGAAGGTCGCCCTGCTCCCTGGCGACATCTGCCTGCTGGTTTAAGGCCCAGGCGGCTCCGGTGCTATCGCCGAGCTCCTCGAAGATCTGCATCGCTTCGGTAAGCGCCATGCGGGCACGGGCATAGTTGCCCCGAATTTTGGAGACGTTTCCTATGTTGTGCAGACAGCGTGCGGTCGCAACACGGTCGGACATCTTCCGGAAAAATGTCAGGCTCTTTTCGAAATTGGTCTGCGCGGTGACGTAGTCTCCTTGATCGCGCGCCCCGATTGCCAATGCGTTCCACGATAGTGCAATACCCCACTGATCATTGAGCTCTTCGAACAGCGAACGGCCCAGTTCCGAAAAATGGGCGGCAGCCTTGTAATCTCCCTGCGCGGTCGTAAATGCTCCCAGGAACAGGCACGACTTGGCGCGCTCCCGCGTGTACTTTGCCCCGGCGAGTTCAAGAATCTGTTCGAG
>Ga0070717_10003582_pt1 | contig 11138 bp, 9 predicted proteins | sample LARL113metaG_FD_71366 | JGI IMG/M metagenome (GOLD analysis project Ga0070717, IMG submission 71366) | Corn, switchgrass and miscanthus rhizosphere microbial communities from Kellogg Biological Station, Michigan, USA - LAR L11-3 metaG | ecosystem: Host-associated > Plants > Roots > Rhizosphere ...
GAGCTGACTGCACGGGAGGCCCAGATCGCCCGGCTGGCCCGCGACGGGCTGTCCAACCCGGAGATCGGCACCCGCCTGTTCCTCAGCCCGCGCACCGTCCAATACCACCTGCGCAACGTCTTCACCAAGCTGGGCATCAGCTCGCGCGGCCAGCTTTACCGCGTCCTCCCCGACGGCCCGGCTGCCGTCCCGCCCCGCTAGCGCGTTGGCGAACCGGGCTCCTGGCAGGCGTGCTGCGAGCCCACACCCAGACCATGCGCTCCGCTTTGGCCCGGGTCGGGGGGGAAAGCCGCTTTCTGTTCAGGAGGCGGCTACCTGAGCGCAACCAATCTGTTGGTGCGCCAGATGCGGACACGCCTTACTGTTAGGCCTCATGGGGAGGTTTGTGCACGTCGGCGGGCTTGCGCGCACGGGGGCTCATGGCCGGCGCGCAAGCCTGGCGGTGCTGGCGGGCCTGGTGTTGCTGGCGGGAGCGGGCTGCTCGACCGGGCCGGTCTGGATGGGCGCCGACAGCAGCATCGGCGTCCCCCCGGGGCCCGGATCGCCGGGTGCGGCCAGCCCGGGCGCGGCCGGCCCGGGCGGGACCGGCGCGCCGGGCGGCCACGGTGCTAAGACCGGCGGCACGGCGGGCATGACCAACGGTTCCGGTACCGGCCCGGGTGGTTCGCCGGGTAACGTCCCCGGCGGGCCGGGCAGCTCGCCGGGTGGCCCGTCCGGCACGGGACGCGCCGTCTTGTTCGGCGGCGACGTGCCGCTCACCAAGGAGGAGCCGCAACTCGGCCGCAGGCTGGCGATCGTCCGCGTCTACGACCTCATCGGCCAGCGCTTCCCCAACCGGAGGGAAGCCGCCCTCATGTCCCAGGGCAGCACCATTCTGGTGAGCTTCGACACCTACCCGCGGCACGGGCCCAGCTACGCGTCCATCGCGGCGGGGCGTGAGGACGGCAGCATCCGGGCGTTCCTCGACTCGGTTGAGCAGGCCGCCGTGAAGTACCGGCTCAGGGCCATCTACGTGACGTTCGAGCACGAGGCGAACAACGTTTCGAAGCACGCCGGGCTCGGCAGCCCGGCCGAGTTCATCCGCGCCTGGGATCACGTGCACCAGCTCGCCGTGGACTCGCACCTCGACTGGAACCAGGGTGGCCGGCTGCACTGGGTGCTCATCCTGACCCACTGGGGCTATATCAACAAGTCCGCCGCGTCCTACTGGCCGGGAGCGGGAGAGGTCGACATCATCGCGGCCGATGGTTACAACACCGGCGGCTGCCGGCACCCGGGCCACGGCGGGCAGGACCCGCCGGTGAGCCCCGCATCGCTGTTCTCCGACGTGGTCAGCTTCGCTGTGGCGCACGGAAGGATGCCGGTGTTCATCGCTGAATGGGGAAGCGTCGCCTACCCCTCACCGAGCGTGCGGGTCAGCTTCATCCGCCAGATGCAGGCGTTCGTCGACACCAACCCGCTGATCGCCGCCGCGCTGTACTGGGACAGCGCGGTACCGCACTGCAACTACGAGATCAACAATTCCTCGTCGTCCCTGGCTGCCCTGGCCAGCATGGGCCACGCGCCGGACATGCAGGGCCAGTAAGCGGGCAACCGCCCCCGGTTCACCGGCATGAGGACGCGGGTCATGATCACGCCTTGCGCGCCAGGCCGCACCATCCCGGGGTCACCCGGCTGGCTTCGATGGTGGGCCGCCAGTGCCGCAGTTCTACCAGCCCAGGCTCGACCAACTCCAAGCCGTCGAAGAACCGCAGGACGTCGGCGTGGCTGCGGTGGGTGTACTGCTGGTGGCTGATGCGGTTAACGCGATCCCGCGAATCATTCAGTTTCTCGCGCTCGAGGTCCGATGCGAGATGGGAGATGGCCAGGTAACTGCGTGATGGAAGCGCCTGCATGATCTGGGCCACGACCGTGTGCGGATCGTCCTCGTCACCGACGGCATGCAACACCGCGAGCATCGTCACGGCCACGGGCTTGGTCAGGTCGAGTGTCTGGGCCGCCTTTTCCAGGAGTATCCCGGTATCGCGCAGATCGGCGTCGATGTAGGCGGTCGTGCCTTCCGGGGTGCTGGCCAGCAGGGCGCGCGCGTGCGTAAGCACCACCGGGTCATAGTCCACGTAGACCACCCGGCACTCGGGCGCCACCTCCTGTGCGATCTCATGGGTGTTGCCCGCCGTCGGGATACCGGTACCAATGTCGAGGAACTGGCGCACCCCGACCTCACCGGCCAGGTAACGCACCACCCGGCGCAGGAACGCCCGGTTCTCCCGGGCCAGGCGAGCCATGCCCGGGTAAGCGGCCAGCGCCGCCTGGGCGGCCTTGCGGTCGGCCTCGAAGTTGTCCTTGCCCCCGAGCCAGTAGTCGTACATCCGGGCTTGATGCGCGACGGTGGTATCAAAGCCTGGGCGCCCGACCGACCGGGCGGGAGAGCCGTCCTCACCGCCCGGTGATTCGCCTTCGCTGGTCAACTGGTGTGCCTTTCCGTCCGGCAGGGTACTCCGCGGCGGGCCGGCGGGCAAACACTTCTTTTCATTTCCTCGCTTTCCATACCTTTATCACATACTTAGACAAATGAGCCCCATCGGGGCCACGCCAAGAAACAGCTACTATGCTTTCCCCGGCAGCAACGGTCTGGCCGGATAGAGCGCTACCTGCGGCGACCGGTGCTTCGAGGCCGTACCATGCTGCCCACGGCGGCGGTCTGGGCCGCGGTCGCGCGCAGTGGCGCGGCGGACGCCCGTGCACCGGTAGCACTAATAGTCAATTGCGCATGCACCCTCCTCGGGTAGGAATGGTCGCCTCGCCGCCGCCGAACGGGATTCCCCTTTGTGAGGGCCCCGCCTTACTACCCTTTCATTACCAATCCTTTCCGCCATATTACTGATCTGCGGTTTCCCCTTGACCAACGGCGGAGCTAGCCATCCCGGGGGCTCGCCGACAATGGCCCAGGCGGACAGGACCGGGACCCAGCGGGATCCCCGTGGGAACGGCGTGTGGCCCCCGGCGGGTGACGCGCCGCTTCTCACCCGAAGGCCGAGGTAGCTGGCCTTCCGCTGCCCTGATTCGCCCATCGGAAGCGCAGGGCGCCTCCATCCGATCTCCATACGGCCGGGCTGTGCTGGCTGGACCGGCCAAGACCGGCCGGCCACAGGAGGGGATCGATGAGCGCACAGGCGGCCGAATACGTGAGGGCGGCACCCGGGCAGGCGCTGGCGCCCGTGGACGAGCCGGCCGAAGCGGCCGCCGTCGCCGACCGGCTGTTGTCCGCCGCGCTCGGCGCCCTCGACATCCTTGCTATCGCCCTTGGTGACCGGCTGGGCTACTACCGGCTGCTGGCCCACCGCGAGGCGCTGACCCCGCCCGCCCTGGCCGCCGCGAGCGGCACCGCGCCGCGGTACGCGCGGGAGTGGCTTGAGCACCAGGCCGTCGGCGGCCTGCTCGAGGTGCTCGACCCGAGCCAGGAACCCGACGCGCGCAGCTACCGGTTGCGGCCCGGCGTGGCCGAGGTGCTCGCCGACCCGGACGGGCTCGCCTACCTTGCCCCGCTGGCCCGCCAGCTCGCCGCCGCGGCCCGCCAGCTACCCGCGCTCGCGCAGGCCAGCAGAACCGGCCGCGGCGTGCCCTGGGCCGCCTACGGCGCGGACATGCGTGAGTCCCAGGCGGACCTCAACCGGCCCGCCTTCCTGCGCTTGCTGGCCGAGGATTGGCTCGCTACGCTGCCCGGGGTCCAGCAACGGCTGCGCACCGGCCCGGCGGCCCGCGTGGCCGATGTCGGCTGCGGCGCGGGGTGGTCGTGCATCGCTCTTGCCCGCGGTTACCCGATGCTCCACGTGGACGGTTACGACCTTGACATGGCCTCGGTCGATCTGGCCCGGCGCAACGTCGCCGCGGCCGGCCTGGCCGACCGGGTGCGCGTGTACCACCTGGACATCACCAGGGTGGCCGACCGCGGCCCTTATGACCTGGTCACCGCGTTCGAGTGCCTGCACGACCTGCCGCATCCGGTCGCCGCCCTGGCCGCGATGCGCCGCCTGGCCGGCCAGGCTGGCACCGTGCTGATCGCGGACATGAAGGCAGCCGACCGGTTCACCGCCCCCGGCGCCGACCTCGAACGGCTGCTTTACGGGTTCAGCCTGCTCATCTGCCTTCCCGACAGCATGAGCACCTCCGGATCCGCCGCCACCGGCACCGTGCTGCGCCCCGCCGCCGTGCGCGACTACGCCACCCAGGCCGGCTACAGCCGCATCGACATCCTGCCCATCGACCACGACCTGTGGCGCTTCTACCACCTGCGCCCGTGACCCGTATCCGGCCCAGTCAAGAGAGACCGGCAATGTCTGTCCAACCACTCGAGCCCTCCGCAGAAAAGCCGATCATGCCTGCGGATCCGCAGCCCCCCGCGCAGTTCCAGGCCCCGGCCGAGGACTACGACCGCTTCATGGGCCGCTACACCCCCGCCCTAGCCACGGCGCTGGCCGACGCCGCCGGGATCCAGCCCGGCATGCGGGTCCTCGACGTCGGCTGCGGGCCGGGCGGCCTCGCCAGGGAACTGGCCACCCGGCTCGGCACGGGCAACGTCGCCGCGATCGACCCCGCCCCGCAGTTCGCCGCCGCCTGCCGCGACCGCAACCCCGGCGCCGACGTGCGCACCGGAGTGGCCGAACAGCTGCCCTGGCCGGCCGCGCACTTCGACGCGGCCCTGTCCTCCCTGGTCATCGGCTTCCTGCACGACCCCGGCCAAGGTGTGAGGGAGATGGCCCGGGTCACCCGCCCGGGCGGCATCGTCGCCGCCTGCATGTGGGATATCGCCGACGGCGGCATGACCATGCTGCGGATCTTCTGGACCGCCGCCCGGCAGGTAGCGCCTGCCGCACCCGGCGAGTCAGCCATGGCCGGCACCACGAACGGCGACATCGCCCTCCTGCTGCGTCAGGCCGGCCTCCAGCACGTCATCAGCGGCGACTTGACCAGCCACGCCTACTACGCCGGCTTCGACGACTTCTGGCGGCCCTTCACCCTGGCCGTCGGCCCATCCGGTCACTACCTGCACAGCCTCCCGGCTGCCCAGCAGGCCGCGGTCCGCGACGCCTGCCGCGAGCAGCTCCCGGACGGGCCCTTCACCCTCCCCGCCCGCGCCTGGTACGCCCGCGGCCTGGTCCCCTCGCTATGAGCTGGGCATCTCCGCCGGACGGGCATCCGGACGCCGGTGAGCAACGGGCGACGAGCGAGGCCCCGTGCCGCCACGGTCCAAAGATCTCCATACCGTCTCCACGGGATCTGCCCGGCGCCTGCATGCCGATGCTGGCTTGTTGCATAGACAGCAGGGGCCGTCCACCGCGTTGGCGGGTGATGACGGCAAAGGTGCAGGACTCCAGCTAGCCGGCCATGGCCCGAACGCACGATGGTGTTGCCGATCCGCCGCGCGACAGCGCCGACGGCCCGCCGCGTGATGGCGCGGGTGACCTGACGCGCAAGGAGCCGGATCGGCCGCGCGCCAAGCAGGACAGCGGAGTGGTCAGCCGCGCGGACGGGCCGGAGCCTCCGCCCGGGGCCAGCGGCGGAGGCGACGTGCGCCCGTTCACGATGTTCCGCTGGGGGCTGTATGTGAGCCTGGGCGTCCTCGCCGTGGCCACTGCGGGGGCCGCCGTCTATACCACCCGAGCGGTGCTGGTCCGGGTGCTCATTGCGCTGTTCATCGCGGTCAGCCTGGACCCGGCCGTGCGCATGCTGACCCGCCGGGGCATGCGGCGCGGGCTGGCCGTTCTGGTGATCTTCCTGGTGACCGGCGGCCTGGTAGCGGCGTTCCTGGTGTCAGTCATCCCGGCGATGATCCACCAGTTCCAGGCCCTGGTGCACGACTTCCCCGGCTACTTCGCAAGTCTCCAGGAACGCTCGGCCCGGTTCCGCGTGCTGAGCGACCGCTTCCACCTGACCAGCAAGATCCAGGGCCTCATCGCGGATCTCCCCGGCCGGCTGGGCAGCGGGCTGCTCGGATACACCCGCCGCCTGTTCGGCGCGCTGGCCTCGGCGCTGACGGTGGCGGTGCTCGCCGTCTACTTCATGACCGACCTGCCCCGCCTGCGGCACGGCTTGCGAAAGCTGTTCCCGAAAGCCCATCGTGCGCGGTTCGGCCGGATCGCCGACGTGATGGTCGACAAGGTCGGCGACTACATGATCGGCAACCTGCTGATCTCGCTCGCGGCCGGGCTGGCATCGTTCGCCGTCTTCGCCGCGCTCGGGGTGCCGTTCGCCGTGCCGCTGGCGTTCGTGGTGGCGGTGTGCGACCTGATCCCGATGATCGGCGCGACGCTCGGCGCGGTGATCTGCGTGCTGGCCGCGCTGCTCACCACCGAGCTGTGGCCGACCACGGTGATCGTGGCCATCTTCTTCGTGGCCTACCAGCAGCTGGAGAACTACCTCATCGCGCCGCGCATCCTGCGGCATACCGTCAGCATGAGCGCCGGCGCGGTGCTACTGGCCGCCCTGATCGGCGGGACAATCCTGGGCCTGGTAGGCGCGCTGATGGCCATCCCGATCGCCGCCGCGCTCAAGGTCGTGCTGGCCGAACGGCTGCACGCCCGCGACGCGGCCAGCGCAGACGGCGGGGCGCCCGAGGATCACGAGACGGCCTTGCGGCCGGCCCCGGCCGATGAGGCCACGCCCCCGCCGCCCGCCGCCGCCTCGCCCCCGCGAGGGTGAGGCGGGCAGGCGGCGGTCTGCGGGCTACCGCAGGCCGATGCCGGCGTAGTCGTACATGGCGTAGTACCTGTTGACATACACATTCGTCAGATCCGGGTTCCGGTACAGCAGTGACCTGGCATAGACGCCGGGCAGGATGACCGCGTTCTGCATGGTACGGCGATCGATCTGAGCCCAGATCTGGTTCCTGGTGGCCGGGTCGGTACTTGCCATTGCCTTGTCGAACAGGCTGTTCACCGCTGGGTCGTTCTGCTCTTCGATGTTGGTGTTGCCTGCCGAAGAGATGGCGGGCCCGGCCGTCAGGTAGTACAGGAAGCCATACCCGTCCGGCCAGTCGGGCGCCCAGCCGCCAGCGGCGAGGCCGAGGTTGTGCTGGTGCACGTAGTTCGGCACTCCCGCGAAGTTGGTGTAGTACTTGCCCGCTGGGTAGCCCTGGAGGCTCACGTTGATCCCGGCCCGGGCCAGGGCCTGCTGTTGCGCCGTCACCATCGCCTTCTCCTTGGGCCGGTCGGAGCGGAAGGCGAAGTTGGTGCTGAAGCCGTTCGGATGGCCGCAGGCGGCGAGTTCCTGCTTGGCCTTGGCCACGTCGCCACGTGGCTTGGTGGTCGCCTCGTAGAGGTCGAACTTCTGGTGGCCGATAACGCTCGGCGGCATCACCGTGCTCGCGATGTCCCCGCCCGCGACCGGCCCGCCATAAGCGGTCTGGTAGGCGAGCTTGTCGGCGGCATACTGGACCGCCCGGCGGCAGTGCACGTTGTCCAGCGGCTTCACCTTCGTGTTGATGTAGGTGAACCAGAGGAAGCCGCTGAGCGCGTTGTCCGCATTCTGCTTGAGAGCAGGACTGGACAGGATCTGCGCCCGCGCGGCCGCCTGCACGCCGGTACCGGCCATGTCGAGCTCGGCGAAGTCATGGATCAGGTTGTTGTCGATGGTGTCGGCGTTGACGTTCAGGTTGAACACGAACTTGCTGGCGAGCTGCTTGCGGTGCGGATCCGTGGCCGCGCTCCACTGCGGGTTCTTCACCAGCGTGAACTGCTTGTCCAGTTGGTAGTCCTCGAACTTGTACGGGCCGGTGGACATCGGGTGCAGCTGGTAGTTCGCCCCGGTGTCCTTGGCCGGCGGCACCGGCACCGTCTGCGGGAGCGCCACCACGTAGTCGAAGTCGGCGAACGGTTTCTGCAGGTGGAACACGATCGTGGTCGGGTTGGGGGTCTCGACCGAGGTCAGGCCCAGCTTTCCGGGCGTCTTGTCCTTATAGGGACCGGGGTAGCTGGCATCCTTCAGCAGGAGCTTGAAGTAGCTGGGCCCGTTGGGCAGCACGTCCTTGGCGTAGGTACGCTCCACGGCGTACTTGATGTCCTCGCTGGTGACGGTGGTGCCGTCCTCGAACTTGATGCCAGGCTTGAGGTGGTAGGTCCAGGTCAGGCCGTTGTCGCTGACCTTCCCCAGGCTGGTCGCCAGGTCCGGCACGATCTGGTTGCCCCCGGTTCCGGGCACGGACTTGTACGTGATGAGCGTCCGGCCGTACAGCCGGACCGTGTTCCACATGTGTGCGTAGTAGGTGTTGCCGGGGTCGGTCGAGTCGGGGACGCTGCTGTTGGCGAAGCGGATCGTCCCGCCTTTGTGACCGGAGGGGTTGACCACGGCGCCGATCGCGGCGTTGTACTGTGCGCCGCTTTGCGGGCTTGGCGTGGTCGTGGAGGTACCGCCGCAGGCGGACAGGCCTACGGCTGCCGCCACCCCCGAGGCTGTCAGCGCGAATGTCTTGAACCTTTTCATCGAGCTTTTCCCCATTCGATGCTCTCAATGCAAGGCCTGAATCCATCGGCGGTAGCCGCATCGCGCTGGCCCACTACGACTGTGGCACTGCTGGCGGGCGTTCCGGCCTTTCTGGTATCGGGCGGCCGGGCTCATGGGCAGGCCCATTTCCGTGGTTGCTGCCAGCGGGAGGCCGGACGGCAGGTTGCTCGCCGGAGCGTGGCCGCTGGTTATTCGATTGGTGCTCGGCGAGGAAGACCAAGACGATCATCACGGCCAGCGCGACACAGATGACAGAAACCATGATGACGTGGCCTGCCACTGACAGTTCGCCGGACATCGACCCTCCCCACATCGTCGGTACCGTGAGCGTTGAGGCACTCCCCCGCCTCGCTCACGCCGCGGAAGTGCTACTCCCCCACGGCCGCCTTTTCGAGTGCGGCAACGTCCAGCTTGGTCATCCGCAACATCGCCTCGGTGACCCGCCGCACCTTCTCCGGGTCGGCGTCGCTCATCATGTCGATGAGGACGACGGGTATGACCTGCCAGGACAGCCCGTACCTGTCCTTCAGCCAGCCACAGGCAACTGCCTGTCCTCCCGCTGAGAGCCGGTCCCAGTAGTAGTCCACCTCGTCCTGGTCCGTGCACATGATCTGGAGGGAGATGGCCTCGTTGAACCTGAACTCCGGCCCACCGTTGAGCGCGACGAACTTCTGGCCGTTGAGCTCGAACTCCACCTCCATGACCGTGCCGGCCGGCCGGGGCCCGGCTTCGGTGTAGTGGCTTACCCTGCCGAGCTTGGAGTCCTTGAAGATGCTGGTGTAATACGTCGCGGCTGCCTCACCTTCGGTGTCGAACCACAGGCACGTGATCAGTGCGTTATCGGTCACACGGTCCTCCCTGGATATGAGCCTGTTCCCCCACATCCCAGCTGAGCGTGCCCGCTTGCGAGCGGTGTGCAGCGACCATGAAGGTCATGTGGAAATCGCGCATCCAGGGGCTACATGCCGTGCTCGCCGAACCATCCGGCGAGCTTCCCGGCCCGGCTGACCGCGCGCAGCCGGCGCTCGGTCTGATCGCGCACGGTGGGGGTGGCGACGATGAGCAGGCGGTCACCGGCCCGCAGGGTGGTGGTGGGGGTGGGGACGAATCCGTCGCCGCCGCGGACGATGAGAGCGACGCTGGCCTGGGCGGGCAGCCGCAATTCGAAGATCTCCACGCCGTGCAGCCGCGATCCCGGCGGGATCTGGGCCTGGAGCAGGTCGGCGTGCAGCGCCTCCAATGGCGCAGCCTCGACATCCACATCCAGCGGCTCCGCCGGAGCGGTCACCTTGAGCCGGTACGCGATCCACGGCAGCGTGGGGCCCTGCAGCAGCGTGTTGATCACCACGACGATGAACACGATGTCGAACAGGCGGGTGGCCCCGGGCACGCGGGCGCTCATCGGGATCGTGGCCAGCACGATCGGGACCGCGCCGCGCAGCCCCGCCCACGACAGGAACGCCTGCTGGCGCCACGGCAGCCGCAGCGGCAGTGTCGCGGCGGCTACCGCGGCCGGCCGGGCCAGCAGCACCACCACGGCTCCGGCTACCACGGCCGGCAGAAGCTGCGCGGGCAACCGGGCCGGGGAGGCAAGCAGCCCGAGCATCACGAACAGGCCGATCTGGGCGAGCCAGGCAACGCCTTCGGCGAAGCCGCGGATGGCCGGGCCGTGTGGCAGCCGCGCGTTGCCCAGCACCAGCGCGCAGACATAGACGGCAAGGAAGCCGCTCGCCCGGGCGAGCGATGCCGCCCCGTAACTGGCGACGATGAGCGCCAGGATCGCGATCGGGTACAGCCCCGAGGCCGGCAACGCCATCCGCCGCAGGCCGAAGGCACCCGCCAGCCCGGCCACCAGCCCGATCGCCGCGCCGCCGGCGAGCGCGTAGGCGATCTCCGCGGCGATCAGCACCGGGGACGGCGGGTGCCCGCCCACGCTGCTGAGCAGGGTCACCGCGAGTACCGCCGGCGGGTCATTGAGCCCCGACTCGCCTTCCAGCATCCCCGACAGCCGGGGCGGCAGCGGCAGCTTGCGCAGCACCGAGAACACCGCGGCGGCGTCCGTCGGAGCAAGCACCGCACCCAGCAGCAACGCCTCCCGCCAGCTCAGGTGGACCAGCCAGTGGGCCGCCACCGCAACCAGCAGCACGCTCACCGCCACCCCGACGGTGGCCAGGCTCAGCGCGCCAGGAGCCGCGGCACGGGCATGCGCCCAGTTCGTCGTCAATCCGCCTTCGGCGAGGATCAGCACGAGCGCGCTGAGCCCCAGCGTCTGCGCCAGCCCGGCATTGTCGAACCGGACGCCGACGCCTGCCTCGCCCAAGGCCAGGCCCAGCCCGAGGAACAGCAGCAGCCCGGGCAGGCCGATCCCGTGTGCCACCCGTGCCGCCACGATCGCGGCGAGTACCACCGCGGCACCGGTGAGCAGGATCAAGCCGAGAGCGCTGGTCGTCACGGCCGTCTCCGCATCTCCCGACCCCAGGGCCGGGCTCCGGTGGCCACCAGTCTGCCCGATCGGCGGGACCTGGCCTCGAGTCTTCTTGCCCGGCCTGAACCCGCCTAGAGTTGGCGGGTGGACAACGAAGAGCCCCGGTCCGGGGCGTCCCCGGCACCGCTGGCGGTCCGGGTCGACGGGCATGACC
>Ga0070717_10003583_pt1 | contig 11137 bp, 10 predicted proteins | sample LARL113metaG_FD_71366 | JGI IMG/M metagenome (GOLD analysis project Ga0070717, IMG submission 71366) | Corn, switchgrass and miscanthus rhizosphere microbial communities from Kellogg Biological Station, Michigan, USA - LAR L11-3 metaG | ecosystem: Host-associated > Plants > Roots > Rhizosphere ...
ATCAAGCCGCTCGCGGGAATTCCGCCGGCCGGCCAACCCGCTGCTGCCTATGGGCGCTGCACGCTCGCGTCGCCAGGCAAGGACACGACTACCGGTCACTGGGAAATGGTGGGCATCCATCTCGACCGGCCGTTTCCGCTTTACCCGCACGGCTTCCCGCCGGAAGTCATGAGCGAGTTCGAACGTCGCATCGGGCGCAGTTCGCTCGGCAACAAAGCGGCATCCGGCACCGAGATCATCAAGGAACTTGGCGCGGAACACATGCGCACGGGCTCGCCCATTGTCTACACTTCTGCTGACAGCGTCTTTCAAGTGGCGGCTCACGAAGAAGTAATTCCGCTTTGGGAGCTGTACAAGATCTGCGACACGGCGCGCGAGATTCTGCGCGGTCCCTACGAAGTGGGACGCGTGATCGCGCGTCCCTTCACGGGATCACCCGGGAATTTCACCCGGACCGCCAACCGGCACGATTACGCAGTGCCGCCGCCCAAAGGCATGCTGCTCGATCGACTGGAAGATCGCGGCGTGAACATCCACAGCATCGGCAAGATCTTCGACGTATTCCTGGGGCGCGGCATTCACGATTCGGACAAGACCAAAAACAACGCCGAAGGAATGGCGAAGACGATAGCGGCGATGGATTCGCTCGATGCCGGCCTGATCTTCGTCAACCTCGTGGATTTCGATCAGCAATACGGACACCGCAACGACATCGAAGGATACGGCTCGGCGCTCGAACAATTCGATGCTTGGCTGCCCGAACTCCAGACCTCGTTGCGTGAAGACGACATGGTCATCCTGACGGCCGATCACGGCTGCGATCCAACGGTCCCCGGCACCGACCATACCCGCGAGTATGTCCCGGTGCTCGTCTGCGGACCAAGAGTCGCGCACGGCGTGGATCTTGGATTGCGCGGGTCGCTGTCGGACGTGGGGCAGACCGTAGCTGCCAATTTCGGCGCGGCGATCGCGCACGGCAAGGATTTCTTGCCGCAAATTGTATGAGAAACCGGCTTTTTTATGAGAAAACCAATCATGGCAGGCAATTGGAAGATGTACAAGACGCCTGCCGAAACGACTGCATTCTTCGAAAAATTCCGGCCGCTGGTGGCGGAATCCGCGCATTGCGAGGTTGTGATTTGTCCGCCATACACGAACCTTACAGCGGCAGTGGAGGCCGCGAAGGGAACGCGCATCGCGATCGGCGCGCAGAACGTGGCATGGACGAAAGAAGGCGCGTTCACCGGCGAGATTTCCGGCCCGATGCTGAACGCCGTCGGCGCGACATTCGCCATCGTGGGACACAGCGAGCGGCGCCAATATTTTTGTGAGACCGACGAGACGGTGCTGAAGCGGACTCAGGCCGCGCTCGAGTTTGGACTGTCGCCGATCGTGTGCGTCGGCGAACGCCTCGAAGAGCGCGAAGGCGGCAAGACCGCCGACGTGCTCGTCGCGCAGTTCAAAAAGGGGATCGCCGGGCTGACGGAACAGCAGTTCGCGAAAATCGCGATTGCGTACGAGCCCGTCTGGGCAATCGGAACCGGCAAGACGGCGACTCCCGAGATCGCGGCCGACGCCCATCGCACTATTCGCGCCCAGGTACGCGAAAAGTTCGGCAAGGACGCAGCCGATGCGGTGCGGATCCTTTACGGCGGCAGTGTGAAGCCCGACAACGCGCGCACCCTGATGGCGCAGCCCGAAATTGATGGCGTGCTCGTCGGTGGCGCCAGTCTCGATCCGGCCGGCTTCGCGTCCATCGTGAATTTCTGAGGCCGTTCAGTTCCCGTAATAACCGGACCGCGCCACCACTTTGAGATTTTTGTTTTTCGTCTCCAATTGGATCTTGTGATAACCGGAGCGGCGAGGAGGCGTGTAGCCGATGCTGTACTGGCTGCGGAGCGCATCTTCGATATCCGCGTAAATGGCTTCGATCGTCCGGGCCTTGGACACCTCAAACGTTTCTCCGCCGGTCTCCCTGGCCATGCGCGCGAGCGCTTCTTTGCCACGCTGCTTTGCGGCTGCCACCACGGCCGCGCGCACCGGTTGATACACGCGCACCGCATCTGAATAGCGGATCGAATACAGCATTGTATCGGCGCGCTGTGCGAACTCGATCGCAGTGCCGATCGACGTGTCGTCACGGTAGGCCACGCCATCGGTCAACAGCACGAATGCCTTTCGGCCCGTCTGTTTGCGCATGACGCGTTCCGAGCAGTCGCGCACACCGGTGTAGATCAAAGTGGCGTAGTGGCCCGGAATCGCGAGCCGCCTGAGTGCCGCCGCCAACTCTTCTCGAGAGGACGTGAGCCCTTGCAGGACTTCGACACGCTCGTCGAAATGCGCCACAAACGCCTGGTCCTGATCGGGGCGCAGTATCCTCTCCAGAAAAGTTTGACTCGCGCGGCGCTCGGCTTCGAGGACACCGGTCTGGCTTCGGCTCGTATCCACCAGCAATCCTACGGTGAACGGCAGATTGCTCTCACGCGAAAAGTAGCGAATCGTCTGAGCAACTCCATCCTCAGAAAGCATGAAGTCCTCCGCTGCCAGATTCTTCACCACCCGCCCATCCCGATCACGCACCGTGGCCAGAATCGAAACCACATTGACGTCGGTCGAGAAAGTCGGCTGCTCCTGCCCCAGAGCATTCGCCACGAAGCCGAAAACCAGACTGCGCCGCGCGATCCGCATTACATCCTCTCCGATGGTAGCGTGTCCGTGACCATGCTGCCGGAAAGGGTGCTGCCTGAATCCGTGACCACGAACTCCACCTTGACTCCGTTGGCGGAAACGAAAAGGTCGACGTCAATCGGCGGACCCCAACTCGGGTACAGGGTCGCCGAACCCGTTCCATCCGGATTCATCGTGTACGTTCCCGTGAGAGTCCGTCGGACAATGGAGCCGTTGATGCTCACCGTAGATGTCCCGGTGAGATTGCCGGCGCCATCGGACACGAGGTGGCCGATCTCGCGAATCGGTGTCACATTGCCGTAGAAATCCATCGCCGTTCCGGCCAGGTTGTAGTTGTACCCGCCGGTCAATGGAGTTGCCGGCTGCTGGACCTCCATCGCGCCCGAGAGTGTATTGCCTGAATCGGTGATAACCAGCGTTAGAAGCTTGCCGTGTTCGCCGGCCACAAAATCGGCATGAATTTGAGGTCCCCAACTTGGGTTGAGTACGAACGCGCCGGTGCCATCCGGGTTGATCGAGTAGGTCCCGACGAACGTCCTGCGGACCAGTGATCCCGCGACTATAACTGTGTCGGCTCCGTTTACATTGCCCGCTCCGTCGGCAGTCAGACGTCCGGCTTCGGCGATGGCCGTCGAAGATCCGTAGATCGGATCGATGGCGATCCCGCTGATCCGATACGCATAGCTTCCATTAAGAAAAGTTACATCGTATTGCAAAGGTTGTGCGTAAGCGACTGCGGCAAGCGCAATCGCGGCCAGTACTTTCATTTCAGAAAATCCTCCGGTTCAGAGTTAAGAAGCGCGGGAGCAAGTGCAATCTAGATGCCGCCTGACTGGCACCATAGATCCAATCACTTTCCGGCAGCTCATCATTCGATCGGTGGTGGAAAAGCACCAGTCTGGTCAATTGCAGCCAAGTTTTCTATACTATGCATTACGAGGTATATTTATGAAATCAACACTCGCTCTTTTTTGCATTCATGCGCTCGCTCTCGCCCAACCGGGCCGGCGGCTCGAAGCACCTGCCGAGCGCTCCCTGGTCACCGTAGTCCACGTGAAACCCGATATGCTCTCCACCTGGCTGGATCTTCAAAAGAACGCGGTCATTCCCGCGCTGAAGAAAGCCGGCGTGAAAACCCGAACCGTTTACAGCCCCGGAGTCTTGGGGACTGCCTACGAGTACGTGCTCAAGGTACCGATGACAAGATTTGCCGAATTGGATTCCACGGCTGCCCGCGCCCAGGCATCCGGGCTGACCGGCGACAACCGTGTCGACGAGAAACTCCAACGCTGTATCGCGGCCAGCAGAACCTTTTTAAGCACGTCGCTACCCGACATCAGTAATCCCGGAGAGACGCCGAACCCGCCCGTGGTCGGATTCCTTCGCCTGCGCATCAATCCCGGAAAAACGGAGGAGTACATCAATCTGTACAAAACGGAAGTCCTCCCCCTACTGAAGAAGGCCGATTCCAAAGTCTTCGCCGCCAGCCTGCGGCTCGGCACCGACGGATACGACCTCACCCTCGAAACCCCCATGTCGAAATTCGCCGACCTGGACGCGCCACCGGCTCTCATCCGTGTCTTGGGACCGCAAGTCGTCGCAGCTGCAACCGCCAAACTCAATCCCCTCGCGACCGTCATGGAGAATACAATCCTGGTGCGGCAGGCGGACCTGAGCTTCTGATACACTGAACCATAGAATAACGATGCTTCGATGACCTTCGATCGGGAACTACTCAAAGGCAGCATCGCCCTGCTCATCCTGAAGCTGCTCTCCGAGCGCGACATGTACGGCTACGAGATTATTCAGGAGACTGCACGCCGCAGCAGCGACGTTTTCCAATTCAAGGAGGGAACGTTGTACCCGGCGCTACACCAGTTGCATCGGCGCGGATACCTGCGCTCGGAATGGCGCGTTGGGAACAACGGACGCGAGCGGAAGTATTACGGGCTCACGCCCAAGGGGAAGAAGGCCGCCCAGGAAGGGAAACGGAGTTGGGCGTTCTTCACGGGCGCCGTCAACGCAATTCTGGCGGATTGAAATGGCGCCACTCGACGAATTCGTACGCAGAGTGGTAGCGCGGGCTCGAATCCCGCGATCTTCCGCCCGAGCGGACCTTGAACGCGAGTTGCAAGTTCACTTCGAGGATGCCGCGGAAGCACACGGCGTCGCCGCCTGCGAGCACTTCGGGAACCCCGAGGAGATCGCGCGAGACCTTGACGCGGTTTACCGCGCCGACCGACGCGCCATCGCGATCCGGGACGCCATCCTCCTGATAAGCGCCGGCATCCTCATAGTCGCGGCCAATAACATGACGCTGCAACTCGGCATCGCCGTATTGATCGGAATCCACCCTGCGAATGCATTCCCGCACTTGCGAGGCGAGTTGGTGGCCTTCGTATCGCTCGCCCTCGGATACATGTCGCTCTACCTGGAAGAGCGGCTCATTCCGGAACTCCGCATATTGCCGGCGTTTGCAATCAACCTTGCAGGCTTCGCGCTCGTCTTTGCCTTCACCGCTCCATGGCTCCGCATAGTCACCGCGGTACCGGCACTTCCGTTTCTGGCCGGAGCCGCAGTGCGCCTGTTTCAACGGACGTCCCTCCGGCGCGTGTGGTTCTTGGGTACGCTGCTGCCGGTGGTGGCGGCGTGTGTGAGTGCGCGGCACCTGCTCAACACCGGCGATGAAACGCCGTTGTGGGCGACGGTGCTGGTAAGGTGGGCGGTATTGACGATCGCCTGCTACCTGCTCACACTCTTAGCGCGGCAGCACGAAGCGCGCTCGCCTTCCGGCCTCTTCAGAATGTAACTGCCCTGACCGTCGGGAATTGTAACGGACGTCCCGTAAAGATCGATCCGTTGCGGCTTCCCCGTGTAATTCAGAAAAACCGTGCCGCCTTCGCACTCGCGCGAGTACAACCGGAAATAGTCGTGCACAATGCCGAAGGCGCGGTCCTGCGGCGGGCCCGCGGGCACTCCCAGCCGCTCACGCATCTCGGCGTACGCGGCAGGCGCGATCCCGCGCGCAGTCCCATCATCCAGTCGTGGCCCGTAAAAGAAATGGTCGCCGTGAAAGATCAGATACGTCACATAGCTCGTCCGCATCTTCTCCTCGAAATCCTTGGTTCCCGGCGCGGGCAGCAGCGCCCGCAGAATCGCCACCTTTCCGGCGCCGGCGAGGAATTCATAACGCCGGTAGAACTTCAGGATCTCCTTACGCGACCCGGCATCAGTGGCAAATCCCGCGTTGATATCCTCCCGTACCGACCCGTCGAAGCCCTGCCAGATGCGCACATAGTCGGATTCGTCGTCGAGGCTGCCTTCGTTGCCCATGATGCGGATGTCCGGCGCGAGTTCCTTGAGCCGGCGCAGAAAGTAGATCACGGACTCGACAAATTCGTGCTCGGTCGCGGCGAACGGCACGTCCCAAGCGACCCCCGGCCGGAACACGCCGTCATCATCCAACACCCCGTACAGCTCGTAGCGGAATGCGCAATTGTCGACCATCACCCAGTAGTTCTCATATTGCGGCCGCCACAAAGTCTTACGAACGTATGGGTCGATGAAGAAGCGGACATACCGGTCGTCGCGCAAGTTGACGGCCTGCGCCCACTGTGCGCGCTTGGCCGTCGGACGCCCCGATTGATCCAGTTCGAGCGACCACGAAAAATACACCGGCCGCTTCTTCCCGCGAAACGTAGCCGTCACCAGCAACGGCGGCTTTTCTTCGGCGAACCCCGCGGCCTCGTATTTCCGAAACTCCGCATACGGAAAATCGTCACCCGGGTCCGCCTCCGCGACATGCTGAAAATGGCCATGCGCCGCCTTGATCGCCTCAGGCCGCATCTTCGCGAAATACGGATCGTGCGGATTGAGCGCAGCCGCGCCGAGCAGTGACGCAACATCCAGGTACCCGTAATATTGGCCATTATCTGGTAGATCGTTTCCGGCGGCGACAGCCGCCAACGCGCAAACAATCGCCGCCCGAAACGATCCGGTCATAATGCCAATCCGCGGTACATCGCCGGCAACGCACGATCCGGAAGCGTCGCCTCCGAGCGCCGCCCCAGGAAGTACACCGCCGACGCGGCATCGAGTCCGCCCGGCTTCCGAACCAGGTATCGATCGAGGTACTTCAGCCAAAATCCCGTCGCCCGTCCCAACATCGCGGCAGCGATTCCAGTCGTCCGGCTTCCCGCGAAACTCGCCAGGAAATGCTGCCAGCTCCACGCCAGCGCCATTCCTGGACCGCACGCGGCGCCCGATGATACTTCGTCGAAATTCCGGAACAGACGCCGATGACCGAGCAGAGTGAAGCGCGCGAAGTCATATGCGCGCCCATGCACCTGCTGCATGAACGCCGTTTCCGCGTACACCAGTCCGCCCGGCTTAAGCACGCGATGCATCTCGCGCACGCACCGCGCTGGGTCGGCCACATGTTCGAGTACCGCCTGGGCCAACACGCCGTCGAACGATCCGCACGGAAAGGGCAGATCATGGCCATCGCAGATCAGGCGCGTCCGCGGACCGAACGAGACGTCCGTTTCGACGAATTCGATCCGGCTATCCGCCAGGAACTCGCCTGCACCGCGGCCATCGATGCCCGCCCCAATGTTCAGCACCACCGGACGAGCACTCGTTTCCAACAGAAGACGAGTGAACTCGCGATAGTTGCCCTCCGCCACCGGGTTGCTGCTCACTTCCGGTAGCAGATTGCCGATCAACCGCTTCCATCGCGGGCGCTCGCGGAAGAAGGTCTCGCAGCCGCTGCGAAAGTCGGCCGCCGAAAAAATGCTGTTTGCTTCGTTCAGGAGCACCGGTATCCCGTTCACGACGGGAAATCGGGCCCTGCAATCGTCATTCCTGCAAAGCAGATGGTCCGCCTCGCGTGCCAGACCGCTTCCGCAGATGCAGCAGCAAAGAGTGACCCCGCCAATTTCGACAGGTGTCCCCTGAACTTCCTGCAACATGGCAAATCCCCTTTACGTTCATTCAAACAGCCTCTTGGGCTTCGAAAGCCGCCAGTTCCTCGTGCCTTCTGGGCGCTGTGTTGCCTTCGTTTTTCGGATCGTACTCAGGCACCAACACTTTCAGGTGTCCTACTACCCGATCCTTGCTTCGCATCGCGACGATCCGTTCGGCCACCCGTAGCCAATTGGAAATCGTCTCTGGATCGGGCGTAGGTCCGTTGAAGATCCGAATCTTTCGCATACGCGTTGGCAGAATATTTTCGCCTTCGCTGATCAATTCCTCATACAGCTTCTCGCCGGGACGCAGCCCTACGAAACGGATCTCGATATCCTCGCCCGGCACATGTCCCGCGAGCCGGATCATGTTGCGCGCCAGATCCACAATGCGTACCGGCTCTCCCATGTCGAGCACGAAAATCTCACCGCCGTTCCCCATGATCGACGCTTGCAGCACGAGCTGCACCGCCTCCGGGATCGTCATGAAATAGCGGCGGATCTCGGGATGCGTCACCGTGACCGGTCCGCCGGCCGCGATCTGTTCCTGGAACACCGGCACGACGCTGCCGTTACTCCCGAGCACGTTCCCAAAACGCACCGACACGAATTTGGTTCCGTAATTGTGACGGCTCTTCTGCGCCGCCGAAACGATCAATTCCGCCGCGCGCTTCGTGGTGCCCATGATGTTCGCCGGATTCACCGCCTTGTCCGTCGAAATCATCAGGAAGCTCCCGACGTGATGCCGCATGGCGGCCGCCACCACGTTCGACGTGCCGATGACGTTGTTATTGACGGCCTCGATTGAATGCGACTCCATCAGCGGCACATGCTTGTATGCCGCCGCGTGAAAGATCGACTCGACGTCGTGATCTGCGATGGCCTCATTCACCGCTTGTGGATTGCAAACGTCGCCGATAATCGGCACCAGCGTCACCGCCGGATAATTCTGCGCCAGTTCCAATTCGAGCCGGAACATGTCGCTCTCCGCTTTATCGAAGGCCACCAGCCGCGATGGTCCAAATCTCGCGATCTGCCGGCACAACTCCGATCCGATCGACCCGGCGGCGCCGGTCACCATCACCGAACGCCCCCGAATTCCCTCACGGATACGATCCTCTTCCAGTTCCACGGGCTGCCGGCCGAGCAGATCGTTCAACGAAATATTGCGGATCTGGTCGCTATAAAATTTGCGCTGCAGCAGTTCGGTCATGCCAGGAATCGTCTTGCAAGGCACGCCCGCGGCGCGACAATTGGCGGCCGCCTCTTGCATCTGGCGGCCCGTGGCCGATGGCATCGCGATGATGATCTCGTCCACCACCACACCGCGCTGTCGCAGCCGGTCGACGAATCGCGGCGCCAGCCGCCCCATGCCGAATACTGGCGCGCCGATCAGATTCGCGCCGCGCTTGGAATCGTCGTCATCCAGGAACCCCGCCACGCGACCCAGTTTCGGGTTTGCCCGGAACTCGCGCAGCAGCGTCAGCCCCGCCTGTCCGGCTCCGTAAATCAATACCGTCTTCGTGCGCTCGCCCGCCGGAGCCAACCTGCGATATCGAACCTCCCGGTAAACCGGCGAGAAGAACCGGACGGTCGCGCCGAACATGAAGCACAACAGAAAATCGAGGACGTAGATCGAAGGCGCGAGTAACCGATGCTCCCACAGCCCCACGCCCGCGATGAAAGCCGCCGAGGCCAGGACATTTGTCCCCAGCAATGCCATGATGTCACCCACCGTAGCCGGCGTCCGCCAGATCCGGTGAAAATGAGTTACGAACAGGACGAAGCCTTTGAGCACGCACGCTGCGATCAGCGCTTGTTGCATCGACAGCGGCAACTCGAAGGGCGCCGACGACAGAGCCACCGAATAAGAGATGAGAAGAATTAGTGCAATCAGGGTCTCTTCGAGCGCAATCACCGGGATCGTTCTCAAAATGAAAAACTTCACTAGATGGCCTCCTGGGTGGTAGCAGCGACGGCGATCTGAGTTCGCGTCGCCGCGCGGCTCGCCTGGCGGACGGCGCGGCATACACGGCGCACGTCATCCTCGGCCATTCGCGAAAAGAACGGCAAAGCGATCGTTCGCTCGGCGACCCTCTCCGTAACTGGAAAATCGCCTCGCGCGAACCCAAACTGCCGGCGGTAAAACGGCTGCAAATGGATCGGCGAAAAATAATTACTGCATCCGATTCCCTGGTTCCGCAGCCCTTCGATCATCCGATCGCGATCGGCCTCCGAATATTCATCGGCCAACCGGATCACGTAAACGAACCAACTGATCGTTCCGTGCTCATCGTGCGGAGGCGGCACCATCACGCGCTCGCAGTCCTGCAGGTGCTCGTGATACCACGCAGCCACGCGCGCGCGATTGCCCAGGATCTCCGGAAGCCGCCGCAGCTGTGCGATTCCTAGCGCACAGTTGATATCGCTCAGGCGATAGTTGTACCCCAGCCGCTCATGCTGCAGCCACGCGCCATTCGTGCCGCGGCCCTGATTCCGCCAGCTTCGGCACAAATCCGCGATGCGCTCATCGTCCGTGACGATCACGCCGCCTTCACCTGTCGTGATCTGCTTGTTGGGATAAAACGCGAACACCCCCGTCTCTCCCAGTGATCCCGCGCGTCGCGCGCCGATCGTTGCCCCCAGGGCTTCGCACGCATCCTCGATCACGCGCAGGCCATGCTGTGACGCCAGCCGCAGGATCGAAAACATGTCGCACGGACGCCCGAACACGTGGACCGGCAAAATCGCGCGTGTTCGCGGGGTCACCGCGCGAACTGCCTCCCGCGGATCGATGTTGTAAGTCACCGGGTCGATGTCGACGAACACCGGCGTCGCGCGCTCGTACAGCACGCAGTTGGCGGAAGCGACAAAGCTGAACGGCGATGTGATTACCTCGTCGCCTTCGCCTAGCTCCGCGGCCTTGACACACAGATGCAGGCCGCTGGTTCCGCTGTTGACCGCAATCGCAAACCGGCTGCCCGTTACCGCACAGACGGCTTGTTCGAATTCGGGCAGTTTGGGCCCGAGACTCAAGGTTGACCCGGAAAGAACTTCAAGCACCGCTGAGCGTTCCTCGGCGGTGATATCCGGGTTGGATAAAGGCACTGAGTTCATGAAGCGGCTCCGATTAACTTGGTATGAATGTTGGCTCGATATGCAGGGAAGAATCCGTCTGGTTCGAACGGAACTCCCAACTCTTCGGCCTGTCTTCGCCGTGCTTGTATGAGGTCGTCGTAAACAGTTTGTTGCAATACCTTCCGGAACGTGTAGAAGGGAAATTGTAGTGGCGAAAACCGGCGCTTTACTGTAAACAATGAGTCTTCTTTACCGCCGCGCCCGCCTCCGAGATGCAGCCATTTCCGTCTAGCCGCATGCCCGCGGGCGCGCTCGTCGTCGACCATCACCTTGAATGGCGACACCGATAGGTAATCTTCATCGGCGCCTTCCAAATGAGCGGCGATGCGATCCCCGTATTCGACAAA
>Ga0070717_10003584_pt1 | contig 11133 bp, 12 predicted proteins | sample LARL113metaG_FD_71366 | JGI IMG/M metagenome (GOLD analysis project Ga0070717, IMG submission 71366) | Corn, switchgrass and miscanthus rhizosphere microbial communities from Kellogg Biological Station, Michigan, USA - LAR L11-3 metaG | ecosystem: Host-associated > Plants > Roots > Rhizosphere ...
CCCCGTGGGCCGACTGGCCAGGCCCGGACCCGGCCCGGCCTAGTGGACGTACTTGCGCATCCACCCCACGGTCGCGACCCAGGCGGCCTCCGCCTGCACCGCGTTGTACCGCGCGCCCGTGTCGTTGTGGAACGCGTGGCCCACGCCGGGGTAGACCGTGATCTGGAACGGCTGGCCGCCCGGCTTCTGGCTGGCCGTCTGGAGGGCGGTCTGCATGTCGGTCCGCGTGGCGGTGATGGCCGTGTCCTGCTCCGCGTAGATCGCGAACACCGCGGCCTTGGTGTTGGCCAGGTTGGTGATGTCGGCCGGCTTCGGGCCGTAGAACGGCACCGCCGCCTTGACCTTCGCCCCCGCCACCAGCGTGTTCCAGACCATCCCGCCGCCGAAGCAGAACCCGGTGATGCCCACCTTGTCGCCGATCCCCTTCTGGGCCTCGAGCGTCGACAGGCCCTGCATCAGGTCCGACACCATGTCGGGCACCGCGCGCTTGGCCAGGGCCGCGGCGTACGCGGCCTGGTCGCTCAGCTTGGCCGCCCCGCCGTCCCGGGACAGCAGGTCGATCGACAGGCCCATGAAGCCGGCCGTGGCCACCCGGCGCACGACGTCCTTGATGTGCTCGAGCAGGCCGCGGTTCTCGTGGACGACCAGGATCGCTCCCGCCGCACTGCCGCTGGCCGGGGCCGCCGCGTAGCTCATCAGCTGCGCGCCGTCCTTGCCATATACCGTGAGCGTCTCCACCTTGATCCGCGGGTCGGTCGGCTGCACGGTGATGCCGTCCGTCGTCGGCTGCGCGGGCGGCGTGGCGAACGGCTGCGGCGAGCTGCTCGCGCGCGACACCGGCGAGGCCTGGGTGCCCGACGGCGTGCTCCCGCAGCCCATCACGTCGAGGACCGCCAGCGTCGCGGTCAGGCTGCCCGTGATCAGCGTCACCCGGCGCAGCAGCTCGCGCCGGCTGATGATCCCGTCGTTGAAGTCCTCGACGTGCTCCCCGAGCACGTAGTGTTCGAAGTCGGTCATCGGTCAGCTCCTCCTCACTGCAGCGGAAACGGCGGCTGCCACCACGTGGGCAGCGCTTCGAGCTCGATGGCCAGCACCCACTTCACCCACCAGAAGCCACGCCGGTTCGGAGCCACCAGCCGCGCCGGCGCGCCGTGGTCCGAGCTGAGCGGCTCGTCGCCCAGCCGCAGAGCGAGCAGGAGGTCCGGCAGCTCGCCGACCGCGAACCGCCGGTCATAGCCGGTGTGCGACACGACACGCACGCTGACGGCCCCGGCCGCGTCCGGGACCAGCCGGCTGAGGAGGACGCCGGTCCAATCCTGCTCGGACCAGAAGCCGCCGGTGCAGTCGAGGACAGCGCGGCGGCGATCGTCGAAGCGGTCGAGCTCCGCATACGTCCACTCGCGGATACCGGCCGGTGTTACGACGCGGAGGCGCCAGCCGGACGGGTCGATGTCGGGGATGGCGTCGAACATCCATGAGCTGACCGGCATGAGGTCCGGGACGAACGAGCCCACCTCGTACGAGCCGGTGAACCGGCGGGCCGCACCGGGCAGGCCGGTGGCGCGCACCGCCAGCTCGCTCGCCGCGTAGCCGGCACCGGCGGCGGCCACCACCGCGCCGGCGCGGAGGAGGTTGCGCCGGGACAGGTCGGTGACGCGTGGCCGGGCCGGGCGCGCCAGCACGTGCCAGACGGCGAACGGGACGGCGGCGATGGCGGCCCCGACGTGCAGCTCCATCGCCGTGTAGTCGCCCCACCAGCGGAGCAGGCCGGTCGAGTGGAGGAGGCCGCCGAGCAGCGAGGCCAGGACCAGCGCCGCCAGCGTCAGCGATGCCCAGCGGCCGGGCCGGGGCCGGCGCAGCCCGCGGCGGGCGACGATCGACTTCCAGGGCAGGAGGGCGAGGATCGCGAAGCCGCCCAGCGCGTGGAGGACCAGGGACCAGCGCGCGGGCGCAGTGCCGAATGCGAACGCGAGCCAGCCGGTCGCGAACGCCACGGCCAGGCACGCGAGCAGGGCGAGGTTCGTCCGCCGGCCCATGGCCGCTCGATTATCCGCCGCCCCGCGCGTGTCCCCTCTCTGCCAGTTCGCCGCGCCCCACCCCCAGAACCCCCCACCCGGGGGAACTGGAGGCGTCGGGCACCCAGGTTCGCGCACGCGGGCGGGACTGTCCAGCTAACCCGTTAAGTCTCATGCACAGGTCGGGAGACGTTGACGTGCCGGAAGTTCAACGTCTCGGTGGCTGCCGAGACGTGCAAGTGTCGACACTTCAACGCATCGGCTCGCCGCCGGGCGTCCCTCCCATGCACCCGCCCGGACGGCCGACCTACGATATCCGCTCGATGGCCAACGCCTCCGCGGTCGTCGCCTCCGGCCTGCCGGTGCTGCCGCCCGTCCCCGCCGGGCCCGAGCCGTTCTTCCGCGCGCGCGGGCTGGCGGCCCTGATCGCGGCGCTCGACGACGCCATCATCAGCTACCGGGCGTCGACCGGGGACGCCATCGTGGTCGTGGTCGGCGGCCGGGTGGTGGACGCCATCGCCGTCCCCGCCGGGCGCCCCGCGCTCGTCGGCCTGGAGGCGCTCAACGTGCTCGGCCCCGCCGAGTCGGCCAACCTCCGCGCCGCCGCCGTCGAGCGCCGCCTGGCCCTCTCGCTGCCCAGCTACTGGCGCGAGACCGACCGCCTGGCCCCCATCCCGGCCCGCTGGGTCGACCCCGCCGGCCTGATCGAGGCGATCATCCGGCCCGGCCGCCGCGGCGCGATCGTGCTCCGCGGGCCGACGGACCTCGGGCTCGTCCTGTTCGACGAGTCCGGCCTCGTCGCCGCCTACAGCCAGTCGCGGCCCGAGCCGGGTCCGATCGACACGGTCGCCGCCCTGCTCGCCAGCCCCGAGACCATCGTCCACGCCCGGATCGCGGACGCCTCCGGCCAGGCCGACGAGCAGCCGGCCGGCGAGGAGCGGGTGCCGGCCCTGCCCGACCCCGTCGAGCGCTGCCGGGGCGAGATCGTGCGCGTGGCCCAGTCCACCCTCCACCTGCACTCGGAGGGCGTCGCGGCCCGGTTCCGGTCGGCGCCGGCGACCACCCAGGGCCTGCTCCTGGCCGCCGAGGAGGTGCGCGGGATGCGCATGCGCCTGGTCAATCCGGCCACGTTCGCGGCCATCGCGGACGAGGCCGAGCGGATCGTCAGGGCCGCCTCGCGGGGGAGCTGAGACCGCCGGACACATTGTCCGCGTTTTGTCCGTCTGTTCCGGCAATACTGGCCCGCATGCAACGCATGCGGGACGTCGGAGACGGCGAGAGCGGCCAGGCGATGGTCGAGTTCGCCATGGTGGTCGGTCTCTTCCTGATGTGCCTCCTGGGCGCGATGTCCGCCTCCCTCTACACGGTCCAGCGGGCCGCGGCCGTGACCGGAGTCGCCGCCGGCGCCCGGGTCGCGGCGGGCGGCACGCCCGCGCCGGGCGGCGCCAACACGCCTGACCTGGCGGGAGCGGTCCCGGCCGTCGCCAGGGTCGTCGCGCCGGTGCTGCTCGGGACCCGGATCAGGCAGCTGCGGCCCGACCGCGACTGCCCCGCGCTGGCCGCTATCCCGAGCGACGAGGTGGACATCTGCGCCGCCCGGTCGGCGAACGTCGTCACGGTCCGGCTGCGGGGCCGGCCGGCGACCGGCGTGCCCATCCCCGGCCTCGACTGGTCGCTCGACCTGGCGGCCGAGGTCCACGCGGTGACGTTCGCGGCATGAGCACGAGGCAGAGCGGCCAGGCGCTGCTGGAGAGCGCCCTCACGATCCCGCTGATGCTCCTCCTCCTGCTCGGCTTCCTGGCGGTCCTGGCCCGGGTCGAGGCGCAGCTCGAGCTGGACGCGGCGACCAGCCTGGCCGCGGCCGCAGCGATCACGGCGCCCGCCGGCAGCCCGCTCAGCGCCGAGTTCGCGCGGCAGACGTGGACCGGCACGCTGCGCCAGTACGCCTACCTGCGCCCGGGCTCGCTCCAGGGCTGCGGCGCCTACCAGCCGGGCCAGGCCGTGACCTGCCGCGGCACCGCCACGCTCGACTACCGCCAGACGCCGATGGGCCTGATCGTCCCCGTCCCCATCCCGATCGAGTCCTCGGCCACCGCCCGCAGCTCCGCGTACCGGTCCCGCTGACGATGCGCGCCTCAAGCTCCGGACAGACGCTCGTGATCTTCGCCCTGGTGCTCGCGCTCTTCTTCGCCGGCATGCTCGCGCTCGTGGCCGACCTGGGCGCCCTGTTCATCGCGTACAACCGCGTGGACGACGGCGTCCTGCTCGCCATCCAGGCCGGCGCCTCCGCGATCGACGAGGGCTCCTTCTACACCGGCAGCCTCCAGCTCGACGCGGACACCGCCCGGCAGCGCTGCCAGGACACCCTGGACGCGGCCCGGCTCGACGGCCGCTGCACGGCCGACGCCCGCTCGGTCAGCGCGGACGTCCACCAGGTCGTGGCGCTCCCCGTCCCGCTGCTGGGACTGCGCGCGCCGGTCCACGTCTCGCGCTCGGCCCAGCCCGCGTTCGGGGGCGGCTCCGCGGTGACGACGACATGATCCGCCGCCAGCTCGTCGGAGCCGCACTGAGCCTGGTCGTCGTCGCCGTGATCGGGCTGCTCTACCTGCAGACGATCGCGCAGTCCCGGGCCACGCGCGACGCGTGGATGCTGGCCCGCGATGTCTCCGCCGGGAGCGTGCTCGGCGAGGGCGACGTGAAGCGCGTCCGCGTCCCCGCCGCCGGCGACCAGTTCACCCTGCTCGCCGCCAGCCCCCTCCACCGGCGCGCCGCGCACCGCATGCGCGCCCAGACGCTGCTGACCGACGACGACCTGCTGGACACGGATACCGTCCAGGTGCCCGTGTCGCTGCGGATCGCGCCCGGCGTGGCCGAGGGCGACACGCTCGACGTCTACGCGGTGGTCGGCGGCCGCACGGTCCTCGTGGGCCGCCGGCTGGTCGTCGCGGGCGCCGGCAGCCCGACGACCCTGCTGGTCGCCGCCGCCGACGAGCCGAACTGGGTCGCGCTGGAGGCGAACAACGTGTCGCTGTTCGCGGCCAAGAGCACGGGCGTCGGCGTCCCGCCGAACCCGGCGGTCGCGGTGGGCGACGCCATCGCCAGCCTCTCGGGGACCTCGCAGACCGGCTCGGTCCTGGCGGGCTCCGGACCACCGCCGGCACCGGCAACGCCGCCGGCGCCCACGCCGAGGCCGTCGCCGCGATGACCACGATCGTGAGCATCCTCACCACGAAGGACGGTCAGGGATCGACCAGCTTCGCCCTCAGCCTGGCCTGGGCCGCCGCGGAGCAGCGCCGCGTCCTGCTCATCGACGCCGACATGGCCGGCACCGGGACCCTGGCTGACGTGATCGCCCTCGACTTCGGCGGGCTCGGCATCGGCAGCCTGTTCGGCACGCTGGCCATCACGGCCGCGATGGTCGAGCAGCAGGCCGTGACCGTACCGGTCCGCCCGCGCCTCCGCGTCGTCGCCGGCCTCCAGGGCTTCAGCGGCCCCGGCGTGGCCGACCTGCTGCCCAGGCTCGCGCCCGCGCTGCGCTCCGTGCCCGACGAGCTCGTGGTCCTCGACCTCGGCGCGGCGCTCGCCCACCCGGGCCACGAGTCGCCGCGCCGGACGGCAGAGGCGATCGCCCAGGCGTCGCAGCGCGTCTTCATCGTCATGCAGGACAGCCCGGCGCGCCTGGTCAAGTCGATCCAGGTCCTCAAGGCTGCCCAGCTCCCGCAGGCCGAGCTGGTGGTGTACGAGACGCGGCGGAGAGCGCTCCGCGAGCAGGTGCGCCGGGCGCTCGCCGAGCACCTGCCGGGCGTGCGCGTCGGCGTCGTCCTGCCCTGGGACGAGCGGCGGGCGATGCGCGCGGAGGACGCCGCCACGCCGCTGGCGGTGCCCGGCCTGCTCCAGGCGCTGCGGCTGCCGGCGTTCCAGGAGACCGCGCGATGACCACGATGATCCTCGGCCCAGAGCCAGCCCTGACCGCGATGGACTGGCCCGAGCTGCCCGACGGCGTGCGCGACCTGGCCCTGCGCCTCACGCAGCTGATCGAGGAGAACCGCCGGCTCAGCGGCCTGCCCCCCTCCGTGCGCGAGGAGGAGGCGCTGGCGGGCGGCGTGGCCGCCCTGGTGGACCGCGTGATCGAGTCGCCCGTCCGCTTCGGCGTCCAGCCGATCACCCAGGAGCGCCTGCGCACCGACCCCGCCTTCCACCGCGCCGTGGTGGAGGCGACCCGCGTCCGCGCGTCGCGGATGTGGCCGCTCTCGCGCCTCCTCTACCTGGTCCCCGGCCTGGAGGAGATCCACTGCTTCCGCCACGACAGCTGGGTCGTCACCGCCGCGGGCCGCAAGGCGCGGCTCGCGATGGCCGGCTGCCCGTTCGGCAGCGACGAGGAGGTCGTCGCGTTCTTCCGCGACCGCGTCCTCGGCCTGGTCGGCGTCGTCGGCGCCACGCAGCTGAACGACGGCGCGCCCGTGGCCGAGGCGACGGTCGGAGGCGTCATGCGCCTGATCGTCGCCATCAAGCCCGCCGTGAGCGGCGACGCCGGCGTCCAGGCCACCGTCCGCGTCTCCGCGGCCGCCGCCACGCGCACGCTCGACGACTACGTCCGCCAGGGCGTGATGCCGCCGGGCGCCGCCGCGTTCCTGGCCGCGTGCCTCGCCGGCCGCGCCAACCTGCTGATCGCCGGCGGCACGGCGACCGGCAAGACGACGCTGATGCGCGTCCTCGCCGGCATGATCCCCGACCACGAGACGGTCGTCGTCATCGAGGACAGCGCCGAGCTGCACCTGGAGGCCGACCGCGGCGACGGCCCGTTCGACGCCGTGACCGGCCGCCGCCGGCCCCGGCCCTGGGTCCCCCTCTGCGTGAACCTGTGCACGGTCCCGGCGGTCCTCCGCAACGACGCCGGCATCACCATGCGCGACCTGGTCCGCGCGGCGCTGCGCTTCCGGCCCGACCGCATCCTGCTGGGCGAGTCCCGAGGCGCGGAGATGGCCGACGTCTGCACCGCGATGAGCACCGGCCACGACGGCTCGATGGTCACCATCCACGCCGACAGCGCGGTCCTCGCGGTCGACCGCGCCGCCAGCTACGCGATGGAGTCGGCCCGGTTCAGCGGCAACGCGGCCAGCGACCAGCTGGCCAAGCGCGCGGTCCACCAGGCGATCGACGTGGTCGTCCACCTCACGCACGGCCCCTCCGGAGCCCGGCGGGTCAGCGGCGTCGTCGCGCTCGGCGAGGCGGCCGACCACGTCGTCGAGGTGTACGGCCAGGCGCCAGAGGGTCAGCTCCGCCGGGTCTGCCGGCTGACCGGCGACCTGCCGCCACGCCTTCGCGCCCGCCTCCGGCCTCACCTGCCAGGAGACGAGGTGCCCCATGCCTGAACCGCTGGCCCCGCTCGCGTTCGCGGCGGAGATCGTGCTGGTGCTCGCCCTCGCGGCCGCCGCCGCCGCGCTGCTCCTCGGCGTGCCCCTCGAGCCGGCGCGCCGGCGCGGACGTGCGCTGGTCGGGCCGTTCCTGGAGCGGCAGCGCGACCTGGCCCTGAGCCTCGGCCTGCGCCTGCGCAGCTGGCTGCTGCTCCGCGCCGTGTGCACCGCGGCCGGCCTCGCCGCCGGCGCCCTGACCGGTGTGCCGACGCTGACCCTGGGCGCGGCGGCGCTCGGACTCGTCGGCCTGCCCTGGCTGCTGGCGGGGCGGGCCGACCGCCGGCGGCTGACGATGGAGCGCGCGCTGGCCGGCTTCGTGGCCGAGGTGCGCGACCTGATGCGGCAGTCCAACCTGGCCCTGGACCGGGCGCTCCGGGAGGCGGCCCGGGGGCCGGCGCCGGAGCTCCGGCACGTGCTGGCGCCGCTGGCCGGCGATCAGCCGGTGGCGACGGCGCTGACCGAGGTGTCCCACCGGGCCCGCTCCCCACTGGCCGACCTGGTCGTCACGGCCCTGCTGATCGCCCGCGCGCGCGATCCGATGGCGCTGATCCGGGTGGTGGACGAGGTCGTCCGGCCGCTGCTCCAGGTCAGCGTCGAGATCCAGGAGGAGAACCACGCGACCGTCGCGCAACAACGTGCCGCGGCGCTCGCCATCGGTGTCATCATGACGCTGCTCCTGGCGGCTGTGATGCGGGTGCCCAGCATGCAGGCGTTCTACCTGTCGCCGACCGGTCAGCTCGTGCTCCTGGCCGTCTTCGCCATGTACCTGGCCCTCGTGTGGGCGATCGGCCAGGTGGCGCGGCCGCTGCGCTGGGTGGCCTGGGATATCGACGCGCTGCGCCGCGAGACGGAGGCCCTCGTTGCCTGACCTCACGCGAGCACTGATCGCGGTCGCGGTGGGCGCCGCCTGGGTGCTCGTCCTGTGGCGCCTCGGCGTGTACACCCACCCGGCGGTCCTGAGCTGGCAGCGCCTGGCCCGCCTGCGCGGACTCGCCGACCGCCGGCCGCTCGGGGACCGGCTCGGCGACCGACTTCCCCTTCTGCGCCGCGCCCGGGTTGAAACAGATGTGGGTCGCCTCCTGGCGATCGCGGCGCGCCGAGAGAGCCCGGCCGGATGGCTCCTGCGCACCGCGTCGCTCGCGGGCCTCGCGCTGGCCGCCGTGCTGGCCCTCGACGAGATCGCGGTCCTGGCCGGCCAGCGACCGCCACTCCCGCCCGCGGCCGGGCTGCTCGCCGCCGCCTGCGTCGCCCTGCTGGCGTACGCGAGGCTGCGCGCCCGCGCGAGCGAGCGCCAGCGGGCGCTGGGCCGCGCCGTCGCGGACAGCCTGCCCCACCTGGCGGTGATGACGTTCCACCACCGCGTGCCGGTCTCCGAGGCGCTCCTGATCTTCGCCCGCTGCCAGCGCGATCGGAGCCTGCACGACCTGCTCGCCGGCGACGCCTGGCGTCCGCTGGTCGAGCGCCAGCCTGACTCTGCCGCACAGAGCACGGCGCTGGAGTACGAGCGAATCGGTCAGGCTTACGCCGTGCCGATGTTTGTGGCGCTCGGGGCCGCCGTGCGTCGCGTGACCGAGCGAGGGCTGGCGGGCCAGGACGTGTACACGAACCTGGCGCGGGCCAGCTATGGCGAGCGCCTGGCCACCGCCCGCGTCGCGGCGGCGCAGGCGAAGACGCTCATCGTGATCCCGATGGGTCTCATGATCGTGCCGGTGCTCGTGCTGATCGGGGCCCCGCTGGTAGCCTCCCTCGGAGGAATCTTCGCCCGATGAACCGCGTCGGCATACCCATCCTGGTCAGCATCACCCAACTCGGCGCCGCGGCCGTCGCGCTGGGCCGGCCCGACCCCGCACCCGCGCTCGGCTTCCTGGCGGGCGGCTGGCCGACCGCCGGCGAGACGCTGGCCGCCCTGGAGCTGCTCGTCTGGGCGATCGTGCTCGTCGCGGCCGGCGGCAGCCTGGTCGCGGCCGGATGGGGCGTGGCCAGCCGGGCCGCGAGCAGTGCCCGCCTGCGCGAGGGCGCGGTGCTGGCCACCGGCCTGCTGATCCTGGTCGCCGGCGCGGCCCACCACGTGACCGAGCCCGTCGGGATGTCGGGCGGCAGCGTGCGGGAGGCACAGGCGTTCCTTGGCCGCTGAGCCCTCTCGCCGCCGCACGTTCCTGATCCTGCTCGAGGAGCCCCACGCGTGGGTGGCGGCCGCTACGCTGGCCCGCCAGTCGCAGCCCGGCACGGTCGAGGCGCTGATCGCCCCGGTGCCGGGCGCGGCGTTCCTCTCGGCGACCGGGCGCCAGGCCGCCGAGCTCGACGAGTGGTGGGAGCGGATGGCGACGGCGACGGGCCGGCCCGTCGTCCTGGCCGCGCACGAGGACGACCTCCCCGGCTGGATCCCCGGCCTGGACGCCGACTTCGTGGTCGCGGTGCCGGACACCGCGTCCCTGAACACCTACGGCCACCTGTCCAATGTCATCGCCACCGTGGACGACGATCCCCGCCAGCTCGCGGAGCTGGCGCTGCGCGGCAGCTCGTCGCGTGCGCTGCCGCCCGCCCAGCCGCCGCCCGCCCCGGCCCCGCGCCAGGAGCGACCGGTGCCGGCTCCGGCGTCGCCGCTCCCCGCCCCCACGCCGCCGCCGCCGGCACCCACGCCGCCGCCGCCGGCACCCGCGCCGGCTCCGCCGCCTCCACCCGCCCCGGTGGCCCCGGCCCCGGTCCCGGTCGCGCCGGCCCAGCGCCAGGCGTTCGAGACCCCGGCCCCGGCCGATCGGCCGCAGGTCCTCGACCCGTTCGACCTGCTGGCTCACGCCGAGGCGGTCGAGCCGGCGGGCCCGAACGGCGCCCATCCCGGCGCCGGCCTGCCCCAGAACCCGTACGGCCGCGACGCTCAGGCGCTCTCCCGGCGGACGCTGCTCAACGACGACAACCGGGCGCCCGCGACGGTCGACCAGCGCGCGCGGCCAGCGGTCGCCGCCACCCGCTCGGCCGTGGACCCGCGGCAGATCCTGGACCGCATCGGCCAGGGCCGCCGGGCCCCGGTCAGCGCCGAGCTGGGCCAGGCCGTGCTCGCCTGCAAGCCGCTGGTGGCCGCCGTCGTCTCCCGCAAGGGCGGCGTCGGCAAGACGGCCAGCGCCGCCGCCGTCGCGGCGATCCTGGGCGAGGCCGTGGACCCGTTCGGCCACACGGCGGCGCTCGTGGACGCCAACGTGGGCAACCCCGACGCGTGGGGCCGCCTCGACGTGCAGGGCGACCCGCCGACCATGCGCGAGATCGTGCGCAGCCTGATGGCCGGCCGCGAGCCGCCCGGCCCGGCGTTCGCGGAGACGCCCGCGCTGGCCGTCTACCCCGAGTCGCGGGAGGCCGGCGAGGGCTACGCGCCGGCGCAGATCCAGCGCGTGGCCGGCTACCTGAAGGGCCGGCACGCCGCCGTCGTGGTCGACCTGCCGAACCGCCTGCCCGCGTTCACGTCGGCCGAGGCCGCGGTCGCCGCCGCCTGGATCGCCGAGGCGGACGTGCTGGTGCTGCCCACCACGGCCGACCCGACCGCGCTGCTCGGGGCGATCGAGTACCTGGACGCCGACACCGTGCAGGGCAAGCCGGTCGTCGTGTCGTACATCGTGCCCCGCGTCCGCCAGATCCGGGACGCGCCCCAGGTGCGGGGCATGCTGGACCGCATCCGGGCGTCGGTGGCGGCGCTGGTCGAGGTGCCCGACGAC
>Ga0070717_10003586_pt1 | contig 11129 bp, 13 predicted proteins | sample LARL113metaG_FD_71366 | JGI IMG/M metagenome (GOLD analysis project Ga0070717, IMG submission 71366) | Corn, switchgrass and miscanthus rhizosphere microbial communities from Kellogg Biological Station, Michigan, USA - LAR L11-3 metaG | ecosystem: Host-associated > Plants > Roots > Rhizosphere ...
GTTCTTCTTGTGCGGCATCGCCGATGAGCCTTTCTGCTTCTCGCTGAAGAACTCTTCTGCTTCGCGCACTTCGGTGCGCTGAAGATGGCGAATTTCCGTGGCGATTTTGTCGAGCGTGCTGGCTATCACGGCAAGAGTCGCGAGATAAGCCGCATGGCGGTCGCGCTGAATAACCTGCGAAGAAACTGCGGCGGGTTTCAATCCGAGGCGCGAGCAGATCTTTTCTTCCAGCTCAGGGCTGAGGTGGGCGAAGGTGCCGACCGCCCCGGAGAACTTTCCTACGCGCATGTCCTCCGCCGCGTTTTGAAAACGTGAAATATTGCGCTGCGTCTCGGAGTACGAGTTGGCCAGCTTGACTCCGAACGTAATCGGCTCGGCGTGGACACCGTGGGTCCGGCCGACCATGGGCGTATCTTTGAATTCCCAGGCGCGACGCTTGAGGACCTCGGAAAGCTTTCTCAAGTCTTCGGCTATGATTTTCGAAGCCTGGCCGATGAGCAGAGCCTGAGCGGTATCGACCACGTCACTTGAGGTCAGTCCGTAGTGGAACCAGCGCGCCTCGGGGCCCACAATCTCAGCTACAGCCGTCGTAAAAGCGATCACGTCATGGCGCACTTCGGCTTCGATCTCATTGATCCGTTCCAGCCTGAAATCCGCCCGCTCGCGAATCGCTTTGGCCGCGGTCTTTGGGACCATTCCTGCCTCGGCCAGAGTTTCAGTGGCAGCGATCTCGACCGCCAGCCAGGTGCGAAAGCGGTTTTCATCGCTCCAAATGCGGCCCATTTCCGGGCGCGTATAACGTGGAATCAAGTGCGCTCCTCGGCGCTATTTCTCTGAATTGTGGGACTAAGGATTCTAAATGGATAGGGAGCAGGAGGGCTAGTCTGAGCAAGCTGGGAGAATGATTGATGTGCCTGCTCAGACTGCGGAATTCAGCGGCGCTTATCGTGAGGAACGATGACGGCGACCGATTTCGACGCCGCGTTTCCGGCATTGTCTTTAGCGCCGACGGCAATCGTGTAGCGACGTCCATCGAGGTCATTGCCGAGACGTGAGGCTTGCAGCAAGACAGTGAAAGAGTAATTGCCGCCAGCGCCCAAAGTTATGGCGCCCGTCGGCTGCACCTTGCCATATTCATCTTTCACCGCGTAAGCAACGCTGTTTGGGTTCACGCCGGAGTCGTATCGGTGATTGTTCCCGAGATCGTTACCGGCACCATTTTCCCGTTCACTGGCCACAAAACTCTCGGAGTAGCGAAAAGGGTGATAGCGGGAGGAGTTGTGTCGGACGCTGCGCTGTTGTTCAGCAGCACGCCCACGGAGGCGTGCGCGCTGTTCAGATCCGCAACTGCTACTGACCTGGCTTCAGATGCGGCCTCACAGCCGCCCGAGGAGTAAGTCACCGCCGCTTGGAAGGTCCCGTCACCGTTGCCTTGCAACAAGTCGACGGCGCCGCTCGTGCAGGTGGGGTAGTCGATGCAACCGACAGCCACTATCAAGTCCAGCTTCCCGTCTCCATTAAAGTCCGCAACCGCGAGCGAATAAGCGAAACCGGTCAAGCCCAAGCCGAGAGCCGCTTGCACACGTCGTGGCGCAGCTGTTCACCACCAGCAGGTCCGGCTTTTTATCCCCGTTTACATCTGCGACCGCCACCGAGAACGGAACGCGCCCACCAGAAGAAACAGAGCTGTGTTCGATCCCGTCGCGCGCAGCTGGCTCGTAGGAGCGGCAGCCAAGAGGAATACGGTCAGCAAGAATGGCACTGTGTTGAAGGATTTTCTCTGTGGTGAACGAATCCGCATGACGATCTCCTCTGCTCTCATCCACGATTCTGACGAGTCGAAGCGTATCGTGTGGAGCACTCGATGGTTCGGAAGGCCTGGTCTCAATCAGAGCGGCTCTGGTCTTCCGCCGAGGAGTCTGCTGAGGTGTCTTACTAGATCAGATCGCGAACACGATGCGCTCCAGCAGAGCGCTTGTCAAGAACATTCGACACCTCGCCCGCTTGAGAGACCCGTGTCCGGAATCGTGCCAGTGGCTTTCCGCGCAGTTTCGATCACCAAAGAAAACCGGGCAAATCGCGTGCCGAGGTTTGTCGCTGAACCCTGAACGCAATTCCCGATATCTGCAATGGTCTCTGTATGTCGTGATACGATATAAGTCTATTAATGGAGAAACCGCTTGCTCCCGCCGCTTATCAGTCGCTAGCAGAGTTGCGCTACCAAATCCGTCGCTTTTTGTATTTCAGTGAGCAGGTCGCCCGGGATGCAGGACTAGAGCCGCAGCAGCATCAGCTCATGCTGGCTTTGAAGGGTCTTCCCAAGGGCGTTCGCCCGCGGATCGCGGAGTTGGCCGAGCGGATGCAGATTCAGCACCACAGCGCGGTGGAGCTGACAAACCGGCTCGCCGCAAACGGCTACATTCGGCGAAGCCGCAAAGGACAGGACCGTCGTGAGGTGCTGCTCGAACTTACTGCTAAGGGTGAGAGGGTCTTACGTGAGTTGTCGCTGCACCACAGGTCCGAACTGCGCACGCTCGGCCCGGCGCTGGTCACAGCCCTGAAACGAGCCATGCAGGCAAACCAGAATCCGGATCGAGTGGCTGGCAACCGCGGTTCAGCAAGACGAAGGAAAGCAAAATAAACGATGTCAGAAGTTAGCGGAGACATTCCCGCAATCAAACCAGATGCTGCCGGCGATGGCGACCATCGTCCGACACTTGCGGCGACTGGCGCGCCTGTCGGCGACGCTCGTCTGGCCGAACCCGCCCAGTTCCGCATGGTGCTGGTCTCGTTCCTTGCTGCCGCCATTGGGCTGATTGCCGGCTGCGTTGCGTTTCTGCTCTACAAGCTTATTGGCCTGTTCACAAATATTGTTTTCTATCATCGCTTCGTTGCCGAATTCACCAGCGCGCGACATCACCAGCTTGGAGCCTGGGTAATTCTTATGCCGGTAATTGGCGGCGTTATTGTCGGCTTCATGGCCAAATACGGCACAGCCAAAATCAAGGGACATGGCATTCCCGAGGCCATGGAAGCGGTGCTGATCAACCGCAGCCGCATACAACCCAGGGTTGCAATTTTGAAGCCTATTTCTGCAGCGATCGCTATCGGCACGGGCGGTCCATTCGGTGCCGAGGGACCGATCATTCAAACCGGCGGGGCGGTCGGATCGCTCGTCGGGCAGGTATTTCACACTACCGCAGCAGAACGCAAAGTTTTGCTGGCCTGCGGCGCGGCGGCGGGAATGTCCGCTACGTTTAATACTCCGATTGCAGGAGTCATTCTAGCCATCGAGCTTCTGCTCTTTGAATTCAAGTCACGTTCCTTCATTCCGTTGGTGATCGCGAGCACGCTGGCGACAGCGGTTCACATGCAGTTCCTCGGCGCTGGGCCGATGTTCACCGTCACCTCTATGGATTTCGGAATTCCGAGAGCACTGCCGTTCTATCTGATTCTGGGCGTGATTTGTGGCCTTGCGGCGGTCGGGTTCAGCCGGTTGCTGTATTGGACTGAAGATCAATTCGAGAAGCTGCCCGTTGACGAACTCTGGTGGCCGGCGATCGGCGCGCTTGGGCTCGGAATCATTGGTTACTTTGTGCCGCGGGTCCTCGGCGTGGGATACGACACGATCAGCGACATCTTGAACGCGAACCTCGCGCTCAGATTGCTGGTCATTGTGATGATCGCAAAAGCAGTCGCCCTCGTGATCTCGCTGGGATCGGGGACCTCCGGCGGCTTGCTGGCACCCATGTTTATGTCGAGCGCAGCGCTAGGCGGGGCATTTGCGATTGGCACAAACCATTTGTTCTCGGGCGCGAACTTGTCACCCGGAGCATTTGCCTTGGTCGCCATGGGCGCGGTTTTCGGCGCAGCGTCGCGCGCGACGTTCTCGTTCATCATCTTCGCATTTGAAATCACGCGCGACTACAACTCCGTGCTGCCGCTTATGCTGGTCAGTGTGATAGCTGATGGCATCGCGATGATCTTAATGCCGAGCGCGTCAATCATGACGGAAAAGCTCGCTCGACGTGGTCTACGCATCCACCAGGACTATGAGGCCGACGTACTGCACCAGGTCTTGGTCGCCGAAACAATGGATTGCGACGTGCCAACGCTGCCCGCGAGTATGCGGGTCGGAGAACTAGCCGCACGCATTGCGAAACATGATCCGGTGGTGAGCCGGCATCAGGGTATGGTCATCGTCGATGCTGAAGGACGACTTGCCGGAATAATTACGCGCGCGGATGTACTGCGGGCACTGGACCAAGATCCCCTAGGGGAAATGACTGTACTCGAGGGCGGCAGCCGAAAGCTGGTCGTAACCTATCCTGATGAGAGCCTGCACGAAGCTTCGGCCAAGGTGCTGCGTAACAACATCGGCCGCCTGCCGGTCGTGGAGCGAAGCGATCCACGAAAAGTTGTCGGTTACTTAGGAAGACCCGGAATCATGGTGGCACGGCTGCGGCGGCTGGAGGAGGAGCATGTGCGAGAGCCCGGATGGATGAAAGGCGTTTCTAGACGCTGATGTGGTCGAAGTCTTGTTCCAACGGATGGTGAGCTGTGAAAGGGTTCGGAAATAACCAGCTATCAGTTGCCAGTTCTCAGTTGTCAGTGCTTAGTGGCTGGGATCAGGATCGACATTGCTGATGTGAGGCTCGGCTTTCTCTGCCGCCGCAATCAGCGGCCGTAAAGCTTGCACAGAAACTCCAAGTGTTCCTCCGGAGAATCCATCGATAAATGCGGCGTTAACTCCAATTACCTGGCCCTGAGCGTTGAACACAGGTCCGCCGCTGGCGCCGTGTGCCGTGGGCGCGTCGTAGATCAGCTTGTCTCCAACCACGTCGCCCAGGTGTCCGCAGGTCGCAGACGGTCTGATAAGCGAAAGCGCCGCTAATTCGTTCGCCGCGCCAATATCGTCGCGGCGGAATGCCAGCCGCTCATAAACTGCTTGCGGCGACTTCGCTACCATTCCCACCACGCCCATGGGGTAACCGACAACTGAAACGAGGTCCCCGGGATTCGGTGGTTCCCCGGCGAGAGGTAATGGTCGAAGCTGCTCGACAGCCTGCGAATCATCTACGCGCAGCACCGCCACATCTCCATAAGGTGACAACGCTGCGGGAGTTACGTTTACAGCGGTAGACGATCCCGGGAAAAAAGCGACCAGTTTTTCCAGTTGTGGAGTTGCGCCTTTATTCATCAGCGCATTAGACTCCGCATCTCCGTACCAAGGCTCCGCGACGTGACGATTGGTTGCCAGCAGTCCTCGCGAGACGACAAATCCAGTGCCCGAGATGCGAGCGCGCAGCGCGGGTTTCTGCTGCGGAAAACCCACCCGATAAACGCCGAAGATGTAGCAAATTGAGTTGCGATAACGATTCAGGACCATCGCCGGCATGGCCTGTTCCTGCTTGAGTAGGTCCACTTGCAACGTGAGCTGCTGAACCTGATTTCTTAAATCATTTGTGCGCAGATCGTCGGTGTGCACCGGTTGGTGATAGCGAACGGCCAGAATCGCGCCAGCTAATAGAAAGACGCCAATCACCGCTTGAACGGTCCTCTCCCAGGCGGCGCAAACGGGTTCTTCTTGCGAAAGAGATTGATGTTCGTCCATAGACACGAAATCTGCCGCTGACGGGCGATGGGGGAGGGAAGCCGACGGCCCGGTAGACGGTGTGAGCTACTATCTTGCCGCGTGCAAAGCAAGGCTTCTAGGGTACGGAAGACAATGTACGGGTGGGCAGAAGATTTGTTGTTTCTTAGGGTTGCGGGCACACTTAACTATTGTGCCTACTCGGCGGTGCAATCAGACCCGTTGTTCGCTAAACTGCGCGGCACTCCTGGGTTCAACCAATTGGTGTCTTCTGCCAAGGCCTGCCAGGAGAGGTTTTTGGCAGAGGCAAAGTAGGATCGCCCCTGGAGCCGCCGCTAATGGCAAGGACGCGGGGTTCCTCGCGGCATGGAAAAACGCCGACCCCAGACATCCAATCCCAAGGAAGCCTAAACGGAGTACGCGAAGCTCCAATCAAAGCCAGCAAGTGGCTTTTTTGAGGGTGGTTCGCCGAGATTGTTAGGCCGATTTGAGCCGTGTTCCGAAAACCGGACAGCGTTCAGATTTATGTGCGGGGCCAAGAAGAACCATGCAGAATGATCCCGGTTCAGCAACTACGCTGCCGCACCCGAAAAGGTCGGCTGTGCTGGGCCAGTCGCGAGGCCCTGCGTGAAAGAACGGGAGACGCGGGGCCTCTCTAATGTTCGTCAATGTTCATCGGATCCCCGAAGCTAAAGTAGAATCAACCTCATAGCTCAACGAGGAAGCGCAAGGGGTCCGGTGACTCTCGCGGTCTTCAAAACCGCCGATCGTTATCACTGATGGCGATGGTGGGTTCGACTCCCACTCGCTTCCGCCAGTTTTCAAGGGGTTAGCGTACTGCCCCTGCCGTTCGATTTCCTCTATCTAGGCTGGCTTGCACTCAGGTTGTTGCGGGCGCAATAAGGAGTATGCCGGGTGAGCCTCACACACAGCGCGAAGCAGCATATTGCCATCTAAGCATTTTCAAGTGTGGAACAAAGGAGAGAGATTATGAAGATCGCTACCCTGGTGCTGCTTTCCGTGATGATGATGGCTCCCTCAGCTACTCTGCTCTCAAGCCCGCAAAGGGATAAACCCGGTGAAGTGGATCGTGCGGAGCGGTCTTTACAAACAGCGAAAAACGAGCTTGCGCGCGCCGGAACGGAGTGGGGCGGCCACAGAGTACAGGCGATCAAACACATTGACGCTGCTCTGCGCGAATTGGAAGAGGCGGAACGGTGGGCACGCGAGCATCACGACATCAAGTGAGGCTTGCGACCAGCCCGCGTTCCCAGGCAGCTCATTCGGGCGACGCTGCTATTTCTGTGCGGCTCTCCACTTCGCCCATCTCGCCTTAGTTGCTGCTCTGATCCGCGCTAAACCTGCTGGTGAAATGCGGCGGCGCTTGGGAGCGATTGAGACAACCTTTTGGCCGCGTACTTTCGCCCAGCGCGCTCTCTGAGCGGCTGCTATTCTCGCCCGAGCTGCGGCGCTCATTTTCCTGTGGCGTGGTTGGGTGTAAAAGCGTCCGCCGTTCAATTTACCAAGCACAGACAATGCCGCGTCCACGTGCCTGAGTTGGTTTACCAAATTCGTTCTCTCTTTCCTTAACTGCGAGACTACAGACTGCAATCCACTTATTGGGTTAGCCATTCAACATTCCTCCGGGCCGGGCGATTGTAGCAGACTGTCAACTACTTTCCGTGCCTGCGGGCGGCAGCTCCAAGGCTGGAAATGGAACCCCGCTTTACCGCTGACTGGCCACGCCAGAACCCCACATCATGCTACTCACACGCGATCGCGCAACATTATCGTTTGGTCGCCGCGTTCCAAGTATCTAGCAAAGATGTCGCGATGATTCGCTTAATGGGACGTGCATCGTCGGCTGCGACGAGGATGTCAAGCTGGTATTCGCCAGGGCCAATGATGTGTCCCTTGTGGTTCGGCGCGGCCATTAGATCAAACGGGAGGGAGGTTTGCTGGTTGGTGAGAGCGAGTCTGGGAGCGTCCTCATGCAGAAAATCCCGACGTGCCGGGTCAGTGATGTGTCCCGCGTCACAATCGCTTGCCCATGTTAGGCGCAATAATCGGGAAATAGATTCCGGCTACATTGGCCCACTTAAGATTCATGGGCGGGAACTCAACAACCCGCGGTCAAATAGGGAGGGGCGCATTAGGCTGACTTCCTCTGCGCTTTAATTCTTCTCCTAACTGTTGACATCGGGTTTACACTTCCAGTCACGAGCATTTCCCCGTCGTACCCTCAGGCCATTGCTGCAGGTTTATAGTTCATCGGGTCAGAAGCGATAACTCTTTTTGGATAGATTGGATAGAGATGATTGCCCTGCTCCGGGGAAAATTCCAGTATTAGTAGTTTGCTGCGACGGGACCGGAAATGAGTTCGTCGCCGACAATAACTCTAACGTCGTTAAACTGTACAGCACTCTGGTCATCAACGCGGACCAACGGGCGTACTACCATCCCGGAGTCGACACAATGAGCCAACCCGGCGAAACTGGCGAAGTGACAGCACTGGGGGCGCTCATGGAAATTGCCGCCTCGGCGCTCAAGTTAAGTTTGCTTGAAGTTGTCATCGGCACGGCCAAGCTACTCTTCAGGAACACGTCTCAGAACCTGCAGAGTCGAGTGGGACAGTTGGCGTTCGGCTCCGGCATTCTAGAAATAGTACGTTCGGCATACGCTTTCCTGATGAGTACGTATGAGGAAACGACCGAGTTTTTTTATTCGGTACCGGCCGTGGAGCACACAGTATCCGAACTCTAGTGGGCATGCTTCACATGTATGGTTTGCTATATTCGGGAAACGAAATGCTTATCCCGTACATCACCCACATGTTTGCTCAACACAGTCGGCGGCACGGAGGGATGAAGCAGACCTTCGATGTCGCACGCCACTTCAAGCGAACTTTTTCGCGTGATTGCCTGATTCATTTTGTTGGAGTTTGGGACACGGTTAGCTCGGTGGGCTGGATTTATGACCCTCTGGCGCTCCCATACTCAGCACGCAACCCAATCATGATTACAGGCCGCCACGCGGTTTCCATTGATGAGCGACGCTGTTTTTTTCCTCTCAAACCTCTGGGGGGCGCCCTATCAGCGCAAAGACCGGGAGTATCGAGTAGATCAGGACATCAGGCAGGTATGGTTTGCAGGCGTTCACTCCGACGTGGGCGGTAGCTATTCCGAGAAAGAAAGCGGATTATCGAAGATCACACTGGAGTGGATGCTCGCCGAAGCTGTCGCAGCCAAGCTGCTGGTTGATCCACAAGATGCGTCAATTGTCTTGGGGAGAGCCCCTTGGATCGGATTATGCACCTCCCGACGCCGCTGCACAAATTCACAACTCTCTTCAAGGCGTGTGGTGGCTGCCCGAATTTCTGCCGCACCGCTACTATGACAGAACGTCGAACCGTACTCGTTGGCGAATCCCACTGGGCGCGCGGCGCCAGATTCCAGACAATTCGTTGATCCACCAAAGTGTGATTGATCGGATGAACTCCGTTCCCGATTACTGTCCACCCAACTTGCCGCCGAAAGGCAAGTATCAAGTCGAGCCGTGGAACAAATTCCCAGTGGCGTTTGCGGTCGCCCCTAAAATAATTGTCAAGGCATAAGCCCCGTGTGCCCGACCTACGCAAATGATTCCGCGTGCTTATGATGCCGCCCTATAGCGCGCTTCAATGGCTTTGCGAATCAGCGCACGGCTGTCTGTGGCGCTCAGTTCACGATTCTGTTCTACGGCGGCGGCTTCCTGGGCAAGGTCGGGATCTTTAATCAGGTTCTTGAACCAGGTGGAATAATCACCGCGGCGGAGGTGGAATAGCCAGGTGTCATCATCGACGCCGTCTGCCATTTGCAAAAACGTTTCGAGATTTTGCGCCCGCAGGTTGAGCTTCGATTCGGGACCGCGAAGATAGAAGCTCTGATTGGGCGACAACTCGCCTTGCGCATATTGCCGTAAATAGCGGCGGCCGTTCTTGGTCAGCTTTGGGCGTGGCTACCAGTAACGGTGAGGATTGTCCGGCGAACCAGATCAGTGCTTGCCCAGGTTGAGGCGCGCTTTGCGACGGCTGCTGGGGTTCATCCATCTGCCGCATGCGGGCGAACACGCGCAGGCTTTCTATCGCCGACTCGCCGGTGGCGATCACGACATCCACGCGGGCTAGGGCGGCTTCAGCAATGCGATCCGGATGCACCGTGATTAGAATTGTCCCGCTCAGCGATCGCGGAAGCGTGCCATCCATTGAAGACCACGATTTAGGCAGCAAATGATGCGCCTCATCGATGATGAGCCAATGCGGCCGCGCGGTCCGCGCACGCTGGTAAAAATGCGTGGTCATTTTCGGCGTCTCCGATCCCAATTACATTATGGAAGGACAAGGAAAGCTCATTCAGCGCCGCTTTAAGCCCGCTGGCCTTGTTGATGCCGGATGACAACACCATGACCGCGCCCTTATTGAAGATGACCTGGAGATCGAGGCCAAGATCGTGAATCGCCTCCAATACTGCTGTCTGATTCGGTTCCCAAGTGGCGAGAATTCCACGCCCCGCTGAAAATGGCACGCTGCGTTTGCGAAGGGCCTCTTGCAAGTTACGCGGCGGAGGCTCGCAAAGGCAGTCGCTCCTGCTTGGTTTCGGGAGCGTAGAGCAAGGCGCCATTCTCGAGAACAGCGCGATCGAACAGGTCCAGCCCGGAAAAGACAGATTGCAGGTCAGGCAAATGGCGGCCGGTGACCAAGATCAATTTTCTTCCTGATTGGCGTACTTTTTCTAAGGCCGCGGGCGTGGGGGCATCAACATGGCCTTGCGTGGCAAGTGTTCCGTCGTAATCGGTGGCAAGAACCGCGTAGCGCATGGCTTGAGGTGATTAGATGAGGGGATTTCTTGCGAAGGTGAGCGGGAAAAATGGTAGTGGTGGAGTTTGCTCTTTATCACCGTGGCGATACACGCAAAATCCCCTCCGGCTACGCTCAGGCGGACTCTCGCTCCGCCTGAGAAACGGCTGCGCTCGGGATGACTTCAGGGATACTCGAATCATTACGCTGCTTTACGGCTCTGAGAGACCATCCGCAAGATCATCTTGGGCAGTTTCAGTGTCCGCGGAGTCCGCTCTTTCGCCGTGGTCACTTCAACGGCCACTCCGTCGTCTTTACCAAAGGGATCAGATACTACTTCATATTCCTCTCCATACAACCGAATGCGATTGGATCGAGCGTAGCCAAGCGCCTTCAGCTTGGCACAGATCTCAGCGCTTATAACGGCACGTAGACTGGTCGTCATAATCAGCTCGCTTTGAGGAATGCTGGTGTCATTTTACTGGGGACATTCTACACGACGCTAGGATGGCGGGGTAGCTGGTTCGAGCTGTCCAATATAGGCAGAAAACATTGCATTATTAGCATTATTAAAGGAGTAATCCGAAGGTCTGCGATCTTTCCGACCTCGAGTCTCCAATATTGTGGTCACGTTGTAATATGGCGAGAGTCTATGAGCCCCGTTCCTCGCGCAGAAGTGTCGGAGGTGCTACCCGCATTGCA
>Ga0070717_10003588_pt1 | contig 11127 bp, 10 predicted proteins | sample LARL113metaG_FD_71366 | JGI IMG/M metagenome (GOLD analysis project Ga0070717, IMG submission 71366) | Corn, switchgrass and miscanthus rhizosphere microbial communities from Kellogg Biological Station, Michigan, USA - LAR L11-3 metaG | ecosystem: Host-associated > Plants > Roots > Rhizosphere ...
TGGACATCGCGGAGCACTCGATGTGCCAGCCCGGGAAGCCCGGCCCCCAGGGGCTGTCCCAGACCTGCAGGCGCTTGCCGCCGGCCGCCTTCCAGAGCGTGAAGTCGCCGGGGCTGCGCTTGCGCGGGTCGGGCTCGCCGCGCGACCCGGCCAGCAGCTGCTCGGTCGAGTTCCGGGAGAGCTTGCCGTACCCCGGGAAGCTGGCGATGTCGTAGTACACGGTGCCGTCCACCTCGTAGGCGTGGCCCTGCTCGACGAGGCGGCTGATGATCTCCTGCATCCGGGCGATGTACGCGGTGGCCCGGGGATAGTGCTCGGCCGGCCGGATGCCGACCTTCCGCGCGTCGTCCATGTAGGCCGCGGTGTAGTACTCGGCGATCTCCTCGGCGCTGCGGTTCTCGAGGCGGGCGCTGACGAGCATCTTGTCCTCGCCCCGGTCGAACTGGTCGTCGGTGAGGTGGCCGACGTCCGTGATGTTCACGACCTGGGTGACGCGGTGGCCGAGGTGCTCGAGCACGCGGCACAGCAGGTCGGCGAAGAGGTAGGTGCGCAGGTTGCCGACGTGTGCGTATCGATACACGGTCGGTCCGCAGGAGTAGATCCGTGCCTCGCCCGGTTCCAGCGGGTGGAACTCCTCCTTGCGCCGGGTCAGCGTACTGTACAGGCGCACGGTGGTATCCATCGTAGGAAGGTCAAGTGAAGCTCATCCGCCTCCATTCCAGCCAGGTCACCGCCGCCGCCGTGGCGGGCAGGGTGCTCACCCATGACATCGGCCACGGCCTGCGCAAGGGGACGGTGCTGGGGCCGGAGCACGTCGAGCCGCTGCGCGCGATCTCCGAGGTGCACCTGGTCGAGCTCGACGAGGACGACATCCACGAGGACGAGGCCGCCCGCCGGCTGGGCCGAGCGGTGGCCGGGCCGGGCGCCCGCGTCGAGGGCCCGAGCCAGAGCCAGGTCCGGCTGATCGCCGAGCGGCGCGGGCTCGTCCGCGTCGACCGCGAGGCCGTCGATCGCCTGAACCACCTGCCGGCCGTCGGCGTGTTCACGGTGGTGGACGGGCAGGCGGTGGAGGCCGGCGAGGAGGTGGCCGGGGCCAAGGTGACGCCGGTGGCCGTGCCCGGCATGCTCATCCGCGAGGCGGAGCGGGTGGCGGCGACGACGCGGCCGGTGGTGCGGGTGGACGCGTTCCTGCCCCTGCGCACGCTGGTGGTGGTGACCGAGCGCCTCAAGCCGCGGGCGCGCGAGCTGTTCGCCGTGGCGGTGACGCGCAAGCTGGGCTGGTACGGGGCGGAGCTGCTCGCGGTCCGCGAGGTGGCCCGGAGCGCCGAGGCGGTGCGGGCCGCCTACGAGGCGGCGCGCGAGCAGGGGGCCCGGCTGATCCTCTTCTCGGGCGCGTCGTCGATCGACCCCCTGGACGCGGCGTACGCGGAGCTGGTCGCGGCGGGCGGCGAGCTGCTGCGGCAGGGCGCCCCGGCCCATCCGGGCAGCATGCTGTGGCTGGGCCGGCTGGGCGCGACGGTGGTGCTGGGGGTGGCGTCCTGCGCGGGGTTCGGCCGCGACACGTCGCTGGACCTGGTCCTGCCGTTCGTGTTCGCGTACGGCGAGGCGGACGAGCTGGACTTCGCCCGGCTCGGGTACGGCGGCCTGATCGAGGCCGGGGCCGGCCGGCGCTTCCCGCCCTACCCGGCGTAGTCGATCAGCGGCATCCCGAGCCCCTCGGGCCAGCCGCCGCGGTCCATCTCGGCGAGGAAGCCGTCCACCCGGGCGACGAGCGGCGCCAGCTCGACGCCGCGGTGGCGGGGCAGGTACGGACGCAGGTAGTCGGCCCCGCTGCGCCACTTGTTGACGGTCCCGCGCCGGTTGCGGCGGCCGTAGTGGAGGCAGCCGGCCGCGACCTGGATCAGGCCCTTGTAGAAGCCGCGGTCGGGGCCGTGGCGGTCGGGCATCCACGCCTCCTCCCAGGCCTCGTGGGCGTCCCAGTAGCGGCCCTGGTTGAACAGCTCGACGCCACGCTGGAGGCTCACCATTCCCCATTCAACCGGAGCGGGAGCCGCCGATTCCCGGCCCTTTACCGGGCCTCCCTACAATCCGCTCCATGTCCGAGGCGATCGCCGAGTACAACAGGCTCAACCTCTCGAGCGATCCCATCTACCGCTACGTGCGGATCACCAAGCCGGGCGGCGTGCCCGGGGAGGCCGCCGAGCAGGACCTGGTGGACCATCCCTGGCTCCAGCGCCTGCGCCGCATCCACCAGATGCAGAGCGCCTGGTGGGTGTTCGCGACCGCCGAGCACTCCCGCTTCCAGCACTCCCTGGGCGCCATGCACCTGGCCGGCGAGTGGGGCCGCCACCTCCATCCCACCTTCCGGCGGCAGCACCCCCACGCGCCCTCGCAGCCGGTGATCGTCGAGACACTGCGCCTGGCCGGCCTCCTCCACGACGTCGGCCACGGCCCGTTCGGCCACTTCTTCGACGAGAACTACCTGAATCGGTGGGGCATCGACCACGAGGTCGTCGGCCGCCACCTGATCACGAACGACCTGGCCCCGCTCATCGGCGGCATCGCGGCCAGCCCCGACGGCGACTTCGCGGCCGGCGAGCGCGTGGACCCGCGCTGGGTCGCCTACCTGATCTCGCCGGAGCCGCTGCCCGGCTTCACCCCGCCGCCCTGGCTGGAGGTCCTGCGGCCGCTCCTCATCGGCCCGTTCTCGGCCGACAACATGGACTACGTGCCGCGCGACTCCTACAGCTGCGGGGTCGCCGCCGGCCCGGTGGACGTCCAGCGCATCCTCCACTACTCGTACGTGTCCGAGCACGGCCTCACGCTGCACAACCACGGCGCCGAGGCGCTGTTCATGTTCCTCAGCGCCCGCCTGTACCTGTACCACCAGGTGTACTTCCACCGGACCGTCCGCCGGATCGACCTCCAGCTCCGTGAGGTGTTCAACGCCACGATGGACGTCCTGCTCGGCGGCAACCCGCTGGAGCGCCTGTCCACGTTCCGGCAGCTGGACGAGTGGTGGCTGTTCAGCGAGGTGGACCGCTGGACGCGGCAGGAGGACGCCGAGCTGCGCGCGCTCGGCCAGGGCTGGGCGGACATCGTGGCCCGGCGGCTCAAGTGGCGGCTGGTCTACTCGGGCTACGTCGAGGCCCGCGAGGTGCCGGGCGGGGCGCTCAGGCTGAGCCGGGTCGAGTTCGCCCGGCTGATCCGCGAGCGGCTGCGCCCGGAGCTGCGCGAGCTGGAGTTCGAGGTGGACGTGGCCGCGCAGGAGTCGCGAGCGTTCAACCCCATGATGGAGCGCGAGGACATCCTCTTCTACGACCCCCTGGAGAACAGCTACCAGCACTCCCGGGTGCTCGACCTGTTCCGCCGCCTGCCCGTCCGGATGGCGATCTTCCGCATCTTCGCCCGCGACGAGCGCTGCCGCGGCGAGCTGATCGAGGCCGCCCACCAGGTGCTCGCGGCCGCGTGATCCCTCTCGAAGAGATCCGCGCCGCCGCCGAACGGGCCCGGCCCTACGTCCGCCGCACGCCGCTGCACCCATTGGACGACGGGACCTGGCTGAAGCTCGAGCTGCTGCAGCCGACCGGCAGCTTCAAGGTGCGCGGATTCCTGGCCGCGGCGCTGGCCCTGCCCGCGGAGCGGCGGGAGCGCGGCCTGCTGACGGTCAGCGCCGGCAACGCCGCGCTGGCGTGCGCGTATGCGGCCCGGGCGCTCGGCGTGCCCTGCCGCGTCGTCATGTTCGACACGGCGCCCGCGCCGAAGGTCGAGGGCGTGCGGGCGCTCGGCGCCACGCCCATGTTCAAGACCCGGCCGGACCTCCTCGACTGGATGGCCACCAGGGGCTGGGAGACCGAGCCGGAGGCGTTCATCCACCCCTTCGCCGACCCGGCCGTCCAGGCCGGCCACGGCGGCGCCGGCCTGGAGATCGTCGAGGACCTGCCCGACGTGGGGCGGCTGCTGGTCGCGGTCGGCGGGGGCGGGCTCGTCACCGGCGTCGCGAGCGCGGTGAAGCAGTGCCGGCCCGGCGTGGAGGTGATCGGCGTGCAGTCGGACGGCTACCCGCTGTGGGTGCGGACGTTCGCGGAGGGCGCGCCGCCGGCTCTGGCGCCGCAGACGATCGCGGACGGCACCTCGGCGCCGTACGACCCGGCCCAGCGGGAGCGGCTTGCCGAGTGCGTCGACCGCTGGATCGCCGTGCCGGAGGCCCGGCTGCGCGCGGCCGTCGCCGGGCTGGCGGTGGCCGGCAAGGTCGTGGCCGAGGGCGCCGGGGCGCTCCCGTTCGCCGCGCTGGAGCTGATCCCGCCCGGTCCGCCGACGGTGGCGCTGATCAGCGGCGGCAACATCGCCCCGGCGCTGCTGGCGGAGCTGCTGACCGGCCGGTAGCCGGCCCAGCCGTCAGGCGGACAGCACCTCAGAGGCGACCGCCAGGGCGCGCTGGACGTCGTCCGCCTCGATGCCGTAGTGCGTCACGAAGCGCACGCCGGCGCCGGAGGCGCCGCCCAGCACGCCGCGGGCGCGGCACCCGGTCGCGAACTCGCGGGCGTCCATCGACGTGACCTGGAAGCGGACGATGTTCGTCTGGACCCGGTCCAGGTCGATGCGCACGCCGGGCAGCTCCGCCAGGCCCTCGGCCAGCGTCCGGGCGTTCGCGTGGTCGTCGCCCAGCCGGTCCACCATGTGATCCAGCGCCCACAGCCCGGCTGCGGCCAGCACCCCGGCCTCGCGCCAGCCGCCGCCCACCGCCTTGCGCCAGCGGCGCGCCCGCTCGATCGTGGCGGACGGCCCGCACAGGATGCTGCCCACCGGCGCGCCCAGGCCCTTGGACACGCAGAACGTGACCGTGTCGGCGACGGCCGCGATCTCGCCAGGCTGCACGCCCTGCGCGACCGCCGCGTTGAAGACCCGGGCCCCGTCCATGTGCACGGCGATGCCGTGCTCGTCCGCCGCCTGACGCACCGCGGCCAGCGACTCCAGCGGCCAGACCACCCCGCCGTGCCGGTTGTGCGTGTTCTCGACGCAGACGGCGGCGGTCAGGGGCTGGTGGTGGTCGTCGGTGGCCCGCACGGCCCCGCGGACCTGGTCGGCGCTCATCACACCCACCTCGGTGGAGACCTGGCGGATCTGGACGCCGCCCAGCGCCGCGGCGCCCGCGCCCTCCGACTGGAAGAGGTGGGAGTCGGCCTCGGCGATCACCTCCTGGCCGGACCCGGCCAGCGACAGGATCGCGAGCAGGTTGCCCATCGTGCCGGTGGCGACGAAGACGGCCGCCTCCTTGCCCATCAGCGCGGCCGCCCGCGCCTCCAGGTGGTTGATGCTGGGATCCTCGCCGAAGACGTCGTCGCCGAGCTCGGCCTCGGCCATCGCCCGCCGCATGTCGGGACCCGGCATGGTCAGCGTGTCGGAGCGCAGGTCGACCAGGCTTGTCACCTGGCTATTCTCCCTCCCCCGATGGCGCGGGGGAGGGAGGGTCGGTCGCTACGAAGCGCTGGTGGAGCTGTCGGCCGGCGGCGTCGGGCTGACGGGCTCGGACGCCGACTTGCCCGAGCTCTTCTTCGCGGTGGCCCTGGCTGAGGAGGCCTTCGCGGTCGCGGCCTTGGCCGGGGCGGCCTTCGCCGTGCTGCTCTTGGCGGCCGGCTTGGCTGCGGCCGGCTTGGCCGCGGCCGTGGTGGCCCGGGCCGACGTGCTCTTGGCGGCCGGCTTGGCCGCCGTCGCGGCGGAGGCCTTCGCGGTCGACGGCTTGGCGGTCGAAGCTTTCGCCGAGGAACCCTTCGCGGCCGCCGACTTCGCCGTCGTCGCCTTGGCGGCGGGCTTGCTCGCGGCGGCCTTCGCCGCCGGCGCCTCCTTCGGGGCCGGCAGCGCGGCCGGGGCGCTCTTCTTGGCCGCCGAGGCGCTGCCGGTCCGGTCGCCGACCGCGCGCTCGAACTGGCGGACCAGTTCGTCCACCCGCCGGGTGAGCTTGTCCACGTCCGCCTGCTTGGCGGTCGTCTTGAGCTGGTCCTGGATCGCCTTCAGGCCGGTCTGGAACGTCTTCTGGCTCTGGCCGACGGTCCTCTCGACCTGCTTCACGAGGTCCGGCGGCAGCCGCTTCTGCACGTCCTTGATGACCGCCTCCGCGACCACACGCGCCTGGTCGATGAGCCCGCTGTCGCCATTGCGCGACGTAGATGACGCACGTTTCTCGCTCTTAGCCATTGGATTGACTCCCTGGGAACAAGATATAAAGTTCAGCCATAACGCGATGCGTTATGCTAATACAAACCATGGCCGCGCAGAAACACTTGATCAAGAAATACGCGAATCGGAAGCTCTATGACACGCAGACGAGTCGGTACATCACCCTCGAGGGGATCTCCCGGCTCGTCCGCGAAGGGCACGACATCCAGGTGGTCGACCGGGACACCGGCCGCGACCTCACCCCGCTGATCCTGTCGCAGATCGTGGTCAGCGAGGAGAAGCTCGGCGACGGCGACGGGGCCGAGACCCTCCAGGACCGCGGCCAGGCCCTGTTCGACTACGTGCGGCGCACCCTCAGCGGGCCGGCCGCGATGGTCAGCAGCAGGGTCGAGCGCGGCCGGTCCGAGCTGGAGGACCTGGTGGACGTGGCGGTCGAGCGGGCCCTGACGCGGCTGTCCATCCCCACGCGGCGGGACCTGGAGGCGCTCAACGCCCGCATCGACGAGCTGGAGGCGCTGATCGCCAGCCAGGGGTCGCAGCAGCAGCCCCAGGCCCCCCGCACGCGCTCCCGGGCGCGCACCGGCGCCACCGCTCGGTAAGAGCTTCGTAAGAGTCTGCCGGCCGCCGATCCGGGCGGCTCACACCAGGGCTGCAATGCGGTCCGCACGGTAGTAAGGTGTGTCCCCAGTTGGGGACCGCCGCCGGGTGAACGGGCAGCCCACGGTCCCCGAAGAGGGTGTGCACCATGGCAGTCGAGCTCCAGTCCAAGTCAGCCTTCGCCACCGCCCAGCGACGCTTCGACGCGGCGGCGGACGTGCTGGGTCTCTCGGAGAACACCCGCCGGCTCCTGCGCGAGGTCAAGCGAGAGCTGACGGTCCACTTCCCCGTCCACCACGACGACGGCTCGGTCCGCCTGTACACCGGCTTTCGCGTGCAGCACAACATCAACCGGGGGCCGGCCAAGGGAGGCATCCGCTACTCGCTCGACGTGTCGCTCGACCTGGTCAAGGCGCTCGCGATGCTGATGACGTGGAAGTGCGCGGTCGTGGGCATCCCGTACGGCGGCGCCAAGGGCGGCGTGATCGTCGATCCGGCAGCGCTGAGCCAGCATGAGCTGGAGCACCTGACCCGGCGCTACGCCACCGAGATCTCCGTGCTCATCGGCCCGGAGAAGGACATCCCGGCGCCGGACCTGGGCACGACGCCCCAGATCATGGCCTGGATCATGGACACCGTCTCCATGCACGCCGGCCACTCGGTGACCGCCTCGGTCACCGGGAAACCGACCGACGTGGGCGGTTCGGAGGGCCGGCAGGAGGCGGCGGGCCGCGGCGTCACGTACCTGACGCTGGAGGCGCTCAAGTACCTCCACGTGAGCGAGGAGCCGCCGACCGTCGCGGTGCAGGGCTTCGGCAAGGTGGGCTCGTCCGCGGCTCGGCTGCTGCACGAGGCCGGCCTCCGCGTCGTCGGGGTGAGCGACTCGCGGGGCGGGGTGTACAACCCGAAGGGCCTCGACCTGGCCGCGCTCGAGGAGCACCGCAGGTTCCGGGGCCGCGTCTCCGGCTTCAAGAAGGCGGACGACGTGACCGGCGAGGAGCTGCTGGAGCTGCCCGTGACGGTGTTGGTGCCGGCCGCGACCGAGCGCCAGGTGACGGAGCGCAACGCGGACCGGATCCGTGCCCGGCTCATCACGGAGGCGGCCAACGCCGCGGTCTCCCCCGACGCCGACGCCATCCTCCACGAGAACGGCGTGTTCCTGGTCCCGGACATCCTCGCCAACGCGGGCGGCGTGATCGTGTCGTACTTCGAGTGGGTCCAGGATCTCCAGGCCTTCTTCTGGGAGGAGGAGGAGATCAACACGAAGCTCCACCACGTGATAACGCGCGCCTTCTATGAGGTCCTGCACGCCAGCGTCAACAAGCGCATCGACATGCGCAACGCCGCGTACGTGCTGGCTGTCCAGCGCGTGGCGAACGCCACGACGGTTCGCGGCATCTATCCCTGACGCCCCGCGCCCATACCCTGCATCGCATAGTATTGCAGCAGTAGGGATGGTCGCGCGAGCCGAGTCCCTCAAGGGACACCTCGACATGCTGCTGCTGGCCGCGGTCAGCGCCGAGCCCGCTCACGGCTACCGCCTGGTCCTGCGGCTGCGGGAGCTGAGCGGCGGCGCGTTCGACCTGCCCGAGGGGACGATCTACCCCGCGCTCTACCGCCTGGAGCGCGCCGGCCTGGTGGGCAGCGAGTGGGCGACCGTCGGCGGCCGGGTGCGCCGGACGTATGGGCTCACCGACGCCGGCCGGGAGGCGCTGCGGAACCACGTCCAGGACTGGCGCCGGTTCGCGGAAGCGATCGACATGGTGATCGAGGAGGCACGACTGGGATGAATTGGGCGGACCACTACGCTCGCGAGCTCGGCCGCCGTGTCGAGCGGCTGCCGGGCCTCCGGCCCCGGCTGGAGATGGAGGTCATCGGGCACCTGGAGGACGCCGCCGCCGGCCACCGCGAGCGCGGCCTGAGCCCGGCCGAGGCCGAGGAGCGGGCGGTCCGGGACTTCGGCGCGCCCGACGTCCTCGCCCGCCAGCTGCTCGACGAGCTCGGCGGCCCGGTAGTAACGATCGTCCGCCTCGCGCTCTGGAGAGTGCACATTCGTCCGTATGTGTTGTTCCCGGCCTTCGGGAGCGGCACGTTGGTCCGCCTGAGCGCTTCCGCCAGCTGACCGCTGGCGATCAGGGCGACCGCCAGCAGCACCACGGCGAGGACGAGTCCCACCGACCCGTCAGGTATCCGGCACCCCTCCGGCCCGGCGTACCGGGCCGGAGGGCCGTGTGCCGGTCAGTCGCGCAGTCGCAGAGCCGTGTACACACTCCACACCGCGAGCGGGCGGTGGTACATGGAGGCGCGGTACTCCCGCTCCTCCGTCCAGGCCTCCGGCGTGCGGAACCAGAGGCCGCTGTCCTCGTACAGGGTCCGGTGCAGCGCCCCGGCCACCTGCCAGGCCTCGTCGTCGCGACCCAGCAGGAGCGCCAGCGAGGCCATGCCCCAGGCCGCGCCGACCCAGACCTCGTCGGCCTGCTCGGAGCCGACCGGTCCGCCGTCCGGCGAGCGCCCGTTCACCGGCCCGAGCCGGCCCTGGGCGAACCCGCGGAAGTTCGAGTCGAGCACGGTCTTCAGCGTCCGCTCCGCCCGGCCCTCGGGGTGCGGCTCGGGCAGCCGCAGGAGCTTCGCGTACCACGTGCCGGCCAGCTGGTCCGCCATGACGACCTCGGACGCGGGGCCGCCGCTGGAGTCGAACCGGTAGTACGCGCCGGTCCACAGCCGCTCCTCGACGACGGGCTGCGCCCGCGCCCGGAGCGCGGCCAGCCGCTCGGCCTCCTGGTGGTCGCCCGCCCGGGTGGCCAGCCACTCGCCGGCCGCGAGGCACGCGAGCCAGAGGTCCGCGCAGTACGCGCTGATCCCGCGCATCGGCCAGGTGTCGTACGTCTGGTCGGGCACGCCGTCGTGGTCGGGGAGGCCGTCGCCGTCCGAGTCGAAGCTCTCGATGATGCGGATCGTGGCCCGGCACTGTGGCCAGGCCTCGGCGACCAGCGACTCGTCGCCCAGCAGCGAGATGTACCGCACCAGCTGCAGGACGAACTTGGGGTTGAGGTCCACCCACGCCCCGCTGTCCTGGAGGACGTACGCGTTGACGCGGCAGAAGGGCTCCTGGAGCGGCCCGCCCAGGTCGTGCGGCGCCCGGTCGCGGCGCTTGCGCACGGCCTTGTGCCCGGCCCACTCCGTGACGATCGGCTCCGGGTCCTCCTCGGGGATGGTGCGCAGGTAGTCGCGCATGACCACGCCCTCCAGGCGCGGCCAGAGCTCCAGCAGCACGAAGGAGCTGTAGTAGCGGACGTCCAGGGTCTCGTAGTACTTGTAGTCCACGCTCTCGAGCACCGCGAAGTGCTCTTCCTGCCGGTCGCTGCCGACCTGGCCGGTCACCCAGGCCGTGCCGCCCTCGACGAGCATGTACAGCTCGTTGCAGAGGTCGGCCAGCATCCAGTCCGGTGCGCCGTTCGCGCGGAGCCGGTCCGCGACCTCCCCGTGCCAGCGCTCGATCGCGCCGGAGAGCTCGTCGCGCCGCGACAGCACGGTGTCCGCGATGTCGCCCGCGGCCGCGCCCGTCGTGCCGAACCGGCGGGTGTGGGCCCGGTGCCACCGGTGCTGCTCCTCGTCGCCGAAGCGGATCTCGGGCAGGTCCCACGCCAGGGCGAACGCCAGGGTGCGCTGCTCGCCCGGGGCCAGCCGGACCCGCGCCGCCGCGGCGAGACCGGGCCGCGAGTCCAGGTCCGAGGTGACGGCCCCCGGGTGCTGGGCCGCCTGCCACAGGCCGCTCGCCAGGGCCTCGTACTCGGCGTCCCCGCCGAGCGCGCGGGCGGCCACCTGGTCCCCGCCGTCCACCGCGAGGGCGAAGCTGGCGGAGGCCGCGGGCAGCCGCGACAGCACGGACGCGTCGTCCACCGAGAACTCGACCGGACCGGCCGGCCGGAGCGTCGCGTCGTCCACCGGGATCTCGAACGCGAAGGCGACGGCGAGCTCGCAGGCGTCCGACCGCTCGTTCGTGAGGGTGACCTCGAGGCAGCCGACCGGCCAGCCGCTCTCGTCCTCGCGGCCCGGGATGACCGGCGACCAGCCGCGCACCTCGACCCGGACGCCCCACGTGACCTCGGGGCGATAGCGGTGCCAGGCGAACGGGAACAGCGCCTCGTACTCGCCGATCGAGCCGAGCGAGGCGACGAGCCCCGCCGGCGGCGCCAGACCCGCCGGCCGCGTCACCGAGCCAGGCGTCACCAGGGCGACCGGCGCGCCGCCGCCGGTCAGCTCGACGCCGAGCCAGCTCCCCGGCGAGGGCCGGTAGCGGTACCGGCCGGGCGCGAGGTGCCAGCGGGAGAACCCGCCGTCGTGGTCGCGACC
>Ga0070717_10003591_pt1 | contig 11123 bp, 12 predicted proteins | sample LARL113metaG_FD_71366 | JGI IMG/M metagenome (GOLD analysis project Ga0070717, IMG submission 71366) | Corn, switchgrass and miscanthus rhizosphere microbial communities from Kellogg Biological Station, Michigan, USA - LAR L11-3 metaG | ecosystem: Host-associated > Plants > Roots > Rhizosphere ...
CGGCCGGTCCGGCAGCCCGGCCGACCGCTCCGAGGCGACCAGCCCCGCCTTCTCCAGCCGCGCCAGCGTCACATAAATCTGCCCCGCGTTCATCGCGTCCCCGAGCGGCCCCAGCGCCTGAGCCAGCCGCGCCCGCAGCTGATAGCCGTGCGACGGCTCCTTCGCCAGCATCGCCAGCACCACTTCCTGCTGCACGGCCCCTCCTCTCTAACGGCTATCTATATAGATAACGGTTGTACTCTGGATCTGTCAAGCCGCAACCTGCCATGCAGCAGGACGTCGGGGAGCAGCTGTCAGTCACGATCCCGCGTCTCCAGCCAGTTAGGCAGTGTCACGGACACGAATCGAATTTACGTTCTATCCTGGCCAGATGGCTTCGACAGAACGAGACCGCATCATCGTCGCCCAGATCGCCGGTGCCGCCAGCCGCCGTGCCCGCACCCATCCCCTCACCCAGGCGGAACTGCAGGACGCGATCGCGGAACTGGCCATGGTCGCGGACGGGCGGGCCGACCTGCTAGCCGAACACGCGGGACTGGCGATCGGCTGCCATGAGGGCGACCTGGACGAAGCCCATCACCTGCGAGCCGCCCAGTTGTGCGTCAATGCCGGAGCTGACACCAGCCTCATCCCGCGCTGGATCGAGGAAGGACGCCGCCGCGCCGCCGCGGCGGCAGCCAAACGCCACCGGAGATTAACCACCCGGCCCGCGCGTGGCGCTCTGGCCCGCGCGTGGCGCTCCGGCCCGCGCGTGGCGCTCCGGCCCGCGCGTGGCGCTCCGGCCCGCGCGTGGCGCTCCGGCCCGCGCGCCGCGCTCCGGCCCGCGCGCCGCGCTCCGGCCCGCGCGCCGCGCTCCGGCCCGTGCGTGGCGCTCCGGTCCGCGCGTGGCGCTCAGAAGATGGTGTAGCCGCCGTCGATGACCAGGACTGAGCCGGTCACGAAGGATGAGGCGTCGCTGGCCAGGTAGACCAGGCTCGGGCCCAGTTCGTCCGGGGTCGCGTAGCGCTGCATGGGGGCGTCGTCGATCCACTGCCGGCGGAACCGCGGCTCGTCCACCGGCGCCATTTCCGTCTTCACGTAGCCGGGGGCCAGTGCGTTCACCCGGATGCCCAGCGGTGCCCATTCCGCGGCCAGTGACCTGGTGAGCTGGTGCACCGCAGCCTTCGAGGCGTTGTAGGCGGGCTGCCACTGGGGCCGGTTCACGATGATCGCCGAGATAGACCCGATGTTGATGATCGAGCCCGCGCCGGCCGCCGCCATCTGCGGGCCGAACGCCCGGCAGCAGTGCCAGACGCCGGTGACGTTGACGTCGAATACCTGCTGCCATTCTTCCTCGGTCACCTCCAGCGCGGGCCGGTGACCGCCGATGCCGGCGTTATTGACCAGAATACCGGCGGCCCCGAACCTGTCCTGCACCTGGCCGGCCGCCTCGATGACCGCCTGCTTGCTGGCGACGTCGGCCGCGAAGGCCTCGGCCCGGACGCCCAGGGCGCGCGCCTCTTCTATCAGCGACGCGCAGGTTTCCGGCCGGCGGGCGAGCAGGGCCAAGTCGGCTCCCGCCTCGGCGAGGGCGACAGCGAGCGCGCGGCCGATCCCGCGGTTCGCACCGGTCACGACGGCGACTCGTCCGTTCAGGCGGAAGGCATCCAGTACGGCCATGGCAGCGCTCCTTCAGGTCACGTGTCGAGGTCAAGGCGATGGGCGACTGCGGCGGCGTCGGTTCGGGAGGTAACTTTCGAGCTTCATGAGGATGTCGGAAACATGAACACCGGCGGTCTGGGCCGAGATGAACAAGGTCTCACCGATCTGGCGATTACTGCGTCCCTGCGCGACCAGGCGGAGGACCTCGCTCTCGCGCGGGGTCAGCTCGGCCAGGCGCCCGGCGAATACCCCACCTGCCATGGCTGGAGGGTAGGGGCAATATAGGGATTCTGCCCAATGTGGCGACGGTTTTTAGGTCGCGACCCTGGGCTGCATGACGACGCCCAGCTTCGCGCCGCCGGCGCAGCGACCCGCCCCTCCGCGCGCCGACTTGAAGGATGATGACGATTAGATCAGCGCGAACTTCAGCGAGGAGTATTCTGTGGAACGCGCCGACCGGGGGCGGGCCCGGGCTCTGGATCGCAGGTGCCGGATTCCAACGCACCGAAAGCCCCTATTACCAGGCCGGTTGTGCCACACCATGGTGGCCAATGCCCTAAACGCATTCGTTTGCGTGCTGTGGCCCGGCGGGGACGGGCCGTGGCGCGCGCGTCACGCCCCCGAGAGGATGCGATGGCCCAGTCCGCCCCCCCGGGCAGGAGTCCCGTCACGCGGGTATCCGTCACGGTCCTGCTGGTCGTCGCGATTGGCGGCACATTGTGGGTGCCCATCTACGCGCGTTCCATGCCGAAGCTGGGTGACTTTCCCTTCTTCTACTGGTACCAGCTGATCTGGCTACCCGTGGTCGCCATCTTGTGCTGGCTCTGCTACATACTGCTGAGAGCACCCCGGCATGGCCGGGGGGTGCGGAAGTGAGTCACGTAAATACGGTCGCGTTCACCATCCTCGTCGTCTCGTTCCTGGCCGTGACCTTGATCGGCTTCGCCGCAGCCAGATGGCGCCCGGCGGAGGACCCGATGCAGCTGAACGAGTGGGGTCTCGGCGGCCGCGGATTCGGAACTTTTGTCAGCTGGTTCTTGCTGGGCGGCGACCTATATACCGCATATACATTCATCGCCGTGCCGGCGTTGGTTTATGCTGTCGGCGCCGCGGGGTTCTACGCGCTGTCGTACACGATCGTGGTCTGGCCGATCGTGTTCGTTTTCGCCCCGCGGCTGTGGTCGGCCGCCCGCGCGCATGGCTACGTCACCCTCGCCGAATTCGCCCGGGGCAGGCACGGCTCGCAGGGCCTGGGGCTCGCGGTGGCGTTGACCGGGATCCTGGCCACCATGCCCTATATCGCGCTGCAGCTCGTGGGCATCGAGTCGGTGCTGACCGTCATGGGAATCGGCGCCCGGACGGGCAGCGCGTTCGTCAAGGACCTACCGCTCATCATCGCGTTCATTATTCTTGCTGCTTATACCTATCTGGCCGGACTGCGCGCTCCGGCCCTGATCGCGTTCGTCAAGGACACCCTCATCTATGTGACGGTCATCGTCGCGATCATCTATATCCCGCCCCGGCTGGGCGGCTGGGGGCATATCTTCGGCGCCGCATCGGCGCACTTGAAGACGGTAAACCCGACGACCGGCAAGCCGTCTGGCAGCCTTATTGTGACGCCGTCCGGAGAATGGGCCTACGCCACTCTCGCGCTCGGCTCCGCGCTGGCTCTGTTCATGTACCCGCACGCGGCCACCGGGGTGTTCGCGGCCCGGCGGCGCGACGTGATCAGGCGCAACGCGGCCCTGATGCCCGCCTACTCGCTGGTGCTCGGCCTGATCGCGCTGTTCGGCTACATGGCGCGGGCGACACCGGCCGTGAACGCCGGCGTCAAAGCCGGTGGCGGCAACTCGCAGCTATCCGTGCCGCTGCTGTTCGAGCACATGTTCCCCAGCTGGTTCGCGGGGATCGGCTACTCGGCGATCGTCATCGGCGCGCTCGTCCCCGCCGCCATCATGTCGATCGCCGCGGCCAACCTGTTTACCCGCAGCATTTACACCGAGTTCTTCAATCCCACCGCCACCCCGGCCCAGGAGACGCGGGTCGCACGGCTGGCCTCGCTCATCATGAAGGTCGGCGCGCTGGGCTTCGCGCTCGAGCTGAACAAGACCTTCTCGATCAACCTGCAGCTGCTCGGCGGGATCTGGATCCTGCAGACCTTCCCGGCCATCGTGATCAGCCTGTACAAGAGCTGGTTCCATCGCTTTGCCCTGATCACTGGCTGGGCATCTGGGATGGTGTACGGCACGATCCAGGCCTACCGGACACCTGGGGGCGGCCAGGCGCATTTCGGTGCCTCCACGGCGCCGGTGTTCGGGCACGTGACCTACATCGCGATCACCGCTCTCGTCGTGAACCTGGTCGTCGCGGTCGTGCTCACCCTGATCTTCCGCGCGATCCGGCTGCCGAACGGGTACGACGTGACCCGGCCCGCCCACTACTCCGCCGACCCCGTGGAGGGGCCCGCGGCCAGGGCAGGAACCCCGGGCGCCTGACCGACTCCGCGCCCAGATCGCGGTCTGGGATGCCGCCATCTGGCAGCGCGATGCCGGCGGCAAGTGGCGCATCGCCGTGGACATCTCGACCCTCTGCCTCGCGATCAATCACCTGGTCATGAGGAGTCTTCCTGAGGTCGCACCTGTTCCGAGGGAGCGGCCGTGGCCATACTGGCCCCATGCCTGTGAAAACTCGCTGCGTGGCGGTGCTCGCCGGGACCGCGCTGCTGGGTATCGGCCTTGACCAGGCGACGAAGGCGCTCGTGGTCGCCACCGTCGCGGGCAAACCGCCACTTCGCGTGATCGGCCAGGTCCTGACCGTCAACGTCTCCCGGAACTCCGGTGCCGCCTTCTCCTTCGCACCAGCCGCGACGGTGCTGTTCACCTGTCTGGCGGTGGCGATCGCCGTGCTGATCGTCACCAAGGCGCCCCGGCTGCGCTCGGCCGGCTGGGCGGCAGCACTCGGCCTGCTGCTTGCGGGAGCCGCCGGGAACCTGTCTGACCGGCTGATTCGAGCACCCGGCATCGGCCGCGGCGCCGTCGTGGACTTTATCGACCTGCGGCACTTCGCCAGCTTCAACATCGCCGACACCTGCCTGACGTGCGGAGTCGTGCTCGCGGTCTTGCTGTCGCTGCGCGGCATCCCCATGACGGACCGATCACCCGAGTGCGCTGCGGAGTTAGGGCCGGCCTTCCAGCCGGAGGTCATACACGCTGGCCCGGAAGGTGCCGGCCGGGTCCGGTGGCAAGCGCGTGAACCATATGAGTACATAACGGCTGTGCGCTGGTGCGGTGATCCGCAGGCGGACCACGCCGGCCGCGTTGGCCGCGTTCGCGACGGCCGGCAAGTCGGCCAGTGAGGGCGCAGCGCCGGCGCGTAGCTGGAAGTCGGCGCCAGGGGTGCCGCCGAGCGTGATCTGCGCAGCGGTGATCGTCACCGGGCGGCCCATGTCCACGAGCAGGCCCGTGCCCGCGTACAGGTTCCCGAAGTTGGCGGTGGTGTACCAGTCGGTATGCCATGCCGTGGAGGGATCGTGGTCGATGGCGAGAGACGCGAGCCCGGGGTTGTCGCCCTGGTCGGCGCCGTCGGGACTGAACGCCACCGCGCTGGCCGGAGTGAGTGCCAGCACCGGGGCGGCTGGCCGCGGGGCCGGCTTCGGCGCTGGCGTCGGCCTGCTGTGGCGGGCGTGGTGGTGAGTTACCGGGTGAGCCCGGGCCGGGGCTGCGGCGCTCGTCGTATGGCCTGAGCCCCCGGCAACGTAGTACCCCAGGAAACCGATAGTTACCACCACGGCCAGAGCCATGGCCGCGGTCCAGGTCGGCCGGTGCGGCTTGTGCAACCTGATGGGCGTGAGCGGCTCGGTGACGTCCTCCGCGATCGCCTGCGGCGCCGGCATCTGGGCCATGTCGTACTGGCGGATCAACGGCTCGGGATCAGCCCCGACCACCCGGGCGATGCTGCGGATGTGCCCCCGGGCGTAGAAGTCGCCGCCACACGCCGAGTAGTCGCTGTCCTCGATGCCTATGATGACCGTTTCCCTGATGCGGGTCCGCTGGCTGACCTGCATGACGGTGAGACCGGCCTGACGTCGCGCTTCCGCGAGGGTTTCGCCGATGATCACCGCGCCTCCACTGCGGTACCGCACTGCGCGCCGCCCGGATCGCGGAGCGCAGATGGCCTTACTCCATCAATGAGACTATTCCGCTGCGGCAACCGCCACACGGTCAGGTTCAGCAGGCTTGGCGGGCGGCGGGACTTATCGCCTGGCCCGGCGCCTGACCCGGACCGCGGCCCGGATGATCCATGCGGCCACCACTACCGCCAGGGCGATCAGCAGGTACAGCGAGTAGCGGGTCACCGCGTTGTAGATGGTGGTGATGTGACCGCCAGCCAGGTAACCGACCGACGCCCAGAGACCCACCCACAGGGCGGCGCCCAGCGCGTTGAAGGCGATAAAGCGCAGCCAGTGCATCCCGATGGTCCCCGCCACGATGCCGTTCGCCTGGCGCAGCCCCTCGATGAAACGGGCACCCGCGACGACCGCGCCACCATAACGGCGGAAGAAATCCTCCGCCTTCTCCAGCCGCTCGCTGGTGAGCATCACGTACTTGCCGAACCGCAGCACCAGCGCGCGGCCGCCGAAGTGGCCGATGGCGAAGCCGATGTTGTCGCCGACAACCGCGGCTACGAATGCGATCAGGCCAACGACGACGATGTTGAGCCTGCCCGAACCCGCGTAGACGGCGGCGGCGATCAGTATGGTCTCCCCGGGCAGCGGGATACCGAAGTCCTCCAGCGCGACGAAGCCACCGACGGCCAGGTAACCGTAATGGTCGAGCACTGGCGCCAGGTTCGCGAGGAGGCCCGGCAGCGGTTGCGCGGACATCGGTCCAGGGTGGCACAGCCGCGGGGGCCTGCGCAGTTGCCGCGGCGTTCGGCCGGACGATCGAACGGACTCGGTTACCGCGTAACCACCACGAATGCCATCGCCGTTTCCGTTCGCGCGAAACGTCCCCCCAGCGGCGACATCCGCAGCCATACGCTACAGATGGTACGTAGTGGCGATGAGGGCACTGACCGGCTAAACCCGTGAAACACGACCTCTGCAGACTCGGGGAACACACATGGATCGCTGGACCGCAGCCCAGATCGCCGACCAGTCCGGAGGCTGCCCCGCCGCCCGTAAGCCGGCCAGCGCGGCTGGCCACGCCGTCGGCGCGATCTGAGCCACGCGAATGAGCGTGATGGCCGGCGTGCGCGAGCAGATCGTCGGAGCAGGCATCGCTGTCGGCTGGAGCGTGCTGAGCAATGTCCCCGCGGCGATCGCTGGGCGCTGTTTCCAGGCTGCCGCTGACGCCGCGACCGGGCGCGGCGGGCCGGCGGTGCGCCAGCTGAGGATGAACCTGCGGCGGGTCGCCAGTCAGGCTGGCACCGAACGGGAGCTGGACGCGCTGGTCGCCGAGGCGATGCGCTCCTATGCGCGCTACTGGCTGGAAACCTTCCGGCTGCCGAAGATGGACCACGCGGCGGTGGCCGCCCGGGCCGACAGCCAGACCATCGGGACCGAGCATCTGGACGCCGCGGTGCAGGCCGGCCGCGGGTTCATCCTCGCTCTCCCGCATGTCGGCAACTACGACGTCGCCGGGCTCTGGCTCATCAACCGCTACCACAGGCCGTTCACCACGGTAGCCGAGCGCCTGCGGCCGGCCTGGCTCTTCGACCGCTTCGTCGCCTACCGGCAGAGCATCGGGATGGAAGTGCTCGCGCTGACCGGTGGCGAGCAGGCGCCGACCGCGGTGCTCACCGAGCGGCTGAAGGCCGGCGGCGGGGTCTGCCTGGTGGCCGATCGCGACCTGTCGCAGCACGGGGTCGAGGTGGACTTCTTCGGCGAGCAGGCCCGCATGCCAGCCGGGCCGACGCTGCTGGCCGCGACCACCGGAGCGGCTCTGCTGCCGGTAGGGCTCTGGTTCACTCCGGACGGCGGCTGGGGTCAGCGGATCATGGCGCCGATCGAGCCTTCCGAGGGCCGATTGCGCGATCGGGTACACGCCGGCACCCAGCAACTCGCCGACGCCTTCGCGCAGCTGATCAGCCAGCACCCGAGCGACTGGCACATGGTGCAGCGGCTCTGGCTGGCTGACCTCCCGGCATCGCAGCTCCCCAGCTGACCCCGCGCAGTCAGCTCCGCGCCGCTTTCCGTGACCATGAAGTGGCTATAGACCGGCGTTGCGGAACGCGCCGGATGTCTTGACAGACCGGCTGGCGGACGTTAAATTCCGTCTAATTAATAGTAAAGTTTCTTATTAGTCAGCCTTCTTGGTTTCACCCAGACCCGTTCGAGACGTCCCGCCTCTGGGGAGGAAGCATGAAGCCCTCTCGTCTGCGCGCCCTGCTCGCCGCTCCCGCGGTCGCGCTGCTGGCCTCCGCCAGTGCCCTGACCGCCGGAGCGGCTCCGGCCTCCGCGGCGGCGAACCTATTAGCCAATCCGGGCTTCGAGACCGGCACCCTGTCCGGCTGGACCTGCTCAGCCCTGGACAGTGTGACCAGTAGCCCGGTGCATTCTGGCTCGGCCGCGCTGGCCGGCGCGGCCAGTTCGGCCAGCGATGCGCAGTGCACGCAGACGGTGAGCGTGCAGCCGAACTCGTCCTACACGCTGACCGGCTGGGTCGAGGGCAGCTATGTGTTCCTGGGTGACACCGGCACCGGCACCACCGACACTGACACGTGGACTCCGTCCGCGACCGCCTGGCAGCAGCTGGCCACCTCCTTCAGCACCGGAGCCTCCACCACCAGCGTGACCATCTACGTCCACGGCTGGTACGCACAGGGCACCTACTACGCCGACGACCTCTCGCTTACCGGCCCGGGCGGAAGCGGCGGCGGCGGTGGCTCGGCTCCGGCTGCGCCCACGGAGCTGGCCGTCACGGGCACCACCGCGTCGTCGGTCTCGCTGTCGTGGACCGCTCCGGCCGGGACTGTGACCGGCTACAACGTCTACCGGAATGGCTCGAAGGCGTCCTCCGTGTCCGGCACGTCGGCCACGATTACCGGCCTGGCCGCCGCCACCACGTACACCTTCGCGGTCACCGCCTACAACAGCGTGGGCGAATCTCCCGCCTCCGCCGCGGTCCAGGCCACTACCGCATCCTCCGGCGGTGGGGGCGGCGGCGGCGGGGGCGGGGGCAGCTTCGTTGTCGCGCCGTACGCCGACATGACCAACAACCAGGAACCCATGCTGAATCAGGCGGCCACCCAGGCCGGCCTGAAGGCGTTCAGCGCCGCGTTCGTCATCGGCAGCGGCTGCACGCCGATCTGGGGCGACACACTCCCGGTCACCAATGACCCCACCGTGACGGGCGAGATCAACACGGCGGAGTCGGCCGGCGCCCAGCCGATCGTCTCCTTCGGCGGCGAGGCGGGGAGCGAACTCGCCGTCTCCTGCACCAACCTCAGCCAGCTCACGGCGGCGTACCAGTCGGTCATCAACACCCTGCACGTCACCCACATCGATTTCGACATCGAGGGCGCCGAGATCGCCTACACCGCGAACAACACCATGAGGTTCCAGGCGATCAATGCGCTTGAGGCGGCCAACCCCGGCCTCGTCGTCTCCGTCACGATCCCGGTCAACCCGAACGGCCCGGACAACAACGGCCAGGCGTTCCTCCAGGCGGCCAGGGCCAACGGCACCAGGATCGATGTCATCAACGCCATGGCCATGGACTACTACGGCACGTGGGACAGCGGCGGCGCGAACATGGGCAGCTACGCGGTCCAGGCCGCTCAGGCCACCCTGGCCTTTGCCCAGACGCTGTGGCCAGCCATGACCTACAAGAACATAGGCATCACCCCCATGATCGGGCAGAACGACGATCCGGCCGAGGTCTTCACCGAGTCCAACGCCCAGACCCTGGTCAGCTTCGCGCAGCAAAACCACCTTGGACGGCTGGGATTCTGGTCAGTGGACCGGGATCAGCCGTGCGGCGGAAGCGCCAGCGGCCTGCCCGCGTGCTCGGAGATCAGCCAGCAGCCACTGGATTTCACCAGGATCTTCCTCCAATACACCGGCTGACACACGGCCGCCCGGGCCGAAGACGGACCAGGAAGGGACCTCCATGCGACGATCGGGCCTAAGGCATGCCCTAGCGATGACGCTGATCACGGCGCCGCTGCTCATCACGGCGGCGTTCGCGGGCTCAGGACCTGCCTATGCGGCGAGCTTTCCCGCCCACTACGCGGCGCCCTACCTGCAGATCAATAGCAGCGACGCGGGCGACATGGCCGCCGACCTCAGTGCCACCGGCGTCAAGTACTACACGCTGGCCTTCCTGATCCCGCAGTCCGGCTGCACCCAGCAATGGGAGTACGGCGGCGACCCGGTCGGGGCGTTCGCCGCGCAGATAAACTCGCTCAAATCCGCCGGCGGCAACGTCATCATCTCCTTCGGCGGGGAGAGCGGCGGCGAGGTCGCCCAGACCTGCACCTCGGTCTCCTCGCTGACCGCCGCCTATGCCAATGTCGTCAACACCTACGGCGTGACCCGGCTGGACTTCGACATCGAGGGCGGGACCCTGAGTGACACGGCATCGAACAACCGGCGCAATCAGGCTCTGGCGGCGCTGCAGGCCCAGAACCCCGCCGTGCAAGTCGACTACACGCTCGCGGTGGCTCCGAACGGCCTGCCGTCCGCGGAACTGGGCGTGCTCCAGAGTGCCAAGAACAACGGCGTGAAGGTCAGCCTGGTCAACATCATGACCATGGACTTCGGCAACGGCCAGAACGCGCTGAACGACGCGATCTCGGCGGCGCAGGCCACAGCAGGCCAGTTGGCTAGCCTTATGGCATCTCGACCGCCCAGGCCTACGCCATGATGGGCTTGACCCCCATCGCCGGGCAGAACGACGACAACGAGTTCTTCTCCCAGTCGGATGCCTCCACCCTGGAGAGCTTCGCCGCCGCCAACGGCGTCGCTGAACTGTCCTTCTGGGAAGTCGATGGCTACGACAAGCCCACCGGCTACGCCTACTCCCGCATCTTCAATGCGATCGGCGGCGGCGGAGGAGGCACCTCGCCGACCGGGGCGATCACCGGGTACGCCGGCCTGTGCGTCGATGTGCGGGGGGCCAGCAGCGCGAACTTCACCCCCGTGCAGGTGTACACGTGCAACGGGACCGGCGCCCAGCAGTGGACGGTCGCGGCGGGTAACACCCTCCAGGCCCTCGGCAAATGCATGGACATCAACGGCGGCGGCACGAGCAACGGCACCACCGTCGACCTGTACGACTGCAACGGCACCGGCGCGCAGGTCTGGCAGCCGCAAAGCGGCGGTGCCCTCTACAACCCGCAGTCCGGCAAGTGCCTCGATGACACCGGCTGGTCCACCACCCCGGGTACCCAGCTGCAGATCTGGTCCTGCACCGGCAACGCCAACCAGCACTGGGCTCTGCCCTAACCAGCACTGGGCTCTGCCCTAACCAGCACTGGGC
>Ga0070717_10003592_pt1 | contig 11123 bp, 8 predicted proteins | sample LARL113metaG_FD_71366 | JGI IMG/M metagenome (GOLD analysis project Ga0070717, IMG submission 71366) | Corn, switchgrass and miscanthus rhizosphere microbial communities from Kellogg Biological Station, Michigan, USA - LAR L11-3 metaG | ecosystem: Host-associated > Plants > Roots > Rhizosphere ...
ATGGTCATTTTGCGGAGCGGGCGACGAGAATCGAATCCACATGACCAGCTTGGAAGGCTGCTCGCGCCCTCCTGTCGACCGCTTCAGCCGGTAGCGCTGACCAGCAGATACAGCATCTCAAGTTCGCCTTCATGCCCATTTTGGGTAGAAGACTGGGTAGAAAAACCTCGCCGCCTAGAGTCCGTGAAGGCTACTGCAGCGTAGTCCTCTCTCGTGGAACCTGATGGCGCACCCGCAGTGGCCTGTCGCAGAACGGGCTATCCCCTCTGTAGGATCTCCAGCACGGCTGCGAAGCTGTCGACCAGTGAGGCAAGCACGGCCTTGCCCTTCTCAGCGGTAGCCAGAGATGGCCGGCCGATCACTCCGCTTCGCGTATATTCGCCCATCCCTGTGGTCAGGAGATGCCGCCTGTCGTCCGCAACCCAGTCCGCTGTCTGATAGCCCTCCCGGACCAGCTCGGGGTGCGCGTGCAGGAGGATCGATGTCTCGATCTCGCCGGCGTGCATATCCTCATGGCTTGATGTGACCAGCCCCGCGGACTGCCGGGCTTGCGCCCAGTCCGGTCCGGACGGGAAGAGAGCCATTTTCTTCCCCTGGACGTTTCCTTCCTGGACGACGTTGGCCAGGACGTAGTTGCCCCCATGGCAATTCAGGATGACCAGTGCGGTCAGGCCGGAACTCGCGATAGAGCAATAAATGTCATTGACCATCGAATGAAGCGTACTCGCGGAGATGCTCACTGTGCCGTGCCATGCGCTGTGCTCGTGGGAACATGAGATCGTGACCGGCGGAAGCTGGAGGAGAGGATAAGCGCTTGACAGTTCCCGGGATATCACAGCCGCGATCACGGTATCGGTAACCAGTGGCAGATAATCGCCGTGCTGCTCGAAACTTCCGACGGGAAGGACCGCACACTTCGCGTCTCTGTTTTTCTCGTCCGCTGTTGTCGTCGTGGGCAGGAGCTGATTCATCAGCTCGCTTCTCGTTCCGGCATAAACGAATCGACAAGCACCTTCAAACTCCTTCGCAGGCTAGCGACGGCGGGATCCTGCCGCCATCTGCCAAGCCTACGATGAACCAGGTCGATCTGGCCAGCCACGCGGCGCGACCCAAGCCCCTGGGCAAGTGCCATGGCCTCCTCGGCGGCTGCGCATGCCTGCTCCAGTTCACCGGCGGCGGCATAAGCCGCCGCCAGGCGTGATACGCACAAGGCATAATCACGCATCTGCGAGTTGTCCAGCCACTCGGAGTGCCCCTTCTCCAGGATCGGGATTGCACTCCTTGGATGGCCAAGGAGAAGCCAGGACGCCCCAGCTTCCATGGCCACGTAATCCGGCGAACAATAAGGCGCTCGATCCTCCTCGTCCTGCTGTATTCCTGCGATAGCCTCGATAACGGCCTCATCGGAATCCTTGGCCGAGGCGATGACTTCACCCAAGACCGCGTGAGAGTAGGATCGCTGACGGAGGATAACCGCCCTTAGCCGCGGAGTCAACGCATCTTTATATGCAAGGGCGGAATTGGCGATACCCAGGCCCTGTGCAGGATTACCTGCTTCAGTCGCGATCATCGCTTTGCGCATGAGTGTATATGCGGTAATCCGCTGGTCTCCGAGTTCCAGGGCGTAATCGAGCGCCCGGTCCGTCCAGTGCATCGCGCACATCAGGTCTCCGGCGTCCTGGAAGAGCCACCCGCCGAATTCCATGAACTGGCTGGCGAACCCGAGCATCTCCGTCCGGTCTGCTCCCCGGGTGACCTCGCATGCCCTTTCGACAACAGGCATCTGGAGCTGGACCGGACCGGTAAGGCACATGGACCCCATCAGCCGGTCCGCTTCAAGATAGCTGCGGTGGATTCCGCGGAGTGCCGACAATACCGGGACGGCACTTGCCCCCGTCAGGACGCCGAGTAGCGGACGTACATCGCCCAGACTGGCGGCATCATCAGCTGTCCGCCCTCCGGGAGAATCGAGCGGACCGGAACCGCGGGTCTCGGGAGCGAGCCCTAGCGCACGACGCGCTGCGGGAGGCATCCCGAGCCCGTCAGCGAACGCCTCGAGCGTCGAGGTGGCGGCCGGCATGCGCTTACGCGTCTTGTACTCGCTCAGCCGTCCTTGCGGTATTCCCGTAAGAGCACTGAGCTGGCCTTGGGTAATGCCATGCGCACACAGCACCGTAATCACTGCGCCGAGGTCGCGAGGTCTGCCCGGCGTTTCGTCCCCGCGGACGCTGCCTGTTCCGGATTCTGCGGGGGCGTGGCGTGACACTCGTTCTGCAACCGTGCACGCAGTGCCCTGATTCGCCGGGGAAGTGGCACAGCCATCTCGGTGCCGTCGAAAGACGAACGGGTGCGGTGAGGTCTGGGGGCTGCGAAGCTTCCGTGTCGTCCCGGGGGCTGAGCGTGATTACCCTGTGAGCAGCGCCACGGGGCACGACAAACTGTCGTGTCGCCGGTGCAGCCGTTGCCGGGGGGGCAATGAGCGGCCAGGCTGCGTGAAGCCCGGGCCCTGCGGCTCATCCGTGAACGGCTTCAGCGCGCATTTGATAGCTGCATGCTCGGTGATTGGGTTGGGGCCTGGGCGAGATCTGCGGCGCTCGCGGCCCGGCATGGTCCGGCCGGGGAGCCGCCACAGCGGCTCCCCGGCCGGAGCGAGACTGCTATTCGCGGGTTGCGGGGGCTATCCTGCGGCCAGTGCGGGTACCAGGGTTGCCGCGTTGGGTGTGCCGAGACCGGTCACCGGGTCCCAGCCCGTGGTCGCCGGGTAGCCCGTGATGCTGGGGTCGGCCTGGTTGTTACCGGTGGTCACGTCGTAGAAGTACGTGCCGTAGTCCGGGCCGGAGGCCAGCTGGTACAGCGTCGGATTGATCTGGCCCAGGCCGTGGCCGGCGATCTGGTCGGCGATCGCGACCAGCCCCGCGAACTGCGGGGACGAGCAGGAGGTCCCGCCGACGATGAACCATCCGCCGGCGCTGGCGCCGGTGTCGTAGACCAGCGGGCCGGTACGGGAGCTGGCCTGGAACGCGACGTCGGGGACGCCGCGCATGTCGCCGATCGCGGTGGATCCGGCCGGCAGGGTGTCCTGGTAGGCGGGCTTGGCGAAGACGTGGCTGAAGCCGCCGCCCGAGTCGATCCAGCCGATCTCCCGCACCGCGGGGGTGACCTGGCAATTGGCCGGCGGGTTGACGTTGTCGACGCTCGTACCGGTCACCGCGCTGGTGCACAGGTAGGTGCCGCCGACGCCGGTCACCAGCGGGTCGGAGGCCGGCCAGTTGACGGTCGGGTACGGCAGCGTGGTCGGGTTCTTTACCGGCGTCTTCTGCGAGTTGGCCGTGCCGCCGTCACCCGAGCTGGCCAGCACGGTGACGCCGTTCGCGGCGGCGGAGATGAACGCGTGCCGCAGGTTCAGCAGCGACGGCGTGCTGCCGAAGCCTTCCTCGACCGCCCCGAAGCTCTGCGTGATGACCGTGGCCTGGTGGTTGTCCACGATGAACTGCTCGGCGTTCATCATCGTCGGGAAGCCCTGCACGCCCTGCGTCTCGGCCGGATTGGTGGTCACGTTGAGGATGTTCGCCAGCGGGGCCATGGCGTGTGCCCATTCGACGTCCAGGGCGGTCTCCAGGGTCCAGGCGTCGCGGTTCTGCAGGCCGGTGCCGTTGCTGCCCGGCGGCGGCGACTTCACCTGGGTCTTTCCGTTCCAGTACACGTGCTGGAACGTCGGGATCCCGGCGCCGCAGGCTGCTCCGGGCTCGCCGCACATGTGCGGCAGGCCCATCTGGGTGTTGAAGTTAGCCAGGTCCGAGGCCATGTTGGGATTGCCGAACGAGTCGATGATGGCGATCGTCATACCCTGGCCCTCATCTCCCGCCGCATACAGCGACGGCAGATTATAAGAGGCCTCCATCGCGGCCGCGGTAAAGCACCGGCGGCCGATCGCATAGCAGTCCGCCTCCGTCGGCGGCGTCGTGCTGGACGACAGGAGCTGGTAGTCGGAAACGGCCGGCACCGGCACCGGCAGGCTGCTCGCGGCGGCTAGCGCCGCGGAACCTGCCGGAGCACCCGCAAAGGCTGCCGCGCATACGGCGAGGGCAGCAACGGGGCGTGCCGCTAGGCGTAGCTGAAGGCGGAACAATGGGATCCTCCATCCGTATCGGTAGGGGAGCCCCGGCAGCGGGGAGCCGACCGGGATATCCCGGAACGGGCCGAGGACCCCGGCCTGAAGAACGCTGGATAACCCCGGTTCGTTACGCCTACACGAGCAGGCGTCCGATCACCATTCCCGCATCCATGGTGACCTGATCTGGCGGCCACCGTCTGCCCCGGACCCAGCCAGCATCCGCCGCATGCCGCACAGCGCACAGATAACCCAAGTCTGGGACTGTCCGAACAACGCCGTCGTACGTCAATGAGCCGCACGTAACGGCGGATCCCGCGCGAGAGCAGCGACCAGCGATCGTAACGCAGCGTGAAAGAGACTCTGGATCGCAAGCGGCGAGATCGCCGAATACGAGCGGTGTCGCAACTGTGTCGGCAGTGCGCGTGTCCGCGCACGGATTGTCCCGTTCTGCGCGCGCAGGTCACTGGACGGACAACCCTCATCGCGGCATGGCAGTGTGCCGCAGAAGGGCTCGTGCGGTCAGCAGGTTCTGCTCCTTGGCCTACGGCCATTGCGTGATCTTTCGTTTGTCCTCACGAACGTCGATCGTCGTACGGTGCCCGTACTCGTCCAGGGCCGTTTCGCAACGATCGCCGAATGTTACTGGTGCCTTAGCTCTCCATGGGGCGCCGGGCCAGCCAGACCGTCCGGGTGGCCCGCACCGTGAGGTCGTCGCGGCCGAGGACGCCTGCCGTGAGCGCGTCGAGGGCCGCGAAGTCGTTGGTGCTGAGGCGGCCGTCGAGACCGTGCCGCATGCGCTGCAGGGAGACCTGGGCATAGCGGCCGGTCGCGGCGGGCAGCGGTGGTTGCAGGACGATGTCGAAGTGGCGCTCCGCTTCGACGGTGAAGCCGGCCTCGGCAAGGTGGACCCGCCATTGCTCACCCATGTGCATTCCCGCCTCGGCCCGGACCTCGGCCAGAGCGGCATGGCAGCGCTCCTCCAGAGCGGCACCGGCTTCGTCTGGGAGGAAGTGCGGGAACGAGTCCGGCTCGGTGACCACGAGCACCCCGCCGGGGCGGAGCGTCGCGAGTGCCTGGGTCAGGGCGCGGCCGGGGTCGGCCATGTGGTGCAGCGAGGCGGACGCCCACACCAGGTCAGCGGGTCCGAGGGGCGGCCACGGCTGGTCCAGGTCGGCCTGGACGGTGCGGATCCGGTCTGCGACGCCAAGCGCGCGAGCCTTGCGCCGTAGGTGCTCGAGCATCTGCTCGGAGACGTCTACCGCGACCACCTCGGCGTCCGCCAGCTGCCGGGCCAGCGCAAGGGCACCGGTACCGGTGCCCGCGCCCAAGTCGATGATGTGCGGCCGGGCGGGGGTCAGCGAGCCGACCCAGGTGATCACGTCGCGGTGGTACTCGTGCAGAACGTCGGCGTCGAGGTCGAGCATTTCGGCCAGATGAGAATGTGCCATGCGTCGACGGTACCGATGCCTTGCGCCTAAGGTATAGCATCTTGCGTATGAAGCAAGGCGATGAGCTGGACGCACTCGTCCGAGAGCGGATCCGGGGGCTGCGGGTGGCGCGTGGCTGGTCGCTGGACGAGTTGGCAGCCCGCAGTTATCTGAGTCCGTCCACCCTGAGCCGGATCGAGACCGGCCATCGGCGGATCGCCCTCGACCAGCTGACAGCGATCGCCCGGGCACTCGGCACCACGCTCGATCAGCTGGTGGAGTCGGACAACGACGACGACGTGGTGATCCGGCCGCACCGCGACGAGGCGCGCGGCATCACCACCTGGCTGCTGTCGCGAGCAGGTGCACCGCACGGCGTGACGGTCGCCAAGCTGCGGGTGACCCGGCCGGTCCCTGCCGAGCTGCGGGTGCACCCGGGCCGGGACTGGTTCACCGTGCTGTCCGGCATCGTAGTGCTGCGGCTCGGTGAGCGGACGATCCTGGTTCAGGCCGGCGAGGCGGCGGAGTTCTCGACGATGCTGCCGCACGCGTTCGGCGCCCACGACGGCGCAGCTGAGATCCTGTGCATCCTCGACCACGACGGGGAACGCACGCACCTGGGACCGGCGCGGCCACAGGCCGAGGGGTAAGTGATTCGGGTGGGCGGCCGTTGGGCGGCGCACGTAGCCAACTGCTGAGCGGGCAGGGCACGGATGGTGTACGCGTCTCAACGGCCCAGTCTCGAATGGAACGGAAGCAGCCGCACTCAACTCGGCTACCTAGCGGTTACCTGGGGCCGGCGGCAGGAGACCGCGGTACGCCAGATCGACCTGCTCTGCGCGCCTCAGGCGATGGCCGCCACGGTTCTTGCGGCCGTACCTAACGGCGGATATCGCTCGTCAAGCGGTACTCAGCGCAAACTACAGTCCGTAACGAATGCGCAGCGGCTCCGTACGCCGGATCGCTTAATACACGGGTGATCCGTGTCGCTCCAGTGTTCTCGTGTCACAGGCTGGGATGGTGCTGAAATGAGCACCTTTCCGTGTCTTGTGCGTTTCGTATCGGGCTCTGGCCAGGTCCGTTACCGGCTGGGCGATCAGCTGGTGGACCGGTATCTGGAGTTCGTGGCGGGCCGGTGCCGGCCGAACACGCTGCGGGCGGCAGCCTTTGACCTGAAGACGTTCTTCGCGGTGACCGGGAAGGACCCGGTGGAGGTGACCGCGGCGGACGTGTTCGATTTCCTGGCGCATCAGCGGGGTGACCGGACGGTGGTGCGGCTGGCGGACCGGGAATCGGGGCTGTCGGCGCGGACGATCGCCCGCCGCCTGTCGTCGGTGTCGGGGCTGTATGCGTACCTGGTCGCGCGGGGTGATACGCCGGTGCAGGTCAATCCGGTGCCGCGCGGCTTGCTGACCCGGCGGCAGGGCGGATCAAAGCGGTCCCGGACCGCGCCGCTGGTGCGGGTGCCGCGGACGCTGCCGCGGATCTTGGCGCCGGCCGAGGCGGACCGGCTGGTCGGGGCGCTGCGCACGCACCGGGACCGGGCGATGGTGCTGGCGATGCTGCTGGCCGGGCTGCGCCGCTGCGAGGTGCTGGGGCTGCGATTCTGCGACATCCAGGTCGCGGACCGGCGACTGGTGGTCGTGGAGGGCAAGGGCGGCCATCACCGGGTGGTCCCGGCCGCGGACCGGTTCTTCAGCGCGCTCGGCGCCTACCTGCACGACGAGCGGCCCGGGGAGGCGCGCACGGACCGGGTGTTCGTGGTGCTGAAGGGGCCCCACCGCGGCCTGCCGCTGTCGGCCGACGGGCTGGATGAGATCCTGGCCGGCGCCCGGCGGCGGGCCGGGCTGGAGCACGCGACCTGCCACGAGCTGCGGCACACGTGCCTGACCCGGCTGCGGGAGGCGGGCATGGCGCTGGAGGCGGTGCAGGCCCAGGCCGGGCACCTGAGCATCGAGTCGACCCGGGTCTACCTGCATCTGGCCAACGACTGGCTGGCGGGTGAGTACCGGCGGGCCGCCGAGTTGATCGACGCTGATACCGCCGCCGTCGCCGAGATGCTGGCCGTGCAAGAGGCGGCAGTCCGGTGAGCGCGCTGCCCGCCCGCGGCCCGGCCGCCAGCCGGGCGGTGCCCGGCAGCATCGCCGCCGCGCAGTGGGCGCAGATCCGGGCCGAGGCACCGCAGGTGACCGCGACGGTCCAGCGGTACCTGCAGCGGCTGGCCGCGTTCCTGGCCCCGGGCAGCGTGGACGCCGCGGAGAACGCGCTGCGCCAGTTCGCCCGCTGGATGATCACCGACGCCGGACTGGAGGCCATCGCCGCGGTGCGCCGCGATGACATCGAGGACTACAAGGTATGGCTGGCCGCCCAGCCCCGCGCAGGCGGCAAGACGATCACCGCCGAGACGCAACGGCAGCGGATCCGGACCGTCCGGGCGTTCTTCGAGCGGATCATCGAGTGGGACTGGCCCGATGCGCCGCCCCGCAACCCGGTCATCGCCGGGGACATCCCGAAAAAGCCCGAGCCGCTGCCGAAGTTCCTCGACGACCGCGACGCCGCCCGGCTGATGACCGCCGCCCGGGCCAGCACCGACCCCCGCGACCGGCTTGTCGTCGAGCTGCTGGCCCGCACCGGCATGCGGGCCGGCGAGCTGGCGGGCCTGGAGGCCGACGCGGTCGTCCAGATCGGCGCCGGGCACTGGCTGCGCATCCCGCTGGGCAAGCTCCGCAACGACCGCTACGTGCCGCTGCACCCCGAGTTCGTGCAGCTGCTCGCCGCATGGACCGCCGCCAACCTCGAGCACATCCGCCACTGCAAGCGCCTGGTCGCCGACCACCGCGGCCCGCTGGACCGGCACGTGATCTGCCGGATCGTGCGCCGGGTCGGCCGCGCCGCCGGCGTCGACGGCGTGCACCCGCACCGGCTGCGGCACACCCTGGCCACCCAGGCCATCAACCGCGGCATGCGGCTGGAGGCCATCGCCGCCCTGCTCGGCCACCGCAAGATGGAAATGACCCTCATCTACGCCCGCATCGCCAACCGGGTCGTCGCCGACGAATACGCTGCGGTCAGCGCCAAGATCGACGCCCTCTACGGGCAGCCGCCGCAACTGCCCGCCGACTACGAGAGCGCCGGCATGGCCCGGCTGCGCCGCGAAGCCCACGCCCGGATGCTCGGCAACGGCCTGTGCACCCGGCCCGCCGAACTCGACTGCCGCCTGGAGTCCGCCTGCGAGACCTGCGCCTAATTCCGCACCGGCACCGAATTCCTGCCCGTCCTGGTCCGCCAGCGCGACCACGCCCGCGGCCATGGCCAGCCCGACCGGGCCGCCCTGTTCGACGGGCTCATCCAGCGCGCCAAAGCCTCGCCCGCAACCACCGAACGGAGCTGACCACCATGCCCGGCATCACTCTCAACCCCGTCGACGCCGCCGAGCTCGCAGAGACGCTCACCTTCCTCACCCAGTGGCTATCCGGCAGCCAGAAACCAGCCCTCGCCGAGAGCTTCACCGCCTTCGTAGGCCACCCCGCCTACAACACTGATGCCCTCTGCGCCGACCTGCACCGGTTCGCCTTCCTCCTCGGCGCCAGCGACGGCGAAGAACTCTTCGGCGAGCCGGCATCATGACCGGCCGAAAGCATCACCCGCTTGACAAGATCACCCGTATAACGCCGATTTTGCGCGGGCGGGGGTTAGCGACAGTGATAGCGCGGTGCGAGTGCAGAGCGCCCGGTTATGCGCCGGCAGAACTAGGCTCGCGGGGCCAGCCCGTGTGTCCTCCCGGCTAGTGGCTACGGGCGCCGGTGGGCTGGTGGGGCGAGGGCGGCTGGATGCCCGCTGGCCACCGCATGTCGCGCAGCCCATGACCGCCAGCAGGTGCAGGCGCTGGCCCGGCACCGGCTCCCCGCTGTCATCCGCGCCGCGACTGCCTCAGTCGCCGGGCATGCGCGGCGCCAGACGGCTATGGTCCTCCGGGTCGGGATCGGGCGCCCCGCGCCACCATGCCAGCGTCCCCCTAGGGCGGCGCGCCCGCGCCAGCCACTCAAGCAACATGCGGTTAGACTCTTCGCTCACGCGTGAAGCCCTCCTGGATTACCGCCTCGCGCGCACCGAAGCCCGTGGCGGTTTCGCAGCCGCCGCTCCGCGATCTGCACGTTGAGCTCGGCAAACTCCCCGGCCTGTCGCCGGACCTGGGTTGCCGGGCTCAAGGCGTTCTCTGTGTCACTGTGTGTACCTCCCAGCATGAAATCCCGCCCGCTGCGTGACCGATGAAGAGGCGGGCTCCAGTCGGGGAGAGGGAAGCAGCGAGCGCGTACGCGGAGCATGCGAGCAGAGTGCCACGTGAGCTGCTCTGCACATGCCACAGCCACACCCGGTCGTCGCCCCCTCCGCTGACCACCCGCCCGTCCGGCAGCACCGCCACCGCCCGCACCGCGCCCTTGTGGCGGCCGAGCTCGACCGGGTCGGCCTCTGGGTCATCCGGGTCCCACACCAGCACCCGCCCAGTGCCACCGGAGTCGCCGCCGCCGCTGACCACCCGCCCGTCCGGCAGCACCGCCACCGCCCGCACCGCGCCCTTGTGGCGGCCGAGCTCGACCGGGCCGGTGTCCGGCGCCGCCGGATCCCACACCAGCACCCGCCCATCCTCCCCGAAGGCCCCCTCGACGCCGGTGACCACCCGCCCGTCCGGCAGCACCGCCACCGCCCGCACCGAACCCTCGCCGCGGCCGAGCTCGACCGGGCCGGTGTCCGGCGCCGCCGGATCCCACACCAGCACCCGCCCGGCGCCCATGAAGCGGCGAGCGCCGGTGACCACCCGCCCGTCCGGCAGTACCGCCACCGCCCCCACTGCGCCCTTGTGGCGGCCGAGCTCGACCGGGCCGACCTCTGGGTCATCCGGATCCCACACCAGCACCCGCCCGTCCTCGCCGAAGTCGCCGCCGCCGGTGACCACCCGCCCGTCCGGCAGCACCGCCACCGCCCACACCTCGACCTCGTGGCGGCCGAGTTCGACCGGGCCGGTGCGCGGCGCCGCCGGATCCCACACCAGCACCTGCACGTCCTCGCCGAGGTCGCTGCCGCCGGTGACCACCCGCCCGTCCGGCAGTACCGCCACCGCCCACACCGAGCCCTCGTGACGGGCGAGCTCGACCGGGCTGCGCTCCACCGCCCCCGGGTCCCACAGCCGCACCCGCCCGCTGTAGCCACCGGTAACCACCCGCCCGTCCGGTAGCACCGCCACCGCCGCCACCGAGCCCTCATGGCGGCCGAGCTCGACCGGGCCGGTGCCCGGCGCCGCCGGATCCCACACCAGCACCCGCCCGCCGGAGCTGTCGCCGACGACCACCCGCCCGTCCGGCAGCACCGCCACCGCAAGCACTCCAGCGTCATGGTGGCCCAGCTCGACCGGCCCGGTGCCCGGCTGCCCCGGATCCCACACCAGTACCCGTCCGTCCTCGCGGCCGCGGCCGCCGGTGACCACCCGCCCGTCCGGCAGCACCGCCACCGCCGCCACCGAGCCCTCATGGCGGCCGAGTTCGACCGGGCCGGTGCGCGGCGCCGCCGGATCCCACACCAGCACC
>Ga0070717_10003593_pt1 | contig 11120 bp, 7 predicted proteins | sample LARL113metaG_FD_71366 | JGI IMG/M metagenome (GOLD analysis project Ga0070717, IMG submission 71366) | Corn, switchgrass and miscanthus rhizosphere microbial communities from Kellogg Biological Station, Michigan, USA - LAR L11-3 metaG | ecosystem: Host-associated > Plants > Roots > Rhizosphere ...
AAAAGCAGGGCGACGACGATAGAAGGCTCATGGGGGTATCTATCAGCCATCGCCGCTGCTTTCTTGCACGGCAAGTTTTGCTCGCCAGCAAGCTTGTTAAAGGCGGCCAGCACACCGGGCACGCACGCGGTGCGCTCGACCAGCTGGTTTAAAATTTGTGCGAAAAGGGACCCGCGCTATCAAGGCGCGTTCTAGTTAGGAGCCTAGTTAGGGCAAAGAACAGGCGGAGCACGGCCCTGAGCGGACCGGCTGAATAGAGGCGACAGGCACCCTTGAGTGGAGTTTTCGTTTGCCAGCCACTGCGACTGACGAAGCATGGCAAACACCAACGCGAGCGACGCTAAAGCTGACCAGAATGGCGGATAGAGATGAGCCGAGAGTGGAACGGTGTCGCTTATCCGCTTAGCCCATCTGGCATCTTCGACCGCAACTTTTTCCAGATGAAGATCGTCAGTAATGGAAACTGCGGGAAGCAACAAGATCAGCATGCAGGAAAGCGCACCTAATCCCAACAGGACCTGGCTTCGGCGCGTTGGGAGGGCGCGCAGCCATGACAGCAACGTCGCAGCGGCTATTGCCAGCCACAAAGAGTTAAGCAGCAGCTCCACAGATGCATTAGTTTAGCAGTCTCAGGCACTTGTCCGCAGGAGTTGCATGTGGCTTCCCTTCTGAGAGTGATTGGATACGAGTCCAATTAAGAAATCGCGCAGACTTCCACACTCCTAAACTGGAGTGCGGCGATAATTGCAGAGGGCTGCTGAGGCTGTCGCACCGCAGCATCGCCCAATCAGTAACCCGACCCCGACCAGAAGCATTAGGAAATCCGCATGAGCTTAGCTGTTGTTGTGGCGATCGCGATCTTGCTTGCGCTGATGAACTCCGCGTGGGCCAGTGGTAAGCCTAAGCAGTCAGGTAACGTAGCGATCTACGCCGCGTCGATCTTTCTGCGAGCCAGCCTATTCCTGAGTGGGCTTCTCTTCTTGTTTCTTGCCTTAGGCTTTGCTTACAAGCTCGGGTGGCTTTGGTCATTACCTTTCTTTGCCTTAGCGATCTGTGCCGTCATCGGGCGGCCACCCACGATTGTTGTCGATGCTAATCAGGTTAAGCAGGTACGATTTCTGCGGACGCCAATCGTGATCGCCAAGACCAACATTGCGTCTATCGAATACGATTCTAAAACGCACAAAACATCGGTATTTTCAAAAGCAGGAGTCCAGATAACACACGACCGCTTTCATATGGCATCGGACGATTTTCGGAGGAGATTGTCTGCCTGGCATCGGATGAGCGAGACCGCTATAAGTTAGGTGAAGTGCGAAATTCACCGTTTGACTACCCTTAGCAATGAACAACTGTACGGCTGTTGGAATCGAAATTAGCAACAGGGACGCCCTGGTTTGGCTACTGTTGCATGGCTTGCTTGAGAGTTGGCTTAATGCCGACCGCGGAGAGACTGGCACTGTCCCATCCGCCGCCCAGAGCCTTGACCAGAAGCACAGAGGTCGTGAGGCGCTGTCCAAGGATTTGTGTCGCCAGGCGCTCATTGTTCAAGAGCTGTTCCTGTGCAGTGATCACATCCAGATAAGTCACCAAGCCGCCGCTGTAGCGAGCGTTGGCCAAAGTCAGCGCTCGGTCTGCGTCCGTGACAGCCCGCGACTGAGCTTCAGACGCGGACGCCAAAGCATTCAGTCCGGAAAGAGCATCTTCCACCTGCTGGAAGGCAATTAAGGCCGACTCGCGGTAACCTGCGACATTCTCGTCGTAGACAGCTCTCGCATTGGCGAGCGTGGCGCGATTGCGGCCGCCGTTCAGAAGCGGCTCCAGAGCGGAGATTCCGAGCGACCAAAACGCGCTTGGCGCCGTGACCAGGCTTGTAATGTCGCGGCTGTCTAAGCCGCCCGACCCGGTGAGCGGAATGCTCGGATAAAAAGCCGCGCGGGCTACACCAATGCGCGCGTTCGCAGCGGCGACGTTGCGCTCGGCTTCTGCGATATCAGGCCGGCGCTGAAGTAGTTCCGAAGGCAGCACCAGCGGAACGGGCGGCGGCAGGGCCGCTAAGGCCCGCACTGGAGCCACAAAACTCGACGCGGGCAGGCCCTGCAGAGCAGCAATCGCGTGTTGAAACTGATCGCGCTGCTGGCGCAATAAGGCGAGCTGCGCGATGGTCTCGTCAAGAATTGTCTGCTGCTGGGCAACATCCAGGCCCGACGCTGCGCCGCCACTATGCCGGTTCTCGACTAACTGCAATCCCTTCTGTTCAAAATCAATGGCCTTGGCGGTAACCGCCATCTCAGCGTCGATTTCACGCAATTGAAAGAAGTCTGCGGCCAACTCCGCACTGACAGTTAAGCGAACGTTCTCCAAATCCGCCGCCGAAGCTTGATAAGAAGCATTGGCCGCCTCGACATTCCGGCGTACTCGGCCGAATAGATCCACTTCGTAGTTCAGATCGAACGGAACCTGGAAATCACTTTGGGTAACCGGATGAAGCTGTGCGGTGGTGCCGCCAAGTAGCGGACGGTTTCCCGAAAGCCTCTCACGTTGCGCGGAGATGCCTCCGGTCAAACGAGGATAGAAATCCGAACTGGTGATGCGGGCAAAAGAACGCGCTTCAGCCAGGCGTGCGACTGCCGCTTTGAGCGTCTGATTGCTCGCCATAGCGTGGTCTTCATATTGGTTGAGTTCGGGGTCATTAAACAGGGTCCACCATGAACCCTTGGGAATGGAATCTTTGGGAGCGGCTTCTCCCCAGGGAGACGGCGCTTGCCACTTCTGCGGTACGGTAACGTCGGGCTTGTTGTACTTTGAGCCGCCCGCAAATACGAGCGGGCTGGAAAGCAGCAACAAGAAGGCTGCAAACCTCATTGAGCCGCACCTTGCGCAATCGAGACCTGCTGGCCGTCCTCGAGCGAATCACTGGGATTCAGCACTACGGAATCCGACGGGTGCAAACCCGCCACGATTTCAAGCGTGGTCCCGTAATCGCGGCCGATGGTGACCGGCCGCAAGTGCACCTTACCATTCGCATCGACTACCGCCGCACGTGCCCCTTCCGCGCGAAACATCAGAGCGTTCACCGGAACGGAGAGGTTGGCTACCTTGAGGCTCAAATCGAAGCGGACTTGCGCGTATGCACCAGGCAGAAGTTCGCCCTTCGGATTAGGAACATCAATTTCCGTGAGCAGGGTCCGCGTCGTAGGGTCGATAGAGTCTGCGTTTCTCACCACACTTCCTGAAAATCGCTGCCCCGCCAGCGAGGTGAGTTCGAGGGTAGCAGGAGTTCCCGGACGAACGGTGGACGCGTAGATCTCTGGAACGCTGACATAGACACGGATGGGATCGATGCGCGCGATGTTGAACAGCTGCTGATTGGAACCTGTATTACCAGCATTGATCAGCGCGCCGATATCTACGTTCCGTTTCGTCAACACTCCGGAAAACGGCGCATAGATGTGGTTGAAGGATTCCAGTTCTTCCAGTCGGCGTACATTGGCGGATGAAGCTGCCAGATTGGCCTGTGCCTGCGCGTAGGCGCTGGTCCGCTCATCAGTTTCCTGCTGCGCGACCGCGTCCATCTTCTGAAGATTTTCCCAGCGCTTGGCAGAGGTGTTGGCGATCTCTACTTGTGCAGCCGCCTGGTCGCGCGCCGCCTTCGCCTGCATCAGTTCCTGGTCTATCTCGGGTGTCTCGATATCGGCGAGGCGCTCGCCTTTTTGCACTCGGCTCCCGATGTCCTTGTACCACTTCAGCAGGTATCCATTGGTGCGGGCGTAGATGGGCGACTCGGTGTATGCCTGCAAGCTCGAAGGCAATGCCAATTCCTGCTGGGGAGGTTCGAGCTTGGGGTGAATTACGGCGACTGTTGCAACCGCTAGGACCTCTGTTTCCTTGGCGAGAGCTCGACGTTCGCTGAAGCGGCTGATCAGCCCTATGATTGCGAACACCAGAAACACAACTGCGAGCAGAGCCGCAATAAGGTACCCGCGACGCTTGCCCGGTGCTGGAGTTTCTCGCTTGAATTCCGGTTCTGCGATATCTGTTTCTAGCACGCGACCATTCATATAAGCGATACCTATCTCCTTGACCTTTCACCGGCGGCGCGCTTCGCGAGGCGCCCGTGAAAAATGCTGAAAACCACGGGAACGAATAAAAGCGTGGCGACGGTGGCGAAAACCAGACCGCCAATGACGGCACGACCGAGTGGAGCGTTCTGCTCTCCACCTTCACCAAAGCCCATGGCCATGGGCAACATGCCGATGATCATGGCCAGGGCCGTCATAATGACCGGCCGAATGCGAGTGTATCCCGCTTCAACTGCCGCCTGAATCGGATGCAGTCCCTCGGCCATCCGCTCCCGGGCAAACGAAATCAGCAGAATGCTGTTGGCGGTTGCCACCCCCATGCACATGACCGCGCCGGTCAGCGCGGGAACGCTCAAGGTAGTATGCGTCAGGAACAACATCCAACAAATTCCTGCCAGGGCTCCAGGCAACGCCGTAATAATGATGAACGGATCAAGCCAGGATTGGAAGTTGACCACGATCAGTAGATATACAAGCACGATGGACATTACCAATCCAATGAGCAAGCCTTGGAATGACGAGGTCATGGTCTCAACCTGGCCGACTACATTCATTTGTGTGCCGCGCGGCAAGTGATCGCGGAATTGAGCTAGCACCTTTTCAGTATCGGAAGCGACGCCACCCAAGTCTCGTCCACCAATGCTGGCGTAAACATCCACCGCAGGCAACACGTTGTAATGCGTCACCACCGCAGGGTTCATGGTCGGAATAACGGTTGCCAGATTGGCGAGGATTTCCTGCGACGACCCGGCGCCGGCGCTAACCGGGGTATTCATCAGCGCCTGAAGAGAGTCCATCTTGTACTGCGGAGTCATGATCGCCAAAGGATAAGTCACGCCATTGGCTGGATTCAGCCAGTAGGTAGGCGTGGTCTGCGCACTTGAACTGAGCGACACCAGCAGGTTGGTAGCCACGTCTCTCTCGGTGAGCCCCACCTGCCCGGCCCGGACCCTATCGACATCGAGGTGCAGAGTGGGATCGTTCATGAGTTGCTGCACGTGGACGTCTACCGCTCCGGGAACGTGGCGCAAACGGTTGGAGATCTGCTGGGCAACGATGTAATTCTGCGCATAGTTGGGGCCGGTCAGCTGCACATCAATGGGAGCAGGCAATCCGAAATTAAGAATCTGGCTGACGATGTCAGCAGGTTGGAAGAAGAATTCGACCCCCGGAAAATGCTGTGGCAGCGACTCTCTCAGTTGGTGAATGTAACCATCGGTGGGACGGTGGTCGGCGGACAAATTGACCAGGATCTCCGCATCAGAGGTGCCGATAGTTCCGGAGTTGCTGTAAGAGACGTTGATCCCGCTGTAGGGCAGGCCGATGTTGTCAACGATGGTCCTGATCTGTGATTTGGGCATCTCGCGCCGGATTTGTTGCTCGACTTCATCCACCAGCCGCGCTGTTTCTTCAATGCGAAGCCCGGCACGCGCGCGCACATGCAGGCGCATTTGCCCGGAATCCACGCTGGGGAAGAAATCGTATCCGAGAACGAACACCAGGCCACCGGAGGCCACGCAGAACGCGAGGAAAATGGAACTGAAAGCGCGGCGGTGGAGCATGATCGCTTCAAGGGTGTTCCGGTAGGAGTGGCGGAATCGGTCGAAGAGGCGCTCAAATCCTTTTTGGAATCGCCCCAGGAATGTGGAGGCAGGTTTGTGAGAATCGGCTTCGTGCCCGCGGAGAAGGTACATCACCAAGGTCGGGATCAACGTCCTCGATAATAAATACGAAGCCAGCATGGCAAAGACGACCGCCTCCGCCATGGGAACAAACAGATATCTCGCCACACCGGTCAGAAAGAACATCGGCACAAAAACAATGCAGATAGAGAGCGTGGAAACAAATGCCGGCACGGCAATTTGTTGCGCTCCATCGAGAATTGCGGTCTTCAATTCCTTGTGCATGCCCAGATTGCGTTCGATGTTCTCGAGCTCTACCGTGGCATCGTCCACCAAAATGCCGACCGCCAGCGCCAGACCGCCCAGCGTCATAATGTTGAAGGTCTCGCCCAGTGCGCTCATCACAATCACAGAAGTCAGAATCGATAACGGAATGGAAACAGCGATGATCAGCGTACTGCGCCAATTCCCCAGGAAAAGCAGAATCATCGCAGCGGTGAGGCACGCGGCTGTTAAAGCTTCCTTGAGCACACCTTCAATGGCCGCGCGCACAAACAACGATTGATCAAACAGCAATTTCACATTCAAATCCGGCGGTACGGTCGCCAGCACCTTGGGCAACAAGGTCCGTATGTTCCTGACGATATCGATAGTCGAGGCGCCGCCGTTTTTCAGGACCGTCAGCAGCACCCCGCGCGCGCCGTCCTGGCGAACAACGTTGGTTTGCGGCGCGAAGCCGTCACGAACATGGGCCACATCGCGAACGTAAATGGTGGTTCCGTTGATGGTTTTTACCGGCAGATTGTTCAGTTCAGCGATAGTTTCCGGGCTGGCGTTGAGGTCGACCTGGTATTCGAGCGATCCGATCTTGGCCGTGCCGGAGGGCAAAATCAGGTTCTGCGCGCCAAAAGCGTTCACCACGTCCACGGGGGTGAGCTGCTTCGCCTGCAACGCCGGAGTGTTGATATCAACCTGCACCTGGCGCTGTTTGCCCCCATAGGGAAAGGGAATAGCAGTGCCTTGAACCGTGATCAGTTGGGGCCGGATGAAATTCACCGCGGTGTCAAATAACTGTTGCTCGGGAAGGGTTTTGCTGCTGAGACCGAGCTGCAGAATTGGCACGCTAGAGGCGGAATATTGGATGATCAGAGGTGGGGTCGTGCCCGGAGGTAGCTGACGCAGGGCAGTCTGAGAAATGGCAGTTACCTGCGATAGCGCGGTCTGGATATTGGCTCTCGGACGGAAGTAAACCTTGACAACACCGATTCCGCTCATCGACTGCGATTCGATGTGATCAATGTCGTTCACCAGCGTCGTGAGACCACGCTCGGTGATGGTGATAATGCGATTCGACATCTCCTTTGGGGATAGCCCCTGGTAATTCCAAACAATGCTGATCACCGGGATGTCGATTTCGGGAAAAATATCGGTCGGGGTGCGAAGGATGACAATTGGGCTAAGAATGAGCAGCAGCATGGCCATCACGATGAACGTGTAAGGCCGGCGCAAAGCTAAAGAGACAATCCACATTAACGGGACCTGGGTAAATTGTGGCGAACTCGACGGGCCACCTTGAAAGGCACAAGCGCTAAGCCTTTTAGATGAAGCATCTCGGTATACGGATTTAAACGTTTACAGCTGAGGTGGCATTAGCTTCGGCTCCTTCTCCGATATTAAGTCACACAAGCTCACCTGAGAATCGCAGGTCGCGTCACTTTACAATTTTTTACGGTCGGCGCCGATTAGTTGACCCCAGCCACACCGCATCCCTGAGCACTTTGTGCCTTGCAAAATCCGGGGATTTTAATCGTCTACTAATCAAAAATTCACCAACTTTTAAAGGAGAGACGGTGGCATTGGCGATAGCCTGAATGTCCCCTGTGCCTACGAAATGCAAACCGGGGATATTGTGCCCCGTGATTTCTAGACGACAACGGGTGTGGTGCGCCCAAAAGCGATGCAATCTTGTGTTTCGCAGTTTGTAGTTTTGGATGTACAGAAAAAACCAAACGAGCCTTATTCGAGGAGAGAAAAATGAAGCAAGCGATGGTTTTGGCACTGGCCGTTATGCTGGCCGGCGCGTTCGCGGCGCAAGCTCAGCAAAGCACATCTAGTGCTACCGCGAAGACCACCCGAAGGAAGACGGCTGCAAGGTCGGAGTCCGCGGTCTCAGCCCAGCTTAGCGAGTTGAAGCAGGCAATCGACGCTCAGCAGCAGCAGATCAAGCAGCTCAGCGACCAGTTGCAGACCCGGGACCAGCAGATCCAGCAACTGCAACAGAAGGTAGATCAGAGTCAGTCTGCAAGCTCGCAGGCTGAATCCAAGGCGGACGCTGCGGCCTCACAAGCCGGCGCTCAGGCGCAGACTGTCGACTCACTCAAAACCGACGTTGCCGACCTGAAGAGTAATTCGACCAACGCCGCAGTCTCGTTGCAGGAAACCCAGAAGAACATCAGCAAGCAATTCGAAACTCCCAACGCAATCCATTACAAAGGCGTCAGCATTACGCCGGGTGGATTCGTTGAAGCCGCAACCGTCAGTCGACAACGGGCGGCGAGCGCCGACATCAATACGCCATTTACGGGGATTCCGTACCCGGGCAACTCGCTTTCCAAGGTATGGGAAAACAACTTCACTGCTCGCCAAAGCCGTCTCAGCTTGCTAGGTGAAAGCAAAATCGGCGACGTGAAGTTGACCGGCTACTGGGAAGCTGACTGGCTGGGCACAGGCGTTACCTCAAATAACCGCCAGAGCAACAGCTACGTCATGCGGCAGCGCGTGATCTATGGTCAGGCGAAGTTTGATAACGGCTTCAGCTTCACCGCCGGCCAGATGTGGTCGTTAGTAACGGAAGACAAGAAGGGCATCGACAATCGTCAGGAACTGCCGCCGCTAGTAATCGACCCGCAATATAACGTCGGGTTTAGCTGGGCACGGCAGTACGGCGCGCGCGTGGTCAAAGACTTCGGTAAGTTTGCCATTGGAATCGCCGCTGAGGGCCCGCAGGCAACCATCGGCGGCCGCGGATTCTCGACCCTGGTCACCAACAACTTAAGTGCTGGCACGGTCAACACTGTCACCAATACCTTTATCAACGCTCCCGGCGCCGGCGGTGGTCTGCTCAACTTTGTTGACACCAGCGGGTACACCATCAACAAATCCCCCGACGGAATCGTCAAACTTGCGGTCGATCCAGGCTGGGGTCACTACGAGGTTTACGGGGTCGTGAGTCCATTCCGCAATCGGGTTTTCCCATGCGGGGTTGCCGGAACAAATGCGAAAGACACGACTGCCAATGGCCTACCGCCGGCCGTGGTCAAGAACGTTTTCTGCCCGGTAAATGGCACCACAGCTTCGGGCGCTGCGGGCGCATTCAACGACACACGCGTTGGTGGCGGCGTGGGAATCAATTTCCGCCTCCCGGTGGTCCCGAAAGTGCTGGATTTTGAAGTTCAGGGACTTGCGGGCGACGGCGTTGGACGTTACGGCTCGGCTCAGATCGCCGACCTAACCTTCCGTCCCGATGGGACGGCAGCGCTCATCCGCACTGCGCATGGGATGACTGGGTTGGAGTATCACTCCGCCAAAGTTGATGCCTATGTTTACGGCGGCGCGGAATACGGCGCGCGCGCGTCCTACACCGGATACGATAGCATCAGCGTGTTGAAGACTGCCGCAATTCCGGCAAGTCCGACCAGCACCGCGATTCCAGGCACCACAACTACAACTATCAAAACCAACGGCATCGGTGGATACGGTTCGCCCTTCGCCAATAACAGCGGATGCCGGAGCGAGGCCCCGCCAAATAACACAGTCGGCGGGACTATCGTTGGCGGTCTTAATCCAGTCACCACTCCTTCGAGCGGCGGCAGCTGCGCCGGGGATACGCGCCTGATCGAAGAAGGCACGATCGGCTTCTGGTACAAGTTCTTCCAGGGCCAGAAGGGCGGCCTGCGGTGGGGACTGCAGTATTCTTACTTTGCTAAGAATGGCTGGTCAGGGAACAACAACAAACCAGTCTTCGGCTTTGCTCCTAAGGCCGTTGACAACATGGTGTGGACCTCGTTCCGCTACTATCTGCCCTAACCGAAGAGTACTTGGATAGATAAGTCCCCGGATTCAGCAGAATCCGGGGACTTTTTGTTTCGCGGTAAATCTTTCGCGCTAAATCCAGGAGTGACGTTTAAACGGGCAGTGATGTCTGCACAGCCGCCAGGGTGCCGTAAGTCGAAGAGAAAACGCTCACACCCTCAAGATCATCACTTCTGTCGCTTTGATCAACGCCGCTGCCGACTGTCCCTTCTTCAGTCCCATCTCTCGCGCCGATCGCGAAGTGATAATGGACGTGATCTGCTGGCCGCCGATAGAAAGCGTGACCTCCGCCATCAAACCGCTGATGCGAACTCCTTCGATGCGACCGACCAACTGATTGCGTCCACTGACCCGGCGAATGACTTGCTTGCGTTCTGCCTGAGTTCTGCCGCGGGTGCGGAAGAGCAAACGGTCGACCTCGGCTTGAGGGATCCGATGATGGCCTCCTGCGGTCCGAACGCTGCGGATCTTCTTCTTGTAAATCCACTGCTTGATGGTGGGAAAGCTGATGGCGAGTTGCAATGCTGCGTCGCGAAGGTGAAGCAGCGATTCCCGCCTACTCGTTGTCGCAGTCTTGCGCATCGCAGGAATCCTAGTGTCTGTAGACGGAGCCCGTCAACAGGACCGCCGGAAGACTTCACATTTTCCTAAAACGGAAACCGGATTGACAGGATTCCGTTGTGGTTGGTGGTATGGAAACGGGTGGTGGCAATCTGGAATCCGCCACCGAATGTGAAGCCGACCCGGCGCCAAAGGCGAAACCTTCCAAGAACCAGACCAGGGGTCACAAAATTCTGTTTTTGGCCATCGTTTTTTCCGTCTTGAAAGAAGGTTGAGTTGAGTTCGATCTCGGGCCACAATTTCCGCAGCACGCGGTATTGAAATGTATTGTTCCACGTGTAGGTCCGGCCAAGGAGACTGGTATCGGCGGTCGGAAGGCCGACTCCGAACGTGCCCTGCAGATCGAAGTCGCCGATCCCTTTGCCGTAAGCGATTGTGGGGGTGATTACCGGGTGCAGCGCTCCGTTTTTGTGGTCGCCTGTCGGCAGGCTCCAGCCTAAGAACGCGGTGAGAATGTAATTGCCGTGCTGTTCGTTTTCCGAGAGCAACCGATATTTGACCAGGAATGCAACGTCGCCAAATCCGTTGCGGACTGCCGGATCATTGTGGACCAGGTAGGGAGGAATATTAAAGATGATTTCGACTCGCTCAAATGGAATCAGTTCCAGTCCCTTGCCGCCGTCGTAGTTATTGGTGGTGAAGCCCTTGGTATTTGTCTGCCACAGCTGGTCGTAACGATATTCCTCTTCAAGGCGCGGTGTGG
>Ga0070717_10003594_pt1 | contig 11120 bp, 8 predicted proteins | sample LARL113metaG_FD_71366 | JGI IMG/M metagenome (GOLD analysis project Ga0070717, IMG submission 71366) | Corn, switchgrass and miscanthus rhizosphere microbial communities from Kellogg Biological Station, Michigan, USA - LAR L11-3 metaG | ecosystem: Host-associated > Plants > Roots > Rhizosphere ...
ACCTGCACGCCTTTTACGGCACTGGATCCTAAGTCCAGCGCGTCTGCCAATTCCGCCATCCCGGCCTGGGTTGATTTTAAATCACCAGTGCAACCGGGGCTCGGTATCGGCGCTCTGCTAAAATCCGCGTCATGCCAGACAGCAAGTCGCGCGCCAAAAAAATTAAACTGCTGCTTTTTGACGTTGACGGGGTCCTGACCGACGGCAAACTCTTTTTCTTCCCGGCTCCAGCCGGAGGGAAACAGAGTATTCAAGAGCAGGCCGCAAAACACGGTGGTCAGGGCGGTTTCGGGCTGCACAGCGAAAGCTTTGTCGAAGCCAAGGGCTATCACGCCCATGACGGTGCCGGGATTTCTCTGGCGCGGCTGGGCGGAATTAAGAGCGGTCTGATTACGAAACGAATTTCGGAAACAGTGGCGTTGCGCGCACGCGATTTAAAGCTGGACTATGTTCACCAGGGGATCAATGACAAACTGGGCGTGTTCAAAGAAATTTTGAAACAGGAGCAGATCAATGCGTCCGAAGCCTGTTACGTTGGCGACGATGTGATCGATTTGCCGGTGATGTGGAATTGCGGGTTTGCCGTCGCCGTGGCCAACGCGCGTGACGAAGTAAAACGTGATGCGCATTACGTGACCAAGCACGGCGGTGGGGACGGGGCGTTGCGTGACGTGATTGAATTCATCCTGAAAGCCCAAGGCAAGTGGAAGAAAGTTGTCGAGCAATATATCGGCGAGCGAAGTCCGGGGAGCCAGTAGTCACAAATGGCCAAATTTCGTGAGTACCAAGTGCAGCCAATGCACCCTGCCCCGTTACCTTCTCTGCTCTTGCCCGTCCAAGGCGACTGGGCCTAAAATCGCCAGTTCGCCAAGTCCCAGATGAGGTCAACCGTGCGTATACTTTTCGTTTTGCCTGTTTTGCTTTCAGTCACTTCTGCCAGTTTCGCCCAATCAAACAACTCCACGACCGGGTCCACGGCGGCGGAATCAACCGCGCCATTCAGCGCCGTGGATAAAACTGCAAACCCGTGCGCGGATTTTTATCAATACTCGTGCGGGAGCTGGCTGAAGACGGCGAAGATTCCGCCGGACCAGGCGTCCTGGGGAACGTTCCGGGAACTGGCCGAGCGCAACAGCCAGATCATGAAAGGAATCCTGGAGAAAGCGGCGGCGGACAGTGCGCAGCGCGATTCGATTGACCAGAAGATCGGCGACTACTACGAGTCCTGTATGGACGAGAAGACGGTCGATGCCAAAGGTCTGGAGCCGCTGAAACCGGAGCTCGACCGCATTGCTGCGGTGCAGGACAAGCAAGGGCTGATCGATGCGATAGCGCGCGTGCACATGATCGGGCCGAACCCTCTGTTTAGTTTTTACAGCCAGCCTGACCTGCACAATGCCGGTATGGTGATCGCTTACATTGACCAGGGTGGACTGACGCTGCCCGACCGCGATTACTACATCAAAGACGACGCCCACATGACGCAGATTCGCGGGCAGTACGTGGAATACGTCACGCAGCTGTTCAGCCTGGCCGGGGAATCGCCGGAACAGGCAGCAGAGTCCGCGAAAACCGTGTTGCGCATTGAAACCGCGCTGGCCAAAGCTGCTATGGACCGCACCGCGCGGCGCGATCCGAAGACGCGCGACCATAAAATGAACCGCGACCAAGCTTCGCAGTTAGCTTCGAATTTCTACCTTGTGCGATTCTTTGCTGACGTGAACGCGCCCAATTTCTCAGAGCTGAACGTGAGCAATCCGGAATTTTTCAAGCAGGTGAATCAAGTGCTTGAGTCGGAGCCGCTAGACGCCTGGAAGACGTACGTGAGTTGGCACTTGCTGGATGGCTCGGCACCATGGCTTTCGAAGCCCTTCGTGGACGCAAATTTCAAGATGGAACAAGCGCTCACTGGACAGTCAGAAATCAAGCCCCGCTGGAAACGCTGCGTGGCTGCAGTGGACGACGAACTCGGCGAAGCGCTGGGCCAGCGCTATGTGGAACTGACCTTTGGCGCGGAAGGCAAACAGCGCATGCTGAAGATGGTGGATGCGCTGGAAAAATCGCTATCGGAAGACATTCAAAATCTCTCCTGGATGTCAGACGAAACCAAGAAGCAGGCGCAGGTGAAATTGAGCGCGATCCGCAACAAGATCGGGTACCCAGATGTTTGGCGCGACTACAGCTCGGTCAAAATTGTACGCGGCGATCTTCTGGGGAACTTTCTGCGGGCCAATGAATTCGAGGCCAAGCGAGACGTCAACAAAATTGGCAAGCCGCTGGACCGCACCGAGTGGGGCATGACTCCGCCCACGGTGAACGCATATTACTCGCCGCCGCGGAATGAAATTGTGTTCCCGGCTGGAATTCTGCAGCCGCCGTTCTTCGACAAGAGCGCCGACGACGCAACCAACTTCGGCAGCATCGGGGTTGTAATCGGTCACGAGCTGACGCATGGGTTCGATGATCAGGGGCGCAAGTATGATCCGCAGGGAAATTTGCGCGACTGGTGGACAGCAGAGGACGGCAAAAAGTTCGAAGAGCGCGCGAGCTGTGTAGCCAACGAGTACAGCAGCTTCACCGCAATCGACGACCTGAAGTTGAACGGTCGGCTGACGCTGGGTGAGAACACCGCCGACAATGGTGGCGCGCGAATTGCGCTGGCGGCTCTGCATCACTACATGGCGGACGACAAGAGCGGAAAAGCTGCGCAGAAGATTGACGGCTACACTCCGGAGCAGCGATTTTATCTGGGCTATGCACGTATTTGGTGCGAGCAGCGGCGCCCAGAGTATTCGCGTGCGCAGGTCACGACGAACCCTCATTCCCCGGGAAAGTGGCGCGTGGATGGGGTGGTCGAGAACGCGCCTGAGTTCGAGCATGCCTTTGGCTGCAAAGCGGGTGATGCCATGGTCAGCCAGAACGCTTGCAAGGTCTGGTAGAAAATTTAGTGATTAGTTGTCAGCGGCTAGTCGTCAGTGGTCAGTAGGGGGCGAAACGATTTCGATTTGCTGCCTACTAGTCACTGATCACTGGCCTTTCTTTTTGCTAACATCCTTTGTTCCCTGCTCTTGCCATGAATCACACCGGCGAAAATGTGGTACGCATCGAGGCCCGGGCCCTGTCTGACCTGGCAGACCGTATTGCCGGGCCGATGGCGGACGCGTTCAATCGCGGAGTCGAGTTGCTTTATTGCTGCCCGGGACGCGTGGTGGTCACGGGAATGGGCAAGAGCGGGCTGATCGCGCGTAAGATTGCCGCCACATTAAGTTCCGTGGGAACGCCAGCGTTGTTCATGCACCCCGTGGAGGCATTGCACGGTGACTTGGGAATGCTGGCGCATGGAGATGTGGTGATCGCGCTTTCTGCCAGCGGGGAGACCGACGAAATCCTTCAACTGCTGGCCACTATAAAACGGCTGCGGCTTCCGCTCATCGCAATTACTTGCGATGAAATTACGACAGGCGCACAGCGTAAGGAACCGAATTCGCAGCCGAACCCATCACGCGCCGGGGCGCAGTCCACGCTGGCTTGCGCGGCAGAAGTATTTCTGAGCTGCGTGGTGGCAGAAGAAGGATGCAGGATGGGGTTGGCTCCCACGGCTTCGACAACGGCGATGCTGGCACTGGGCGATGCGCTGGCAGTTGCGGTGGCAGAAAAGAAAGGATTCAAAGAGGAAGATTTCGCACGCTTGCATCCCGGGGGCAAACTCGGAAAGCGGCTGGCTCGAGTTGAGACGCTGATGCACACCGGTGAGGCAGTGCCGCGAGTTGCACCGCGCACCAAAATGCCGGATGTGATCTACGAAATGTCGCGCAAGAAGCTGGGCGTGACTGCCGTGGTGGAAGGCGAACGGCTGGTGGGAATTGTCAGCGATGGGGATTTGCGGCGATTACTTGAGCGCAAAGGAAAAGACGTGCTCGATATGAGTGCGGAGGAATGCATGACGCGCGATCCGAAAACCATCTCTGGCGAGGAGTTCGCGGCCTCGGCGCTGGCAATCATGGAGGAGCGCAAAATTACATCGCTGGTAGTGGTCGACGAAAATATGAAGGTCGAGGGCATCGTGCATCTGCACGATCTGTGGGGAACGGAGATGGTGTAATAAAGTCGGAAGGCGAATTCAGAAGTCAGATTGTAGATTTCAGATTGAGATTGGCCGTAGATGTAATCATTGAAATTGGTGCGGACGACCGACGACGAACAATCAACAACGATTTTATGACCTGGCAAATTTGGCTGCTGTTTGTGATGACCGAAGCCGTGCTCAGCCTCACGCCGGGGCCAGCGGTACTTTATGTTTTGTCACAGGCGATCCGCCGCGGACCGGGAAAGTCGGTTTGGGCCAGCTGGGGAATTCTTAGCGCCAACGCGCTTTACTTCACGCTTTCGGCAACTAGTCTCGGTGCGGTGATCGTGGCTTCGTACAAGTTATTTTTTCTTATCAAATGGCTAGGTGCAGGTTATTTAATCTATTTGGGAATTGGCAGTTTTTTCGGAAAAACCTCAGTATTGTCGCTTCCGGAGTCGAGCGGAGACCTGCGCGGTGGCCCGCGAATTCTTCGCGATGGATTTTTTCTGCAGGCGGCCAATCCCAAGGCCCTGCTGTTTTTTACGGCAATTCTGCCGCAGTTCATCGATGCCCGCCATAATGTCGCATTTCAGATTCTGGTGCTGGGCGTCAGTTCGATTCTGGTGGAATTTGTCATTTTGTTTGTCTATGGACAGCTCGCCGGACGGGCGTTGAGTACGGCTCGTAGTCCCCGATTTGAGAAGCTGACGAATCGGATTGCGGGATCGCTGTTGATTGGGGCGGGAGTGGGGCTGGCAAGGCTGAGGCGAACGTAACTGCGCGAGGCGGAGGACGCCCGTACCCCCCATAATTCGTTTTCGTGTGAAGGCGATTGCTCCGTGCGCCACCACCTTCGTCCCGCTAAGGAACACTTCTTCTTGATGAGAACACTTCTTTCAACGGATGATTTTGGAGGCGCGGGCGCCCTGCCCGTGCTGGGCGTCCACAGCCAACGATAATCGTAAGGGTTGCTAACCAATCCGGCTCGCACAGGATTTCCTAGCACGTACTCTAGTTTTCCGAAAGTGTTTTCGACCTCGCGCATTGCGCGATCGAAAGACTCCTGCTGCCACAAACTTCCTTTGCGTCCCAAGTATTTATTGATCCGATGCGCCGATACGCTTTTAATTTCCTGCAAAATCTCCAGAAGGCTAATTGGTCCATCTTCGTCCGCTAAAGGCGTCAGTACCAGATGAACGTGGTCCGGCATAACTACCACCGCATGGAGTTGATATTGTTTGCCATTGCCAACTAAGCAAGTTTCCAGGACGAAGTCTCGTGCATAATGCGACAAAATTTCCCGATTGCGAGTCGCAAACGTAATGAAGTAGGTCTTGTCGGTCCACTGGTAGTGCGGCAGCTTTCGACGGTACGCATACTTACGTTGCATCAACTCATATTCGCCATATGGGCTCCCAAAGTCTGTGACGAATGAACATAGGAATTGCGCGGGCGAGGGCGCCCGCGCCTCCACAGCAATCTACCCGAACGAATCCCTGTACAATACCCAATTCACATATGCATCGCTGGTCACAGCTTTTTATTCCCACACTGCGCGAAGCGCCGGCGGATGCCGAGGTCGCGAGCCATAAATTCTTGGTCCGCGCCGGGTATATCCGGCAGTTGGCAGCTGGCATTTACTCGTATCTCTTTTTGGGGCAGCGGTCGTTCAACAAAATCACCGCCATCGTTCGGGAGGAGATGGATCGGATCGGGCAAGAGTTTTATCTGCCGGCGCTGCATCCGCGGGAACTGTGGGAGGCGAGCGGCCGCTGGTCGGTGATGGGGGAAAACCTTTTTCGGCTCAAGGACCGTAAAGGCGCCGAACTCTGTCTGGCGATGACTCACGAAGAGAACGTGAGCGAGATTGCCCGCAAGGAACTGCGGAGCTACAAGCAGCTGCCGCAAATCTGGTATCAAATTCAGTCGAAATTTCGCGACGAGCCGCGGCCGAAGGGGGGACTGCTGCGAGTGCGGCAATTCCTGATGAAAGACTCATATTCGTTCGACATCGATGCCGCGGGCCTGGATGTCTCGTATCAGAAACATCGTGACACCTATCGCCGAATTTTCGATCGTTGCGGATTGAACTATCTGATCATCGAGGCGCATTCGGGTGCGATGGGCGGATCGCAATCGGAAGAGTTCATGGTGTACACGCCTGCGGGAGAAGACCAGGTCGTGAGCTGTGCGAACTGTAAGTACGCGGCGAATGTGGAAAAGGCAACGTCGAAGCTCGAGCCGGTCCCAGACCTCGCGACGGAAGGCGACGGCAAGCCGCTCGAGGTGCACACGCCGGGGATGAAGACGATCGAAGATGTCGCGCGCTATCTTGGCGTCTCGCCGAAGAACAAAATTAAGACGCTGGCATTGATGATCGATTCGAAGCAAAGCACGGGCGAGGGTCCGTCGGCTTCGCTCAGGGCAGGCGCCCGTGCCTCCTCAAATCAGGTTCGGTCACGCCCGATTGTTGTTCTCATGCGTGGTGATCATCAACTGAACGAAGCCAAGCTTTCCAGCGCGCTGGCGGGAAAAGAGACTCGACCCATGGAGGAAGAGGAAATCCTGCAGCTTTTCGGTTCGCCCGCAGGATTTCTTGGCCCGCTCGGAATCGAATGGGCGAAGAACATCGCCGAAAGCAATGACCCTGTTCTCCTGGTCGACAAAGCCCTCGAGGGCCGCACGAACCTTATTGCCGGGGCAAACAAACAGGACTATCACGTCAAGAACATCACGCCGGGACGGAACTTCCAACCCACCGCTTATGCCGATTTGCGGGCAGTAACCAGCGGCAATCTCTGTCCGAATTGTGGCTCTCCACTGCGTTTAGACACTGCGGTTGAGATTGGACACATTTTCAAGTTGGGCTACAAGTATTCCGAATCGATGGGCACGCGCGTGCTCGACAAAAATGGCAAGGAAGTCATGCCAATCATGGGAAGTTACGGGATTGGAATAGAGCGCATCCTCACGGCGGCGGTCGAGCAAAGTAATGACGAAAATGGCTTCTGTCTGCCCCGGTCGATTGCTCCGTTTGAAATCGTTGTCACGCCTACAAATGTTTCCGATGAAAAGCTCCAAACGGTCGCGGAAAGCATTGCGAGCCGCCTAGAATCAGCCGGATTCGAGGTGTTACTAGACGACAGGGACGAAAGGCCAGGGGTCAAGTTCAAGGATGCTGACCTAGTGGGCATTCCCTTTCGGGTTAATGTGGGCAAAAAAGTTACCGAAGATAGGGTGGAGGCAGTTCAACGCTCGACTCGTCGATCCCAGGATGTTAGCATCGCCGCCATAGTTGATTATTTTCAGGAAGTTCTGGGATCAGCGCACCAGTAGTTCCAATGCGCTTGCGTCCCGCGGAGTGGGTTGATGAGCAGCATAAAAATGATTCTGGGATTATCGTTGATCGTCGTCGCAGTTTTTGTCGGCGTGAAAATAATTCCACCCTATTTCGAGAACTACCAGTTTCAGGATGCGATCAAGAACGAAGCCACCCTGGATACTTACAGCAGCAAGACTGAGAACGACATTCGCACGGAAATTCTCCGGAAGGCACAAGACCTTGATATCCCCATTAAGGAAGAACAGATCCACGTACAGCGCACAGGAATGCAAGGCAGAGGCCTAATCATAATTCAGGCCCCATATGTCGTTCATGTGGACCTGCCGGGATATCCAATGGACCTGCACTTCGACGCAAACACAGAAAACCGGGGCGTATTCTAGAGGTACCTTCGCCAGCCAATCGAATCAAACTTGAACTCAGAATCTATTAGAATGGGAACAGCTTCGGCCCCGGGCCGGAGCATGCTCTGGTAACGATTGCTCGCGCCGCCTCATCTCACCAGCAGTGACATGAGTTCGTCTAAAGCTTAGGGAGTACCGCGTCAAGACGTGGCTATAAGAATCAGAATTCCGCGTAGAAACAGCAGGTCCGGGATGCCCGGCCGCGATCCCGTGCTGCGCCTCGCTTTAGCCACATTCCTTATCCTGGCGGTGTTTTTCGTCACTGCCTTCTCCTACTACTACGTCAAATACGAACGCATTATCGCTCATCGTTTCGAAGGGTCGGTTTTCGCCAATGCCGCCAAGATCTATGCAAGGCCGGTTTCGATCGGGGTGGGAGAGAAGGCCGACCTTAAGGAAATTGCGGCGGAGCTGCGCCATGCCGGTTATTCAGAGAAGAGCGGGCAGTCCACGATGGGTAGCTATCATCTGACCGCGGGCAGCATTCAGATCGAGCCCGGGCCCAACTCCTATCACAGTCCTGAGCCAGCGACCATACGCGTGCGCGACGGAGAAGTGGAGAGCATTACCGGCAACGGAGGAAGCCAGCTCGAAGCCTATGAGCTTGAACCGGAGATTATCACTTCGTTGTTTGGCGACCAGCGCTCCAAGCGTGAAGTAGTGCACTACAACGAAATGCCCAAAACGCTGGTGGACGCGGTGCTGGCGATCGAAGACCGGCGTTTCTTCCAGCATAATGGTGTCAATTTTCTGCGCTTCGCCGAGGCCGCATGGATTGACTTCACGCGGCAACGCCACGAGCAGGGCGGGTCGACCATCACTATGCAGCTGGCTCGGGGATTCTTTCTGACGCCGGAAAAAACCATTAAGCGCAAGCTGACCGAAATGCTTATAGCGCTGGAGTTGGAGCAACGGTTCAGCAAACAGCAGATATTCGAGTTTTATGGCAACTGGGTAGACCTTGGCCAGCGCGGTTCGTTTGAGATCAGCGGGTTCGCGGAAGCTTCGCAGGCATATTTCAACAAGGACATAAAAGACATTACGCTGCCCGAGGCTGCATTGCTGGCAGGCATTATTCAGCGGCCGAGTTATCTTTCGCCATACCGTCATCATGACCGCGCGCAGGAACGCCGGAACCTGGTGCTCGACAGCATGGTAGAGACTCACGCCATCACGCGAGAGCAGGCAGACAAAGCGAAAGCCGCGCCGTTGAAATTGGCCCCGCCTAATGTGGAGGCAAGCCAGGCACCGTATTTCGTCGATCTGGTACGCGAAACGCTGATTCCCAAACTGCCTGAGCGGGAGATGAACGAACAAGCGTATCGGATATACACCACGCTCGATCCCGAGCTGCAGCGGGCCGCAGCGCAGGCGGTGGAGAATGGAATCAAGCTGGTGGACGAGCAGGTTACCAAGCGTCGAACCAAGCGGGTGAAAATCGGCAAAGGCAAATATCAAACGCAAGTAGAACAGGGACCAGAGGCACAGGTCGCTCTCATAGCGATGGATCCTCATACCGGAGAGGTGCTGGCTCTGGTAGGTGGCCGCAACTATGGGTTTAGCCAATTGAACCACGCAGTCGCCAAACGGCCGACAGGATCGATTTTCAAACCGTTTGTTTACGCCGCCGCAATGAATACGGCGCTGGATGGAAGTAACCCGGTTTACACTCCGGCGTCCATACTTCCCGACCAGCCGAGCACGTTCTCCTATGGCGACCAAATCTATGAGCCGCGCAATTACAAAGAGGAATACCACGGTGATGTGACCGCTCGTTACGCGCTGGCCATGTCGTTGAACAATGCCACAGTCAAAATGGCAGAGGAAGTCGGATACGACAAGGTAGCGGACCTGGCTAAATCGGCCGGCATTACGTCGGTAAAAGCGACTCCGGCAATGGCGCTTGGGGCCTACGATGCGACCCCGATGGACATGGCCGCAGCCTACACCGTGTTCTCGAACAATGGCGTGCGGGTCTCGCCGGTGCTGGTAAAGTCGGTGCGCACGGCCGAAGGCGATCCGGTCATGAATTTCACGCCGGAGACGCGGCAAGTGCTTGATCCGCGCGTGGCCTACGTGATGACTGACATGTTGGAGAGCGTCATCAACAACGGGCTGGGGTTTTCGGCGGTGCGCGTGCGCGGATTCCAGCAGCCTGCAGCCGGAAAAACCGGCAGCTCACATGACGGATGGTTCGCTGGTTACACAAGCAATCTGCTGTGTATTGTCTGGGTGGGCTTCGATGATTACAGCGACCTGCGGTTGAGCGGCGCGCAAACCGCGGCGCCAATCTGGACCGACTTGATGAAGAAAGCGGTGGAACTGCCGCGTTATTCCGACATGAAGCCTTTCTCGCAGCCTTCGGGCGTGGTTGACGTGCAACTCGACCGGATCACCAACCTGCTGGCCACACCCTCTTGCCCGCAGACTTACAGTGCGGCTTTTATTGTGGGAACGGAGCCTACCAGCACCTGCGATCAAGGCAATGGAATTCATGGAATTTTGTCCAAAATTTTAGGGCTGGGAAACCCGCAGCCAGAGCCGCCGGCGAACGATCCGAACGACCAGGCGGCACAAAAGAAAAAGGGATTTTTAGGCAAGATCGCTGGTATGTTTAAGGATGAAAAGCAGGCGGATCCTCCGCCCAAACCACCGGACGCGACCGCTAGCCCTCATTGAGTTGCTTCGGGCAACAATGGGGGCGATCCAGAGGGAACGTGGCGGGCGTGGCCGGTGTCTCTAAGATGGGGATTTCCTGTTCAGGAGGCGTCCTATGTTTCGTACGTCCTTCCACCGGGCGTTGCCGGTAGCGCTGCTGGGCTTTCTGACCCCACTTGCGGCCGTGCAAAACCAGCCATCGGATCAAATCCAGATTGCGCCTCCCATGAGGCAGGTCCCGCCCCCATCGACCACCGCCTCGGCTGCGGAACTGGAAAAGCAGGGAGACGACTTGCGTGCCGGGAAACAATATCTCGACGCAATCGACTACTACCAGGCGGCGTTGGTGAAAGATCCCCAGAACGCAGCTGTCTGCAATAAGCTCGGCATTGCTGAATTGATGCTGCGGCGGTTTAAATCGGCGGGCAAAGAATTTGAACAAGCCATCAGGAAGAACCGGACATTCGCCGAGGCCTATAACAACCTCGGTGTGATCGACTACGAGCGCCGAAAATATGGCGCATCGATCAAGCAATATAAAAAAGCCCTCGCCATTCAGCCAGATTCGGCTTCGTTCTACTCAAACCTGGGCGCTTCCTATTTTGCGCGTAAGGACTTCGAACGCGCAACGGAAGCTTATTCAAAA
>Ga0070717_10003596_pt1 | contig 11119 bp, 10 predicted proteins | sample LARL113metaG_FD_71366 | JGI IMG/M metagenome (GOLD analysis project Ga0070717, IMG submission 71366) | Corn, switchgrass and miscanthus rhizosphere microbial communities from Kellogg Biological Station, Michigan, USA - LAR L11-3 metaG | ecosystem: Host-associated > Plants > Roots > Rhizosphere ...
CTACGACGTCCATTGGGAACCGGCGGTGATCCTGCGAAGCGGCAAGCGCGGCGACGAAGCGCTCCGCGCCGGGCTCGCCGACGGCCGTATCCTGCCGCTGTCGACGCCGGGCCTCGCCACCCGGCGGAACCTCAATCAGTACGATGTCGTGTATGTACACGTCACCGGGGGCGAGACCAGGGGCAGCGACGGCAGAGGCCGGACACGGACCACGCCCGCGCAGGCGCAACTGCGGGTGCGCCCGACGGTGCAAGGCGCGGCCTTGGTGCTGGAGAACAAGACCGGCCGCATCCTCGCCATGGCGGGGAGCTTCTCCTATCGCCTCAGCCAGCTCAATCGCACGTCGCAGACGCAGCGACAGCCGGGCTCGGCGATCAAGCCGCTGACCTACCTCACGGCGCTGCAGAAAGGCCTGCAGCCCCAACACTCTCATCCCCGACGAGTCCTTCACATTGCCGCCGATCACCAGCCCAGGTATCGGCGCCTATGAAGTTGGTGGGAACAATGTCCGAAAATTAGGCAACGCACGCCAGGAAGATGACTGGACGCCGCGTAACGCCGGCTATGCTACGGGCGGCCTCTACACGTTGCGGCGCGGGCTGGAGAATTCGGTCAATATCGTCACCGCCCACCTGCTCGTCGGCGGCATCGAAGCCGATCCGGAAAAGAGCCTCGACGATGTCTGCGCGACCGCGGTGGCGGCGAAGATCTACACCGATTGCGTTCGCTACTACCCGTTCGTGCTCGGCGCGCAGCCGGTGCGGATGATCGATCTCACCGCTTTCTACGCCGCCGTCGCCAATGAAGGAGCGAGGGCGCAGCCGCACGCCATCGACTCGATCGAAGTGGACGGCCGCACGATCTATCAGTACCCGAACACGCCGCCGCCGACGATCGGCGCCGCCGCCGATCACACCTCCTTCTACCAGCTCAAGACCATCCTGCAGGGCGTGGTCGCCCGCGGCACCGCGCGCGCGATCAGCGGACTCTCGCCCTATGTCGCCGGCAAGACCGGCACGACGGAGGACTCGGTCGACGGCTGGTTCATCGGCTTCACCAATGACGTGACCATCGCGGTGTGGGTCGGCTACGACAATGGCGACGGCAAGCGGCGTTCGCTCGGCCCCACCGAGACCGGGGCGCGGGTCGCGCTCCCGATTTTCGAGCCGATCATCAATGCGGTTTGGTCGGAGAATATCGCCCCGAAGGCGCCGCTGAACGGACCCTCGCCCGAAGCACAGGCCCATCTCATCGACCTGCCGATCGACTATGTGTCCGGCCAGCGCGCAACGCGCGGCGGCTTCGTCGAACATTTCCGGCTTGATGCAAACGGAGAAGTCGATGCGAGCCGAAATGATGTCTTTCAGCGTAAACTCGCTAATCATTCATCCGGTAAGGTCGCTAGTACCGCTCAGCGCGCTCCAAGTTTTCATCAATTTTACGACTCCTGGAGTACGCCTCAGAGTTTTGGTGGCATCTGGGGATGGCGGTAGCCGCCCTTCCTGCTGGACGAAGATAGAGCCAAAATCCCGAAGCAGCGCGCGCTATTGACAAAACGCTCCTCCTCGCGGCCGACCACGACAACTGTTGCCATCCATGTTCCATCGCCCTGCTTTTCCCAGCGCGGGATGAAAGCATGCGCTCCCGTCTTCAGATCGTGTTTGCTTCCAGCGACCAGATTCACCACTTCACAACCCTTCCAGCAATTTATGCCAACGGCAACACCATCGAAATGGCATTGGCGAACGCTCCTCAGGCGAGCCGTTCGGCCGGCCAAGAGTAGCGTTTAACGCTGCGCGAAGATTGACAAGTGAGAACGGAGTGAAGCGAAACACTACATGATGGGTCCCAGCCGGAAGCTCTACGGCACGGAACAATTCATCGGCTCGCAACATCGGTGCTAACCTGCCGTCAATCTCGGCGATCCAACCAGGATAATAGATATCATGCAGCACGAGCAGGCCGTTCACCGTCAATGTAGCGAGGGCCTCCACGCGGCCAGGGCCTGACGATTCAATTTGGACCACGCCGGGACTTTCCGACTTGGGCAATACGGCGGAACGAGGCGAGGTCGTCTGTACATTCAGCGCACAATCATCCAAAGGCTCGACAAGCAGGCGGCCATCAGATCGGGTCACCTTTAACCTGCTGAAAACGCGCGCACGGGGCATTGCACCTACGAGCCGATAGATCCAAAGCGGCGGACCTGAGAGCAAAAGGTCGGCCGAGGGCGGCGTCGACAGGCCCGGCAAGCGATCAAGGGGTTGCCCGAGCACGAGATAGGTTAAGCCCAGAGCTTGCGCGAGCGGGCAGTTGTAATTATCGAATGATGGCGGAAATTGCCGCTGGGAGACGTTCCAATTTTCCTCGCCCGGAGCCACAAGACGGTCATAGAGACCAATGCGCAGCGGATTGTAACCATTAGTGGCTTCCCACCCACGGACCATTGCGAGGTTTTGCCATGGCCCTCCGAGGCCTAGGACTTCAACGCGCGGATGCTCACCCCGCCGATGATCTGCTGCAATGGCGGTTTCGAGCAGCGTGATCCCGGTGGCCGCGCTGCCCGTTGGCGCTTCGAGAACGGCGTAAAAGCTGCGGCTCTCAGCATTGAGACGTGAAGCCGTGTTCCACCAGAGCAAATCAGCAGTGGCAAGGAGCGTAACAATTCCGGCAGCCACTAAGCGTGCGGAAGGCTGGCGCGCGGCTGAAAGAATCAGGCCAGCGACCATCATGACTACACTTGCAACGACGACCTCACGGGCGGCATGCAAGGCATGTCCGGTCCGCGCTGAGAATGCGATGGCCGACCCTATGACACCGAGTAGCGCCGACAGCACCGCTATACCGTATATCGGCCGAAGTTGCGGCAGGCCGTGGCGAACGTAATCGGCGAGGCTTTGACCAGAGAGAATCGCTAGTGCGATTCCGAACACGAAGCTAGCGTCGGTTGGACGGCGAAACAGATTGATGCCTGGTACAAACTTGAATGCTAGGCCATAGAACGGCGTATAGCGCCCGAGCATAAATACAATCGCGATCACGATTGTACCGGTCATTAGGCGGCAGCCGGCCCGCCACGCGCTGCCTCCCGCCACACCCAACCAGAGCATGAGGAGGACGGGCACAGCACCGAAGAACAGGTAGTTCTCCGAATCATCTGTGAGGTCGACCTCCCGCAGAGTTGAGGCACCTGGGCCCCAGTAGCTAGCGTGCGTACCAAAAACGTTTGGAACAGCAAGGGTCGCGAGATTAGCCGGATACAGCGAACCCCTAAACGCGTCGTTCAAGAGCTCGCTGGGCCGGTTGGAAAGGGCGGCGAACTGCAGCGTCAGCAGTATAGGCACAATCAATAATATGCAGCCGGCAACCGCCATCGTCGTCAACACACCTATTCGCTCGCGCAGATGGCGCGCTGGCCGTGATGAACCCAGTACTTCGGTCGTGGCGGCAGCGAACAGCAGTAAACAGAGCAAAAAGGCTACTTGATTCCGACCGAGCGCTACACTAGCGGCTGCAATCGCAAAGGTGATGGCGAGGAGATGTGAGCGTCGCTCAAGCGCGAGTTGCAGGAGCAGCAATGCCAACGGAAATACGCTGTAACTGAGGATGATCCCGGTGTGCTGAAGACGGGCGGAGGCAGCGCCGCCGAACATGTATAACACCGCGGTAAGAACGCACCCAGGTATCGGCCACCGAGCGCGCCAGCCGATGGCTGCCATGGCGATGCCGCCCGCCAGCAGGTGGGCAAGGACAATAAGATCGAATGCCCGCATCGTCGGAGTCGAATCCAGCGCGCCCCACGCCACAAACACTGGCGAGAAGACCAATGATTGCGGGTCTGCTACGCTCGGATGGCCGCCGTAATGGTAAGGATTCCAGAACGGCCAGTCTCCAGCACGCAGTGTTGCGGACAAGAACCGGAAGAAGGCGTAAAATTGATTTTTTGAATCCCAAGGCACAACGGCGTCTTTGACGATCCAGCGGCTGGCGGCAACGAGCCAGACTGTCATCACCAGGCCGACAGAGACGGCGAAATGGCCCGCGCGCTTTCTGTATAGTTTGGAAACGAAGTACCGCATGGCGGTTGTAGTCATATACAAAGCCGACATGTCGCTGAAATCGCGGAAGCACTCCAGTATGTCCAGCAGACATTAAGCCTCTACGCATCTCCGCTTTGGCTTAGTGCCTTTAGCCGATCGAATGCAGTTCGATCGCCAAGCAGCGCGCTTTTCTCGCTACCCGTGAGGATTTCTAGCGCCTCATCGATTGTTGTGCATTGATCGAGTTTTGCGAGGCCGACCACAAGCTCGGCATTTACTCGACCCCGCCTAATTTGAGCAGGCTCAGGGAGCATCTCGCGGTGTGCAGTTGAGAATTGGGGGTCTGTGAGAAGATTGCGCCAGAGCCGATATGTTCCCTCCAGTGAATTCGCACCAGAAGCTAGTTCGCTAAAGCGGCTGATAATGGAGGGCGGAGTCCTTTCCTCCGGGATCACAAGAAGTCCTAAGCGCCCCGCGGCTCGCCCGAGAACACCCGAAGCGGTTACCGTTGCTAAAGGGATTGTGAGCAGCAAGCCGAGGATAACCGGCGACATCCACCAAAAGAGCGGTAGAGAGACGGCATAGGCAGCGATGGCAAGAAGAAGGCCTAAAACAGTCGGGCTAAAATACCGTCGAAGCGTAACTTTGAAGGGCATCGAGGAGCCCTCGCGTTGCTGCGCGCTCCAGCCGGCATCTTTACCAAGGAAGATTTGAATGATCGCGACAGTTTGCTTCCACATCATCACTGGCGCAAGCAAACCTGAGATGATGATCTCGATCAAAACACTAGGGATGAGACCCCGAAGACGAGCGCGGCTCGTTGGGGAAATTATGAAGGCGACAATTCCTAACAGTTTCGGTATTAGTAGAATTCCCATCGTGCCGATAAATACCAGGGCCGCTCTGTAGGGGTCTTCCGTGGGCCACCGCGGAAACAGTGAGAACCCCGGCGCAAAATACTCGGGACGTATGAAATGCGCTTGCAACGAGATCAGCACTCCTAGGAGCAGGAAGCTCAGCCACATCGGGGCGGTTATGTACGAGCCGATGCCGGTTAAAAGGTGTAATCGGCTCACCCAATGCAGTCCTTTAGCGGGCAGGACCCCAATATGCTGTAGGTTACCCTGACACCAGCGGCGATCGCGGATCGCGTAATCATCAAGTGAGGGAGGCGCCTCCTCGTAGCTCCCTGCCAACCCAGGAGCCAAATGTATCGCCCATCCCTTTCTGCGCATAAGCGCTGCTTCAACAAAGTCATGGCTCATAATCGGGCCGCCGAAGGGCTTTGGTGCTCGGAGCTGGGGGAGACCAGCGGAATCTGCAAACGCCCGTACACGAATGATTGCATTGTGGCCCCAGTAGTTGCCTTCCGCGCCGTGCCACCAGTTGATCCCGTGGGCAACAAGCGGGCCATATACCCTGCCTGCGAATTGCTGAAGCCTTGCAAAGAGAGTATTGGCATTGACGATTGTCGGCAGTGTCTGAATGAGTCCAACGTTGGGATGACGTTCCATCGCAACTACCAAGCGGACGACGGTTTCCCCTGTCATTAAGCTATCCGCATCCAATACAATCATTGAGTCGTAATGTCCGCCGAATCGCTTGATCCATTCCGCAATATTTCCAGCCTTGCGGCCTTCGTTGCTACTGCGATGTCTATAGTAAATTCGTCCGCGATCGAGTGTTCGGCTTCGTATCTTTAAAAACTCTTTTTCCTCGGCTATCCAGATTTCCGGGTCGGTGGTGTCACTCAGGACGAAGAAGTCGAAGTGGGCAATCTGTCCTGTCAGTTCGACGGACTCGAGGATAGCTTGCACGCGCGCGAACAACCGATGGGGCGTTTCGTTATATGTCGGGACCAATAAGGCACAACGACTGGCAACTTCTGGCAGCGGTTCTTGGGGGTTAATTGTGAGCGTGGAGAAGGGAACAAATACAAACAAGATGAAGCCGGCGAGCATGGTGACGAACGAAAAGGCAATCCACGCAAATAACGCGACGTACAAGACAAGCACGATGGTCTGCAAAACGGTGGGGCCGTTTACAGTGACCACAAGATACATCTGGTAGGCGGCTACGGCAGTGAGAGAGATTGTGGTGCCAAGGACGAGGGCCCGCCGCAGCCACATTAAGCGAGGGGTGGTTGGTAGAAGGCTTTCGGCTGTCGGCGAAAGCCAAAGCGACTGCTCGACCATCTCAACAGGCGCTTCGGGTGGCACTGCAGCATTTGCCGCTCCTCCCCCGTCACATGGCTGTTTCGCTCTCTGATGATTGTTTATGGCGTCCATCGATAAAGCCAGACCTCCGACAGAGCTTCGTCGTTGTGCATGAGCTGCGCACGCAATTCGACTAGCAGCTCCTTTTCCGGCAGCAATTGAAAGCTCAAACGCCAGCCCCCGGTCTCGCTATTCGGCTGCGAAACGACATTGTCAATCCGGCCCTTATTTGCAGATACCTGTGCACGGACGCCTTCTGACGGTGTTGCTTCCTTAAGCTTCTCTCCCGTGAGATCAAGGACGAAGAGGCGGCTGCCCTGCGGCCCCGATCCTACGCGCGTCTTTGCAAATCTTGCCAAAGGATAACCCCGCGTGTCATCGGATTTCCAGTGCAGACGATAGTTGAAGCTGTGTTCACCTTTAGCAACAAGCGGCACACGTGGCAGCCAGAGGGCCACAATATTGTCGTGGACTTCCTCCTTGGTTGGGATCTCCACGAGGCGAATATCGCCTTCCCCCCAATCGCCTATGGGCTCTACCCAGAGGGTGGGTCGTCGCTCGTAGTGGGACTCCAGATCCTCATAAGCGCGAAAATCCCGTTGCCGCTGGATCAAGCCGAAACCGCGTGGGTTCGTATCAGCAAACGAACTGACCTGAAGGTCAATCGGATTGGTGAGTTGTCGCCATAAGTGCTCATCGCGACCGTTGTGAACGGCCAGACCGTCAGAGTCATGGACGGCGGACCTGTAGTCGTCGACATTCGCGCGATCGTTGGCGTCGAACAGGAACATGCTGGTCAGTGGCGCAATTCCAGCTTGAGAGATCTCCGTCCTAGTATAAAGCACCGGCTCAATGTCGAAGATCGTCTCCTGACCGGGACGAATGGTGAAGCGGTAAGCCCCCGTGGTGCTTGGGCTGTCGAGCAGCGCGTGAACCACGATAGAGTTTGCATTTGGCTGGGGTCGCTCGATCCAAAACGAGGTAAAAATCGGGAATTCCTCACCCTTTGGATCGGCGGTGTTGATCGCCAAGCCTCGCGCGGAAAGTCCATATCCCTGCCCCTTAGCAATTGCTCGAAAATAGGTGGCACCGAGAAAGACCGCGAACTCATCGTAGTAGTCTGGGCGATTTATCGGATAGCGAAGGCGAAAGCCCGCAAAGCCCAGATCTGAATTTGCGGTCGGAGGTTTGACCTCTCCAAATGAGAACATGATGGGCGAATAGAGGATGCGTCGCGCCTGGCCCTGATCGACCTCGAAAATTTCTACGCGATCAACGTAGTAAAAACCGCGATGGAAGAACTCGGCCTGAAATGGGAGCCGATCGCCGCGCCACAAGGCATGCTCAGATAAAAAGCGTATCGTACGGTATTGGTCGTACGTCAAATCCTTGAGCTCAGGGGGTAGTGCCGCGTCCGGGGGATGGTAGGGTTTTTGTGCAAGTTCGCGCGCAAGCTGACGAACGGTTTGCGAGCTGAAAGGAGCGGATGTGGTGTCAGGTGCGGCGGCATAAGCAACCGATTGCGGGTCCTCCAACACATTGCCAAATGCAAAAGCTGCCCCAGCTAACAATAAATCACGGCGGCGCACGGCCTTGTCTCGGTCTTGCAGGTGCAAACGGCCGATCAATAGGGCCGCTTATTTGGCTTGGGCTTCCCTCGACATAATTCTACAATTTGCATTTGGTTCCCACCCTTATCACTCACTAAATGAGGCGCTGGCCCGTTACACAACTTCGATGCTGACCACGCGGGTATCGACAAGGTCGCCGAGGTCACGGCAGGCACCCGGATGCTCGATGGTGATTTTGACCACGTTGCCGCCCATACCGCGGCAGGCCGCACGCAAGCAACGCGCAAAATGAATCGAAACGGCGGAAATCGCTCCGAAGGAACTTACCGACTTTCTCCACCGCGTAACCGAATAGCGCGCGCCACTCATTTCAAAAAAAACGCGCGAGCCGGGAATTTGGTTTCGCCTCTTTGGGTGCGCCATTTCGACCTGTCGGCGAGCGGTTCCGGCAGCTTGGCGACGTTCGCGGCAATGCGTCGGGCTTCGTCGCGGGTGAGGACCTCTTTAAACCGCTCAGAGTGTCTGCGGCGGAGCATCAAGCAGTTTGAGCTTAGCCCTCGGCGTGCGCGAGGTTCGGCTTAAATGCTTCTAGCTCGTAGGCGTGTTTCGCCAGCCGCTTGAGCGTTGACGCCTGCTCGGGGGTCATTGGCTGGGTGTCGCTCATTGCGGACAAATGGACCACGACGGCGGAAAGCGGCGGCTACTGATAGATTACGGGAATTTCACGTAGATGAACGGTTTCTGCTGCCCCAGTTCAGGCCGCATTCAGTGCCGCAGATGTAATATCGAAACTGGAAAGTCAAAAATGGAGGAAAGCATCATGCGAACCTTAGCGACAATTGCTGCGACACTAGGTGTTATCGGCGCACTCGCAGTCGGGAGCGCGGTTCCAGCGGCGGCTTGGTACGGCTATCACCATCGTTACCACCATCATCACTACGGTTACTACCACCGTCATTACTACGCCTATCACCCCTACTATCATCATCGTTACCACCATCATTACTGGCATCACTCGTATTAGCGCGCAGTTTTTGAGCAGACTGTCGTGTAACAAAGTGGGGATTTCGAAACGCAAAAAAAGACGAAGGGCTTCGGAGCTCGCGAGAGCTTCGGGGCCACAGAGAGCTTGACCCCACGCCCGGAATTAGAGAACAGCCAGGGTCATGAGCGTCCGTTCAGTAATATCGCCGATACGTCCGTTCATACCCGTGCGCCGTGGAAAGGCGGCGCTTTCCAGTGGGTGCAAATCCCACCCGGCAATCGCTCCAGCCGGAAGCAACCGGAGCAGTCATGGAGGTGACGAAGTGGCTGAAGCCTTCGGATAGCGTGTCACGATATACGGTGACAGCGCGAGTGTGCAGGCCGTAACGCAAGTGAACGCCGAGCAAACCTCGAAAAGGACGACGCGCAGGCCGACCCGACAGGGTTATCGGGGAAGGCTGATACGGCGGGGTGAATGAGCGAAGCAATACGCCCAACCGCTGCGCCGGGGTAGTGGCGACAGCATGTACACAAGGAAAGCGCACGCAACACGGGAAGCCCCACGGCGTGGTCAGGGATGGTCAACCGGACGCCCGCGAGGGACGGGCCGGGCGCCCTGGGGTGGCGGAGAGGTTCGCAGTACCGCTGAAGCCGGGTAACGCCGGTGGAGGGAAGGGACCTCAGTTCAAGACGAACGCAAGACGCGGTGCGGGACCTGGAGATTGGGCAACCTATCAACTCCGAAGAGTGTTCAGAAACTGCAGACGGCGTTGCATGCGAAAGCGAAGGCAGAAGCCGGCTATCGCTTCTATGCGCTGTACGACAAGATCAGCCGCGACGACATCCTGGCTCATGCTTATGCCCAGTGCCGCTCCAACAAAGGCGCACCGGGTGTGGACGGTCAGGAATTCGCGGACATCGAGGCATACGGAGTGCAGCGGTGGCTGGGCGAACTGGCGCTTGCGCTCAGGCAGGAGACTTACCGACCGGAACCCATCAGACGAGTGTTCATACCAAAGGCCAACGGCAAACTCAGGCCGCTGGGCATTTCGACCTTGCGAGATCGGGTCTGCATGACAGCTGCGATGCTGGTGCTGGAACCGATCTTCGAAGCCGACCTACTGGATCGAATCTAACACTTGGTGCCCTCGTTTGACGGCAGCGATGATCTTGTTTGGGTCCTTGGTCCAGGTAAAGGGCTTTGGATTTGCGTTGGTGTCGTCGAGGAAGCGGTGGATGGCATCTTTGAGTTCCGGTAGCGACCGGAACACGCCGCGTTTGAGCCGTTTCTTGGCGAGATTGGCGAAGAAGCCCTCGACGGCATTGAGCCACGAGGCCGACGTCGGGGTGAAGTGGAAGACAAAACGTGGATGCTTGGTGATCCATTGCAGCACCTTGGGGTGCTTGTGGGCGGCATAGTTATCGATGATGACATGGACCGCCTTGTTCTTCGGCACCCTGGCGTCGATGATGTTGAGGAAGCGGATGAACTCAGTGCGCCGGATACGCGCAACCAATATTCTTTCTCTTGTCCGCAGCCACTGGCAGCGCCGCCTGCGCGCCAATTCAGCCGAGGAAAACACCGTGTCTCGTGCGTTGTTCCATGGCGAACGGTGCGCACTGCGCGGGGCGGTTTCCGCGTCGCCGCTCGCATCGCACAAAACTTGCGCGCTGAAATATCGCACGCGATGCTGTCTCAGCTCGCGCACGCTCAGCCGAACTGGGCAGTTTGGCGCTTTCCTGACGAAGTTGCTGTGGCTACTAGGCTCGTGAAAGGTCGGGTCCCGTTGGAATGCGCCCCTCCGGGGTATACTTGTCGACAGCCTCAGGAAGATTTCTTGATAGCCTCGACAATATCTCCTCTCGAGACAATCCGGTCTGACGAGACAACGTTTCCAATACCTCGGGGCCGATCGCTTGTTCCAACTCAGAACGCCCGATCGGTTTATTCGGACCATGGGCAACCCAGGAATCCGCTGCGTCACCTTGTCCCGCCTGTTTGAAGGTGTTCACCAGATCACGAAGCCCACCGCTCAGCAGATCGCCCAGACTGGTCCCGGCTAATATTCCACTCAAATTTGCCGGAGGGCCACCGCCCGCACTGCCTCCCGGGGTCTGAGCGAGAGTACCCGCTTTTCCCTGGGCGGCATGGAGCCACTCAGCAATCTTGTCCCTGTTCTGATAGCCTGCCACCGCCAGCAGCGCCAACAAAGCGGTCATCGACGGGAAACCACGACTCATTTGCTCCTCCCTCCTGTCAGCAGTAGGCGCCCGCCTAAGCTCTGCGGACGTTGCGACGAGCGAACAT
>Ga0070717_10003599_pt1 | contig 11117 bp, 12 predicted proteins | sample LARL113metaG_FD_71366 | JGI IMG/M metagenome (GOLD analysis project Ga0070717, IMG submission 71366) | Corn, switchgrass and miscanthus rhizosphere microbial communities from Kellogg Biological Station, Michigan, USA - LAR L11-3 metaG | ecosystem: Host-associated > Plants > Roots > Rhizosphere ...
GCGCCCAGGTCGATCAGCTGGAACTGCGCCAGCGAGTAGAGCGCGGCCGACACGGTGACGGCGCCCAGCCCCAGGTAGAGGATGTTGCGCTGGCGGTCGGGCATCAGCGAGATCGCCATCCGGTTTCGGTGGTACCAGCCGTAGCCGAAGTACCACAGCAGGCAGATGAAGATCAGGCTGATCGCGCCCAGGATCGCGCTGAAGATGGCCGTCGACACCTCGAAGAACACCGTCGCGACGGCGGCGATCGCGATGATGATGGCGAACCCGCGCAGGTTGTCGCGATCCATCAGGCCGGCCCCGTCATGTAGGCGCGCACTCCCAGCGCCGCCACCACCGTGGCGCCGACCGCGAAGTAGAGCAGGTTCTTGCGTCCGTCCTCACCCCGCAAAGCATAGGGGTAGGCGATCGCGAGCAGCGGTAGCAACCCGTACGCGAAGTGCAGCTTGTCGCCCGGGCGGTAGCCGTCGGAGAGCAGGATCAGGCCCAGCGTCGCCTGCGCGATCACCATCGTCTGCGACAACGCCAGCAGCTGCGTGTAGATGCCGGCGGGCGGCCGGTCGCGGCGGTAGGCGATCAGCCCCCAGATGCCGACGATCGTGTTGGTCACGATCAGGAGCGTCCCCACCACCATGTGCACCTCTGGCATGGGGCCACGCTATCAGGCGGGTTTGCCCCCACCCCCGCACTACAGTACTACCGAGTTAGTGCACCCGTTCCAAGGAGTAACGATGCTCGAGGTTGGCCAGCCGGCTCCGCCGTTCTCACTGCAGTCAGACACCGATGAGACCGTGTCGCTCGACGATCTCAGGGGCCGGCCGGTGGTCGTCTACTTCTACCCGAAGGACGACACGCCCGGCTGCACGCGCCAGGCCTGCAGCATCCGCGACAGCTGGGCGGAGTTCGGGCGGATCGGCGCGAACGTGATCGGCGTCAGCCCGCAGTCGCCGAAGTCGCACCGCAGGTTCAAGGAGAAGTACGGGCTGCCCTTCCCGCTTCTCGCCGACACGGAGCACGAGATGGCCGAGGACTACGGTGTCTGGGTCGAGAAGAAGAATTACGGCAAGACGTCGATGGGTATCGAGCGCTCCACCTTCGTGATCGACGCCGAGGGCAAGCTGGCGGCCATCAAGCGCCGGGTGAAGCCGGACGAGCACACCGCGTGGGCGCTGGCCGAGGTCGAGAAGCTGACGGCCGGGGCGACCAGCTGAGCGGCGCGCTCCCGCTGGCGGGCCTGCGCGTCCTCGACCTGACGCAGGTGCTGGCAGGCCCCTACTGCACGATGATGCTGGGCGACCTGGGCGCCGACGTGGTCAAGGTCGAGCGACCCGGCGAGGGCGACGGCAGCCGCCGCTGGGGGCCGCCGTTCGAGGGCGGCGAGAGCGCCTACTTCATGCAGGTCAACCGCAACAAGCGCTCGATCGCGGTCGACCTGCGCGACGACGCCGGCCGTGAGGTGGTGCGGCGGCTGATCGGCCGCTGCGACGTCGTGTTGCACAACTTCCTGCCGGCGGCGGCGCTGCGCTACGAGGTCGACTGGGAGTCGGTGCGGGCCGTGAACCCGATGGTCGTGCACTGCACGATCGCGGGCTATCCGTCCGACGGGCCGGACGCGGAGCGTCCCGGGTACGACTTCCTGATGCAGGGGCTGGGCGGGATCATGAGCATCACGGGCGAGCCCGACGGTGAGCCGATGAAGGTGGCCGTTGCCATCTCAGACATCGTCGCCGGGCTGTTCGCGAGCTCGGCCGTGCTGGCCGCCTTGAACGAGCGCGAGCGCACAGGACAGGGGCGGAGCTGCGAGGTGTCGCTGCTGGACGCGCAGGTGGCGTGGCTTGCAAACAGGGCCGGGGACTGGCTGATCAGCGGCATCGAGCCGACGCGGCTGGGGAACGCGCACCCCTCGATCGTGCCCTACGAGACTTTCCGGGCGGCCGACGGATACGTGAACCTGGCGGTGGGCACGGACGACCACTTCCGTCGCTTCTGCGCCGAGGCGGGGCGCGGCGACCTGGCGACCGATCCGCGCTGGCAGACCAACGCCGGGCGTGTGGAGGGCCGCGACGTGTTGGTGCCGCAGCTGCGGGAGCTGCTGGCGGGGCGCACGGTGGCGGAGTGGAGCGAGGTGCTGGAGCGCGCGCACGTGCCGGGCGGGCCGGTGTTGTCGATCCCGGAGACGTTCGCGGGGCCGGCGGCGCACATGGTGGAGCGTGTGCAGCATCCGGCGGCGGGCGAGATCGGGCTGGTGCGCTCGCCGATCCGCTACGAGGCCGACCGGCCGGGCAGCCGGCTGCCGCCGCCGAGGCTGGGCGAGCACGCGGCCGAGGTGCTGGCCGAGCTGGGCTACGGCGAGGGCGAGATCGCCGAGCTGCTGACGGGCGCCTGCCAGCCTCGCTAGAATCAGCTCTCCCCGCGCGGATGTGGCGGAATTGGTAGACGCGCACGGTTCAGGTCCGTGTGGCCGTAAGGTCGTGGAGGTTCAAGTCCTCTCATCCGCATTGCTCGTGATTGCATCGCTGCCCGCCGCCTCCACCTGGGAGACCGAGTGCTTCATCTCGGCCGCGGTTGCCGGGGTGACCGGCATCGGCGTCGTCTCCACCTCGATGGCGCGGCGGTCGGCCGACATGTCGACGTCCCGGCGGGTGCTGTTGACCGTGCTGATGGCCGTCGCGTTCGTGGCGGTGCTGGCGTTCTTCTTCTGGGCGGTCGATCCCTGCGCCCAGGGACCCGCCTGAATTCGGTCACCTGCCCAAAATCTGCCAGGCAATTACCACAAAACGGCGAGTGCGCGAAACCGGGCGGTGAGAGAAGATGCAGCCGCATGGGTGCTCCACACTCGACCAGCCGCAGCGCCGTCAGGCTCGCGCTTGTTACTTCCCCCCACGACGCTCCTCCGGCGGCACCCACCGGTGTGCCTGCGGGGTTGCGGCTTCTTCGCTCCCTCGACCGCTCCATGCTGGAGACGGCACGCGACGTCGACCTGCGTCCGATGGAGCTCTACGCGCTCCTGCTCCTGAGCGATGCCCCGGAGGGTGAGCCGGTCACCACCCGCGCCCTCTCCGAGCTGCTCGCCGCCAGCACCAGCCAGGCCAAGCAGATCGCTCTGCGGCTGGCCGCCCGTGGCTTCGTCGAGCGAAGCGGCGCACAGGGCAGCACGCTGCTGACCGAGTCCGGCCGCGAACTTGCCACCGCGGCGGGGCAGCGGCTCGAGCGCAAGGTCGCCAGGCGCCTGCGCCGGCTGGAGCCGGCCGTCGTGGAGCGCGGAGCGGCCTCGCTGAACGCGCTCGTCAGCGAGTAACTCTCCGTCTAGACAGCGAGCGGTTCGAGGCGTAGCGTCAAGGGTGTTCCGCGTCCGATCCGGGAGGCCCCCATGGCCACGCCAGCAGCACCCGTAGAGCACACCACCGAGCTCGCGCTCTCCGAGAAGCGCAAGCTGGTCAAGAGCCTCGGCCACCTCGACATGGTCTTCTTCACGGTCTGCGCGATCGTCGGCCTCGACCTGTTGGGACAGGCCGCCAGCTATGGCGCGCAGGCCTTCACGTGGGTCGTCGTCCTGGTCGTGCTGTTCATGTTCCCCTATGCCCTGCTGATGGCCGAACTGGGCACCGCCTTCCCGCAGGAGGGCGGCCCGTACGAGTGGATGAAGCTGACCTGGGGCAGGCTGGCAGCCGGCATCGGCGCCGTCCTGTACTGGGTGACGAACCCGTTCTGGGTGGGCGGATCGCTCTGCTTCATCGCCACCGACACCTGGAGCTCCAACATCCACGGCGTCGGCAGCGGCACCTTCGGCGACTACGCGTTCAAGTTCATCTTCATCTGGATCAGCATCGGCGTGGCGATCGTGTCGTTGAAGCACGGCAAGTGGATCCCGAACGCCGGTGCCATCGTGCGGTTCCTGGTGCTCGGGTTCTTCTCGCTGACGGTGGTCGTCTACGCCATCAAGCACGGCGTGCACGGCTACAGCCCCGGCGACTTCTCGCCCACGGCCGGAATCTTCATCGGGCTGGTGCCGCTCCTGATCTTCGGGTTCGTCGGCTTCGAGCTCCAGAACGGCGCGGCCGAGGAGATGGAGGACCCGCAGCGCGACGTGCCCCGCTCCGTCGCCAAGAGCGCGGTCATCTCCTCGATCGCCTACGCCATCCCGATCTTCGGCATCGTTGCGGTGCTGCCGTCGTCGAAGATCACCGGCATCGGCGGCTTCATGGACGCCGTCCACCAGATGTTCGGCGTCTACGGCGGCGCCCAGAACTTCCTCACCGACCTGATGGCGCTGGGCTTCATCTTCGCGCTGCTCACCTCCGGCGCGGTCTGGATGATCGGCTCCGACCGGATCCAGGCCGTCGCCGCCTACGACGGTGCGTTCTTCCCGTGGTTCGGCGTGTTCAACGAGCGGCTGGGCACCCCGGTGCGGGTGAACGTGCTCTCCGGCGTGACCTCCACCATCTTCATGGTGGCCGCGGTGCGCCTGCTCTCGAGCAGCGAGAAGGACACCTTCGCGGTGGTGCTGTACATGGCCATCTCGACCACGCTCGTGTCCTACATCCTGATCTTCCCGGCGCTGATCAAGCTGCGCTACAGCCACGCCGACGTGCCGCGTGTGTTCAGCGTGCCCGGCGGCAAGGCCGGCCTCTGGACGGTCGGCGTGCTGTGCACCGCGTGGGTGCTGATGGGCTCGTGGGTCGCGATCTTCCCCGACACGCTCGAGTACGCCTTCGGGGCCGACTACAACTTCCTCGACTCCTGGGGCGTCTCGCGCCTGCGCTTCGAGGTGTTCACGCTCGGCACGCTGGCGGTGGTGATCGCGTTCGCCGTGATCGGGTACCTGGCCGGCAAGTCGGTGCGCGAGCAGGCCGTCGACGTCCCGCTGGCCGCGACGCCGGCGCCGGCGGCGGGAGATTGAGCCGCCCCACCGTCGGCATCACGAGCTACTGGGCGCCCGTCCAGCTGGGCAAGTGGTCGGGCCGGGCCACGGTCACGTTCCACGGCTACGTCGAGGGCACCCGCCTGGCCGGCGGCCGGCCGCTGGTGATCCCTGCCGACCCTTACCTGGCCGACGACCCCGACGACGTGCTCGACCTGCTTGAGGCCATCGTGTTCGTCGGCGGCGATGACGTGGCGCCCGAGCTGTACGGTGCCGAGCGCGACTCGCGCACCGGCCCGCGCAACGAGCGCCGCGACGCGGTCGAGCTGTCGCTGATGCGCCGCGCGCTCGACCGCGACCTGCCGGTGCTCGCGATCTGCCGGGGCATCCAGGTGCTGAACGTGGCCCGCGGCGGCACGCTGATCCAGCACCTGGCCGATCACATCGACCAGCGCCCCCACCGCGAGGACGACTCCACCTACGGAGTGCACGACGTGGTCACCGTCCCAGGCAGCAGGCTGCGCGGCATCGTCGGCGAGCGCGCGACCGTGCACTCGCACCACCACCAGGGCATCGACCGCATCGGCGACGGCCTGGTGGCCGCCGCCCACGCCGACCCGGACGGCATCGTGGAGGGGCTCGAGGATCCCGGGCGCCGCTTCTGCATCGGCGTGCTCTGGCACCCCGACGCCGACGCCGAGGGCACCGGCGCGAGCCTGTTCGAGGCGTTGGTATCGTCCACGGCATGAGCAGCCTCTGGCACCCGTTCGCCGACATGGCGAGCGTGAAGGACGACGAGTTCGTGGTCAGCCGGGGCAGCGGAGCGCGGGTCTGGGACGAGGCCGGGCGCGAGTACATCGACGCCAAGGGCGGCCTCTGGTACTGCTCGATCGGGCACGGGCGCGGCGAGATCGCCGACGCCGTCTCGGCCCAGATGCGCGAGCTCGCGGTCTACGACATCTTCGCCAGCACCGCCAACCGGCCGGCGATCGAGCTGGCCGACCGCGTGGCGGCACTGGCCCCGTTCGCGGACGGCGCCGTGTTCTTCACCAGCGGCGGCTCCGACGCGGTCGACACCGCCGGCAAGCTGGCCCTGCGCTACTGGCACGCGCTCGGCAGGCCGGACAAGCGCACGATCGTGCACCGCGAGCGCAGCTACCACGGCATGAACGCGTACGGCACCAGCCTGGCCGGGATCGCCGCCAACCGCGAGGGCATCGGCGCGCTGATCCCCGACACGGCGTCGGTCGGGAGCGACGACACCGACGCCCTGGAGCGCCTGTTCAGCGAGCGCGGCGACCAGATCGCGGCCTTCATCGGCGAGCCGGTGATCGGCGCAGGCGGCATCTACGCACCGGCGCCCGGCTACTGGCAGCGGGTGCAGGAGCTGTGCCGCGCCCACGACGTGCTGCTGATCGCCGACGAGGTGATCTGCGGGTTCGGCCGGCTCGGCACCTGGTTCGGCTGCCACCGCTTCGGCATCACGCCCGACATGATCACCTGCGCCAAGGGCATCACGTCCGGCTACCTGCCGTTGGGCGCTGTGATCGCGTCACCGCGCCTGCAGGAGCCGTTCTGGACGACGCCCGGCGCGGCCCTGTTCCGCCACGGGTACACGTACTCGGGACACCCCAGCGTGTGCGCTGCCGGGCTCGCCAACCTCGACGTGCTCGAGCGCGAGGGGCTGCTGGAGCGCGTCTCGCGGCTGGAGCAGGTGCTGGACACGGCTATGCGGCCGCTCGCCGGGTTGCCGCAGGTGACCGAGGTGCGAAGCGGCGTCGGCCTGCTGGCCGCCGTCGAGATCGCGCCGGACGTGCGCGCGGCCGAGCCCGGAGTCGTCGACCGCATCGTCAAGGGCTGCCGCGAGCGGGGCGTGCTCACGCGCGGCCTGGCCGGCCATTCGCTACAGGTGTCGCCCGCGTTCGTGATCGACGAGGCCGAGATCGGCCGCATCGCCGAGGTATTCGCCGAGACGCTGTCAGGCGTGTCGGTGGGTACCGGCGTGTAGCCGCTCGCCCAGCGCGTGGATGCCGTGCTGGTAGCGGTGCGCCAGCCGTGACGGCAGCCGCACCGCGGCCGCGATCACCAGCAGGCTGAACGCGAGCGGAAGCAGCGCCGTCGCCGCCACCGTCCAGGTGAACTGCCGCTCGGCGGCGACCGCCGCCAGCCAGATCGGCCACAGCATCACCGCAATCACGCCGATCAGGATCAGCGCGATCGTCCTGTCCGATGACTGCATCTCTGCCTCCGTTCTTTGGGGTTGATCAGCGGCTGGCCGCCTGCAGCATCTCGCGCGCGGCGTCCTGCCCACGCGGGTCGAGCCGCAGCACGGCCTCGGCCGCGGCGAACAGGTCGCGCAGCGAGACGATGCCCACCACCTTGCCGTCCTCGCCCACCGGCAGGTGGCGCGCGCGGATGCGCTTCATCGTGTCAGCCGCCCAGACAACGTCCGCATCGGGCGGGGCCAGCGTGACCTGACCCGTCATCAGCTCAGATACCGGCCGCTCCCGCACGTCGCGCCCGTCGGCGAACGCGAACAGCAGGTCGCGCTCGGTGAAGATCCCGGCCAGCTCCGGCCCGTCCATCACGAGGCAGGCACCCACCCGCCGCTCCTTCATCACGCCGGCAGCCGCCACGACGGTGGTCGCCGGCGAGACCGCAACCAGGTTGGTCTGCATGATCTCGGCGATCCGCACTTGTGCCTCCTGCTACAAGGTGCTCGCAGGAGTTGTAGCACAGCGTCGCCCGCCGGCAAGGTCCGGCGGGCGACGCGATCCGGTGGATCAGATGGTCGTGTCTGGCGGCGCCGGCGTGAAGTCCAGATTCTCGTCCAGCGGTGCCACACCGTGGTGCTGCGCGGCATAGGAGGCCGCGTTGGCCACCTGCTTGGGACGCATGATCCGAACCGCCCCGAACCAGACCACCGCTATCGCCACCACTCCCAGCGCCCAGTACAGCGCCAGCCAGTTCAGGTTGAGCGTGCTGTGCGGATCCGGGTTGAGCGCGCCGTAGAACCCGAGCACCGGCGTGGCGACTGCGACCAGCACGATCAGGTACTGCCACCAAAGTGCCTTCGTACGCACCAGCAGACCGATCGCGGCCACGGCCAGGATCAGGTAAACGAGCTCGACCGCAAACGATCCGGCCGTCGCAGCCACGAAGAAGGCGGCGAAGTTGCGGGGCAGACCGAACCGATCGAGGGTGTGGCTGTAGAGCCCGACCAGGATCAGGACGCCGCCACCGAACACGACCACCAGGTTTCCCACCCACGGCGTGTTGTGGCGCGACGTCTTCGCGAAGAACGACGGCAGCAGACCGTCGCGGCCCAGTGCGAAGTAGCCGCGACCGATGGTGACGCAGATCGCCAACGCCAGGGCGGTGGCGTCCAGGATCACGATCAGGTCGATGATGGTCGCGAACCACGACCCGATGTATTGGGTGGCGAGGTTGTCCAGTGCCTTCGGATCGAGCCACGCGCCCTTGTCGACCGCCGCCTTGCCGAGCCCGATCGAGATGGCGTAGGACATCACGACGTAGAAGGCCGCGGACGCAGCGACCGTGCCGATCAGCGCGCGCGGGATCGACCGGGCGGGGTCGTGGCTCTCCTCGCCCAGCGATGCCGCCGCCTCGAAGCCGACGAACAGCAAGATGCCCAGCATCACGCCGTTGAATACGGTGTGCACCGAGGTGGTGCTCGGGTTGAAGACCGAGAGCGTGTTGTTCGCCTGAACCATGATCGCGATCGCCAGGATCAGCATCGGGGTGAACGACAGGGCCGCGAACGTGAGCATGGCCCCGATCGCGATCCGCACGCCGATGTAGTTCAGCGCGACGACCAGCGCCAGGAACAGCAACGACAACAGCCACCACGCCGGCACGGTGGACTTCGTGATGTGCTCGGTCCAGAACTGGTTGGTGAGGATGCCAAGGCCCAGGTAGATGCCGCCACCACCCAGGAACAATGTGCCCATGAAGAAAACGCCCGCGGTGAGGATGCCGATCGCGGGATGTGCGCCCCGTACCAGGTATTCGTACACGGCTCCGGCGCCCTGGTACTGACGAGCGAACAGCGAGATCGCGTACGCGATCGCAAGCACGCCGAGACCGGCGACGAGCACGGCGAGTGCCGTGTTGAACCCGGCGCCCGTGACGGGAGCAGACACGAAGCCCAGGACGACTGCCGTCGAGAACATCGGCCCGATCGCGAGGGCCTGTGCAACGGCGTGGATGGTGCCCAAGCGTCGCTCACCGAGTTCGCCTCCCGTGGCCGGCGCAGATGCGGCCTCTGACATGACTCCCTCCTCGGTCGAAGACAACTTGGATACATTCGCACGGTACTCTGCCTCCGTCAAGCGCCGAATGGCGGCTTTGATTCGCGAATCAGACGGCGTAATGTATGCAAAGACCATGGCCGTACCGGAGTCGCCTACCAGCGTTGTCCCGCTGCACATCGAGAGCGTGGTCGACCACGTGTATGCCGCCCTGCGAGAGCGCATTCTTGCTGGGGACCTGCCGCGCGGCACACGCTTGCGACAGGCCTCCCTGGCAGAGGAACTCGGCGTCTCACGTACGCCACTGCGGGAGGCACTACGCCGGCTGTCGACGGAGGGACTGGTCGAGTTCTCCCCCAACCGGGGCGCGACGGTGTCAGAGCTCGACTTCGGCGACATGCGCCACGCCTGGGCAGCCAGGGTCGCGCTCGAGCCGGGCGCCGCGCGGCTGGCGGCTGAGCGGCGAGATGCGGAGGCGATCGCGCGGCTGCGCCGGGCGATCGGGGCGCAACGCGCCTCACAGCACGACCGGGAGGCCAGTTATGTGGCGAACCGCGAGTTCCATCTGGCACTGGCTGCGGCGTCCGGAAACCCTCACCTGACTCGGTTCGCCGAGATGCTGTGGGTTCCCCGGATCGGCGTGCCGATCTATGAGGCGCAGGCGGGAGAGCGAGCCGGAACGCTGGCATGGGCCGAGGAGCACGAGCGCATTACCGACGCGGTTGCAGCGGGCGACGCCGCCCTGGCGGAACACCTGACCCGCACGCACGTGGCCGCGCACCCGCCGGTGGGTGCGACGCCATGATGGGATCGATCGCGATCTTGGGTGCGCGGATCCGCACGCTCGATCCCGACCGGCCGTGGGCGAGCGCGGTGGCGATCCGCGACGGCGTGATCGTCGCGGTCGGCGACGATGACGAGGTGCGGGATGCGGGCTGGCCGGGCGCGGAGCTGATCGACGGCGCCGGCCTGGCGGTGGTACCGGGGCTGACCGACAGCCACATGCACCCGTTCCTGGGCGCGCTCGAGACGCGCGGGGCCGACCTGGCCGGCGCGGCCACGGTGGACGAGGTGCGCGAGCGGCTGGCGGCCCAGCGGCGGCACTGCGGCGAGGGCGAGTGGGTCACCGGGTACTCGCTCGAGTACCGGGTGTTCGACGGGATCGAGGCCAGCGGCGAGCTGTTCGAGGAGGCGGTCGGCGGCAACCCGGCGCTGCTCACGTTCTTCGATTTCCACACCGCGCTGGCGACGCCGCCGGCGCTGGCCGCGGCCGGGATCACGGGGGCGCGCAGCTTCGACGACGCGTCCGAGATCGTGTGCCGCCCGGACGGCCGGCCCACGGGCGAGCTGCGCGAGGAGGCGATCGGCCTGGTGGCGGAGGCGATGCCGGTGCCCGGCGACGAGCAGCGCCTCGCCTACATCGCGGAGGCTCTGGCGGCGATGAACCGGGTGGGGCTGACCGCGTCGCACATGATGGACGGCACGCTGGCCACGCCCGGCGACTGCCGCGCGCTGGAGGCGTCCGGCCGGCTGACGCTGCGGCAGGTGGTGCCGTTCACGGTGCAGCCGACGATGAGCGACGACGAGATCGACGCGGCCATCGCGGCCGGCGCGCAGTCCGGGCGGCTGTGGCGGTCGGGCTGGGCCAAGTTCTTCATCGACGGCGTTGTCGAGTCGGGCACCGCCTGGCTCGAGCTTCCGGACACACAGGGCCGAGGCACCGAGCCGAACTGGCCCGATCCGGAGCGCTACGCGGCGGTGATCGCGCGCTTCGCCGAGGCCGGAATGCCGTCGATCACGCACGCCATCGGCGATCGCAGCGTACGCTGCGCCCTCGACGCCTACCGGCGGGCGGGACCGGTGGCGCGCGGGCCGCACCGCGTGGAGCACATCGAGACGCTGCAGGACGACCAGCTGCCGCGGTTCGCGCCGGAGCGCGTGGTGGCGTCGCAGCAGGTCAGCCACCTGCAGTGGATGACCCCGGA
>Ga0070717_10003600_pt1 | contig 11114 bp, 8 predicted proteins | sample LARL113metaG_FD_71366 | JGI IMG/M metagenome (GOLD analysis project Ga0070717, IMG submission 71366) | Corn, switchgrass and miscanthus rhizosphere microbial communities from Kellogg Biological Station, Michigan, USA - LAR L11-3 metaG | ecosystem: Host-associated > Plants > Roots > Rhizosphere ...
GAGGCTGATTCGGTAACCACGTTGTCGTGGGGCTAGTCGGGACTCATCTGCTTGGCGAGCGATTCGGAGGCCTTCGCATGGCAAGAATTACATTGTGATTCATTGCGGAATTCAGCAGCAATCGGTGTAAAATCAATTAATTACGTTTGGCACTTCCTGTGCAACCTTTTTAGGGTTTTAGTCCTCAGAAGGGGCTAGTTGCTTCGCCGCCGCAGCGATGGGCGCGGAAGTTTGCGTACCTTCGAGTGTGCGGTTACCTCTCCAAACGAACCGTGCCGCGGATCGCTCCGACGGCTCTTGTCCTGTTCAGTGGTGGGAATCTTGGAATAGCGTCTTACTCCCAACGTTGGAGTGAGAGCGCCCCGTTCGGAGGACGCATCAGATGCGATTGTTAAGCGCTCGACTGATCGTCTCGCTGATTATTGGCGTCACTCTGGTTTCGTTGTGCTCTTCCTATTACCAAGTGTTGGTGCTGAACCGCAGCCTGCAAAAAGACCTGCGTCGGCGCGCCGAAGTGCTGGGAGAGAGTCTCGCACGGAATGTGGAACGCGACCTGGAGCGGAAAACTACGCTGCAGCGCACGGTCCAGCAATTCGCCAACCGCGAACATCTGGCGGGACTGGCTGTCTATGATCCACAGGGCCATCCCATCGCCGTCACGACCAACCTCCAGCCGCTAATGGCGAGCGCGCCGGCGATCGTGCTGCAGTCCTTGCAGCAAAATCACGACACGGATGCTTTCCTGCGGATGGGATATGCCTCGATCCACATCTATGCCCTGCCCTTGCATCGGGGAGATGAGCTCATCGGCATCCTGGCGATCGTGCACGACTCAGGATACATCCGCGGGGAGAGCCTGCGGATTTGGCGGGAAACCTTCCTGAGCGCATTGGCGCATGTGTTTCTGATCGTCCTGATTACGTTGCTGATTGTGCGCTGGAGCATCGCGGGACCGATCGCGCGGACAGCAAACTGGATGAAGGCTCTGCGCACCGGGCGAGGCGTGGTGCGGATCAAAGTGCCGGATCTGGAGATGTTTCGTCCGCTGGCGCGGGAGGTGGCGACATTTGCAGAGAGCCTGAACGTTGCCCGCTCGGCGGCGGAGTTGGAAGCCCGCTTGCGCGAAACGGGAGAGTCCATGTGGACCTCCGACCGGCTGGCGGTACACGTTCGCGCCCGATTGGAAGACGGCCGCCTTTTCGTGGTTTCGAACCGCGAGCCCTACTTGCACGTGAGGCGCGGCAAATCCGTCGAGGTCAACGTTCCGGCGAGCGGGCTGGTCACGGCGATGGAACCCGTGCTGCGGGCCTGCGATGGCACGTGGGTGGCGCACGGATCTGGCGACGCCGACATGGACATGGTGGACGCGAACGACCGGTTGCTGGTGCCGCCCGATGATCCGCGATATGTCCTGCGGCGAGTGTGGCTGACGAAAGAAGAAGAGCAAGGGTACTACTACGGATTTGCCAACGAGGGGCTCTGGCCGCTCTGCCACATCGCGCATACTCGGCCGCTGTTCCGCGCCAGCGACTGGAAGCATTATCAGGAAGTGAATCGGAAATTTGCGGATGCTCTTCTGGAAGAAATGCAGGACATCCACAGGCCGGTGGTGCTGGTCCAGGACTATCACTTTGCCCTGCTGCCACGAATGATCAAGGAGAGCAGGCCGGATGCTCGCGTGGCTATTTTCTGGCACATACCGTGGCCGAATCCGGAGGCGTTTGGAATTTGCCCGTGGCAGCGCGAGTTGGTGGACGGATTGCTGGGCGCCGACCTGATCGGGTTCCACATTCAGGCGCATTGCACCAACTTCCTGCAGACGGTGGACCGCATTGTCGAATCGCGCATCGACTGGGAACACGTCTCGGTGCAGCGCCTTGACCATCGGACTACGGTGCGGCCGTTCCCCATCAGCGTGGAGTTCGGCGAGGCACCTGCCAACCCGTTGCGCGAATCTTCCTATGAAGAACGGGCAGCGCTTCTGAAGGCTCTGGGGGTTGAGGCCGCGCTCATGGGAGTAGGCGTCGACAGACTCGATTACACGAAGGGCATTCTGGAACGGTTTCTCGCCGTGGAGCGCTTTCTGGAAAAGTATCAGTCCTATCAGGGGGTATTTACTTTTGTTCAGATTGGCGCGCCAAGCCGGACACACATCAAGCGTTATCACGACTTGCAGGCCGAAGTGGAGGCGGAAGCCGACCGCATCAACTGGCGATTCCAGTCAAATCAATGGAAGCCGATTGTATTGCTCAACCGGCACTACAGTCACGAGGAGATCCAGCACTATTACCGTGCCGCCGATCTGTGTCTCGTGACCTCTCTGCACGATGGCATGAATCTTGTGGCGAAGGAATTCGTGGCGGCCCGGCATGACGAGCGCGGTGTGCTCATTCTCAGTTGCTTTACCGGCGCAGCCCGTGAGTTGCGGGATGCCCTACAGGTAAATCCTTACGACATCGATCAGACGGCGGAGTCGATTCGGGCGGCGCTGGAAATGCAACCTGAAGAGAAACAGATGCGCATGCAGCGAATGCGCAAGACCGTGCGCGAACACAACGTGTACCGATGGGCGGGAAGCTTGATTGGAGAGCTTTGCGAGGTGCGCCTGGATGTCGCGGAAGGAGGCGGCAATCGATTCCGGGCGGGTGCTTCCGTGGGATAGCGCGCACGGGCGGAGCCCCGGAACACTTTTAGATGTTGGGAACTCGACGGAGACAACCCCACTTCCCCAGAGTGCTACTCATTAAAACTATGCCTGTTGCTGACGAGCAGCGCCTGCGCCAACCGAACAAACCGTTTTACTTCAACACCTCGGAAAACCTGCTGCGAATCGGACGTCAGAAGGCGACGAACCTCTCCGAGTTGTGGCAGGGGCTGCAAACTTGTCCCAATGATTCCATCTTTCAACACACCTTCCGCACGCTGCAGGAACATCATTTTATCCGCCACGGATTCTCCAACGATTTTGCGCACTGGTGTCTTTTCGCCTGCAATGAGCCGGTGCTGGCGGAACAACTGGCGAGTGTGGACGTGAGGGAGTTCACGGCGGTTGAAGGTTTGCGCAGGCGGATGGTCGGAATCGTGGATGAGTTTTTACAGCAACATCCCCAGTCGGGCGCCAAGGTGGCGTATGAGCCATTTTATTTTTGTGCGTCGTCGATTGTGGTGTTGCCTACCCAGTTTGCGCCGGACACACTGCGCGGGTTTATCGATGGTCTGCGGCACGTGAGCGTGCATTCGATTCACCATCACTTTATTGAAGCGCGGCTGCGTTTGCACCGCATGTCCAATGATTTTTCCAATTGGCTGGAGCAGGAAGTCGGTCTTACACAAGCCGCGGAATCGATTGAGCGGATCGATATTTATACGAACACGATGGAAGGTGTACGCCAACAGATCGCAAACATCGTCGAACACGCCGTGAACTAGAACAGTGAGGAGAATGAAGATAGAAGATCAGCGCACCACTATGAGCGACTCCATTTCTGATACGCAAACCGCAGCCGGAGCGGCCCACACGGGAGCGAAGGTCGCATCGCCGGATCCGGCCCGAGGGGCGCTGTCCGGTGGAAACATGAGAGCGCTTCCTGCCAGCGTCCTTACACCGCCGCCGCCTGGTCCGTCTCCTCGCCTCGACGATTACCGGGACATTATTGGTCAGGCGCAGGTGGACGCATTGCGTTTTCTAGCGCGCGATTTGAGGGGGAAGTCGATCAAGATGGTCAACTCCACCGCGGTCGGCGGGGGTGTGGCGGAGATGCTGAACCGGTTGGTGCCTCTGCTGTCGGAACTGGAAGTGCCCACGCACTGGGACGTAATTACGGGGGGGAACGACTTCTTTGAAGTGACCAAGACGTTTCACAATGCTCTGCATGGCAGCAGATACGAACTGACGAAGGCCGCGCAAGAAATCTTTCTTGTTTACAACGAGCAGAATCGGGAGCGCTTGCAGTTCGAGGAAGAGTTGGTCGTGATTCATGACCCGCAGCCAGTCGGCCTGATCCGCTCGCGCGACAAATCTTCTGCCAGCTGGGTCTGGCGGTGTCACATCGATTTGTCGAATCCGGACGAACGGGTGTGGGAGTTCCTGCGGCCCTTTGTAGAGCAGTACGACGCCGCGATTTTTTCGTCGGCATCGTTCGCACGCCAATTGCCGATTCCGCAATATCTTTTTTATCCGTGTATCGATCCACTCTCTGAGAAGAACAAGGACTTGCCCGACTCCGTGGTTCAAAAGGTGTGTGACGAATTTGGAATCGACCGGCGCCGTCCCATCGTAACTCAGGTGTCGCGATTCGACCGGTTGAAAGATCCTGTCGGCGTCGTGCATGCGTACAAACTTGCTAAGAAATATGTGGACTGCCAGCTGGTTCTGGCTGGGGGCGGCGCGTCGGACGATCCCGAAGGCGCGGCTGTGCTGCAGGAAGTGAAAGAGGCGGCGGGCAGCGACCCTGACATCATTATTCTCGATCTGCCGCCGTGGTGCGCGTTCGAGATCAACGCCATTCAGCGCGCTTCCACGATTGTGGTGCAAAAATCAATCAAAGAAGGGTTTGGCCTTACGGTTACCGAAGCGTTGTGGAAGGGCAAGCCTACGATTGCGGGCTCCGTGGGAGGCATACCGAATCAGATCATCCACAAACTCACGGGCGTTCTGGTGCACTCGGTGGAAGGATGCGCGTTTCAGATTCGCTACTTGCTGACGCATCCGGACTTCGCCCGTCGCATCGGCGCCAGCGGGCGAGAGCACGTCAAAGAGAATTTCCTGATGACCACCAACGTGAAGCGCTGGCTGTTGCTGTTTCGAATTCTCGAAGAATCGAAAGCGGCCCGCGGGGCGGGGCGATAACTGTAGCGCCGGCATCTTGCCAGCTGTCGCGAGGGTATCCTGCCCTCGCATTCGGGGCGATACTATTGAAAGCCGCCGAGACGGCGGCCTTACGATACGGCTTTCACGCCCGTTCGCGAGTCTCCACACCAGTGCCCAGCGCCGAATGGGACGGACCGAAGTAAGCGCTCGAGACTTTGGGAGCGACGTTGATCGTCCGAGGAACAGAGCTCTTTTCAATCTGCCGAATAATAGTTTCCGCGGCGGACTCGCCTAACTGCGACAGCCAAGACCGCATATCCTCGGTGAGCGGCTCCAGCATAGATATGGAATCGAGAGCAACGGAAGCGATGGGCATTTGCAGGTGCGCGGGCAGAGTTGCATCGATGGCAACCACGCCTTCAATTCCTCGCTGCTGAAGTTCGACAGAAATGTTCTGGTATGCGGAGGCGCAATCAAGGGATCTGACGGCCATCAGGTAGCCCTTGCGATGCAGCAGACTTTGCGCTCCGGCCAGCACTCGCGCAACCGAAGCAAGGCCAATATCAGAGGTGATAGCCGCGACCAGGCGGGTTCGTTTCGTGCGCAGCGATCGTGCCCACAAATTCGGACGATAGTGCAACTCGGCAGCTGCGCGGAAGATGCGATCTTGTGTTTTTTGCGGAATCGACCGTGACGCGGGCGTATGGTTTAAGACTGCGGAAACCGAACAGGCAGCGAGTCCGACGCGTTCGGCAACCATTCGCAGGCTGACAATGGGTTGTTTGTCCGACACATTTCCCCCTTATCCCACCGAATTCAGGGTTCTGAAATTTGTTTAAGACGACGAAGTCCGGTGCACAACGGGAAACCCATTCGTGGGGAACCAAACTGCAAAAAGTTTGGAGGGTCTTCTGCGACGTTGCAGAAGCTGTAGATCTACTTTGAAGCAGAGCGGGTTAGATAGTCCAACGCAAAAAATGCATCGCAAAGATTAGCTCAGCAAACGCTACGGCTTCGCGATTTGCCCTCGCCGACGCGCTTCCTCGCAGGCCTCGACCGGGTCGCGGCCAGTTACTTCTTTGTACCAGGCAGGGTGAAATGTCCATGCCCACGCTTCGCTCACCGCGCCGCGAATCATCGCCTGAAACGTTCCGGGCTCGCCGATCGTGCTGAGGTAAATGTGAATGAAGATTCCTCCCAGCATGATGATCGCGGAGAGGTCATGAAGAACGTAGCTGACGGCGACCGCCCAACGGCCAAAATAGTCCGCCCCTGCCCACAGAATGATTCCAGTGACCAGATAAACCACGGAGCCGCCGACGATCTCCCAGAACTGCACCTTTTGTCCGGCGTTGAAAAAGCCGGTATCAGGCAGCTCCATCTTTTCCTTGCCGCCGACGATTTTCTTCAGGTTGCGCATCCAGCGCGTGTCCGCGGAAGCCCACTTCATGGGCGTAATCCAGTTCAGCGTCTGCAATCCAAAGAAGATCACAAAACCCAAGCCGAACCACGGATGCATTGCGCGCGCGAGCGGCCCACCTCCGAAGATGGGAGTGAACCAGCGGAATAGCCAGGGCAGGTAAATGCCGAAGCCGGAGAAGAGCGCCAGGAAAAAGAAGAGCGCGACCATCCAGTGCAGAAAGCGGGTGTAGACACGATGACGGAGCAATTCGCCTTCGTAGACTTCGTTCTGTCCGATCCGATCGAAGGCATCGCGCGCTTTTTCGTCGAAACGCTCAACCGCGGTGGACATCGGGTCCCTCCTTCTTGAGCGGCGGCTCCGGCTGTGGCACGCGTGGTCCGACAGTGACGTAGTGCAGCAGGACTCCGACCAGGCCGAACAGCGCAAAGGTTCCCAGCACCGGTTTGAACAGCCATTTCCAGACGGTGTAGCTCCACGGGATCACAGGATTTTTCGGCAAGCCACCGTAGCGCTCCGGATTCTCAGCATCATGCAAAACGTAGACGACATGCGTGCCGCCAATCGATTGCGGATCGTATACCCCCGCTTTGTCGAATCCGAAATTTTCGCGGAGTTGCTTGGCCCGCTCTTCGGCTATGAACTTCATGTCATCCTTAGTGCCAAACTTCAGGCATCCGGTGGGGCACGCCTTGATGCAAGCGGGCTCGAGTCCGCCGCCGACGCGGTCGGAGCACAAGGTGCACTTGTAGACTTTCTTGGTGGTCGGATTGAATTTGGGAATGTCGTAGGGACATCCCGAGACGCAAAATTCGCAGCCGATGCAGTTTTCCTGCTGGAAGTCGACAATGCCGTTGGTGTACTGCACGATCGCGCCATCCGCGGGACAGGCGCGCAGGCAGCCGGGATCGGCGCAGTGCATGCACTGGTCCTTGCGCATGAGCCACTGGAGGGTGCCGTCTTCGCGCTGATGCTCGTTGAACTTGATCAAGTTCCAGAAATTCCAGCGCGTCTCGGGCATCGTCTGGTAAGTGTTGTCGAACGTGGTCGCACTGAACGGCATGTCGTTCCACTCGACGCACGCGACCTCGCACGCTTTGCAGCCGATGCAAATTGTGGTGTCGATCAGCTTGCAGACTTCCGTGTCGCGCTGCACATCAAAGCCGGCCGACGACCCGGAATGTCCCGAGATCTGTTTGATCTGAAGTGTCTTGCGGTCGCTCATCGTTTTTCGCCTACGGTAGCGCCGGCATCTTGCCTTCGCGGGTGGGGCGAGATGCCCCCACGACAGCCGCCGGGACGGCGGCGCTACCCATCCTTACGCCTTTTCGATCTTCACCAGAAATCCTTTGAACTCCGGCGTGAAAGCATTCGGATCGATCACTGTCGGAGTCAGCTGATTTGCAAGAGTCTTCGCGGTCTTGCCTTCGTCTTCGGCGATGCCGCGGAATCCCCAGTGAATGGGAATGCCAATCTGGAACATCTCTTTGCCATCGATCTTCATCGGCCGGATGCGGCGCGTGACCATAGCCTTGGCAATGTAATGGCTGCGCGCGCTCGTGACTTTCACGCGGTCGCCGCCGCTCAGCCCCATCTTGTCGGCTAATTCCGCGGGCACTTCCACGAACGGCTCCGGAACCAGCTGCACGTTCATGGGATTGTTCTTGGTCCAGTAGTGATAGTGCTCGGTCAAACGGTACGTGGTGCAGATCACGTTGTAGCCCTGGTCCACCGTTCCGTACTTGTCCAGGTCGGTTTTGTATTTCTTCACGACCGGGTTGGTGGACTGGTTCGGATGCAGCGGATTCGGGATCGGACTTTCGAATGGCTCGTAGAACTCGGGGAATGGTCCGTCGGCCATGGCACCCAAGGGCACGAAGATGCGCCCCACGCCCTCGGGATTCATGATGAACGGGCCCATATGGTCTTTCGGTGGCGAATCGGCTTTGAAGTCGGGCACGTCGACCCCGGCCCAGGTTTGCTTCGACTCGTCCCACCAAACCTGGCGGCGAGAGGGATCCCACGGCTTGCCGTTGGTGTCGCACGAAGCGCGGTTGTAGAGCACGCGCCGGTTGAGCGGCCACGACCATGCCCAGTTCGGATAAATGCCCAAGCCGGAGGGATCTTCTGTGCCGCGACGCTGCGTCATCGAGCCGGCCTCAGTCCAGGAACCGCAGTACAGCCAGTTGCCGGAGAGAGTTGTGCCGTCATCCTTCAGCCAGGCAAAGCTAGGCAGTTGCTGGCCTGCTTTCACCGTCACATTCGTTTTGGGATCGGTGATGTCGGCAGTCGCTTTCCCATTGATTTCTTTCGCGACCTCGGCCAGCGACGGGTTGTAGGGATTCGTGTACGCGAACGACGCATTCAGAATCGGGTCGGGGAACTTGCCTCCTTCTTTTTGATACAGTTCGCGAACCTTCAGAAATATGGCTGCCAGAATTTCCTGATCCAACCGGGCTTGACCGGGCGGCGGCAAGGCGACACTTTTCCACTGCAGCCAGCGGGCAGAATTTACGAACGTTCCATCCTTCTCGGCAAAACCCGCGCCCGGCAACCGATACACAGTGGTATTGATCTGCTTCATCTCGTCGGTCGAGATGCCAGGAGCGCGCCAGAACTCGCTGGTCTCGTCGGGATAGATTTCGCAGACTACCAGCCAGTCAGCCTTTTTCAAGGCGTCGATGTTTTTCTGTGAATCCGGCCCAATCATCACGCCATTCATACCGAAGGCGAACAGGCCTTTCACCTTGCCCTCGTACATGTCGTTCCAGATGTTTACCCACGAGTAGTTGCGATCGATCTTGGGCAGGTAGTGGAAAGCAAAGTCATTCTCCTTCGTCGCTGCCGGGCCATACATGGCCTTCAGGAACGACACGGCAAACTTCGGCGTGTTGGACCAGTAATTGAACGAGTCCCAGGGGTCGGGCTTGGACGCCGTTGGAGTGATTCGCTTCAGGTAGGTGGCGAGATCGGCGTCGGCCGGGTTTGGCATTTTCAGATAGCCCGGCAAAATGTCGAAGATGCCGGCCATGTCGGTCGCGCCCTGAATATTGGAGTGACCACGCAAGGCGTTCACGCCGCCTCCGGCACGCCCGATGTTGCCCATGAGCAACTGCAGCATCGCCGCGGTGCGAATGATTTGCGTGCCGAAACTATGCTGCGTCCAGCCGACCGCGTAGATGATGGTCGAGACCTTTTTCATGTCCCCGTCTTTGCGGACCGAGGTATAAAGATCGGCGGCCTTCAGGAACTGGTCCTTTGGAATTCCGGTGATGCGCTCGACCATCTCCGGCGTGTAACGCTCGTACTGCTTTTTGAGAAGTTGGAATACGCAGCGGGGATGCTGCAGAGAAAGATCGAACGCGATTTTCGCAGGCAGGATGGGCGCCACTGCTCCTCCAGCTTTTGCTCCGGCCGGGCTCGCGCCTTGGTATCCCTGTCCTTCCTCTTTCTTTTGCCCGTCTTGGGGGGCGCCTTGCGCGTGGGGTGCGGGCGACTGTTGTCCCGCCGGAGTGGCCATCACTGCTTTTCCGGTCAGGTCGCCGCCTTCCTCATAGTTCCAGGTTGCCTTGTCGTAAACCTGCTTGACCGGATCGAAGCCCGAGTAGAGCCCATCGTCCGGAAGTTTGAATCCGTCTTTGATGATGAAGGCGGCATTAGTGTAGTTGACCAGATAGTCGTGGGCGATGCGGTTGTTCTGAAGGGCGTAATTGATCAGACCGCCCAGAAAGGCAATGTCGGTGCCGGCACGGATCTGCACATACATATCCGCAGTCGCGGCGGTCCGCGTGAGGCGCGGATCGACAACGATCGTCTTTGCGTTGCGGTGAATCTTGGCTTCAATCGCCCACTTGAAGCCGCAGGGATGGTTTTCGGCAGGATTCCCACCCATGATCAACATCATGTCGGTGTTCTTGATGTCGATCCAGCCATTGGTCATTGCCCCGCGTCCGAATGTTGGCCCCAAACTGGAGACCGTAGGGCCGTGTCAAACCCGGGCCTGGTTTTCCAGGTAGCAGACCCCCAGGCTGCGCATGGTCTTGACGACCAGATAATTGAACTCGTTGGTATCGGTGCAACCGCCGGTGAAGGCAATGCCTTCGCAGCGGTTGACGGTGTGGCCGTTTGCATCGTTCGCCAGGAAGGTGTCCTCGCGTGTTTTTTTCACGCGCTGCGCAATCTCGCTGTAGGCCTGATCCCATGAAATGTCTTCCCATTCGGTGGCACCCGGGCGGCGCACTTGCGGCTTGAGCAGGCGACGATCGTTCAGGATGTCCTGCTCGAGCGAGGAACCTTTGGGACAGAGAGTCCCGCGATTGATAGGGTGATCCGGATCGCCCTCGACGTGCACCACCTGCGGAATCGCATTCTTAGCTTTGTCGCCGAGTGTGTAAATAATCACGCCGCAGCTTACCGAACAATAGGGACAGGTGCTACGCGTCTCGCTGGCACGCGAAATTTTCAGATTCTGGGTTTGGGCATAGACCGGGGCTGGATCGAATCCCAGTGCGGATATTCCCGCGCCACCGAGGATGGTGCCCTTGAGAAAAGTCCTGCGGGAGAATTCCATTAAAACCTCCAGCAATCTGGCGAGCGGCGGATCGCCATGCGAGCCGCAGACTAGATCGATTGTGATACGGAGGTTGAAGTCATAGCCGTCGTGCTGCTTGTCCCCCGACGACTGAATCGAAGCTTAACTGATGCGGGAGACTATATGCCTGACGGGCAAAGATAGTCAATGGGAATACCCTGTAGACCGGAATTGGGTGACGTCAAGCTGCTTGTGTAAATAAGCTGAGGGTGCGGGTTTTCCATTCCAGGTTAAATCTCTGGAAGATGGAGTAGATGATGCGGTCCACACTTTCCACGTTTACAAAGCAAACC
>Ga0070717_10003601_pt1 | contig 11112 bp, 11 predicted proteins | sample LARL113metaG_FD_71366 | JGI IMG/M metagenome (GOLD analysis project Ga0070717, IMG submission 71366) | Corn, switchgrass and miscanthus rhizosphere microbial communities from Kellogg Biological Station, Michigan, USA - LAR L11-3 metaG | ecosystem: Host-associated > Plants > Roots > Rhizosphere ...
GAAGCTTGCCGCCTGCCATCAACATCAAAATTCCGTAGATCACCGCGGCGATGAGAAACACGATACCAAGCACAATGAATATGCCGCCGAAAGTTCCGGATGACATACCGCTATCGTCCGTGGTGGTATTCGGCGAGGCCGCGGCGGCGGCGCCGATTCCGATGTACATTATCCCGAAGAGCAACCCAAACAGAATCGCCAGGATACCCCAAATGGTATGGAGGATCCCTAAGAGCTTCAAATGGTCGAGGTCTTTGTTCATGGTGGAGACCCCTTGTGGCAGATTTGGTCTTAAGCGTCAATCCGGCGAAAAGCCGATCACAGAAGAAAGGCGGTAGGGCGAGGCTCCCCCACGGATGAATAGCCGCCAAAGAACGCAGAGATCGCAAAAACAAGACAAAGAGATCGGACGGCCCTTGGTAGCGGCGACTGTCCCGATAGGCTCTATACTCCGGTGAGACGGAAACACTTACCCGAAGAGATCGGTTTGGCACAACCAGAAACCGCAGTCGCCATCGTTGCCAAACTCCTCGAGGACGATCGGAAGTCTGATCTTGGCATGTTCCGCGCTGTGGGTCTTGAGACTTTAAAGACCTGTTTGCCATTCACCCAAGCGACTGCATAGTTATCGACCCGATCGAAGATGCTCGTAGAGATTGGCAGTCCGAGTTTTGCGTCAGACAGTGGCTTTTTTGCTGGTTTTAGCGGTCAGGTGCCAGACGATAGAAAAGACCATAGAATTTGGCAAGATTCGCTGTTCAACCTCTCCGTGTAAATATCTATAAAACAGCAAATTAGGGCCTATAGCTCAGCGGTTAGAGCAGGGGACTCATAATCCCTTGGTCGTAGGTTCGAATCCTACTGGGCCCAAATGACTTACGATTTAGCGGACGGCACGATTCGGATCTGGGACGCTGATGCGCCCTGATGCCGGAAGCGGGTAAAGAGTTCGACTTTTACTTCGTACCTCGGGGCCGTAGCGCGTGTCTGGTCTGAAGAAAAAACTGGGCAAAACTGGTCGAAATTATGGCAATTATTGGGCCGTTGGTAGCTTGCCAGAAGCTCGGTAAACTCCCTCGGGATTCAGCCGATACAGCCATACTACAGGGCGAGTCACCACAAACCCTGCAATCAACAAAAACAAGTTAACCCAATGGCCGCCTCGCTTGTAACGGGGCGGCTCTTTTTCCTCTGCTCCTACGGGGCCCCCGCCAGAAAGCCGATCATCAAAAGGTGGTCGGCTTCTTACTTTCTGGACTGGCTCACCCTTGAAATGGCCGCAAATAGTGCAAACAGGCCGTTCGACAGAAAAAGCGTCGCAGCAGCTGCAGAGCCCGCGAAATTCAAAGCGGTAAAGCCACAATGCCACAGCAAGAGCCGGCTGCTTCAAAAGGAAACCTGGAGTGGCCGGTTTCTTTTGGCTTGTTTCTCTTTGGGGCTGCGGCCCCTGCCATTTCGATGCATTTTTTACGCGGTAACTCGATTCCGATTGGTTCCTGTCAATGCAGGGTAAGGTGGCAATCAAACGCGCCGGTAATCGATCCTGGCGCGTTTTCCGGAGCAGCCCCGCAAGCTTGCTACCGCGGCGGCGCTGCCTTATGATTCCAATCAACGGTTCTCGACCTGAACCCACCATTGTGAAAACCGCAGGTTTTTGGTTTTCGCGAAATGCTCTTTAAAGAAAATATCGACAACTTTAGTGCGGACGGTGTTGGCAATACCATCTCGGTTAAAGCCGCCGGCGCCACACATCCGGTATTGAAGCACGTCATAGCGCATTTTTTTTCATCAAAGGTCACCGGGCCCGATACTGTCCTGTCGTTCGAGGCTCATCTGCACGACGGAACGTGGGTCGATTCCGGAATGGCACCCGTAAATATCACCGGCTCGGGTAGCGGCACGCTAAGCGGAATAACAAACTCCGGTATCATCTCGAGCATCCGGCCTCGGGTTCGCGGCATGAACAGCGGAAAGTGTCAGGTTCGGACCCGAGTGATCCATATCTGAGCTCACCAAGAGCCGACTAACCGGCGTTCAATTTCCAGTAGCCTTGCGGCAAGCTTCTCGCCGCCGCAGCTTAGTCTTAACCAGAACACCAACCTAATTACACGGATAAAAGGCTGGTTCCCGCCAGTTTTATAATTTTAATACGCACTCGGAACTTCGATTCGTTCTAATGGATAGCGGCGATCTGCTAGGATTCCCTTTCACGAAAAGACCCGGCACCTAGCGGCGGTCAACAAGCCCAGTCAGTCTGCAAACGACGGGCTTGCTTCGTTTTCTCATTTTTGATTATTTCTTTTGCCCGTGGCTCCGCATCAATCGTCGTCCGGCCCTCCGCTACTAATCCTGGCGGCAGTAGTCGTGATGGCGGTGGCGATCCTTAGGTGGATCTTTGGGTGGTAGGACCACGCACACGATTCCCATGAAATTCAAAGCTGAGAATGGTCCCGCGGACTTCACTATTAGTTCGTAGCCCGAGGGCCTAGTGCGCGTCGGTCGGAGATAAGTGCGGAATTCGCCATCTTTTCAGCGCAGCATCGATCACGGACACTTTTCTATCGAACTGCACGCCTGGCGAAGCCCAGAGGTCTGCACGTTTGCAACGTTCATCTACGATAAGGTTTCCGACCGGCTCCTCCGGCATTTCACTGGCGCCGATGAGAACGAAGTGATTCGGCAAACACCGGCGTGGTGTGAGAAAAATTGACGGTGGATACACTGAAACGTTTGGCAGCAGCTAGTTTTGAGCGAGAGATTCTCGGCACGCTGATCACAACGCGTCGAGTTTCGCTGCGATAATGAAGTCATTGCGATGGAGACCTCGAATCTTGTGAGTCCAGAGAGTGACCGTCACCCGGCCCCACTCGGTTAAGATGGCGGGATGATGGCCTTCGTCCTCGGCTATCGCCCCAACTCGATTGGTAAAATTCAGGGCCTCCGCAAAATTCGAAAAGCGAAAGACTCGTTCCAGTCTCTGGATTCCATCGCGTTCCACCAGCGTCCATTCTGGGATCGAAGGCTTGAGTTCGCGAAGCTCGGCGTCAGTGACTCGCGGAGAATCGCGTCGGCAGGCGGTGCACTTCTCATTGTTCAACGCATCCATAGTCGTTGTCGTTTGTTGGCAGTTTGTGGTCGAGAATACCGATTGAATATAGCATGTCTTGAAAAGCAGAAAACGCGACGACGCGAACGAAAGCGAAGCGGAAATCGATCGCCTCTCAGTAGTACGAAAACAGACAGGGCGCTGATCGGTGGAAGGAAGGACGCAAGACACCGAGCGCAGATTTTTAGTTCATTACCGGCGTTACCGGCGGTATCGGCGACGCCGGCGATATCTACGCGTCCGGCGCTATCGGCGTTATTCTAGGTTGACCGGTGTTTGGCTCTACTCTAGCCTTTTGGCTCATCGCTCGAAGCATTCTTCCTGGTCGGGGTGAGCGTACCCGGCGCATGTAGCGGGACCAGCTGCGCCACCCTCCAAACCGTTTCTCAAGCATCGAGATAAGTCATGAAAAGAAATACTTGCGGCACAGTCTTGCTGGTCGCTTTAGCGGGAGTGGCGTTACTCAGTACCGCTCGCGCCGATACCAAGAACATGCGCATAGCGTTCTCCAATAACTATGCCGGCAATTCTTGGCGGCAGGCCATGTTGAAGAGCTACGACATTGTAACGAAGAAAGCAGTTGCTGACGGAATTGTCGCTGCTGCCGATGTGTTCACGACGGCGGACAAGGAGGTCCCAACTCAGGCAGCACAGATCCAGAATCTGATTCTTCAGGGCTACAATGCCATCGTTATCAATGCGTCCTCACCCGATGCATTGAACGGAGCAATCAAGCAGGCGATTGATGCCGGCATCGTGGTCGTCTCGTTTGACGGAATCGTTACCGAGCCGGGCGCGTGGCGAGTAGTGGTTGATTTCAAAGATTATGGCGAGCAGGAAGTCGAACATTTGGCTAAATGGGTATCCAAGGGTGGTAACCTTCTAGAAATCCGCGGTCTGGCCGGCACCTCGATCGACGACGCGATCCATTCCGGGATCGCCGAGGGGGTCAAAAAGCACCCGGAATTCAAGATCGTCAACAGTGTCGAGGGCGACTGGGATCAGACCACGGCGCAAAAGGCGGTTGCGACGGTTTTGCCTTCGCTCCCTGAAATTGCCGGCGTGGTTGACCAGGGTGGCGACGGCTACGGTTGCGCCCAAGCGTTCACGTCAGCCGGACGCAAGCTGCCCATCATCATTATGGGAAATCGCCAAGATGAGCTGGCTTGGTGGAAAGAGCAGAAGGCTAAGAACGGCTATACGACTTGGTCCGCATCGATTGCACCCGGCGTCTCGACACTCGCCTTCTGGGTTGCTCAGCAGATTCTCGACGGCCGCAAAGATATCCCACATGACCTGCTCGTGCCTTATCTCGCGTTTACCCAGGATGATTTCGAGGCCGCGCTTCCCAACATTGCGGCCGGCGGTGTGGCCAGTCACGAATATACGCAGGAGGAGGCCAAAAAGGCGATCGAAGCTAATCTAAGTAATACAAAGAAGTAACGACGATCAGGACATGTCGGCTGTTCCGTGATTGAGTCATCTCGCGTCATGTCCGAACTACCAGTGAACATCGTCAAGTTGGACGGGGTCGAAAAGCATTTCGGCGCCGTCCGCGCCCTTGCGGGAGTCGACTTCACCGTCAGAGTCGGAGAATGCGTCGGACTCGTGGGTCATAACGGCGCTGGCAAATCGACGCTAATGCATGTGCTGGCTGGCACGCTGGTTCCCGACAAAGGCCAAATCATTGTCGGCGCTGAGCCGCAGAAAGACTATGCCGTGGTCCTCGCCCAGAAGCTCGGCATTCGTTGCGTGTTCCAGGAGTTGTCGCTGTGTCCCAATCTCACCGTTGCAGAGAATGCGTGTGTCCTTCACCCGTCGATCGCCGGATGGGGTTGGCGGAGCCGCGCTGGGGTGCTCATTGGCAGCAAACTCGACGAGATCTTCCCCGACCACGGCATCTCGGCCGATGCTGTCGTCGGTGACCTCTCGATCGGCAAACGCCAGATGGTTGAGGTGGCACGGGCCTTCACTATCACCGATGCTCCGCTCCATTTCGTGATTCTTGACGAGCCGACCTCGTCGCTCGACAGCCATCGGGCTGGACAACTGCTTTCTCACGTGCGGCGCGTGGTAGCAAACGGTGTTGGTTGCATCTTGATCTCGCATCTGTTGGGCGAAATTCTCGAATATTCCGATCGCATCGTGGTCATGCGCGACGGCCAAGTGATGACAGCCGATCGCGCTTCCGCTTTCAATCGCGACAAGCTAGTGACCGCGATGGGAGGTGTGGCGGCGAGCAAGATGCGATCAATAAAAGAAGCCGTTCCTCGAGGGACAACTCCGCTCCGCGTTCGCGCACGCCCAGCGAAGCAGCGTGATGGTATTGAACTGGTCGCGCATCAGGGTGAGATCGTTGGGCTCGCCGGTCTTTCCGGTCACGGCCAGACGGAGCTTTTGCTATCCATCTTCAAAGGAGCAAGCCGGCGCCTCCCGGGCGTCAAGGTGACCGATGCGGTGGCGCTCATCGCCGGGGACCGGCAAAGCGACGGCATCTTCCCGCTCTGGTCGATCGCCGAAAATATCGGCATTCGGTCACTCGCATCATTGCGCAGCGGTTTCTTGATTTCGCCCGCCCTTGAGGGCCGGTTCGCTGAACGTTGGCGGAAGCGTATCAACATTCTCACGCTCGATATGCGCAACAACATCCTGTCGCTCTCCGGTGGGAATCAGCAGAAAGCGTTGTTCGCTCGTGCGCTCGGCTCGGAAGCGAAGATCGTTCTGATGGACGACCCGATGCGTGGTGTTGACATCAGCACCAAGCTCGAAGTCTATGACCTGATTCGTGCGGAGGCCAATGCGGGGCGCACCTTCCTGTGGTACACGACCGAGATGGAAGAGCTGGAGAATTGCGACCACGTCTATGTATTCCGCAACCGCCGCATCGTTGCCGACCTACGTCGAGGTGAGCTGAATGAGGAACGGGTCATTCAGTCCTCTTTTGAAGAGGTCGCCCAATCATGAGTTCGGCCACCGGCGCGGGCGCCGTGCGAATCCCTCCACCTACTGTCAACACGCCTCGCCGGTTTTTACGAGCGGTCCTACCGGCGCTCTCGTTTGCGCTGGTTCTTCTTGGCATCGCTTCGCTTAATCCTCGTGCGATGAGCTATTTTGGCCTTAACCTGATGCTCAACCTGGGTATTCCGGTGACACTCGCCACCATCGCCCAGATGTTCGTCATTACGGTTAACGATCTCGATCTTTCGATCGGTACTTTCGTCAGCTTCGTCGGTTGTGTGGCCGCAACTTGGTTACGCGATTACCCGCTCTTCGGCATCGCGGTCCTGTTGGGGAGCATCGGCGTCTATGCGTTTATTGGTGCGGTGATCTATTTGCGCAATGTCCCTTCGATTGTAGTGACGCTTGGCATGCTGTTTGTCTGGCAGGGCCTCGCGATCCTGATCTTACCCAGACCCGGTGGTAAAGCGCCCGTGTGGCTCCACGATTTGATGAATTTCCACACGCCCTATGTTCCTTTTCCGATCATTGCCGCCATCGTTATCGCGATGCTCGTTCATGTCGGTGTGATGCGGACCTCTTACGGCGCCATTTTGCGCGGCTCCGGTGGCAACGCGAACGCGATCGCTCGCGCCGGTTGGTCGCTACTCAAAACCAAAGTCATCATGTTCGCGTGGGCCGGTGTTTTCGGAGTCCTTTCTGGCCTGACGCTGATCGGTTTGGCCACGTCAGCTGATGCCAACATCGGCAAGGGGTACACGCTGCTTTCGATTGCCGGTGTTATCCTTGGTGGCGGCGAGTTCGTCGGTGGACGCGTGTCTCCAATCGGGGCCGTGATCGGAGCGCTGACGCTGACGCTCGCCGGCACACTCCTCAATTTTATGCGGATCTCACCCGATTGGCAGGTCGGCGCACAGGGTGCCATTCTCATCATCGTTCTCGCCGCCCGTGCAGTTATTAATCGAATTGACGAGAGGGCGACATGAGGTCAGCCAACAGAAATGGCGTTTTCGCCCAGCCATGGATCTGGTCCTATCTAGGCGCTCTTTTGGTTTGGTTGGCCGCAATCGTATTCACCCGTGGATATGGCGCCGGGGGCATGATAACGGCCGGGCTGGCGCTCGCCGTCTTTTCTGTCATCACCGGCGTTGCCCAGATGTTCGTGATCACGCTCGGACCGGGCAACGTCGATCTGTCGTTGCCCGCCAATATCGGCTTGGCCAGCGCGGTCGCCATGAAAGTGATGGGTGGCTCCGATTCCATGATCGCGGTGGGTCTCCTCGCAGCTCTTGCCTCAGGCTGCGGAATTGGAATTGCAAACTATCTTCTCATCTGGCTTCTGCGCATCCCACCGATTATCGCGACCCTTTCCGCTAGCTTCATCATTCAATCCATGGGTATCAGCTACGGTCGCGGCCTGCAGATCAAGCCGCCACCCGCCTTCGCCGACTTCACTAGCGCGCAAGTCGCAGGGATCCCGGTCCTGGCGATCGGCACAGTGATTTTTACGATTGGAGCCGGAGTCCTCTTGCATCGCACGATCTTCGGCCGATCGGTCCTGGCCATCGGGCAGAATCCCCGCGCCGCTTGGCTGGCGGGAATCCCGGTCGAACGAATCCGGTGCGCAACCTATGTTTTGAGCGGTGCGCTGGGCGGGATCTGCGGAGCGCTGTTGGCTGGCTATTTCCGGGGATCGTCGCTGGAGATCGGCGACGAATATCTCCTCACCTCGATTGCATTGGTCGTGATTGGGGGGACCTCGGTCAGCGGTGGCCGGGCGAATGTAGCTGGCCTGTGGGGAGCTGGGCTTTTCCTCGTACTCTTGCTCACAATGCTCAACACCTTCGGGGTAAGTGCGGGCATTCGCTTCGTGGTCACCGGGCTAGTCATCATTGGAGTGATCGTCGCAGCCGGAGGCCAGAAGGCGGCGAGATGAACATGAAATGCGGATTGCGGAATGGAAATCTGACAATCCATAAAAATCTCCCATAGGTGGCAATCTCTTCCTGGCGTCGCCCAATACCCCCCGAAGAAAGCAGGCAAGAAGCCATTTCGGACTTCCATTCCGCAATCCGCGATCCGCATTCGTCTTTCATTCCTCCCCATCGTAGTACTCGAGCGCTTCGGAGCGAATCAGCCGGCGCTCGGGTGAGCGGACGGTCCATTTTCCGCTATCTGGAAAATAGTTTGATTCGCCGATCGGATTGTCCGCCACCACATACACGACAAGATCCTCCAAGCTGTCGTTGATGAGCTGATGAGGTTGATCTGGTGGGAAGATGAATGCGTCGCCCGATTCGATTGGCGTCGTCCCATCCTGGTGTCGGACGACGCCCCTGCCCGATAGCACATGGTAAAACTCCCATTGCACACTATGCGAGTGATAGGGGTAGGGGGACTTTCCCGGAGGGATGCGCAAAATCTCCACGTCAAACGGATGCCGCTCCATGAGATCGGTCGATGACGGATTACGCCCCAATGCCTCTGAGACTTGTTTGCCAGCACCCGCAAATTTCCCTTTGGGTGAAGACCAACTGTCCTCCACCATGGTGTCAGTGTTAACTTTGCGCATAAGTTGTTGCCTAACAGAATTTGGAATCCGGAAGCCAGAATTTAGAATCGGTTTCCGATTTTTGACCTAATGCACCGTCTCGCATATAATGGTGCCGCCAGCCCATTTTCAACGCAACCCTCCGGGCCGCGGCCAGTTGGCTGTTTTTCCGCGTTGCTCGCTCGACCCGTATGAATCAGATATGGGCGCTTCGCTCGCGCCTTGAAAAACAGCCAACTGACCTGCGGCGACAGCACCATTATATGCGAGACGGTGCACTGGACTGGATCGAGAGTCGAAATTCCAGTTCAAACTTGCATTCAGCGGAGACTTGTTAGCACTGTCACTCAAAAAAAAGCGCACATGAATGCCATTCCGCTGATCCTCACTGCGGTCGTTACTATTTCAACGCTCGTTTACACTTTCTATTCCATTCAATTGTGGCGAGCGACTCGGGTGGCGGCCGAGATTTCGCGACAAGCCGCCTTCAGTAATCTCTGGACAGAACTGAATCGGTATCTCGAAATCTTGCGCCAGCAAAACGCTCCCGAAGTGCCTTTTTTGCAGGAGCTATCGAATCTCTTGTTGGAATTTATGATCGCCACCCTGATCACCCACGCCTTAGACAAGAAAGACGAACACATGGAAGCATTTCGCCGCAAGGTCGCAGCCCTGATTGTGCAGCATGAAACAGATGCTTCCAAAATTCCCTGGGTAACAGTGCTGGCTGAATGGGGAAACTCCCGGCGCTAATCATTGATTCTCAGCACGATTCTTTCGCTGGCCCCGAAAGCTTTCGAAGCTAGACTTCAAAATCGGAGCTTCTACCGTGATGGACAGCGAGATTGGCAGACCTGGTTTTGAAAGAGAACGACCTGAATTCTACTAGTGCCTCAGTCACGATTCGACGAGCTGATCTCGGGGATGTGGAGCCGATCACCGAGATCTATAACGAAGCGATTCTTACGACAACGGCGACGTTCGATACCGAGCCGAAGGATGTAGCAGAACGCACGAAATGGCTTAACTCTCACGGCGAGCGGTATCCTGTTTTGCTTGCCTTGTTGGGCGATCGGATTGTCGGCTGGTCCGCATTGAGTCGTTGGTCGGATCGACCGGCGTACGACCATACTGCTGAGACCTCTTTCTATGTGAAGTCTGAGTTTCGCGGGCTCGGTATCGGGCGAAAGCTCAAACAAGCCACTATTGAGGAGGCTCGCCGGCTAGGATTTCATACCCTGGTTGCCCGAGTCGCGGAGGGGAGCGAGGAAAGTCTGCATCTCAATATGAGTATGGGCTTCGTTCACATTGGAACGCTCAAAGAGGTTGGCCGTAAGTTCGATCGACTAATCGGCGTCCACATTCTCCAAAAGATGCTGGGCCAGGAAGATCCCCAATAGCCGGGCTGCGCATGACAAATTTTCGGAGAGCTCCAAGAACCGCCAACTGCTAACCGCCAACCCGGAACTCGCAACCTGTAACCCGCAACCCGCAACTTGTACCCTCTAACTGGTGAGCGGGACCGGATCGATGATCGCGGAATCGTTGTTGACCGGAGAGTTGACACGCGAACTTATCTCCCACATCTGCATTTCCTCAGATGGATAAGGCCGAAGCAACGATTTCAGGTCTGCCTCGCTGGTGTCGCCCAGCCAGATCGGAAAATCGGCCTCTCGTAAGATAACGGGCATTCGGTCATGGATCTGCGCAATGAGGTCGTTAGCCTCGGTCGTTATGATCGAACAGGAGCGTAGCCATTCCTGCGTTTCCGGGTCTCGCCAGGCTTCCCAAACCCCAGCAAAACAAAATGGTGTTTCGTTCTTGAGCGAGATGTGGAATGGAACCTTGGGAGGCCGAGTTTTTCGCCACTCATAGAATCCATCCGCCGGAATCAGGCACCGACGTTTTTGGAATGCCCGCCGAAACGCCGGAGTAGTATCAATGGTCTCGGCCCGTGCATTAATCGTGCTGTAAGCGATTCGCTTATCCTTGGACCAATAGGGGATCAAACCCCATCGGAGCCAATCGAACGATTGCGCCTTGGTGTCTCGCCTAATTCGGATTGCCAGGACCTCGGTGCTCGGAGCTACATTCCAGGAGATGGGCAGATCGCTCTGAACCGGAATGGGAATACTCCATCGCCGAGCGAGCTCTTCTTCGCGAGTGGTGCGCCGATAGCGTCCGCACATTGCAGCAGGATAGGGGATACAGGAGTTAGGAGCGAGGCGCCGGTAATCGCTCATCAGTGATCAGTATTTTGCGGTAGAACAGCTTCCCTTACTGACCGATTCCTTGCTCAACCAAACCAAACAACCTAAGTTTGCTTGATTTACCGTTCACCGATTACTGATTACTTAAGATCGCTCAGGCGTGCCTCAACTCTCCTTGATCTGGAGGTTCTTAAGCCGCTCGAAGGCCTGTTTCACTTCGTCATCGTTGATGTATTTTTGGCCTTCAGTTCCGAACTTTGCTCCGATCGAATTGAGGTCCGACTCGA
>Ga0070717_10003603_pt1 | contig 11108 bp, 14 predicted proteins | sample LARL113metaG_FD_71366 | JGI IMG/M metagenome (GOLD analysis project Ga0070717, IMG submission 71366) | Corn, switchgrass and miscanthus rhizosphere microbial communities from Kellogg Biological Station, Michigan, USA - LAR L11-3 metaG | ecosystem: Host-associated > Plants > Roots > Rhizosphere ...
GTGGCGGAGCTGCCGGCCATCCAGTCCGGCGCGGCGATGTTCCAGGGTGAAGGGGCACTGGAGCGGGCGATGGATGCGCTCGAGCCGGCGGCACGACCGGTGCGCTGATGGATCGCGCCCGAAGACGATGAAGGCCAATCGCGTCTTTCATCTCACCGTCACCCGCGGAGGGCGCGAGCCGGCGTTTCTGGCAGACCGCAGGCGGCTGGACCGCATCGAGGTCGTGTCGATCGACGATGGCGAGCTGCTCCTGTACTGGGAGCTCCCGCCCAAGGAGGCCACCCGGCTCTTGCGCCGGCTCCGCGCGGATCTGGCCGGGCTCGAGGCCGAGGAATTCCTGGCCCTCTGGGAGGGCGCCGACACCTGACGCGCGTCGGTATGTTGGATCCACCGATGAGCGCCCCCGGCACACCTCCCGTCGCCACGCAGTCGCTCAAGGGCGAGACCACCGTCGAGGAGCCCGACCGCGGCGGTCGGGCGATCGCTCGGCGCAGCGCCGAGATCCGCGCCACGATCCCCGACCTCGAGCTCTCCGTCGACGTCGACGCCGAAGCCTTGCTCCAGCGCGCCGCCGCTGACGGCGTCAGCACCACCGCGGTGCTCATCGGCGCGTGTGCCGCCGCGCTGCGCGAGTCCCCGCGCCTCAACGGCGCCTACCGCGACGGCCGCTTCGAGCTGTACTCGCGCGTCAACGTCGGCATCGTCATCCAGACCCCCGCCACGCAGGTGGTGGTCACGATCCTCGACGCCGACGCCAAGGCGCCAGCACAGCTCGAAGGTGAGCTGACGCGACTAACGACGCGCGCCCGCGCCGGCGAGCTGACGCCGCCCGAGCAGGCCGGGGCGACATTCACCGTCTCGGATCTCGGCGAGTCCGGGATCCACCGCGGCGCGGGGCTCGTGATCCCGTCGCAGGCGGCCACGCTGACTGCGGGCGCGATCCGGGCGGTCCCGGTGGTGCGCGACGGGACGGTGGTCGCCGGCCACCAGCTGACGCTCACGCTGACCAGCGATCACCGGATCGTGTTCGGGACCCATGCCACCGGCTTCCTCGGCCGGGTCGCCGAGCTCGTCCAGACGTGAGCGACACCTCTCCCGAACAGATCGCGCAGCGCGCCCGCCAGGACCTCCATGCCCGTCTGCGGGCGGCGTTTAACCACCAACTCGCGGCGCGGCCGCTCAGCGTGGCACCCGAGGAGGAACAGCTGGAGGAGCTGGTCCAGGCGGCCGCCGCCCGGGCCGACGCCGTGCTGTGGCGTCGCTGCCTGGCCGGCGCCGCGGCTGATGCGTTCGGCATCGGCCTCGCCGAGGCGCTGACCCATCCCGCGGTGCGCCGCGCGGGCGAACTCGTCGGAGCGGTTCCCGCCGACGCGACGCCAGCGCCGGCGACTCCGGCCGCCGACCCCACGCCCGCCGACCCCACGCCCGCCGACCCCACGCCGCGAGCTGTCCGCCTGCCGGCGGTCCACCTCGGCGGCATCGAGAGCCTGGCCAGCGGCGAGCCCGACCTCGAATTGCGCTTCTCTGACGCCGGCCTCGACGTCCTCAAGGGCTCGAGCGGCGCGGCGATCGGCCGTCTGCAGTGGAGCGAGATCGAGTCGGTGTCCTTCTCCCGGACACGCCGCGGGCTGCGCGGGCGCCCCCGTCAGGAACTGCGCGTCGAGACCATCCGCGGGCGGGCCAGCTTTCAGCTGCCGGGCATGACCGACCGCCGGCTGCGCGAACAGCTGGAGCCACTCCTGTCGCAGTGGCGGCCGGGCACCGGCTAACGCACGACGGCGTCGACCGCGACGGCCAGGAATAGCAGCGACAGGTACAGCAGCGAGTAGTGAAACAGGACCGCCGCCCGGGCCGGGCTCGGCACGCGCCACAGCCGCCAGGCGAGCGCGCAGAACACGCCACCGAGGACCACCGCCGCCACCAGGTACCCGATGCCGAACGTCCCGAGGGCCACCGGCAGCAGCGACATCGCCACCAGCGCGACCGTGTAGAGCAGCACCTGCACCGACGTGGCCGCGGCGCCGCGCACGACGGGCATCATCGGGACGCGCGCGGCCTCGTAGTGGCGCGATAGCAGCAGCGCCAGGGCCCAGAAGTGAGGCGGGGTCCACAGCAGCACGATGCCGAACAGGAGGATCGCGCCCAGCCCGAGCGTGCCGTGCGCGGCCGCCCATCCGGCGAGCGGGGGGATCGCGCCGGCGGCGCCGCCGATGACGATGTTCTGCGCCGTGCTGCGCTTGAGCCACACGGTGTAGACCAGCACGTAGAAGGCCCCGCCGCTGAGGCTGAGCACCGCCGCCAGCGTGTTGGCAAAGACCGTCAGCACCACGAACGCCAGCGCCGAGAGGGTCAGGCCGAACACGACGGCGCGCCACGGCGCGATCCGCCCGGCCGCGACCGGCCGCGACGCAGTGCGGGGGCCCATGAGGCGGTCGATGTCGCGGTCCAGCACGTGGTTGAGCGCGCTGGCCCCGCCACAGGCAAGGGCGCCGCCGATGACGAGCGCCGCCAGTGGCACCGTGGCCGGTGAGCCGCCGGCGGCGGCGACCATCGCGCACACCGCGGTCAGCACCAGCAGCGACATGATCCGCGGCTTGGTCAGCGTGATGTAGTCAGCGAGCGTTGCCCGCCACGCCGGTCGCGCCTGGGGCGCGGCGCTGTCGGCGGACAGCCCTTCAGCGGGTAGCGCCCCGAGCAGCTCAGTCACGCTCGCCTCCCGCGCGCCCGGCGAGCACGCGCAGATCGTGGGTTACCGATGTCGGCAGGTACGGGAACAGGTACCCCGAGCGCTCGTTACCGCGGCGATCGAGCAGGTACAGGGCCTCGGTGTGGGTGATGTCGCCGCGGGTCGGCCGCACGAAGATGTGGTAGTCGTGCCACACCGGCGCCAGTTGAGCGTGGGTCCCCATCAGCCAGTGCCAGGGGGCCAGGCCGGCCAGTCCCCAGGAGCGGACGGCGGCGCGCACGCTGGTGCGCGTGTCCTGCGGATTGACGCTGACCACCACGAGCACCGGCCGCTGCGCGGCTGGGAGCGACCGCTCCGCCGTGGCCAGGGCGCGCCCGGCCAGCGGGCACTCGGCCTTGCAGTGCGAGTCGAAGAACTCAACCGCGACGCTGCGGCCGCGCAGGGAGCTGAGCGCGAAGCGCGCCCCGGTTTGGTCGCGCAGCGTGGTGATCGCCGGCGCGGGCCGCGCGCCGGGCGCCCACGTGGCCATCCCGCGCAGAGGCCCGTGCGTCGTGCTCGCGGCCGCCGGCGCTCCCCCGCCGGTGAGCAGCAGGTGGATTCCCGCGCCCGCCGCGATCCCCACGGCCGCGGCGATCGCCAGCACCGCGGCGATCTGCCCGACGGTGCGCCGGCTGACTCGGCGCCGCGCCCCGACGCCGGCCTCGATCATCGGACCTCGCCGGGTCGGGGGCCGGCCGGCTCGACGTCCTCAACGGCATCGGCCGCCGAGGCCACGACGTCGGAGTGAGGCAGCGCGGCGGATGCCGGGCTCGTGTCGCCCGGTGAATGCCTGACGAAGTGCACGTACCACACGGCGAGCGCGATCAGCAGGCACACCGGCAGAAGAAGCGACAGCAGGGAGCCGGCCAGGAAGTTGTCCGCGAACAGGATCGAGGGCATCAGAGTCAGTCCTCCTAGGTGGTCGTGAGCGCCCGGCTCGGGGACGTCTGCGCGCCGTCGGGCTCCAGCCAGCGGTAGAAGCCGATGATGAAGGTGATCGTGTAGGCGATCGAGCCCGGGACCCACATCATCCCCGCGGCCAGCTGCTGGTCAGTGAGGGCCGTGATCCCGCCCGGGCGATGGGCCAGCTCGGCGTAGAAGGGGTAGAGCGGGTGCGGCACGAGCACCAGCGTGATCGCCAGGACCCAGCCCACCACCATCGCGCCCACGGTGAACGCGATGCGCGCCGGCCAGACCAGCCGGGGGCGCAGTGGCCCAGGATCGATCACGCGCGCCCAGAACAGCAGCCCGGTGAAGAAGAACATGGCGTGCTCGATGTCGTGGACCGCCCAGGAGCGCAGCGTTGCGTCGTAGGCCGCGGGGATGTGCCAGGCGACCACCGTGGCGTTGAACAGCAGCCACGCGGGAAGCGGGCGGGCCAGTGCGCGCAACGGCGCCGTCCACCATGCCCGCGCGAGGGTGCGCCCCATCTTCGCCCGCGGCTGGAGGGGCAGCGCCCGCCACATCCGCGGCCAGGGACGGCCCAGGAGTATGAGCGGCGGCGCCACGGTCAGCAGCAGCACGTGCTGGAACATGTGGACCCAAAACAGCTGGTCGGCGTACCCGTCAATCGGCGACTCGAGCGCCACCACGATCGTCAGCAGGCCCGCGACGAACGCCGCCGTGCGCAGTGGCTGGTGCGCGGACCGGCGATAGCCCAGTCCGCCGGCCCAGTAGAGCATCCCCGCCACCGCCACGTAGAGCAGCGGAGGTTGGATGGACCAGCCGTGCCAGCTCATAGGAGGTACAGCAGCACGAACAGGACGAGGCCGTTGGCCACGAAGAACGACCAGTAGAACGAGCACGCGTCCAGGCCGGCCTGCACCACGTCATCGTCGGACCGCACCGCGGCGGGAGTCGCGTGCACGCCCTCCCGGCCTCGGCGCCAGGCGGTGGCCACCTGAATCTCGATCCAGTAGGCGGACACGACGGTCAGCACCGCGTAGAACGCGGTCCAGCCGACGAACACGCTCGCGTAGCCGCCACTGGCCGGCCCGAAGCCCAGCGTCGTCCATTCGATGACCTGCAGCACCACCGAGAGCAGAGCCAGGCCGAGCGCCACGGCCCCGGCGGACACGGTCCGCTCGGGGCGCGTCGCCGCCACGCGCATCGCTAGCGCGCTGGCCACTAGCACGACGGCGATCAGAATGCCCAACCCGAGCGAGGGGTTGACGGCCCCGATCTTCCATCCCTTGTTGGGGTCCTGCGCGCGCAGGTAGAAGTACGCGAACACGAACGCGACGAAGAAGAACGCGATGGCGCCGCACAGACCGCGGGCCCCGGCGCGCAACGCGCGCGGCTGCCACTCGGGCGGCTCGAGCTCGATCTGCGGATGAGTGGGGGCGGAGGCAGATCCCTCCATGTCACGCTCCCCGTGCGGCGGGCGTCAGCGCCGGCGCGGGCTCGACCCCGTACGGATACGGATCGGAGTCGAACACCGGGATCCGATCGAAGTCGTGGAGAGGCACGGGCGTGGGCAGCTGGAACTCGGCCGACTTGGAATTCCACGGGTTGGGCTCCGACGGCTCGCGCTTGAACAGCATCGACCAGATCAGGTTGTAGAGGAAGACCAGCATCGACAGCCCGATGACGAACGCCGACACGCTCACCCAGTCATTGAGCGCCTGCAGGTGGGTGGGATAGGTGACCACTCGGCGCGGCTGCCCCATCAACCCCAGCGCGAACAGCGGTCCGAAGGTGGCGTTGAAGGCGATGAACAGTGACCAGAAGTGGATCCGTGCCAGCCGCTCATTGAAGTTGAACCCTGTCATCTTCGGGCCCCAGTAGTAGATCGCCGCGAACACGGTGAACACCAGGCCGCCCATGATCGTGTAGTGGAAGTGGGCCATGGTGAAGAAGGTGCCGTGGGTGGTGACGTCGGACGGCACGTCGGACAAAAACACGCCGGAGATGCCGCCGAACAGGAAGTTGAACGCCCACCCCATGCAGAACAGCATCGGTACCGAATACCGTATTCGCCCGCGCCACATCGTCCCCATGGCACAGAGGAAGATGAACCCGGTAGGCAGTGAGATCAACTCCGTGGAGAGCATGTAGAAGGGGCGCAGGTCGGCGTTGATTCCGCTGACGAACAGGTGGTGCTGCCACACGAAGAAGCTGAGCAGCGCCACTCCGAGCATCCCGGCAACGGCCAGCCGGTAGCCCCACAGCGGCTTGCGGCAGAACACCGGCAAGAGCTCCAGGACGATCCCGAAGCCCGGGAGAGCCACGATGTACACCTCCGGGTGCCCGAACACCCAGAAAAGGTTCTGGAACAGGTACGAGCTTCCGCCGTTGCCCGCCACGTAGAAGGCGGTCTGGACGGTGCGGTCAAACGCGCCCATCAACAGCGCCGCGATGAGCATAGGGGCGGCGAGCATCATCAGCAGCGCGGTGGCCAGCACGCTCCACACGAAGATCGGCAACCGGTTCCAGGTCATCCCCGGAGCGCGCATGGTGATGATGGTGACGATCAGGTTGAGGCCCAGCAGGCACATCGACAGGCCGACGAGCGCGAAGAAGGCGATGTAGGCGTCATAGCCGGTCGTGCCCTGGTCGCCGAGCGGCTGGTAGCCGGTCCAGCCGGTCTGGAAGCCGCCCATGAAGACCGTGGTGATAAGGGCCACGCCGGCGGCCATGAGCAGCCAGAACGTGAACGACTCGATCCGCGGGAACGCCATGCGGCGCGACCCGATCATCAGCGGCACGAGCCAGTTGGCGAACGGGCCCAGCACGCCGCTGGTCATCACCCCCATCATCATCGCCCCGTGCATGCCCACCAGGGTCACGTACTGGTTGGGGCCGAATACGTGGACGTTGGGCTGGAGCAGCTCGGTGCGGATCAGCATCGCGTTGATCCCGCCCACCAGGAAGAAGGCGCCGATCCCGACGATGTACTGCATCGCCACGACCTTGTGATCGGTGCACAGGCGGAAGTAGCGCATCGCGCCCTCGCCCTCGGCCTCGTGCTCGGCGAGGCTCGCCGGATGGCCCAGCAGGCGCTTGATCGGGTAGTTCGCGAACCCCAGGCCGATCAGGAACCCGATGACGCCGAACAGGTAGCCGAGCATGATCCCGATGTCGTTCTCGCCCGCCTCGGTGCCGAAGTAGTCGAGGCTGGGGGCGTGGATGCGTCCGCCGAGCCAGTCGCCGATCAGCCAGCCGACCACCGCGAGCACGATGCCGGTCAGCAGGTTGAAGCCGATCAGCTTGCGCCACGTGGGCTGTGGCCGGGCCGAAATCGCGATCGTGCTCATCCGCCTCTCCTCTGCGGGTCCGGGAAATACTGCTTTGAGTACGGCGCCAGCTTCTGGGTGGCCGGCGCGTACTGCGCCCGCTGCTGGGTGATCCAGGTGCTGAACTGGCTCTGGCTCACCACATGCCCGGTCTCGAACATGTAGCCGTGCCAGACGCCACATAGCTCCGCACAGTGGATGTCGAACCTGAGCGGTCCCTTCGTGGTGACGTAGGCGACGTTGTCAAAGCCGGGGTTGGCGTCGGCCTTGACACCCAGCTGATAGGCCCAGAACGAGTGGATCACGTCGAGCGAGGTGACGTGGAACTCGATCATGCGGTTGGCGGGCAGTTCGAGAGTGGGCGTCTCCACGCCGCCATAGGACGGCCACCGGTAGGTGAACTTCCATTGCTGGGCGATCACCTGGACCTGGAGCGCATCGTTGGCGCCGCCGGGCGCGGCGATCGGGTTCGGTCCCTGGCCGCCGCCGGCGCCGTCGGCGAGCAGGCGGATCGTGCCGTAGCCGGCCAGGAAGAGGACGATGCCGGTGGTCACCACCAACCACCACGTCTGGATCCGGGCGTCGCCGCGGATCGGCGCGCCGTCGACCACCGCCGACTCATCGCGCTCGCGGAAGACGATGAGCGCGTAGATGAAGAATACGAGCACGGCCATCGCGACCGGCGTTGACACGCCGAGCAGGACCGTGTTGTCCACCACCTGACCCGACGCCTCCACCGAGCCGTTCCCGGGCGGGAGGATCGGGGCGAGCAGCAGAACGACCAGGAGCGTGGCCACGATGCTCGTGCCCAGCCACCACAGGACCAGCCGCCGCCAGTGGTTGACCTCACTCATCGCTCGCGCCGCCTCATACGACCTTGATGAAGCCGTCCATGTAGCCGACCGTCTGCATCGGCCCGCCCCAACCCTGGATGTAGCCGGCTGCGCACGGGACGAAGCACTGCCAGCGATACAGCCCCGCCTTGCCGGTCTTGAACGTGAACGAGGTGGTGGTGTGGGTGAAGTTCAGCCCGCACGGCGCGTTGCTGCACGGGTTCTTGGCGTTGTCGGCGACGCCCTCGATGGGGACCTGCACTCCCAACTCCGGAATGGCGAAGACGTGCGACGCAGCGTCGGGGTCGATCGTTTTCGTCTGCTTGCCATCAAGGGTGAACACTCCGCCGAGAGTCCCCTGGGCCTGGGATATGAACGGGTTGCGCAGCCCCGTCTGCGAGTCGTAGTTGTAGATCGTCACGTGCACGACCGTGTTGGCCGGAAGCACGTAGGTGGTGACATGACGCCAGTTGCGGGCGCCGGGATCGACGGCGTAGTACGAGACCCAGGTCGGGTGGACGTCGTTGAGCGCAGCGGCCGGAACGGTCCCGAGGTAGAGCTGCGCCCCGGCGGGTGTCTGGGCCGCGCGCGCCGAGCCGGGCTGGCTCGTCAGGTAGACCCCGATGTAGAGGCCTAACAAAACGCAAACGATTGCAGCCCCGGCGATAACGCCAGCCAACCGCTTCGCATATCCGCTCAAACGATCTCTCCCTCTCGAGTCGGCGCGCACTGTATCGCCGGGGTGGCGAAAGGCGATGGACATGACGCGGATGTCATCTCCGCGTCATTTACAAGAGCCCGAGCGAGGGATATCTTGCGACCGGGCCCGAGAGCTCAAGCGAGGAAATAGGAGGAAATGCGCATATTGATTGTGGAGGATGAGGCACGCATCCGTGCGTTTCTGGCCCGCGCGTTCGAGGCCGAGGGCTTCGTTGTCGACGTCGCCCCCGACGGGGAACAGGGGCTGGAGCGGGCCCTCGCCGGCGACTACGACGGCGTCATCCTCGACCTGCTCCTGCCCGGGCAGGGCGGCCTCGAGGTCCTGCGCCAGCTGCAGCTGCGCCACCACGACCTCCCCGTGCTCATCCTGTCGGCGCGCAGCGACATCCCCACCAAGCTCCGCGGCTTCGAGCTGGGAGCCGTCGACTACATCGTCAAGCCGTTCTCGCTCGACGAGCTCCTGGCGCGCGTGCGGTTGCACATGCGGCTGGGCAGCGGCGCCGCCCCGGGCGACGGGGCCGTCCTGCGCGTCGGCGTGCTCGCGCTGGACCTGGCGCGTCGTCAGGCGCGGATGGGGGAGACCGTCGCCGACCTGGCGGATCGCGAGTTCCGGCTGCTGCACTTCCTCATGCTGCACCCGGGCGAGGTGATCAGCCGCCAGCGGCTGTTGTCTGAGGTGTGGGGCTTTGACTTCGACCCGCGCTCCAACGTGGTGGACGTCTGCGTGCGCCGGTTGCGCCGCCAGCTGGGCCCTGAGGCGCCGATCGAGACCGTGCGTAACGCCGGCTACCGCGCCGCCGCATGACCGGTCGGCCGCGTCGGCTGGAGGACTGGGTTCGCCGGCAACAGGTGGAAATCGTTTGGGCGGTGTTTGCGGCGGTCAACTACGCGGCCATGATCGCGTGGCCGAGCTGGGAGACGATCCCCTTCCACTTCGTGTGGATCAGCCTGACGCTGCTCTACGGGTTCCGCGTGTGGGCGCCGCGTCCAACCGCGATCGTGCTCGGCTGCGTCATGGTCATGACCGGGGTTTCGATCGGGTTCGACGCCTTCCACGGCATTCAGCTGTGGGGAGAGCTGTTCGAGGTGCCGCTCATGGCGGCGATGTTTCTGGCCATGGTGTGGCACGCCCGTCGCCGCGTGGAAGCCCAGCGCATCGCCGAGGGCCGCGCCGAGGAGCACCGCTCCCTGCTGGAGCGTCAGGAGCGGTTCATCCACGACGCCTCCCACGAGCTGCGCACCCCGTTGACCATCGCCCGCGGCCATCTCGAGCTGCTGCAGAGCGCAATCGAGACCCAGCCCGAGGTGGAGGTGGCGCTGGACGAACTGGATCGGATGGACGCGATCGTCGCCCGCCTGCTCGTGCTCGCCGTCGCCGACGAGCCCGATTTCCTCCAGACCGCCGACATCGAGCTGGAGCCGCTCCTGGAGGACGTGTTCATGCGCTGGTCGGGGCTGGCGCCGCGCGCCTGGAGACTGGGGCCACTGGCGTCCGGGCGCCTGCACGTCGACGCCGACCGACTGCGTGCGGCCCTGGATGCACTGCTCGAGAACGCGGTCAAGTACTCGCCCACGGGCGCCGCCATCGAACTGCGCGCGAGGGCGCGAGGACGCAACGAGGTGGTGATCGAGGTGGAGGACGAGGGCTGCGGGGTGCCGCCGCAGGCGCTGTCGCGGATCTTCGATCGCTTCGCGCGGGCCGACTCCGCGCGCACGCGCGCCGCGGGCGGCGTCGGGCTCGGCCTGGCCATCACCGACGCCATCGCCAAGGCTCACGGCGGCACCTGCAGCGCGACCAGCACAGTTGCCGGGTCCATCTTCGCCCTGCGCCTGCCCGGCTTCACCCCAGCGCCCGAGCGCGAGCGAGCTATGACTGGCGCTGCAGCACCCTGATGTCGTGGGCCAGGCCCTCCGGCGTGAGCTGATCGGCGGCGAAGCCGACGCGCTCGTACCCGCGCTTGTCAATGAGCAGCACGAACGTCGAGTGGTCGATCTTGGGCGTCACCGGCTGGATCGCATACTCGTGCCAGATCCGGCGCATCGTCGAGAGCGGGCCGTTGACGAACGCCAAGCGTCCCGTCATCTCGTGCTTGGCCAGAAAGGCCCGGCGATTGTGGACCGTATCCTCGGCCTGGGCGACGCTGACCCCGATGGTCGGCACCCCGCTCCCGTTGTGGGGCAGGTCGTTGAGCGCGCCCTTGATCTGCTCCACCATGAACGGGCAGGTGTCGTGGCACAGCGAGTGGATGAAGGTGAGCACCACCACCTGGCCGCGATCGGCCGCCAGGCTGACGCGTCGGCCGTTCTGGTCGGTGAGCGTGAAGTCGTGGGCACGCAGGTGGGGTGGCATCGTCGGCCCGTCGAACGGGGAGTGCGCGGCCAGGGTCGGCTCCGCCGAGCCGCGGTTGCTGACCACGATGAACACGATCGCCGCCAGCAGCGCGACCAGGATGAGCATGAGCGCGCGCTGGAGTTTGACGCTCGCCAGCATGGCGTCGATTCAAGCACGGCCCGCTCGCCGGGACGGCACCTGGCTGGGAGAATGACCCCAGTGGACCCCGCACAGGGACTCGCGCGCCGACTCGCCCGGACGGT
>Ga0070717_10003604_pt1 | contig 11107 bp, 10 predicted proteins | sample LARL113metaG_FD_71366 | JGI IMG/M metagenome (GOLD analysis project Ga0070717, IMG submission 71366) | Corn, switchgrass and miscanthus rhizosphere microbial communities from Kellogg Biological Station, Michigan, USA - LAR L11-3 metaG | ecosystem: Host-associated > Plants > Roots > Rhizosphere ...
GCAGATATGAATTGCGGGTTGTATTGCAATGCACTGATCCACGCACACCACGTGCGCGCGCAACACCGATCAAGTTATCACCAGGTATAGGATGAATTCCGTCACTTACCGGACATTCAATGTTGTAGAGGAGAAGCCGACGCGGGCTGCGATGAAGTCGCGCCTGCATTTTCGAGATTGGTTATATGCACGCTGGCCTGGTTCTCGGGAACGGTTCCGTCATTTACCTGGATTTCAGTTGGCTTTCCCTGGATGAGAATGCGCTGCACAGCTTTGCCCCGTGCTGGAATGCGCACGCGCTGCGTAACTGAAGTTAGATCGGTCCGCACCGTGACAGGAACTTCGGCCGCGGCATAACCGGAGTTAGCCACATTGACCGCCACAAGCCAATTGCCCGCTGGCTGCGCGCTGGGAAAAACACTCTCGATGGAAAGGTCGGGAAGGCCCTTATCGGCGTTCACCCAGTCGGCGAAGAACCATGCCAGATCGCGGCGCGTTCCGGCCTGTTCCACCAGCATCTCAAACGAACCAGGCTCCGCATCGTTGCCATGCGTTTTGTTCACGTCCTGCGCCGAATCATAAGCGCGCAACGCGGCCGATAACGTGGGATCTCCCACCACGTCTCTCAACATCCACAGAACATAAGCAGCCTTGGTGCGAAAGTAGGCCGGCGCGATTGCCAGGGCTAGTGGTTGACCTGTGCTTTCTCCGGGGCTCCCCGGCTCGGCCAGCGCCAGTGCCTGCCGTCCCGCTTCGAGAGCGCTCAAAGCCTTCTGCCGCCCCTGCTGCTTTTCAACCCACAGCGTTCCCATGAAATGGGCCACGCCTTCGCTCAGCCACGCGCGCGGCGATTGCATCCACGCGTGGGTAAGTGCGTGCGCCATCACTCCGTCCAATTGTTCCTGAGGCGCCTCGTGCAGGCTGGTGGCCAGCAGCGCGCCGGTTTCGTACGGCGCATCCTGGCGATCGGGCAGATCGAGCAACGTGAGCTGTGCCCGCGGCCGCTGGCCCAGCCATCCCTGCAGAAACGGCGTAACTTCCGCGGCCGCTGCCGTCCACGACTGCACTGCAACCTCGTTGTCGGGAAGCGTCCAGGCGGTCACGTTGGTCCCGCTGTGGGGTTTGCGTATTGCAACAAAGAGGCTGGGCGCTTCGAACCCGAGCCTGGCTTCGTCCAACTGAGCGGTGGCTACGCCGGGGATATCGATGCCGGGACCGGCGGAGTCCGTGACGTGCAGTTCCGCGGCATGTCCATTGATGAGCGCGATGGTGGGCGCCTCTCCGTGCGGAAATTCGACCGTGAGATGGAGCCGGAACCGGGCGCCTGCCAGGCGCAGTTTTTGCTCGCCCATTTCATCGAACAGGCGCGCCCCGTCGCCCAGAATCACGGGTACGGCGGACACCGGGTACCACACCACGTTGCCGAATCCCCGCAGGCCGGTAAAGGCTGTGTCGATCTGGTCCCAGTCGGAGTGCCGGGCTACGTCTTCGGGCGTTCCGATCGCGATCAGCCGCTGCGCCGAGACCGGGATCGTTCCCGAGTAAGTCACGTCGAGTTGGACGCTGCCGCCGGGTGCGAGGGGCTGGTCCAGCGTCACCGCAGCCTCGTGCAGTTGGCCGGTGTGGTCGAAGTCAGCATTCAGCGTGGCCACCTGAAACGCAATGTCCCTGCCCTCGACCCGGATGCGCTCCCAATTGAGGGATGACGAAAGCTGCAGGGGAATCCGCTCCAACGGAATCTTGGCGTCGTTGCGAACGCTCAGCGATGCGCGCACGGCGATCTGGTGCGCGTCGGGACGCAGGTGAACATCCAGGTCGAAGCTGGTGAATGTGAGGGCCTGCCGCTCCGCATCGTTCGCAACCGGGGCCGCGATCATCTGCGAAGTTTCCGCGGGGCCGGTCTGGGTGGTGGTCTCTCCATTCTCATCCGTTGACCGCGAAAAGATCACCTGGCCTTTGGGAGAGGTCTGGGGCGGATTCTGGGGCGGATTCTGCGGCTTGGCCGGGGTGGTCTGGCTGCGGGGCGGCGAGGTGGACTGAGCCGAAGTTTTCAACGGAGCGATACAGACAGCGATTGCCGCCGCAAGCACGGCAGGCGCGTACCGGAACTTCATGAACCCAGGCCTTTCTGTTTTATGGGTTTTGACGCCGCCGCGGGCGAGGGGAAAGCGGCCCTGGGGAGTCCGGCTGTCGAAATGCGGGACGCAGCCCGGCGCTGCCGGAAGGCTTCATACAGGACCACGGCCCCGGCCGCCGAAACGTTCAGCGAGCTCACGCCGCCGGCCATGGGAATGCGCAGCAGGTGGTCGCAGGTGCGGCGGACGAGTTCGTGCAGCCCGGCCCCTTCCCGCCCCAGAACGAGGACGCAGTTTCCCGTCAGGTCGAACTGGTCGTAGTCGGTGGTTCCCCGCTCATCCAGCCCGATAACCCATTGATTGTGGTGCTTCAGGTCCTCCAGGGCGCGCACCAGGTTGACCACGCGCGCGATCCGCAGATGCTCGGCGGCGCCGGCGCTGGCCTTTACGGCTGCCGGGCTCAGGGGCGCCGACCGGCGCTCGGTGAGAATCACCCCGTCGACGCCCGCCCCATCAGCCACGCGCAGCAGGGCGCCCAGGTTCTGTGGATCTTCGACCCCATCCAGGGCGAGCAACAGCCGTGCGCCATGGGCTGAAGACAGCGGCTCAAACAGGTCTTCGATGGCCAGGAATTCCTGCGGGCGGACTACCGCCACTACGCCCTGATGTGCCGCGGTTCCAGCCATTTGCGTAAGCTGTTCGCGAGCCTCCTGCCGCACCCGCACGCCCGCCTCCCGGCACGCGGCCACGAGCCCGGCCAAACGGTCGTCATTGCGTTCCCGGGCCACCATCACGTGGTCAAAACGCCGACGCCCAGCCCGCAGCGCCTCTTCCACCGCATGGACCCCGTAGAGGATTTCCATAAGGGACAGTGTAGTTCGTTAGCGGGACTCCGCTGTCGACCGGGCACCCAAGTTATTTCATATTGCAAACCCACCTCCCCCGCCTGTATTCGGATTGTTGACCGACCATGGCCACCTCCAAGCCCAAAACGTTTCGCGCCCTCCTCGAACGAACCGGCGGTGGCCTGCGCTGGGTGATCGCCCGGGTACCGTTCGACCCGGCCGAGGTCTGGCCAATCAGGAATGGCCGCCGGGTGCGCGGCGAGATCAACGCCTTTGCTTTCCGCACCTCCCTGTTCCCCGAGGCAGGCGGCAAGAAGCACGTCCTGCTGGTGAACAAGAAAATGCAGGCCGGGGCGCATGCCAAGCCCGGCGATACCGCCCAATTCCGCCTGGAGCCCGACCTAGAGGAGCGCGAAGCCGCCGTGCCTGCCGAATTAGCCAAGACGCTGAAGTCCGAACCCGGCCTCCGCCGCTATTACGACGCACTCAGCCCCTCGATGCGCCGGGACATTGGCCGCTGGGTGGGCGACCCGAAAAGCACCGAAAGCAGGGCAAAACGCGCCGGCCAGATCGCCGAACGGCTATTTCTCTCTATGGAAGGTGAACAGGAGCCCCCGCCGATTCTCCGCGCGGCCTTCCAGGGCCAGCCTGCCGCGCGGGAAGGTTGGGAAGCCATGACTCCGATCCGGCGGCGCAACCATCTTTTTGCCATCTTCTACTACCAGACGGCCGAGGCACGTGAGAAACGCGCCCGTATCGCACTCGAAGACGCCCTCAAAGTGGCGAAACGCCGCGACCGCGCTCCATGAACCCAAAATATTGAGTAAATCGCTTCACTGACTCGTCTTTTGTACCCAACTTGTCGTCTAATAGGACAAGATGAAGGCGCTCGCATCGGTACAGTCGTTGTTTGCCCACGGGTCGGCTACCACCCAGGAGGACGCGGTCCGGCAGGAAAATCTTGCCATTTCCGCCGGTCTCAAGCACCAGAAAGCCGGTTTGCTGGACGAACTGATCGTCCGCTACCAGCACCGCCTGCTGCGCTATCTCCTGTTTTTGACCAGCAGCCGCGAACTGGCCGAAGACCTGTTCCAGGAGGTCTGGATGCGCGTGCTGGTGCGTGGCGGCCAATTTAACGGCAAGGCCCGGTTCGACACCTGGCTGTTTACCATCGCCCGCAACCTGGTCATCGATTACCGTCGCAAGCGGACCCTTGCCAGCCTGGACGAGTTGTTTGACGGGGCCGGCGAAGACGACCGGCCGATGAGCTTCGAGGTTTCCGACACCCAACCCACGCCCTTCGAGCGTTTCGCCAGCCTGGAAGATCGCCAGCGCGTCTCCGAAGCCCTGATGCAGGTGGACACCCTTTATCGCGAAGTGCTGGTGCTGCGCTTTCACGAGGATCTGTCGCTGCAGGAGATTGCGAGCGTGACCAGGGCGCCCCTTTCGACCGTAAAATCGAGACTCTATCGAGGCCTGGCGGCGATCAAGCCCAAACTGGAAAGCCTGTCTGCGCCTCGATTCGAGGCGGTGTAGATCGTGGGAGTCACTGCCAAGGGATCGGATAGTCGCGACCTGGGCGCTGCGGTCCAGTTAGAGCGGGCCGACCGGGATCGTGAAGTCGCCCACCGCACCCGCCGCGTTGTAATGGCTTCGCTCGGGGTCATCAAGGAACAGAAGGCCGGCCGCAAGCGCGTGCGCGCCGTCGCGATCGCATCCATCCTGGTGTTTCTCCTTATCTTCGGACCCCTCATCTGGTGGGCGGTCGATAACCTCATCAGCGGCGAGCGCCTGAGTGACCTGGGATGCCAGCTCAGCCTGTGGGCGTGCATCGTGTGCCCGGCGCTGCTGGCCGCCGCCGTGATGGCGGGATGGCTGCGTCACCGCTCCTAGTCCTGGCCTGAACGTAAACTTGGGCGCCCCATCTAGCTCTGCTGGTGCGGGGGTTCATTCGGACTCACTGCGATATTTCCGCCTGCGGGGCACTCAACGTGCGCCGTCCACGCGGAAATCGACGGCTCCCGGCCACCGCCGCGTCCAACTTTCTGGCAACCTCATCAAAGCCGGCTGCCGGCCCGCTCCAGCGCAACTCATCCACGTCATCGAACAGCGCGATATCCTCGCGAAGCGTGGCGAGCGTCCTGAACAACAGGGCGCGACCCATGTCGCGGGCGAGAGTCGCCGCCAGCGTGCTTGCACCCGCCACATTGACGTTCCACTTGCGGAAATCGGCAGGAATCACTTCAATGTGCCCGAACTTCGCCAGCACCGCCGCAGACGATTTTGCTCCCCACCCCTGCAGGCCCGGATACCCGTCGGCCGCATCGCCCACCAGCGCCAGGTAATCGGGAATGGAAGCCGGCGGTACTCCGAACTTCTGCACCACGCCGTCCGCATCGCAAATCGCGCCCGTGCGCCGATTCAACTGCACCACCCGCGTACCCCGCACGCATTGCGCCAGGTCCTTGTCGGGCGTGCAGATGATCACCCGCTCCACGCGTTCGTCTTCGGCCGCTTTGGCCGCGCCCGCAGCCAGCGCATCGTCCGCTTCGAACTCCACCATCGGCCACACCACAATGCCCGCGGCCGTCAGCACCTCTTCCAGCAGGGGAAACTGCTCCAGCAGATCGGGCGGGACGCCTTCTCCGGTCTTGTACCCCGCCCACAAATCGTTCCGAAACGACTCGATCACATGGTCGGTAGCCACCGCTATGTGCGTCGCGCCCTCTTTCATCATTCCCAGCACGGAAGCGAGCACGCCCCGAACCGCGCCCACTTCGCGCCCGTCCTTGTCGCGCGCGGACGGGACCGCAAAGTAGTGCCGGAATAATTCGTAGGTGCCGTCGACCAGGTGAATATTCAACGGGAAGCTCCAAACCAACACTATCGGAACCGTGCGGCCCGATCAATCACCAGGTTTTCCTCGCCTTGCGCCGGTTTCCCCAGGGTGCGTATGGTTTGATCAGTTTATGCAAGTTCCGGAAAGAGTTTCATGGACGTTCTAACGCGTCTTTTCGAGCAGCATTTTCATTCCCCGGCCGAAAAGGTCACCCCGCTCCAGGGCCAGCTCGGCGGCTCCGGACGCGCCATCCTGCGGCTATCCGGCGGAGGATCGAGCGCCATCGGCATCGTGTACCCGGTGCGCGAGGAGAATGTCGCGTTCCTTGAATTTTCGCGGCATTTTCGGCGTCACGGATTGCCCGTCCCGGAAATCTATGCGGTGGATCTCGGCCAGGGCGCATACATCGAGGAAGACCTGGGCGATACCACGCTGTTCGATTTCCTCGGACAAAACCGAAATGGGGACAACATCGCGGCGCCGGCCGTCGATGCCTATCGCAAAGTGGTAGCCGTGCTGCCGCGCTTCCAGGTGGAGGCGGGCCGCGATCTCAATTACAAAGTCTGCTATCCGCGCGCCAGCTTCGATCGCCAGTCCATCTCCTGGGACCTGAATTATTTCAAGTACTACTTCCTGCGCCTGGCCGGCATTCCGTTCAATGAACAAGCGCTGGAGAATGACTTCGCGCGGCTCACGAAATTTCTGCTCGCCGCGCCGCACGACTTTTTCCTTTATCGCGATTTCCAGTCGCGCAATATCATGCTGCGCAATGGAGAGCCGTTCTTTCTCGACTACCAGGGCGGGCGCAAGGGCGCGCTGCAGTACGACATTGCATCGCTGCTCTACGACGGCAAGGCCGATCTGCCGCCGCAGCTGCGCCAGCAACTGCTCCACGAGTACCTCGATCGCCTGGCCGCGTTCATGCCCGTGGACCGCAGCGCTTTCATGGAGCATTACTACGGCTTCGTGTACATCCGCATCCTGCAGGCGCTCGGGGCATACGGCTTCCGCGGGTTCTACGAGCGCAAGGCGCATTTTTTGCAAAGCGTGCCCTACGCGCTGAAAAACCTGCGCTGGCTGGCCCACAACGTCAAGCTTCCCATCGCGCTTCCCGCATTGATGGAAGCCTTCCAGGGCATGTTGGGATCGGAGAAGCTGATGGCGCTGGCTTCTTCGGCCGACGTATTGACCGTTCGCATTTTTAGCTTCTCATTTCATCGCACCCCGCCCAGCGATGAGTCGGGCAACGGCGGCGGCTTCGTGTTCGATGCGCGCAGCCTTCCCAATCCCGGGCGCGAAGAACGATTCAAGCAGTTGACCGGTAAGGACGCGCCGGTGATCGAGTATCTCAACCAGCAGGAGAGCGTGCACCAGTTCCTCTCCCACGTGATGTCGCTGGTGGACGCGACTGTCCGGAGTTATCAGACCCGCGGCTTTAAAAACCTGATGGTCTCGTTCGGCTGCACCGGAGGCCAGCACCGCTCTGTCTTTTTAGCCGAGCAACTAGCGAAGCATCTGCGCGCGAACGGCGGCGTGGAGGTCCATGTGCGCCACATTGAGTTGGAGAGCATGGCCCAATGAAGGCCATGATTCTGGCCGCCGGCTTGGGCACGCGCCTGCGGCCGCTTACCGACGATCGCCCCAAGGCGCTGGTCGAAGTTGCCGGGCGAACGATGCTGGAAATCACTCTCGCGCGCCTGCGGGCGTTCGGCGTGAGCGAGGTGATCATCAACGTTCATCACTTCGCCGACAAGGTCCTCGAATTTCTTGCGGCCCGGCGGAATTTCGGGATGCGCATCGAAGTGTCGCGCGAGGACGTCCTCCTTGACACGGGCGGTGGGCTGAAGAAGGCGGCGTGGTTCTTTCTGGAGGGCGAAGAACGGGACGAGCCCTTCATCGTGCACAATGTCGATGTGATCAGCACCATCGACCTCGGGCTGATGGTGCGGTTTCACATGGAACAAAAGGCGCTCGCCACTCTCGCCGTGCAGGCTCGGCCGACCTCGCGACCGCTGCTCTTCGATGAGGTCGGACAGTTTCGCGGCCGTGCGGCTCCGGGCGTGAGCGGAGGCCCGGGCATGCAGGCGCTGGCTTTCGCCGGCATACACGTGATTTCGCCGCGCATCTTCGACAAGCTGACGGAAGAAGGTCCTTTTTCCATCATCGACAGCTATGTTCGCCTCGCGGGCAATGGTGAACGGATCATCGCCTTTCGCGGCGACGAATACTATTGGCGCGATTTGGGCCGGGCCGAGAACGTCGCGCAAGCCGAACGCGATGTGGAGCGCGGTGCGGTGTCGATTAGCTGATTCGCAATGATCGAGTGGCCGAACCGCAGATCCTTCGACTGGGTTGGGAGCCCGAAGCGCTCCCAACCTTGCTCAGGATGACAGATTCAAATGCAGGTCCTTCCGCTTCAATGCGTTCAGCGTGAGGATGAAAGCTTTAGTGGCTAGCCGATCGGCTTGTCCCAGTTCTCCAGGATCTTCTGGACCTCGAGCATGAACTTGCCCGCATCGGCGCCGTCGACCAGGCGGTGATCGAAGCCGATGCAGAGGTGCTGCATCGACCGTATGGCGATGGTGTCGTTGCCTTCCGCGTCGGTGAGCACGACGGGTTCCTTGCGCAGGCCACCGATCGCGAGGATGGCCGCCTCGGGCTGATTGATAATGGGCGTGCCGTACTCACCGCCAAAGACTCCCGAGTTGGTGAGCGTGAATGTGGATCCCGACGCCTCTTCGGGCTTTAGCTTCTTGGTACGGGCGCGCTCCGCCAGGTCGGCGATGGCCCGCGCGAGGCCGATGAAACTCAGTTCCTCGGCGCGCGTCACCACCGGCACGATCAGGCCCCACTCCAATGCCACCGCGATTCCCAGGTTCACGTTCTGGTGGTAGCGGATTGCGTTGTTCTCGATGGACGCATTGAGGATCGGGAATTTGCCCAGCGCCTTCACCACCGCGGCGGCGATGAACGGCATGTAGGTGAGCTTGACGCCGTTGCGCTGTTCGAAGCTCGCCTTCTCGCGCTCGCGCAATCGAACTACGCGCGTCATATCGATCTTGTAGATGGAGTAGGCGTGCGGGCTGGTGCGGCGGCTCTCCACCATGCGCTGGGCGATGATGCTGCGCATGCGCGACATGGGGACCAGGCCCTGCGGCACCTCCGGTGCGGGTGGCGTTTTGGACAAACCTTGTGCGGACGTCGGCACGGCGGCCGGAGTCACCGAGGATGGGGCGCCGGGCACCACGGCCGGTGTTGGCACAGCCGCTTCGGCCTGAGCTGCTCCGCCCTGCGCCATGTAGCGAAGCACGTCCTCCTTGGTGATGCGCCCGTTCGAGCCGCTGCCGGTGATCCGCCGCAGATCGAGGTTGTTCTCGCGCGCGATGCGCCGCACCAGCGGCGACGACCGAATGGGCTCGCGATTCTCCGAAGGACCCGGTTCGGCAGGCGCCGACGGAGAAGGGAGTGATGCCGGCGACGGTGGTGCCGCGGCACGAGCTTCAGTGGCCGGCGATGCCACAGCGGCCGCATGTTTGGTGGGCACGCCATCGGGCTGCGCGACCGAAGCTTCCCCGCCGATCACCGCCACCACCGTATTGATCTGCACCGTCGCGCCCTCGGGGACCTTGATCTCGGTCAGCACGCCGGATACGGGCGCGGTGATCTCAGCATCGACTTTGTCGGTGGAGATTTCAAACAGCGGTTCGTCCCTCCGCACCTGGTCGCCCGCCTTTTTCAGCCAGCGCGTGATGGTGCCTTCGAAGATGGACTCGCCCATCTGCGGCATGACCACCTCGGTGCCGGAGGATGATGGAGCGGATTCACTTGATGGGCGGCCGGCGGATTCAACGTCCCGGGATTCCTGCTTGCCTGCACCGGAAGCGGGCGCGCTCGAACGCGGCGCGGGCGGCTTGTCAGAACCTTGCCTGTCCGAATCTTGCGCGGTCGCCCTGGGCTCGGATGCATCTGCTTCGCTTTCAGTCACCACGGCAACCACGGTGTTCACCTCCACCGTGGAGCCCTCCGGCGCCTTGATTTCGGCCAGCACCCCGGCCACCGGCGAGGGAATCTCGGCGTCCACCTTGTCGGTGGAGATTTCGAAAAGAGGCTCGTCCTTCTGCACGGCGTCGCCGGTCTTCTTGAGCCACTTGGTGATGGTGCCCTCAAAGATCGATTCGCCCATCTGGGGCATGACGACGTCAATTGGCATGGGTCGTACTCTCCGCGATCCCTCTCGGTTCCTGCCGGATTATAAATCGCGAGGCCGCCCGCGCAGGTCGAACGTCGGGGCCGCTCAGGCGCGCACCGGTGGCTCGAGCTTGCCCCGCAGGCGCTCGACTTCGCGCGGCACCCGCAGCGGCGTGTCCTCGGCAGGTAATCGCGGTGCATTGGATGCCTTGGTCCGGGCGCGAAGGTCTTCGAGGCTATCGGCGGCCAGCACCTGCTGACTGAACACGATGCCGAACTGGCGCGCGGCCTGGTGGGCGATCGATTCCAACGCGGGAACAAGATCGGGGCTCGCGACCTCGCGCTCCAGGCTGGTCACAGGCCGGTCGGTGATGCCGCAGGGATTGATCAGGCGGAAGTCATCGAGCTTCGTGGTCACGTTGAAGGCAAAACCGTGCGACGTTATTCCGCGCGAAACGTGAATTCCAATCGCGCCAATCTTCTTTGATTCTTTGGACGAGTCTTGCGGGTCGGAGGCACCGCACCACACGCCCGTAAGCCCGGCGATCCGCCCGGCGCGCACGCCGTAAACGCCGCACAGCCGGATCAGGGCTTCCTCCATCTGGCGAACGAAATCCACCGGGCCCATGCGGTTGCCGCTCGCGTTTCGCAGCGTGCGCAGATCAAATATGGGATAGCCGATGAGCTGGCCGGGGCCGTGGTAGGTGACGTCACCGCCCCGGTTGATCTCGTGCAGGGTAACGCCACGCGCCGCCAGCAGGTCGTCGGAAGCCAGCACATTGGCTCGATTCGCGTTGCGGCCCAGGGTCAGGACCGGCGGATGCTCGAGCAGCAGTAGAACGTTTTCGATACGGCCCTGGTAGCGCAGTTCGACTAGCTCGGCTTGCAGGCGCAGCGCCTCGTCGTAGGCGAGGCGGCCGAGGTAGAGGTACTCAATCATGGATCAATTGTAGAAGCCGTCCCGAGTTGGGGCGGCGCGCCTACGCAGCACCGCGCGGGTCGAATATGCCCGCGAATGAAGATCGGACTCTCCAAAACACCAGCAGCCAGAGCAGGACCACAATGATGGGTACCGGAAACAGCCCGTTCCCATGCATGACCAAAATGTGCGTTGCGAGAATGTTGACGAGTTCCGCCGCGAGGATGGTGAGAGCGAGAGG
>Ga0070717_10003605_pt1 | contig 11098 bp, 7 predicted proteins | sample LARL113metaG_FD_71366 | JGI IMG/M metagenome (GOLD analysis project Ga0070717, IMG submission 71366) | Corn, switchgrass and miscanthus rhizosphere microbial communities from Kellogg Biological Station, Michigan, USA - LAR L11-3 metaG | ecosystem: Host-associated > Plants > Roots > Rhizosphere ...
CGTGCCGATGAACTCTCTGAGTTCGTCGCCATCTACTGGAAGGACGGACGTGTGCCGCTTTCTGGCCAGGTGAAGAAGGGGCTGGCGGCGGCGTTCCCGAAGTTCGATGAGTATCAGCTCGCGAAGTACGATCGCGGCGGGCCCATCAAGCTGCGTGACGTGCTCTTCCTCTGCCACGCCAAGCCGCGCGATACGGCGCAGGCGGCCGTGTGGAAGCGGCTCATCTGGGGACGCTTGTCCACGCCCGACACCTGGGAGGTTGCGCTCTCTGGTGCCGGCAGCGACGGTGCCGCTGCACAGGGCGCTGACAAGCGTGAGGCTTGGGAGCGGCTGCTTCGCGAGCAGAAGCTGGGCGCGCTCGCCCTGCTCCGCAACCTGCGCAATATGTGCGAGGCCGGAGTCAACGAGAAGCTGGTCGTCACCGCGCTGCGGGAGATGAAGACGGACCGCGTTCTTCCGTTCCGCTTCATTGCCGCCGCGCGCTATGCCCCCAAGCACGAGGCCGATCTTGAGCAGGCGATGTTCCGCTCGCTCAAGAACCAGCCGCCGCTGCCGGGTACGACGGCGCTGATCGTGGACACCAGTCCGTCGATGTGGATGGCGCGGCTTAGCAAGAAGAGCGACCTGGATCGTTTTGAGGCTGCGGCTGGGCTGGCCATTCTGCTGCGGGAGACTGCCGAGCGAGTGAACGTGTATGCCTTCAATGAGAAGGCGTATGAGGTTGCTCCGCGACGCGGGTTCGCGCTGCGCGATGCGCTGGCCGCGACCAGGAACAACTGGAGCCGTGGCGGACTCGCCGTGGCTGCCGCGAATCGCGATGGCTACGACCGCATCATCGTGCTCACTGACGGCCAGTGGCACTTTTCCGACACCACTACGGTGCCGGGATACGGCGAGGGCGATCCGCAGACGGTCTCCCCGGCGCCGTTAGGCGAGCGGGCATACATGATCAATGTGGCCAGCTACAAGAACGGCGTCGGCTACGGCAAGTGGATGAACATCGATGGCTGGAGCGACTCGGTCATCGAGTACATCCGCGCGCTGGAGGGGAGTGGCTGGGTGAACTGAGCGGGGCGGGCGCAAGCCCGCCCTGCAGAGCAGTTGAAAACTTTGAGGTCACAATTTGTAATTTCAAACCTTCAGAAAGGAGGTCGCATGCTAGAACTTGTATCGGCAGTGCTTCTTGCGCTGATTTGGCAAGCAATTCGTGAGTGCATTCGTGCTGGTATTCGCAAGTTGCGAGCACCGAAGCTGGATCCGCTCTGCGCAGAGTGTTTCCACGCGCACGTGCAGTACGCGGCGAATGCACGGCGTGCGATCTCCTGTACGTATGGTGGCGCAGTGCGTCCGATGAAGTTGGACGTGCTGTATTGTACCGACTACCGCGCGCGCAATATGCCGCGTCCGAGCGTGGTGGGTTTCGTGCGTGAGATTGCGCCAGCGGAGTAATTTGACTCGGTCGAGCATCCCTGGGGATGCTCGACCAGAGACTTGGGTGGCGCAGCGCTTACAGCGCTGGGGCAGGACTGCCACACAGGGACGGCTTTAGCCGCTGAGGTGCCTCAGGGGCTAAAGCCCGGTCAATAAAGGCGGGCGGAAACACAGGCCTGAAAGGCCTGCGCCACCCAAAACCAGGGATTCCAAGATGAACATTCATGAAGAGGCATTTGTAAAAGCGTTTGTGGTACCCGATCGGCAAGAACGGTTTTTGGGGTTCGTGAAAAGCCTGAAGAGCAGGAAGAAGTTGATCCGTGAGTTCGACCACCTTAAATCCGGCTTGCTGGATCCCAAGTTCTTGGTTCCGCTCCACGGTCAAGCGTCATTATGGCCGAATGTTCTTGCCGCTCTGCAGAAGATGGGAGCTCCCGAGAAATGTTGGGTGATGGGAGGGAGGTTTGATGGCGAGGAAAAAGAGCTGATGGAAGCTATGGAAAATTCTGGAGATGGCTTTGTCCTTTCCTGCATTCCTGGAAAATTGGCCTACATGAAAACTGAGGACGAAGAGTACATTCTGCGAAGATAACTACGAGAAGGCTATGACCAACTCAACTTACAACATAATCACGCCCTCGACCGGCGTTCCCATCAAGGCGTGGACCAAGGGTGTTCCGCTCGAGGATGCGGCGCGCCAGCAGCTTTTGAACGTCGCGCAGTTGCCGTTCATCTACAAGTGGGTGGCCGCGATGCCCGATGTCCATTGGGGTATTGGCGCGACCGTGGGCAGCGTCATCCCGACGCGTGGCGCGATTATTCCGGCTGCTGTCGGTGTGGATATTGGCTGCGGCATGATGGCGGTGCAGACCTCTCTCCACGCCAACCATCTGCCGGACAATCTGCACGGTATCCGCACGGCGATCGAGAAGGCGGTCCCGCACGGGCGTACTGACAATGGCGGGAAGAACGATCGCGGTGCATGGTCGGATGCTCCGGCGCATCACGCCGAAGTGTGGGCAAAGATGGAGCCCGCGTATCAGGCAATCGTCGAGAAGTATCCCAAGCTGAACCATGTGCAGCGCATAAATCACCTGGGAACGCTTGGCACCGGGAACCACTTCATCGAGGTCTGCCTGGATGAAAACGAAACCGTCTGGTTCCTGCTGCACTCGGGATCGCGCGGCGTGGGGAACCGCTTCGGCACATTTTTCATCGAGTTGGCGAAGAACGACATGCGCCAGTGGATGATCAATTTGCCGGACAAGGACCTTGCGTACTTGCCGCAGGGCACAGAGCACTTCGATGACTACGTCCGCGCAGTGCACTGGGCGCAGGACTATGCGCTGGCCAACCGCGAACTAATGATGCGTAACATGATCGCGGCGGTGCAGGGCTCGGGAGAAGTCCCGGCTTTCGAGGCGGGAATCAGCGGAGATCCGCTCCGCCGGACGGGCGAGGCGCCCGTCCCCACACAGCCCGATGAGCTTCTCGCCGTCGTCAGCTGCCATCACAATTACGTGACCTGGGAGCACCACTACGGCGAGAACGTGCTCATCACTCGCAAGGGCGCAGTCCGTGCGCGTGAGGGAGACATGGGAATCATTCCCGGCAGCATGGGCGCGCGTTCGTACATCGTGCGTGGTAAGGGCAATCCTGAAAGCTTCATGAGCTGTAGCCATGGAGCCGGACGCGCCATGTCACGTACGGAAGCCAAGCGCCGCTTCACGCTGGATGATCACGCCAAGGCAACTGCCGGCGTCGAGTGCCGTAAGGACGCGGACGTCATCGATGAAACGCCGATGGCGTACAAGTCCATCGACGCCGTGATGGAAGCGCAGCGCGATCTGGTGGACGTGGTACACACGTTGCGCCAGGTAGTCTGCGTGAAGGGCTGAGTCTTCGCGAGGAGGACGGGTTACCCGCCCGTCCTCCCAGCTATGGAGTTGCGTTAGGACTGAAAATCACTTGCTGTCTCCGTCTCGATCGCGTCGCCAGCCGTTTCCAGGACGACTTTAATCCGCGCAAAATACGCAGTCAGCCTCCGGTCCAGTCTCGTTTAGGATGTCGTGAACGCGCCTTGCATTGATGGCTTTACCCCCAAATTCCCACTGCGTTTGCCCCAATTTAGCCCAAAACCTGTGCGGGGAAGCAAAAGGTACAGAAATAAGGTACAGAAATCCGGGAAATCGGTGTAAAATTCGCGGCAATTCCGGGATCGAGTTTCTGCGACATTGTTTGCCGGCCTCGAGTCCCGTCGCGTAGAAGGGCTGAATGCGCCGCTTGAGTTCTGACGTCTATTCTGCTGTTCACCTTGGGTGGCAACTTCTCCCGCGTTTTTTTCAGCCGCACCGCAGTGCAGGCATGCCAAGAAAGAGGTCAGCCGCGAATCTGGTTGCAGCGGCTAGCTTAAGTGCTATGGGCCTGGTCGTGAGAAATGAATCATCCTAAGGAGAAGAATTATGAGGAACGGCATAGTCCGTAATGTAAACGTCCTGCTATTGGCAGTGACAGTTGTGTCAGCCCCGTTAGCGCTGGCTCAACGGAAAAAACCGGTACCACAACCACAGGCGCAGCAGCCCACTCAAGCCCCGCAGGACCAGTCTGGGCAGCCGCAGAGTCCGCAAGGCACGATGCCAATGCAAGCTGCGCAGGCGCCGGCTTCGGCATGTGCCAATAAGCCTCTTTGCTATGAAGCCAACGATTTTGTTGCGACCGTAACGGAATTCCGCACCAGCACCGACGGGCGGGGGAGCAAAATACTCGATGCCCTGGTGCACTTCCAAAACAAGACCAACCAGCCCATCAGCCTCGGCTATGTTGACGGTTCAGGCGGTGCCATCGATGACATGGGAAACCGTTTCCTGCTGAATGCGTATGGTGGGGGCGTCCGCGGCATGGGAATTGTGGCCGGCAACAATATGGATCCCAAGTTCACACTGCCCGCAGGCGGAGGCGGTGACTCTCGTTTTGAAATGTGGTGGGCTCCCTATGGCAAGCTCGCTGGCGTGAACTATGAAATAGAGCTTTCGATTCGCGAGATGAATCGGGTTGAGGGCAATCAGTGGACTCTGGGAGACGAGAGCCTGATTCACTATCAAGGCCTTGCCAACGGTATGGGTGTGGCCCCTGTCTCGGGAGGAAACTATGCGGCTTCTGGGGCGGCTACTGGCTCAGGGTCGGGCTCGATGGGTTCAACAATTAACTCATTTGTGCCGGGACAAACGACAAACACCGCATCTGGTCAGTCCGCATCCGGTCAGCCAATGAATGCGTACTCGGCTCAACCTTGTGCGCCGGGGGCTACCACCACCAACGGCACGGCGACCAACGTCGCAAATGCCGCAGGGGCGCAAAATCAGAACGCCAACAATGCGATCACCAATGCCAGCCAGGCGATCTCAAACCTCGGGTCCATCTTTGGGCGTAAGAAGAATAATGCCAATGCCAATGCCAATCCCAATACGGCCAACACAGCCAACGCAGCGGTCCCGTGCACTCCCGTTAATAACGTGAGCAACGGTTCAGCCGCAACGCCTGCCGCGAATGCCGCAATGCCGCGGACGGCGGGCAATGCTGTGGTTGCCTCCCCAGCCGCCAATACCAAGGCAGGAGCGATAGGACGAACCGCTGGGATCGCGAATACCGCCGCACAACGCGGCGTGGTCACCACGACTAATGTGCCCGTCAATCAGCAGGCGCCCGCAGTAATCACGAAAACTTCGTTGAAGCAGCCCGTGCCTGCAACCAACAAAACCACGACTCCGCCGGCAAAGAAGCCGGCCACAACTCCAGCCGCTGCTCCGGCTACAACCAACGGGACAGGAGGAAGTAAATAACCGATGTACGGTCCGGACTGATGCGTGGGCTATGTGCTTATTAGCCATAGCCCGCGCTGGGTGGCTGGCGTGAGTACACCGAAACCTGTGTAATTTGTGGACGTTATGGAAACCTTCGGCCCCGCTGCGGAATCGCTTCGCCTCTCCGAGCATTATCGACGGTTTACCGATGATGAACTGATTGCCATTGCGCAGGACACGTCCGATCTAACGGAAATGGCACAGCAGGCGCTGGCGACCGAAATCTCGCAACGCAGGCTGAACGTGGCGAAACAGGAGACGCTTCCACCACCACCTCCGCCCAACGTTGAAAATGAAGTGGACGATCCCTATGCCGAAGACCGGCGGTTGACCGAAATCGCTACAGTTTGGAGCTTGCCGGATGCGCTGAAGTTGCAATCGCTTCTTGATCAAGCCGAGATACCGTTCTTCATGGGACAAGAGAAAGCCGCTCGCGCCGAAGCCGTCACAGCAAATTTCCGAAACGGCGTGCCTGTGGAAGTGATGCAGGTTGGAGTACCTTGGGCACGTCAAGCCATGCAGCACTACGAACCCGCAGATGAGCCTGTAACCCAGGACAGTCAAGCCGAGGAAGACCTGGCGCTACGTTGTCCCAAATGCCATTCCGAGGACGTGATCTTCGAGCACCTGGACGCAGCTGCTGGCGACCGAAAATTTGTCTGGACGTGCGCTGCGTGCGGAAACCAGTGGGAAGATGAGGGTGTAGAAACAGAGAGTTAAGAGGCAATCGGCGTCAGCTATTCGCTTTCCCGCACAACCCTATCGATTTTTTGAATTGTAATTAGGCCTGCCCGCATCTGATACTATTAACCGATGCGTAAGACCTGTGCCCAGAAGACGGCGATGTGTTGTTGTTGTACTTGTTGTGTGTCTTCTGGGGATAGGGTGCATATGAGCTAAAGTCCTAATCAATTTATAAAGCTCACGCCCACCGCCAGAAGATGCTGGCAGGTGGGTTTTGTGTTTTTGGGGGCAACGCAAGAGGGCACGGTTTTCGGTGGCGTTCATGAGATCAGGGCGTGAACGACACAACTGTAAGCCGTGCCCTTGAAGAACCACAAGGAGAAAGCAATGGCCGTCGCGGACATACCAGTCACGTCCGAGCACCGCTGGGAAGATGTAGCAGAAAATGATCGCTTCATCGCGCTGATCGGCCAGTTCCGGCGCGGTGAACTCGATCCGGAGGTCTTCAAGCCGATTCGCCTTAAGCACGGTGTCTATGGCGTTCGTGGCTCCGATACTCACATGATTCGCGTGAAGCTGCCCGGCGGCCGCCTCACCGCCCATCAGTTCGCGAAGCTCGGCGACATCGCAGAGAAGTACGCACAGGGCATTGGCCACGTAACCACGCGGCAGGATATTCAATACCACTACGTCACGATTGAAGATGTACCGCGCGTTCTGCGCGAGCTTGAGAGTGTCGGCATCACTACGCGCGAGGCTTGCGGCAACTCAGTCCGCAACGTGACCGCCTGCCCATTAGCTGGAATCTGCAGCAAGGAGGTTTTCGATGTCGGGCCGCATGCGTTAAGTCTCGCCCAGCACCTTTTGCGGAATCCCAAATCGCAGGACCTTCCACGAAAATTCAAGATTTCAGTTTCCGGTTGCGACACCGATTGTGCCATGGCAGCTATTCACGACATCGGCTTAGTCGGCCGCAAACGAATCGTCAACGGGAAAGAGCAGCACGGGTTCCGCTTGATGGCTGCCGGCGGTCTAGGAAGCTGGCCGCGTCCGGCAATGCCCATTGCTGAGTTCATTCGCGTCGAAGACGTGCCGGTATGGTCCGAGGCCATCGTTGAAGTCTTCGCCCAGTTCGGCAATCGCAAGGACCGCAACAAGGCGCGCATGAAATTCGTACTGGCAGAAAAGGGCTTCGAGTGGTTTCAGAATGAAATTCTCACCCGTGTCGCTGCGCGTGGCGTGAATATCGAAGACGCCTTGTCGTTCCACGCTGAAGCGCCGTCGAATCATAACGGCAATGGAAACGGCAACGGCCATCACAAAGCGTTGGTCCAGATCGCTCCTGTGGGTGCCAGTCCGGAAGAGAATATTGCCCCCTGGTTCGAAACTAACGTATGGCAGCAGAAGCAACCGGATTTGGCCGCCGCCTGGGTCAAATTGCCCAGTGGCGCCATCACCACAGCCCAGTTCTATCAGCTTGCGGAGTTGGCGTTCACCTACGGCGACGGAACTCTGCGCACGAGCGCTAATCAGAATGTGCTCCTGCCAAACGTGTCCCTCACAAACCTTAAACCGTTACATGAAGGATTGGCCGCCGCCGGACTCGATGCTGCTGGCGTGCATGACATCGCAGACGTGGTCAGCTGCCCCGGCGCAGAAACCTGCAACCTGGGGATTACGAAATCGCGCAACCTCGCCGACGTGCTCAGGGACCGGGTGCAGGCGATTACAGACGAAGAGTCCCGAAAGATTCGCATCAAGATCAGTGGCTGCCCCAATTCATGCGGCCAGCACCACGTCGCCGATATCGGCTTCCACGGGATGTCACGAAAAGTCGATGGCGACCAGGCGCCGTACTATCAATTGCTGATCGGCGGCAATGGTGCGCACAACTCACCGGGATTCGCGAAGAAGCTGATCCCAATCCATGCCCGCCGCATTCCTGAAGCCGTGGACCGGATCGTTAATTTCTACGAACGCGAACGGCAGGAAGGCGAATCATTTGCCACGTTCGCGCAGCGCCAGGGTGTTAACGGGTTCAAGCCGGTCGTTGACCCGCTCACCAAGTTGGATCCATCGGACGTGTCGCTGCGCTACGACTGGGGCGAGGACGTCGGCTTCAAGCTTAACGTCGGCCAAGGGGAGTGCGCCAGCTAAGTTCCTCTTGCTTGGACTGGAGCTGCGGAGTGACCTCGGGGGCTGAAGCCCCCTCATTATTAGGACTCAGTTGGCACGGCTGAAGCCGTGCCATCCCAAGAACTGTAGGGGTTGACGCGGCACGCCGGAGCTGTGCCCTCCGTGTTCTAGTCGCTCGCGCGGCTCGTAGCGGTGCTTCGTTGTGAGATAGCGCGGCACTCCGATTTCAGCATCGCGAACAGCTCATCCATGTGCTCTTGGCGCGTGCGGAAGTTTACCGGATTGATTCGAAACCACGTCTTGCCTTTGAGTTCGGTGGTTGAAATCCAGAACCGGCCACTCTGCTCGACACGTTGCGCGACTTCAGCATGAAGTTTCTTTGACTCTGCTTCGTTCAACGCCGTGCCGGTATACCGAATACAGATCGCCGACATCGGCGGAACGTTGGCTGGCTCGAACTCGGGATCATTAGCAGCTAATGCGTGAAGGTGTTTTGCCTGGCGAATATTGTTGTCGATCCATTCACCAATCTGGCGCGCTCCGTATCGTTTGAAGCTCATCCACACTTTCAGGCTGCGAAAGCGCCGCGATTGCTCGAAGCCATGCACGTAGTACTGATACCGTTCATTCTCCAGGTCGAACTCGTCAGTCAGATATGAAGGCCTGATTCCGAACGATGCCGTGAGCCTCCGCTCGTCTTTGACTAGCACCGCGCCCGCATCAAGAGGGGCGTAAAACCACTTGTGCGGATCGATGGTGATCGAATCTGCGAGTTCGAGTCCGCGATCTCGCAGCTGAAATTGATGGGATAGCAGCGTCCCTCCGCCGTATGCCGCGTCTGCATGCAGCCACACGCCTTCGCGATCGGCAATGCGCCGCAGCGCGCGAATATCATCGACCGCGCCAGTGTTTGTCGTTCCGAAGAGGCCGACAATACACATTGGACGGACGCCGCTTTTCTTGTCTTGGGTAATCGCCGCTTCAAGCGCATCCAGCCTGAGTTGAAAGGTTGCGTCGGTCGGCAGCGGCCGCAGCGCGTTTCGGCCAAGACCAATGCAGTCGACAGCTTTGTCGATTGAAACGTGCCGCTCTTCAGACGCATACACCGCCCACCGACCCTGGATCCCTGTATGCTGCGCTTGGTCGCCTGTAACCGCGTCACGCCCAATCTTCAGTCCAATGAAGTTGGCCATCATGCCGCCGCTGGTGAGATTGCCTCCAGCGGGTTCGCCGTAACCGCAAAGATCAGTTAGCCAGCGCACGACTCTTCGCTCCATGGCCACGCTTGAGGGCCCAATCGAATAAGCACCGACGTTCTGATTAAGCGTTGAGCAAATGAAATCTGCGATTGCGCCCACGGGCGTGGGAGAAGGCGTGATCAGTCCCATGTACCCGGGGTGGACGACATTGGTGCAGTAGGGAAGCAGCTTCTCTTTGATTTCAGCCAAGACGCTATCGGGTGGGCTTGGCTCCTGAGGGAGCGGTTCGTGAAACAGCCGGTTTACCATCCGCGGTTCCACGTCAGGAAATACACGCTTGTGTTCAATCCCTTCGAGATAGTCCGCGAGCAGATCCACGACCTTGTGACCGGAGCTGCGAAACTCATTGTTTTCCATAGGGCACCTATTGGATATTTTACGTTTCGCAGAATAACGAACACTCCGTTTCTTGTTGTCAAATCTTCCCGGAGGGAAAAAGCCATTGCAAGCCGCCTTGCCTTCCTCGGGGCTCCCCGGTAACCTCGGTAACTCTCGTCCGGCTCAAGTCATCAGCTAAACTGTGCGCAGCCCGGAGTACGTTCAACGTGCTTTTCAGCTCCTCAATGCAGGGTGCCGCCGGACTGCTGAATCCTTGTGAGCCCTTACGCGAAACTCGGCATGCCGCTCTCCGAAACCGAGCAGCGGCTACGCACCATTGTCACCAAGGCGCCGGTGGTCTTTTTCGCGCTCGACACGGAGGGAGTGTTCACTCTCTCAGAAGGATCTGCCCTGCAAAAGATGGCCTTGCAACCGGGTGAAGCCGTCGGACGCTCAGTTTTTGAGATGTATCGCGACCACCCGGTAATTCTTCAGAACGTGCGCCGCGCTCTGCGCGGTGAAGAATTTCTGAGCGTCGACGAACTGCCAGCGCTACGGCTTTGCTTCGAAACCCACTGGGCTCCCTTGCGCAGCCCGGAAGGTGAGTTGACCGGAACCATCGGCGTTGCTGTGGACGTGAGTGAGCGCAACCGCAACGCCAGCGAACGCGAGCAAGCCCAGGTGCTCTATCGCAGCCTGGTGGAGCAGCTTGCGGCAGTAACCTATATTGCAGAACTGGGTCTGGAGGGGCAGTGGCTTTTTGTCAGCCCGCAGATCGAAGCGCTCCTGGGCTACAGTACCCATGAGTGGCTGGCCAGTTCAGCAAATTGGATCGAACATGTTCACCCCGACGATCGCCGAATCGTGGCGAGCGCTGAAGATGCCACGCTCTCCGGAAACCCATTTCGGGCCGAGTATCGCATGTTTCGCCGCGATGGAAATATAGTTTGGATCAACGATAGCGGGACCTTGGTCCGCGGCAATGATGACCGCTTCCTGATTCACGGAGTTTTGGTCGACGTCACCGAGCAGAAGCAGCTGCAGGGCCGGCTGGCGCAGAGCGCGCGCATGGAAGCTGTTGGGCAGCTCGCATCCGGCGTAGCTCATGATTTCAATAATCTGCTAACCATCATCAAGGGTTACAGCAGTCTCTTGTTAGAGAAGGGAAGCGACGGCCCTGATGCTCATGCCGCCCTGGAAATCCAACAGGCGGCGGACCGTGCTGCCGCTCTGACTCGTCAGCTTCTCGCCTTCGGACGTAGGCAGACGCTGCAGCCACGGATTCTCGAGTTGAATATCGTCGTTCGCGGCCTGGAAAAAATGCTGCGGCGGGTAGTAGCCGAGAATGTTGAGCTGGCAATAGACACCGCTTCCGACCTGGGCTGCGTAAATGCGGACCCTGTGCAGATG
>Ga0070717_10003608_pt1 | contig 11095 bp, 9 predicted proteins | sample LARL113metaG_FD_71366 | JGI IMG/M metagenome (GOLD analysis project Ga0070717, IMG submission 71366) | Corn, switchgrass and miscanthus rhizosphere microbial communities from Kellogg Biological Station, Michigan, USA - LAR L11-3 metaG | ecosystem: Host-associated > Plants > Roots > Rhizosphere ...
TCAGGCGACCGCGCGCGGCGCCGCAACCGGCGCGTGGGTGAGGCTCAGGATCGCGATGTCGTCGGCCTGGTCGGAGTCGGAGAAGCCGTCGATCGCCTCCAGGATGCGCTCGGGGGTCGCGCCGCCGCCGGCCAGCCGACGCACCGTGTCGATCAGCCGCGCCTCGCCGAAGCGATCGGCTGACCCGATCGCGTCAAGCACGCCGTCGGTGTAGAGGATGAGCTCATCGCCCGGCTCCACGGCGACGCGCGTGGCCGACAGTTCCAGGTCATCGACGTAACCGAGCATCGGGCTGGGGCGTCCCACCGGCGCCGTGACGCTGTCGCGGCGCAGCAGCGGCAGCGGGTGGCCGGCCGAGATGATCGTGACCTCGGAGCTCGACGTGACCGACACCGCCGCCACGGTGCAGAGGCTGCGATAGTTGTCGCCGCGCCGGCGCAGCCTGCGGTTGAGCACCTGGAACGCATACGTGAGGTCGCCGGTGGTCTCCAGGATCGCTGCCAGCGTGTGCCGGGCGAGCGCCGTGAGGGCGGCGGCCTCGGCGCCCTTGCCGACGACGTCGCCGATCACGGCCGCCCAGCCGCCCTCGAACGACAAGAGGTCGTAGAAGTCGCCGCCGACCTGGACGGCGCGTCCTGCGGCGCGATAGGCGCTGGACACCTCCCACCCCTCCACCGCCGGCAGCGAGCGCGGGATCAGCCCGGCCTGCAGGGTCTGCGCGATATGGCTCTCGGCCGCCTGGAGCTCGGCGCTGTCGATGATCACGCCCGTCTGGCGACCGAGGTCGCTGGCCAGCCGCAGGTCGCGCGCGTCGAACCGGCGCGACGTGCACGAGATGAAGCTGAGCGCGCCGAGGATCCGGTCGCCGCTGCGGATCGGCGTGATCATCGCCGAGTTCAGCCCGACCTCGCGCAGGATCCCCAGATGCTCGGGGTCCTGCGCACGGCGGGCGAGCATCTCATCGGTGATCTCGTGGATCAGCAGGGGCTCGCCGCTGCGGATGACCGCGCCCAGCCCGCCGGACTCGTGGTCAGCGGGCCACCGATGGTTGAGATACCACCCCATCCGCACCTTGTCCGGATCGCGGTGGGCGATCGCCAGCGTGCGGGTGGTGCCGGACTCGTCCACCATGTCCACCGCCGCCCAGTCGGCCAGGCTTGGGACCGCGGCGTCGGCGATCGCCTGCAGCGTGCTGGGCAGGTCGCGCGCCTCGGCGAGCGTGCGCAGCGTCTCGGCCATCAGGCGCTGGGCGATCTCGTTGCGCTTGGTCTCGGTGACGTCCTCGATCAGGTTGACGGCCAGCGCGATCTCTCCGTCGGGACCGAGCACCGCCGTGGCCTTGTTGAGCAGCCAGCGCTCCTCGCCGGTCTCCTTGACGATGTTGCGCACGATCATCGGTGGCGTCGTGGTCTCGCCCATGAGCAGCCGCGTCCCGGCCAGATCGGAGAGGTCGACGGGGTCTCCGTCCTCGGAGAAGACGTCGAAGCGCGCCATGAGGCGTCCGGGCGGGTGCGCGAGCACCGCGGCGGGATCCGGGAGCTTGAGCAGATCCGCTGCGGCCTGGTTGGCGTAGACCATCCGCCCGTGGCGGTCGCGCACCGTCACGCCCGCGTCCACCGAGCCCAGGATGACCTCCAGCTGCCGCTCCGCGCTTGACAGCTCTGCCGACAGGACGGCGTTGTCGAGCGCCAGGCCGACCCGGCCGGCCAGCGTCTCGGCGTACTCCACGTCGTCAGCACGCGACAGTCGTGCCCGGGGCGGACGGGTCGCCAGCGTCAGGGCGCCCAGCGGCGCCTCGCGGGGAGCCAGCGGCACCGTCAGCGCCGAATCGATCCCCAACTCGGCCAGCAGTCGGCGTTCCTCGTCATCGCGGCCGAGGCCGCGCGCGCCTTTGGCGCTGAGCATCGGCTTGTGCACCGTCTGCGCCGGGAGGGTGTCACTGCTCCTGTCACCGTCCCCTGCGGCCGCGCGCCCCAGCAGCTCCCGCGCCTGGTCGCGCGGGCCCGCGGCCGCGCCCGCCAGGCGGGCGACCCGGCCCTCCGGGGTGCGGATGTCGATCAGGCACACGTCCACGAGGCGCGGGACCAGCACGTCGATCAGCGCCCACGCGATCTCCTCGACCGACTGGCCGCCGTGCGCGATCTCCCCCACGTCGGCGAGCACGCGCATGCGGCGGGCATCGCGATCGGCATCGCCGCGGTAGCGGGCCATCACGACAGCGAACCCCGACCCGACCGTCACCACTCCGAGGGGGATCCAGTAGCGCCACGAGCTTAGGCTCGGGCCCCAGATGAAGGCGAGCGCGGCGGCCACCACGCACAGAACGCCAACGCGGCGAGTGACGGTTATCGAAGACGTGACTCCGCACAGCAGCGGCGCGGCGATCATCAGGCTGGTCACCGCCACGCGATCGGCGGCGACGAGGATGTCCACGAACACCACCGCGGCGACGATCGCGAGCGCCACGAGTACCGGCCCTCGCCTGCTGTGCAGCGGCGGCGTCAATGGCGGTGTCATCGCCGCATTCTGCCCCAGCGGGGCGCTCAAGGTCCGCTCTTGACGAGCCGATTACTCGCTGTGAGCCGGAGGAGCTCCCGCGGCTCATCCCCACTTCACGCTCTCCGAAAGCTCCCAGGGGCACACTCGACGCGGCGCCCGCCATCGTGCGGGCGCTGCGCGTTTAACGGGCGGTCGTCCGGCCGGGTCGGCTACTGCGGCAGCTGCGCCAGCGCCTTGCCCACGTACTCCATGAGCTCGGGATCGACCATCCCCCGAGACGCCGTCTGCACCCCCTGCTCGCGGTACATCCGGCCCAGTGACTGCCGGATCCCCTCGTCGCCCCCGGTGAACTGCTCGATCAGCCCACGCCACCGGCGCGCCAGCTCGAGCATGCGCGGGTCGCCCGGGTCGGTGCCCGTGGCCCGCTCGGCCCGTACGGCCTCGATCAGCTCCGCCCAGTCGCGCTCGGCGGCGGCCATCCCCTCCTCGCCCAGCGCTTGGCGGCGCTCGGCCAGTTGCTCCTGCTGCTCGGCGGTGTAGTAGCTCTCGCTCATGATCATCACTCCGATCGCATCGATGAATTCATCCGGGTCAGGCTCGTGTCCGGCGTCGAGCAGCTCCAGGATCCGGGTGAGCGTGACGCGCAGGCGGCGCTGGAGTTCCAGCGCGCGCTCCACCCGCTCCAGATGACGGCGAACCGCGTGGGCAAGGTCGGGGCTGGAGTCCAGCAGCGCTCCGATCTCCGCCAGTCCCAACCCCAGTCGCCTGAGCGCCACGATTCGATACAACCGCCGCACGTCCACGGGCGAGTACAGTCGCCGCCCGGAGTACGACCGCTCCGCGGGCACGAGCAGCCCGATCGCGTCGTAGTGATGCAGCGTGCGCACGGTCAGTCCGACCGCAGAGGCAAGCTGCCCGATGGGGATGAGTGGGTCGTCTGTGCTCACGCCGGCCACCGTAGAGCCTCACGCTGCGTGAGGTTCAAGAGGGGGCGGTGAATCAGGCGAGCGCGGGAGTGGCGCGCTGCAGACCAGCGAGCACGCCGGCGATCCGCACCTGATCGGCTTCCTGGACATTGACGAGGCGGACGCCCAGGTGCGTGGGGGTCTCGCGCGCCAGCACCGCATCACAGTGCACGTGGTCAGGATCGCCGGGCAGGAACAGCTCGACCCGCCACTTGGAGACTTCGCCCAGGCCGGGACGCTTGAGCAGCAGCGCCCCGCCCATGCTGAGGTTAGAGGTGACGGTTGCCACAGTGGCTCCAGCCGTGCCGTCAAGCTCCACTGGCGTCACCCTCACGGGGGTGACCGGCGGCCTGCGCTCGGCGCTGCGGCGCTCGGCCACCTGGATGCCGCCGGCGACGACGACGAACCCCCGCTCGTCGCGGTCGGCAGCCTTCAGCGAAACCCCGCGTAGCGCTACCGGAGCGCGGCCGTGCTCGAAGGTGAGAACGCACAGGGAGCCGGAGCTCAGGCGCGTCTGGACCTCGTCGGAGATCTCTCTTTCGGGGACAAGCGTGGCCACCGGGCCGCGAATCGACCGGACTCGGCACGCGATGGAGTCCACGTCCCAGTCGACCTTGGCGTCCAGGTCGACCCGCACCGCCTGATTCTTGACCAATCGTCGCATTCCATGGACGTAATCGGCAGGAGCGCGCCGACTATTGAGCGCGGCGCCGCAAATCCCTGCCGTGCGGGTGGGTCGACCAGCTGGCGCGCGCGGCGGCCGGGCACCCGGTGCCGGCTCACACCGCACCGGTGCTGGCTCGTCGGCTCACTCGGGACCGTTTCGGCGCACTGCACGGGAAATGGAGCCCCGCCGATCGCCGATACGTCGCCCCCGATCCCGCGGCGCGACCGCCGGCTGTCGGAGACAGACCGCGCCCGGAACTCGGCGGGCACGGTGAACCACACGGTCTTTCCCGATGGCTGCTCCGGCAACACTCCCCATCTCTCAGAGAGCATGTCCACGATCTGGAGCCCGCGGCCGCTGGGCTCATCGGGGCCGGGCGAGCGCATCGCCGGGATACCCGTTCCCGAATCGGTGACCTCAATGCGGATCTCGCGCGTGGACCCGAGGATGGTGATGTGGAAGCTCGCGCGCTCGTGGCGAATGCAGTTGGTCGCCAGTTCGGAGACCATGAGCTCAACGGCCTCGAGCGTCCGCGCCGGGCTGCCGCTGAGGCTGTCGGTGGCGAAGCGTCGCGCAGCGTGAACCGACTGGGGGATCGCGGGGAACGTCCGCATGCGCCTCATGTCGTCGCCCCCAGCTTCTCGGCCAGGCCCATCGCGTCGATCACCCGCAGCAGCAGCGGCGGCGGCTCGCGCAGCTCAAACCTGTCAACCGCGCTCGCCCATCGCACCCAGAGAGCGATCGCGGAGCTGTCGGCGAACCGCACTCCCCCGACGTCCACCGTCAGCGACGTCACGCCGTTCCCAAGAACCTCGTCAACCCGGGCCGCCAATGGGTCGACGCCACTCATGTCGAGCTCACCGTCGATGCTGACCGTCGCGTGATGGTCGCCGTCCACGACCACATCGAAGCTGATCAGCTGGTCAGGCTGCGGCTTTAGCTCGTCCATCTCACCCCTACTATCGCAATGTCGTCCTCGGAGCGGCCGTTCACCAGCTCGGTCACGAGGGTTTCTAACAGCTCGGGTAGCCCTACATGATGGCGCGTCGCGGTCTCGCGCAGCCGCTCGAGGCCCTCGTCGAGACTTTCCCCCCGCCTTTCCACCAACCCATCGGTGAAGGCGACGACGGTCGCCGATGACGGAACCGTCATCGTCGTGGACCGGTATGACGCGCTCGCCTCCACTCCGATCGGGAGTCCGACCTCCGTGTCCACGAACTGGCCCGCGCCGTCCGAGATGAGCAGCGGCGGCAGGTGGCCGGCGCTGGTGACGGTGAGCCGGCGCTGCTCGGTGTCCACCATCGCGCACAGCACCGTCGCGAGCTGGCCGCACTCGGTGATGTCCACCAGGCGGCTGATCTTGTTCAGAATCTCGGGCGGTCCGTCGTCCTGTGCCGCGTAGGCACGGATCGCGTAGCGCAGGGAGGCCATCGTCGTCGCCGCCCGCAGACCCCGGCCCGAGACGTCGCCGACCACCAGGAGCAGCCGCCGCCCGTCGAGGTCGATGACGTCGTACCAGTCTCCGCCCACGTCGACGCCCTGCTCGCCCGCCTCGTAGCGCGCGCTGGCCTGCATGCCCCGGATCTGGGGGAGGGAGGCGGGAAGCATGGCGTGCTGGAGCGTCTGCGCGATGCCGCGCTGCTCGGCGTACAGCCGCTCGTTCTCCGAGGCGATCACCTCGAGGCGCTCGGCGAGCTGCTCGGCGGCGCGACGGCGCTGGGTCAGGCGCAGCGTGAGCGCCGCCGCGGCGATCGACAGCACCGTCCCGAGCACCCCGATGATCCATGGGAGGTCCCGCGGCAGCGCGCCCCCCAGCGGCGCGCGCGAGGACATCGCCAGAGTCAGCGTGTTGTTGCCGAAGGGGACCGTCTCGGCGTGCGACGGAGACGCGAGTGGGAGGTGTCTGACGTTGGAGACCAGCAGGGTCGCCGGGGTCTGCTGGCGGCCCAGGTACAGCGCGTAGTCCAGGCCAGCGAACGCCGACGTGCTCTGGAGGCGAGAGTGCCGGTTGGCCGGCAGCGCGTTCTCGGCGTACACGACGTAGCCGCCGGTCGTGCCGGGATTGGCGAAGGCGTAGCCCAGGCGCGGAGCCGGGACCTTGAGCAGACCGATGACGCTCAGCTTCGGCGACCGCGCCGCCGCGGCCAGGAACGACGCTGCCTCGGACGGCTGCGCCGCCAGGATGGGCGGGGCGCCCTGCACCGCCACGGGACCCGACGCCAGCGAGTTCACGCGCCACAGCGACAGCGAGTTATAGGGACGGCCAGAACCAGCCGCTCCCACCAACGGCGTGGCGAGCGCCTTGAACTTCGCCATGTTGCCGTGGGTGGAATCGGCCAGCTCGGCGGCCGAGACCAGCGGCGTCTGGATGCCGGAGAGCGCTCCGGCCACGGCCGCGTCGGCATCTCGCACCCGCAGCGCCAGCAGCCGCTTTTCGTTGGAGACGAACTGGGAGTGCGAGACGAGGGCGAGCGCCCCGGTGACGAGTAGACCCACGATCAGCGTCGCCACGGGCAGCCAGAACACCTCGACTCCGCCACGCCGGGTGGCTTCAGCCGAGTCGGCCGTCTGCGACGCCACGCCCCCGCGGCTGGTCACCGGCGGCCGCCGCACTGATTCAACTGAACTCAACAGCTGCCTTCTCTCACGCTTCGTTCGGCGTCACACGCCGCCCAGAAGCGCGCGCAGTGTGGCATATGCCCGGTTTCCTTCGAGGTCATGCGCGGTTCCACATCAGCGTGACCATTTCGCCCGGAGCCAGCGCGTAGCTCAGGGCGCGCCCGCGCCATCGCACGGCGAAATGGACGGGGGAGGTCGCGTTGTCATAGGCCACCAGCACGACGCTCCCGTCCGGGTTGCGGAAGGCCACGTCGTCCAGGCCCGGCGTCACCACGTTGACCCCGGGGCGCGGATAGACGTAGGCGACAAAGTGGTTGGAAGCGATGCGCTGGGCTCCGCGCGCGACGAACGCGCTGGCCTGCCCCAGCTGGTAGTACGCGGGCGTCAGCGACACCGACCCGGTGCGCTCGTTGATCTGTGCCAGCCCCTCGCAGCCGGGGCAGCCGTGGTTGGGGGGCTGCACCGGCCCGCCATCGGGGTCCAGCGCGAGGTTCCACAGCGCCACGGTGCTCGCCCAGTCGCGCAGTGAGGCGATGACGATCTCCGGGGTCGGGGTGGGCGTGATGAGGCCGGGAGAGCATTCGTCGACGATCTCGTCGAGCCGCGGATCGGCCTGCCGGAACTGGCTCATCACACCTGGCGCCCCGTAGTAGCAGTGCCACGAGAGGCCGCTGAGCGCCGTCCCGGCGGCGCCCGACATGTCCGTGCTCATGTAGCCGTTGCTGTGCGGGCCCCAACCAAGGTCGCCGCCGTAGATCCTCGTGTGCAGCCCGGCCGCGTTGAGTGCCGGTTCGAGGTCCTGTTCGATCCACCGTGCCTCGGTGGCCGCCGGCAGGTTGAGTCCCGGATACAGGGTCGGCGTGCCCGGCTCGTTCTGCGCCGTCACGGCGGCCACCGGTATCCCCGCCCGCGCGTAGGCGGTGAGGAACTTGGCGAAGTAGCGGCCCCAGGCGCCATATGCCCGCGGCAGGAGCATGCCGTGATTCCCGGCGTTGTCCAGCGCCTGGTTGCTCTTCATCCACGCCGGCGGCGACCACGGGCTGGCCAGGAAGCTCGTCCGCGGGTTCTGAGCCAGGGCCTGGAGGAGCGCGGGGAGGATATAGGCCTCGTCGTGGGCGATGGAGAAGTGGCGCAGGGCGGGGTCCGACTGGCCCGCCGGCATGTCGTCGTAGGTGTAGGGCTGGCCGTCGTGGGTGAAGTCCGAGGCCCCCATTGGGACCCGAACGAAGTTGAGATGGATCCCCGCGCTGCCGAACAGCTCCGCCATCAGCGCCTGGCGCGCCGCCGGAGAGGTCTTGCGCTCGATCAGCCACGCCGACGTGTCGGTCATGGCGGCGCCGAATCCGCTCACCGCCTGGTAGCGCACTCCGGCGTCGACGTCGATGACCGCCTCGGCCTTCGCCCTGGCGGCGCCGAACTCGACGTCGTGTTGCGGCGTCATGCGCTGGCGAAGGTCGGCGCTCGTCACCACGACCTTGGCGGAGTAGGGGTCGTGCGTCGGGGTTGGCGCGAGCGCCGCGTCGACCGGCCCCGCGAGCGCGAGAAGGGCGAGCGCCGCGAGCGCGCCAAGGGCGAGCACCGTCGCTCTGAGCAGCCTGATTCCGGTCAGCACGACCGGAGATCATCCCCCATCAGGGCCGCGTGAACGTGCCACGTGCCTCGGCGGCACGCGGCTGGGCGTGGCAGCCGTCGAGGTGATCGTTGACCAAGCCCATCGCCTGCATGAAGGCGTATACGGTGGTGGGACCCACGAAGCGCCAGCCCCGGCGCTTGAGGTCCTTCGCCAGCGCCGTGGAATCGGCGGTGATCGCCATCTCGGCCAGCGTCGCCTTGTCCAGCCCACCCTCGCGCGCCGGCGGCTCAAACCCCCACACGTAGTGCGCCAGAGACCCCTCGGCCGCGACCAACTCCACCGCCCGCTGCGCGTTGTTGATGACCGCCTCGATCTTGCCGCGGTGGCGGATGATCCCGGCGTCGCCGAGCAGCCGGGTCACGTCCGTGTCCGTGAAGCGGGCCACCTTCTCGTAATCGAAACCGGCGAACGCCCGCCGGAACGCCTCGCGCTTGCGCAGGATCGTCAGCCATGACAGCCCCGCCTGGAACCCCTCCAGGCTGAGCTTCTCGAACAGCCGCACGTCGTCGGAGACGGGGAAGCCCCATTCGGTGTCGTGGTAGGCACGGTATTCGGGTGCCGAGTCCGCCCACGAGCACCGCGCCACGCCGTCCTCTCCCATCACGATGCCGTCGGCTGTCATGTTGCTAAGTGTGATGATCGGCCCGGCGGTCGCCGATGACCGCCGCACCCGTCAACCCGCCTAGACTCAACGCGGTGAGCTTCCTGCGCGGCATCGGCGATTCCGGGCACAACACGGCGGGCGCCGCGGCGCGCTTCATCCGGCCCACCGTCCACCTGCGACGCGACACGCGCTCGGCCACCCTGTGCCACGGCACCCTGGCCTGCGCCCGCTGCGATGCTCCGATCGCCACCGCGGGCGCGACGCTGTCGATGACCAGTCCGCTCGTCTGCCCGTTCTGCGCCCACCGTGGGCCGCTGCGCGATTTCCTGTCGCTGGCAATGCCGACCCGTCCGGCGCGCGTGGCGGTGCGGATCACGCTCCCCGGCCGAGCCGGCTGACACGCCCGCCGCCGAGATTCAGGAATCTGGAGGAGTAGGTGGCCGAGGGGATCACGAGCTCGGACCGGCGCTGCCGGTCACGAGGTTGGGTACGGTCTGCGCCAGAAATGCGCGGGAGGCACCGAACCCTTGTCGTGGTGCTGTCAGTCATCGCATCCACCGTGACGCTGGTCGCCAACGCGCAGGCCAAGGATTCCGTCTGCACCCAGGCGCTGGGTGGACTCTCTGTCACCGGGCCCGCGCACGCCCTCGCCTGGCGGGCGGAGATCCAGGCCCGGACCGCGGTCTTCTACCGGCTGCCCACCAGGAGCCTGCGTCCGTCGCGATGGATTACAGAGACAGACGCTGTGTGGCTGCTGGTGCTCGAGCACCCGCGGGCCGTCCAAGGCCGTTGCTGGGTGCGGGTCCGGCTTCCCTGGCGCCCGAACAGCGCGGCCGGCTGGGTGAATGCGAGCAAGGTCTTCATCGAGTCGACTCGATGGCGCATCGCGGTGTCGACCACGAGACGGACGCTCACGCTGTATCGAGCGGGAGCGCCAATACGCACGATCAGCGTTGTTGTCGGCAAGCCGAGCACGCCGACTCCGCTCGGTCTGTTCGCGATCGCGTGGGCGATCCCCTGGCACCCGACCGACTTCCTCGGCAGTTGGGTCCTCGAGTTGACCGCGCACAGCAACGTGCTCCAGGAGTTCGATGGCGGCGACGGCACGGTCGGGATCCATGGCCGAGGCGGGGCGAGCCTGTTGGACCCGCTCGGATCCGCTCGCAGTCACGGCTGCATCCGTCTGGCAAACGACGCAATCGACTCGCTGGTACGGACGGTCGGCGCCAGCCGACTGCCCGGCACACCGGTCCAGGTCAGCTGACGCCGGTGGTCGTTCGCGCGGGCGGCGTACGCGGCCTCATGTGGGCCGCGATCTCGTCGTGGTTCTTGATGTACGCGCGCCGTGCTGGATCGTCGCGGGAGTGGTATCGGAACGCCGCCTGATCGCGGGTCAGGAGATGAGCGCGCCGGCGGCCACTGCCACCGAGCCCGCCGCCAGCAGAAGCGCGCCCGCGCGCGTGGCCTGGCGGGGTCGGCGCGCGAGCTTCTCGGTCAGCACGACGCCGGTGATGGCGACCATCCAGAAGGTCGTGGCGGTCGTGGCCATGACCATCGCCAGCATCATCGCCCAGCACGAGCGCACACACGCCGTGCCGTTGCGCCACGCGAAGCGGGCGATGCCCGCCGTGGCGCGCCGCCCCGTAGGCGGGAGCGGTGAGGGACGATGGCAGTCGCGCAGCGCCCGGCGCTTGTGCACGGTCAGCTGCCAGGCAGCCGCGAGCGCCAGCGCACCCGCGGCCACCGCCGAGCGGTCCACGGCCGACCACGCCGGCGCCACCGCGATCACCAGCGCGCCAACCACCACCCAGATGAGCAGGTAGACCGCGGCGAACGTGGCCATGGCCTGGGGGCGACGACGGCGCAGGCTGTTGGCGGCGACGTGGCGGACCGCGGGCAGCGCCGTGGGCAGCATCATGGCCACGACCATCAGTGCCCACATCGCCAGCGAGGCGCTGACGCTCATTCCGAGCAGCATGGAGTGGTGCGCCACAGGGGTGCCGGAGTGGGCCATCCCCGACATCCCGCCCATCGCACCCATCCCCGCCATCCCGCTCATCCCGGCCATCCCGCTCATTTCGGCCATCCCACTCATCCCGGCCATCCCA
>Ga0070717_10003609_pt1 | contig 11092 bp, 12 predicted proteins | sample LARL113metaG_FD_71366 | JGI IMG/M metagenome (GOLD analysis project Ga0070717, IMG submission 71366) | Corn, switchgrass and miscanthus rhizosphere microbial communities from Kellogg Biological Station, Michigan, USA - LAR L11-3 metaG | ecosystem: Host-associated > Plants > Roots > Rhizosphere ...
GCTGCACGGTGTCGTCGATCGTCCATTGCGGCAGAGCAAGGCCGGGAGCGACGTCGCTGAACACCATGCGCACGCGGGTTCCTATGCCGACCTGCTTGACGAATTCGGGCCGCGCGAGCTGGCCATCGGGGGTGCACAGATTGCCAACGACACGTAAGGCTTCATCGGGAGTTGGCTCGCCCTTCTGAGTGTCGAGATCGACGAGCAGGATCAAATAGGGCGTCTTGCCGCGGAAGGCCGGCTGGATCGCGTGATGCACCTCGCTATAGGAATGCACCGTGCCCTTGCCTTCGACCTTTTTCCAGGTCGACTCGAGGGTGGCGCACCACGGGCAGGCGGTGGTCGGCGGATAGCGCAACCTGCCGCATTGCGCGCAGGCCTGCAGATGAAAATCGTGTTCGGCGCAGTGGCGGAAATATTCGAGGTTCTCGACATCGAGATCGTCGACGGTGAGCCCCATGCCCAGATATTCGCCGCGAATAGCCATGATCTCTCTCCTTCTCAGCCGCGCCGCATGACCATCGACGAAGCGGTCGACGGGTTGGCCCAGCCGAGATTGGCGCTGACCTCGACATTCTTCACCTGGCGGCAGCCGCCCTCGCGATAATCGTAGGTGTGCTGGCGTTTGCCGTCGGCGCCGATCGGGCATGAGTCATCAGCATCGTGGCGCAGCTGGCGGGTGTTCTCGATGACCATGTTCATTCCGTGCGTGTAACCCTCGCAGAGATGGCCGCCGCTGGTGTTGTTCGGCCGTCGGCCGCCGAGCTGAATCGCGCCGCTGCTGACATATTCGCCACCTTCGCCCTTTTTGCAGAAGCCGTAATCCTCAAGCTGCAGCATCGTCGTGAAGGTGAAGGCGTCGTAGGATCCGGTGATGTCGATGTCCTCCGGCCCGACCCCGGCATTGGGCCACAGGATCTGGCGCGCGTAATAGCCGGCAACTGTCGAGATCGGCCCGTGCTGGTAGTGCATGTCGAGGCGAGGCTTGTTGCAGCGTCCGACGACACCGCGAATCAGCACCAGCGGATGCTTGCAATCGCGGGCGCGCTCGGCCGAAGTCACGATGATCGCCGTCGCATTGTCGGTTTCGACACAGCAATCCAACAGATGCAGCGGCTTGCAGATGATCCGGCTGTTGAGCACGTCCTCGATCGTGAAGCGCTTCTTGTAATAGGCCTTCGGGTTATTGGATGCGTGGTGGCTGTGCGCCACCTTGACCGCTGCGACCTGCTCGGGCTTGGTGCCGTAGTCGTACATGTGGCGCATAAAGGTCGGCGCGAAACTCTGCCCGGCGCTCTGCCAGCCATAGGCGCGGTTGTGCAGCATGTCGCCGCCGACCGGCGCTGCGGAGCGCGCACCGGTGCCGCCGATGCGCACCTGCGAATAGCCGTTCATCGACCGGAAGATCGCTACCACCTTGCAGCAGCCGGCCTCGATCAAGCCGATGGCGATGCCGACGAGCGCTTCGGTCGACGAGCCGCCGCCCATCACATCCATGTAGAAGTTGAGACGGATGCCGAGATCGCCGGAGATGAAGGTCCCCGAGGTCGAGTCACCGCCCTGGTAGGACAGCATGCCGTCGATGTCCGAGGGTTTCAGCCCGGCATCGAGGATCGCATTACGGACTGCCCAGGTCCCCAGAGCTCGCGTCGTCTTGCCCGAGCCGCGGGTGTAGGTCGTCTCACCCACGCCTACAATTGCGTATTTGTCGCGCAGATATTTGGGGGTGGTGGCGTCCACCGCGCTCGGCATCGGCATCTTTGGTCTCCTTTATTGCCGTTAGTTCCGTCGTCCGCTGCCCCTCACCCCGAGGGAGGGGCCCACGCCAGCGGGGAGGGTGAGGGGCTCTTCTCATACCTCCAAGCGATAGGCTTTCTTTGCGGCACCGCTAAACAGCGCGGCCTTCTCATCGGCCGAACAGCCTGCCGCAATCCGCTTGAAGGCGTTCCACATAACCGGGTAACTGCACATCCCCTTATCGACCGGGAAGTTGCTCTCGAACATCGAGCGCTGCGGGCTGAAGGCACTGATGCAAGTTTCGATATAAGGCCGCCAAGCCTTTTCGAGATCCTGCGATGAGGGCGGATCGTCGTTTTCAAAGAAGGTGAACCCGGTCAGCTTCATAGCTAGCCCGCCGAGCTTGACGTAGGTGTTGGGAAAACTCGCAACCTCGCGGATGCCGTTGCGCCATTCGGCAAACCCTTCCTCGCGTTTGCCGGCATAAGGACCGATCGCCAGTGCGCCGCCGACATGGTTCAACACGATCGTCGCTTGCGGAAAGGCGCGCGCCAGATCGGCGACGTCGCTGAGCTGGGTATGAAACAGCCACCCGTCGAAGCTGAGGCTGAGCGAGGCGAGCCCCGCAAATCCCTCGCGGAAATTGCGGTCGCGGTAAAGGCCCTGTGGCGCGCCGGAGCAATAGATCGAGAGGCTCGGATCGTCGTGCCAGGTCGCACCGTTGCGGATGCCCTTGAAGCGGCCGCCGGAGACGGCGAGGTGCTGCTCGAGGATGCCCTTCGAGCGCGATCCGATCCGCAAATCGACATTGCCGATAATGCCGGCGCAGCAGCGAGAGGGACCGTATTTACCCGATGCGCTCATCGCCGCAACGCCGTTGACGAACTCGGTCTCGCCGAGCGATTTCTGCTCCTGAGGCCCATCGGCCCGGTACATCTCGCGGCATTCCTCGAACAGAGTCGCGACGACCTTGTGACCGCTGCCGACATCCTCGAGCAGATCCTGGAACAGATAGCGGTTACCAGGCCGGTCCCAGAGATGATGGTGCGGATCGATGATCGGCAGATCGGGCTCGATGATTTCTTCGCGGCGCTTGTTGAGCCAGTCCGGCCGAACCGGCGCATGGCGGCCTGGCGGGATCGCGGATTGAGGCATCTCTTGGCTCCTCCCAAATTGGCCTTCGCTCGGTTAACTCTGCCCCGGCCTGACGGCGATTGCCACGCTTTTCGGTGCCAAGCATACGTGACCCTGCTCGCCAAAGGCAGGTTGAAAGTAAGGTTAATATGCCTTACTTCTTCCGGCAGAGCGTTTTGGCGAGGGCATCGATGGCAACCATCCTCACTGTTACGGCAAAAGGCCAAGTCACGCTTCGCAGAGAGGTGCTCCGGCATCTCGGCGTTGCGCCTGGAGAGAAGGTCGTGGTCGACTTGTTGCCCGACGGTCGTGCGGAATTGCGGGCGGGCAAATCGCCGAGGTCGATCGATGGCTTTATCGGCTGTCTCCGGGGACCCGATACAAGGCCTCTCTCCACCGAGGAACTCGCCGAGATTGCAGCAGAAGGTTGGGCCGGACGCCGTTGAGGATCATCGCTGACACGAATGTTCTCGTGCGCGCTGCTGTCGCCGACGATCCGCAACAGGGTGAGTTGGCAGCGGATGTACTTCGGGATGCGGAACTTGTGGCGGTGACGTTTCCGACGCTGTGCGAGTTTGTTTGGGTACTCGCGCGTGGATACAACCGGGAAGCCCGCGAGATAATAGAAGCAATTCGGCGTCTGGTCGAAAGCGCGACAGTGCGCGCTGATCGGCCGGCCGTCGATGCCGGTCTGGCTGTCTTGGAGGCGGGCGGAGACTTCGCCGATGGCGTGATCGCATTCGAAGGCCGTCGATTGGGCGGAATGGTCTTCACCAGCTTCGATCGCGCGGCAACCGAATTGATCGCGGCGACCGGCGGCGAAACGAAGCTGCTGTCCGGCGGATAATGCGCAGGGGTCCGGTCATCCTAACTTCACGCATGCGCCTCGCCCGCGGCTGTGGCTAAATAGGTGCGCCGCCGGCTCGGGGATGCCGCTATGCCGAATGTCGAACCAAATCGCCTTTCTGCTACGACGCTGGTCAAATTGATCGAGGGCGGCGAGTTGACCGCGGAAGCCGTCGTCCGAAGCTGTCTCGAGCGGATTGCTGAGCGCGAGCCAGTGGTACGCGCTTGGGCTTATCTCACGGCCGAGAAGGCGCTGGGCCGGGCTCGCGAAATCGACGGAGCTAAGACGCAAAGCCTGCTGAAGGGGGTTCCTTTCGGCATCAAAGACATCTTCGACACCGCCGACATGCCGACAACCTATGGATCGCCGATCTATGTCGGCTGCCGGCCTGCCTATGATGCGAGCGCTGCGGTCTTGCCGCGCGCAGCGGGGGGAATCCCGCTCGGTAAGACGGTGACGACCGAGTTCGCCAACCGGCAGCCCGGCCCGACGACGAACCCGCACAACCCGGATTTCTCGCCGGGCGGCTCGTCGAGCGGCTCGGCAGCGGCGGTCGCCGACTTTATGGTGCCGCTCGCGATCGGCACCCAAACGGGCGGCTCGGTGATCCGGCCGGCCGCCTATTGCGGCGTCGTCGGGTTCAAGCCGAGCTTTGGGCTGTTCCCGCCGGCCGGCATGCGGATCAATACCGAGGCCCTCGACACGGTTGGCATCATGGCGCGCTCGGTCGGCGATATCGCGCTGTTTCGGGCGGCGATGATGGCCATCTCCTATTCGGCGCCACGGACGCCGGAGACCGCGCCGCGTCTCGGCTTGTGTCGTGGTCCGCACTGGGAGGAAGCGCAGCCGGAAGGGAGAGCCGTGCTCCAGGCGGCTGTCGAGCGCCTCGGTGCTGCAGGCGCGGCGATCAGCGAGACCGAGTTGCCGCCGGAATGCGCCGAAGCCGACGAGTGGCAGCGCGTCCTCGGGTCATTCGAGGGGCTGCGCAATCACATGCCCGAACTCTACCGACACGAAGCCTTGCTGAGTCCGCGGCTGCGCGACGAGAAAATTTCCCAGGGACGCGAACTCACCCTCGATGCCTTCCGCGCGGCCTGCCGCGGTGCCGAAAGGGCACGGGCCGCTGCGCAAAATTGGGCCTCCGGCTTTGATGCCATCCTTACGCTACCGGCCCCGGGCCGAGCGCCGCGCGGGCTCGCCGATACCGGGTCGGCGGTCTTCAATGCCGTGTGGACGCAACTCCACATGCCTTGTTTGACTTTGCCGGCCGGCCAAGGTCCGGACGGCTTGCCGATCGGCATTCAGCTGGTTGCCCGCCGCCACGCCGACGAGCGTTTGCTCGAGGCCGGGCTTTGGGTCGAACACCAGCTTGCAGAGGGGGGACGACCTTGATGGGTCCCGAGCGCCTCACCGCCTCCGAGACGGTGACCCGCCTAGCAGCAGGAACGCTGACGGCCGAGGCCCTTGCGCAAGCTTGCCTGGAGCAGGCGCGCGCCGGGGCTGAGATCAAGGCTTGGGCTTGGCTCGATCCTGAACAGGCGCTTGCTCAGGCCCGTGCGGTCGACCGAGCGGGACGCAAGGGCCGGCTGGCCGGCGTTCCAGTCGGGGTCAAGGACATCATCGATACGGTCGATATGCCGACCGAGCACGGTTCGCCGATCTATCGCGGCAACCGGCCTTTTGCCGACGCCGCTTGCGTCGCGCTGATCCGCGCGGCGGGTGGGGTGATCCTGGGCAAGACGGTGACGACCGAATTCGCTAACCGCCACCCCGGCCCGACCGTACATCCTCATAATGCGGAGCACACGCCCGGCGGCTCGTCGAGCGGGTCGGCCGCGGCCGTCGCAGATTTCCAGGTACCGCTAGCGCTGGGCACCCAGACCGGCGGTTCGGTGATCCGACCCGCGGCATTTTGCGGTGTGATCGGCTACAAGCCGAGCTTTGGCGAGTTCAGCCGGGTTGGCGTCAAGATGCAGTGCCATAACCTCGATACCCTGGGCATCATCTGTCGCAGCCTCGAAGACGTCGCACTGTTGCGCGGCGTGCTGTTGGTGCAGGAACCGCATCGTGTCGACCGCAATGCTACGGCGCCGCGGATCGGCTTTTGCCGGACCCCGACCTGGGAGCATGCCGATGGCGACACCCATGCCTTGCTCGAACGGACAGCCGCAGTGCTGAGTGCAGGCGGTGCTGCGGTAGAGGAAGTCACCCTGAAACCGGCCGATATTTTGGACCACCACCGCCGCATTTTCGAATTCGAGGCCGCGCGTAATTACGCCTATGAATACGACGTGCATCGCGAGCAGGTGAGCCAGGCGTTGCGCGAGGGGCTTCTGGCCCCCGGTCGTGCTCTGCCGCTTGCCGCCTATATCGAGGCTATCGAGATGGCGGAAGCGTTTCGCCGCAATCTCGATGATGTGTTTGCGAGGGTGGACGTGCTGCTTGCCCCGAGCGCGGTTGGGGAGGCCCCGGAAGGGCTTGGCTCGACCGGCGACCCACGCTTCAATGCGATTTGGACTTTGGCTTGGACCCCGTGCCTGACATTGCCGGCTGGCAACGGCCGCAAGGGGCTGCCGCTCGGGATTCAGCTCGTAGGCTCCCGTTTCCGCGACGAGGCGCTGCTCGATGCAGCCGCCTGGGTCGAAGCGCGGCTGCACTGACGATTTCGGTAAACCCACCCAGAAGGAGAAAACGACATGATTTACGAGCTGCGAATTTATCACTGCGTGCCCGGCCGGCTGCCTGATCTGTTGAAGCGGTTCGACACGATCACGTTAAAGCTCTGGGAGAAGCACCGCATCCAGCAGGCCGGCTTCTGGACGGTGGGAATCGGGTCGTCGAATCAGGATCTCTATTACATGCTGAAATGGGAGACGCTTCAGGAGCGCGAACAGAAATTCGGGGCGTTTGGGGCGGATCCGGAATGGCTCAGCGCTCGTGCCGAAACCGAGAAGAACGGCCCGATCGTCGCCTCGATCACCAACATGATCCTGCAGCCGACCAGCTTTTCATCCGTTAAGTAGGAGAGAACACGACATGCTCTACGAACTGCGCGTCTACCATTGTGTGCCGGGCCGCCTCCCGGATCTGCTGAAGCGCTTCGACACGATTACACTGAACATCTGGAAGCGGCACGGCATCGAGCAGGCCGGCTTCTGGACCGTCGCGATCGGCGATTCCAACCAGGCTCTCTATTATTTCCTCAAATGGGAATCGCTCGCCGACCGCGAAAAGAAATGGGCCGCGTTCCAAGCCGATCCCGAATGGAACACCAAGCGCGCCGAAACCGAGCGCAATGGCGCAATCGTCGCACGCGTGGAGAACCACATCCTGCAGCCGACCGGCTTCTCGTCGGTTAAATAGGTTTCCGACAGAGGCCCCAGAATTCCTCGTCACCCCCGGGCTTGTCCCGGGGGTCCACGTGGATGCCCGGGACAAGCCCGGGCAAGACGACGACGCCTCAATACACCCCTCTTGAATCGGGAAGCCGTGCCGGTCAAACAGGCATCGAAGGGGAGGAGAGCACATTGGCACAATCGATCGTCGAATACGTCGATACTACGCTCGACAATGCCGCCATCGGCAGCCTGCACAAACGGGTCTTCGCGATCGTAACGGCCGGGTTGTTCTTCGACGTCATCGACTTCATCATATTGGGCTCGCTCGTGCCGGACATGGTCCGCACGCATTTCGCCTCTCAAGCCGAGATCGGGACAGTGGGGACCGCCCAGATCATCGGGCTATTTCTCGGCGCGATTGGCCAGGGCGAGTTCACCGACCGTTTGGGGCGCAAGCGGATTTATCAGCTCAGCGTTCTGCTCTACAGCTTGGCGACGATTGCAGCAGCCTTCGCGCCCGACCCGCTTTGGCTCGCCTTCGGGCGCTTGATCGCGGGGATCGGGCTCGGCGCGGCCTCTCCAACGTGCTTTTCCTATGTCGCGGAATATTCGCCCAAGCGGATCCGCGGACGGGCTACCGCCTTCATGCAGTTTCTTGGCGGCGCGTGCGTCTGGCCGCTCGGCACCCTCTTCGCTCTCGGCTTCAGGGATACGATCGGGTGGCGCGGGATTTGGGTCGTCATAGGCCTTGGCGGGCTTGTCGTGTTTGCGCTGAGCTTCGCATTGCCGGAATCGCCGCGTTGGCTGGTCACCCATGGCGAGGGCAGGCGGGCGCTCGATCTGCTCGAACGAATGGGCCTGAGGAGCCGGGCTTCGCGCGACGAGTTCGTCATCGACGAGGTCGCCAATATTCGCAGCGACCCGCTGGGCGTCGTGTTCCGCCGCTACCGCAAGCAGATCATCGCCGCGATGATCTGCTTTTTCGCATTCTTCGGCGCCGCGCTGGGTCTCGGCGGCTGGCTGCCGAATATTCTCGCGGATCGCGGATTCACCGTAACCAAGTCGCTCACCTTCACCTTCGGGATGCAGCTTTCCTTCCCGTTGAGCAGCCTTTTCATGATGTATTCGCTCGAACGCTTCGGCCGCATCAGGACCGCGGTCACCGCGTTCGTCCTCGCCGTAATCCTGTCGATCACGTTCTTCTATTCGCGGTCGGACACAATGGTGCTGGTCGTCGGTTTCTGGATGAATTTCTTTATCCAGCTCGCCGGCAACTCGATGCAGATCTTCACCTCGGAAGTGTTCCCGACAAACGCGCGCGCTTCGGGTTTCGGTCTGGCACAGAGCGGCGGGCGCATCGGGGCCGCCATCTCGTTCCCGATGATCGGTTTCCTGAGCACCTATGGGCTCGGCTATGTGATGACCGGCATCGCGGTGATGATGGCGATCGCCGCCGTCGCGGTGACGCAGATCGGCACCGAAACACGGGGCCGCGCACTCGACGAAATCGCACCGCCGACCGGATAAGGGTTAGCCCTTGTACAGCTTCTGGAACCCCGCCCAGCAGGAATCATAGTCACGCTGGAGCGCGTCGGTTTCGAGCGCGAAGCGGGTCGGACGGATGACGAGACGCGTCTCGAACATGAAGGCGAGGGTGTCCTCGATCTTCTGAGGCTTCAATTCTGCGGCGACCGCTTTCTCGAACGTCGCGCGGTCGGGGCCGTGAGCGGACATGCAATTGTGCAGCGACGCACCGCCTGGGGCAAAACCTTCGGCCTTGGCGTCGTAGACGCCGTGCACGAGGCCCATAAACTCGTTCATGTAGTTGCGGTGAAACCAAGGCGGGCGGAAGGTGTGCTCCGCGACCAGCCAGCGCGGCGGGAAGATCACGAAATCGCAATTGGCGGTGCCGGAGATCTCGCTCGGCGAGGTCAGCACCGTGAAAATCGACGGGTCCGGGTGATCGAAGCTGACCGTCCCAATCGTGTTGAAACGCGCGAGATCGTAAACGTAAGGCGCGTAATCGCCGTGCCACGCGACGACGTCCAGCGGCGAATGGTCGAAATCGGCAGCCCACAGATTGCCTTCGAATTTTGCGACCACCTCGCAGGGATCGTCGCTTTCTTCGAAAGCCGCCACTGGAGTGCGAAAATCTCGCGGATTGGCAAGGCCGTTGGCGCCGATCGGCCCGCGTTCGGGCAGGCGGAACAGCGCGCCGTAATTTTCGCAGATATAGCCTCGCGCGGGGCCATCGGGCAGCGCGACGCGAAATTTGATGCCGCGCGGTAGGGCCGCAACTTCGCCCGGTTTCGCCTCGACCACGCCGAGTTCGGTAGCCAGCAGCAACGGCCCGCTCTGCGGTACGATCAGCAGCTCCCCGTCGGCGTCGTAAAAGACGCGATGCTCCATCGACTTTGTCGCGCGGTAGATGTGCACGGCGACGCCAAAGCGCCCGCTTGCATCGCCGTTCCCGCCCATCGTGATGAGTCCGTCGACAAAATCGGTCGGCCGGTCGGGGAACGGCAGCGGGTTCCAGCGCAGGCGGTTGGGAGGCGACGCCACTTCCTCGAACGGAGCACTGCGAATGAGGCCATTGCCGATCTGCCGGAAGGCCGGGTGCATCGCCGAGGGCCGGATGCGATAAAGCCACGAGCGCCGGTTCTCGGCGCGCGGTGCGGTGAACGGCGTGCCCGAGATCTGCTCGGTATAGAGCCCGTGGGGCGGCCGCTGCGGTGCGTTCTGACCGACAGGAAGCGTGCCTGGCACAGCCTCGGTCGCGTGCTCGTTGCCGAAGCCGGTCAGGTAATCGAGCCTTTCCTCCTTCATGCTCACTCCCGCGGAATGATCACCTTCTCTTCGGTGACGAAGCTCTTGATCCTTCCGATGAACAGGGCGCCGTCGGCATGCAATGCCTTGGCTTCCGGCGAGGCGTTGGCACGCTCCATCGCGGCACGATCGTCGTACCAGAGCTCGGCAATTCCATCGATCTCGACATCCGTCGTCGGAATGTCGGGGCGCGTCCGCTCTTCGACAATGTGCGACTGCACGTAGCGGCGCACCCCGGGTACCGCATGGGCGAGCGGCGCGTGTACCTCCAGCCAATGCTTGACAAAATCCTCGTGTGACAACCCTTCCTTACGGGTCAGCAACCCGATGCTCTTGATCACTAGCGTTAGTCCTTTTTTTGCCCGACGTGCTGACGCATGCTGCGCCCGTTGAGCCCGAGGAGGAAGCATGAAGATCGACATTACTGGCAAGCGGGCCATCATTGCTGGAGGCAGCCGCGGGATCGGGCGTGCGATTGCGATGGCCTTTGCCGAGGCCGGTGCCGGCGTGTCGATCTGCGCCCGCGGCGCCGAAGCGCTCGGCGCCGCCCGCGAGGAAATCGCCCGACACGGCGGGGTTGCTCATTCCGCGGTCTGCGACCTCTCCGACGCCGCGGCCATTCCCAAATACATCGAGGAAGCAGCCGCAGCGCTCGGGGGCATCGATATCCTCGTCAACAACGCCTCGGGCTTTGGCACCAGCGATGACGAGACGGGCTGGGCCGCCAGCATCTCGGTCGATCTCTTGGCGACGGTGAGGGCGAGCCGGGCGGCGCTGCCTTTTCTCGAAAAATCCGACGCGGGGTCGATCCTCAACATATCCTCGATATCAGGGTTTCGCGCGTCGGTGCGCACCCCGCCCTACGGTGCCGTCAAGGCCGCTGTGCTCGAATACACCCTCACACAGGCTGCCGCCCTGGCGCCCAAACGAATCCGGGTCAACTGCATCGCACCGGGGTCGATCGAATTTCCCGGCGGGACCTGGGCCCGGGTCAAGGCAAACAACCCGGACCTCTACGGCCGTATCCTCAGGAGCATTCCGTTCGGGCGTCTCGGCCGGCCCGAAGAGATCGCGCAGGTTGCGCTGTTTCTGTCCTCGCCGCTCGCCGGTTGGGTCACCGGCCAAAATATTGCCGTCGATGGCGGGCAAATGCTCTAAGCGGGTCCTTGATCGGAAGTAGGCCAACTCGCCTGTGGCGTGGCGTATTTCT
>Ga0070717_10003611_pt1 | contig 11091 bp, 11 predicted proteins | sample LARL113metaG_FD_71366 | JGI IMG/M metagenome (GOLD analysis project Ga0070717, IMG submission 71366) | Corn, switchgrass and miscanthus rhizosphere microbial communities from Kellogg Biological Station, Michigan, USA - LAR L11-3 metaG | ecosystem: Host-associated > Plants > Roots > Rhizosphere ...
TGATCAAGCACAAAACGACCCAGGCCGGGGATGCTGATCCAGTGGCTGCCCACCGTGAATTTGTCATTGGAGAGATAAAACGACTCGTGGGACTTGCCCTTTTTCTTGTAGCTGGGATAAGCGGCTCGGCCGGCGAAGAAGTTGGCATAGGCTTTCGAGAGATCATCAAAGGCTCCTTCCACCACACATTTCGTGACCTCGTAGGTCCATGGATAGGCCTGTTCACGGATCTCATTGAACTGTTTTTTGAGCGCAAAGGCACTGGGAGACGTGAGGGTGCGCTCCTGTTCAGGAACGGTTTCCTGCTCTTCTTTGTACGCCTGATACTGCTTCTCCCACTGTTCGCGCCCCCAGTTGTAGATAAATCTTCTGGTGCCACAGGCTCGTTTGAAGTACTCCGTCTGGTCAGGCGTCGGGTTGATCCGTATCTTGTGCGCGGTTTTCATCGGCAAGTGCCTTTTTGAGTGCTTTGCGGTAGTTCCGCAGTCCGTACAATCTCGCTGAAAAACACTGCGTAATCGCCATCAAATCCTGAACCAACTCTTGCTCTGGCGAAAGCGTCTCCGTGTTCATCACCACCAACTCTGTTTGATGAGTCTGGCACAAATGAGCCAACAACTTGTAGCCAAATCTCACCAATCGATCCTGATGAGCGAGCACCACTCTTTCCACTTCTCCCGAGACGATGCGATCCACCAGCCTGAGAAACTGTTTACGCTCAAAATTGAGTCCTCCCCCAATCTCGAGCACCCACTCATCCACCTCGATGGCTTGCTGCTGGCAAAACTTCTCCAGCACTGCTTGTTGGTTCTGCAAGTCTGGTTTTTGCGCCTGGCTGGACACCCGGCAGTAGGCGATGGTGGCCCTGGGCTTATGCTGGCGTGGAAGCTGGAGCGCCGCGGCTAACTCCTCATCGGTATAATACCGTCGGTTGGTAATCGTCCGTTTCGCAGGCAAGATTCCCAGGCGGTCCCATTTCTGAATAGTCTTGACCGAGACTCCCACGCGCTTTGCAAACTGTCCAGGTGTATACATAGTTCCATATTACTACCTGTTCACGTACAAAGTCAAGGTCTAGATATCTCCTCCTTTGTGAGATATGACTTACTTGTTCCCGAGGAACGATCTATGCCTGTATTATCCTCTACCACATACCCACTCCCACAGCCGGCTCTTTACACAACTATCGGCATGGTTTCGCTGACATAGCTTAGCGAAGATGGACACGGAAGCAGAGGACATATCAGTCAGGCAACGCTAAAGAGCGTGTGTGAATACTCAAAGACAAGTGAGTATGTTCTGAGAGAAAAGATCACAATGTAAGAACATTTGTTCTATTAATTCTAGAAAAATGCATAAATACTCGAGCGGAACCGACGGGCTACGAGCCATCGGTCGCACCTGGCTCTTATTCCTCTAGAGAAACTCTTTACGACTCCTATGAGGCTGTACAGCGTGTCATTCGTGTAGCTCGTTGCCACTAAGAGGCATTTTCTTTTTGGAACGGATAACCTAAGTAGCCAGTACATGTACCTTAGACAGTCGAATGAGAGAAAAACCAGCCCGACATGCGTCCACAGGGGCATGTCAAATTAGCCACTATATCCAATAGCTGTACCTACCCCCTAAAGAACAACTTCTATAGCCGCAAAACTGCCACATGCATAATTGTTCAGGCTTGCCGACCAGCGAAAAGTACCTCACTATTGGCTGAAAGAGCGGTATTCTCAATACTGAACAATTACGGTGCATAAGTGACCTGCCGGTAGGGTTCGCCTTTGTGATGGCTGCTAACCTGAATGGTCACTTTCTGGTTCAGCCGTTTGAGAAAATCTAACAGCTTATCGGTTGTAAAGCGGCTGAAATGCCCGTTCATCAAGTGGGATACGTCAGGTTGTTTAATCCCTAGAACACTGGCAATTTCACGCTGCTTAAGCTTTCTGTCTTCTAAAATCTTGAATACCAGAAACCCGATCTGTGAGCGGATAAAAAGCTCATCAGCGTCTTCCAGTCCTAAATCAGCGTAAACGTTGCCACTGCCTTCGTAAATTTCAATCTCTTCGCTCATTTTTATCTTCCTCCTTAGCGGCACTAACAGCCGCATTGTAACGTTTACGGATTAAGTCCTTATCAGATTGCGGTGTCTTAATCCCTTTTTTAGATTTTTTCTGGAAAGCGTGCAGGACGTAAATTTTCTCGCTGATTTGTACAGCCACCACGATACGATAAGCGTCTGTGTCATAGCGCAGAGCGATTTCAAAAACTCCGCTTCCAAGTCCCTTATACGGCTTTGCATCCTGTGGCATTCCCCCGTATTGCATCAATTGCAATTCGTCTCCCATCAACTTTTGCACTTCCTTTGGAAAATCCAACAGATTAGCTTTTGAGTTTCCTACCCAAACTACGAGACGTAAAACAGGCGGTTCCAGTTTTTCCAAAGCACTTCTCCAGTTTTCCAAGGTGTTCTTCCTATATGATATAGTAAATTTGCTATAAAGTCAATAGAGGCACTCCCCCGCTGTGCGGGGGATAATTCGGACATCTCTCCCACTCGCTTGACAGCAGGATAGACTCGCCTTATCCTTGCTTTTCAAGGACCTCTCTTCTCCCCATTTCAAGCAGCGAGGATTCGTATGGCCGTTGATGTCTTCTTGTTCGTGATCTTCCTCCTGTGTTTGGCGAGGCTCGGGCGTCTTGGCTGGCTTCATCTTCAGCCTGTCCACTCACCAGCAGGGAGCAGACGCACCCCTGTGCACCGTCTGCTCAAGCCACGCACCCCACTTGACTGCCCCGCCTGTCGTCTCGGCTCCACTCCCTCCTGCGGTGTGAGACCTGCCTGTGCACCAGTACGCCCCTGGCCTGAGGTGAAAAGCCGACGAGGAGCACGCCACTCGGATACCCACCGAAGGCTTCGCCTGCCCCAATCAGCAGTGCCCGTACTTCGGGATCACCGATGATTCCATCCATGCTCTCGTCGGAGATGGCAAGCATGGTCATGTTGAGCGGATCCAGACGTTTCGAGGTCTCGCCTGTCACACCACGTTCAGTGCTCGGCGCCACACCCCGTTGTACCGGCTGAAAACCCCCTCCCGGCAGGTCGCAATGGTGCTCTCTGCGCTGGCCGAAGGGCTGGAGCCATCCGCCGCAGAGCGGGTCTTCGGCTTTCGACACGCCACGATCATGAGCCTTTCTGTTCCGTGCTGGTGAGCACACACACCCTGCACGAGCACTTCTTCTGCCATCTCCAACTCCCTCACCTCCATCTGGACGAACTGCGCACCCGGCTGCGCAACGTCAAGCAGGTCCTGTGGCTCTGGCTGGTCATCGATCCTTGCACCAAGATTCTTCCGGTGCTCCATCTGGGCCCCCGCACACACCACATGGCACATCGCGTCATCCATTCTCTGCGACAGCTTTTGGCACCTGGCTGTATACCGCTCTTCACCAGTGATGGCTTGAACGTGTACTTTTATGCCTTAACGGCCCATTTTGGACACTGGCACCAGGTGAGCCGCCGAGGGCGGAAGGTGAAAAAATGGTACCGGCGGCGCAAGCTGATTCGGGTCACACACGTGATGCGCCTTGGAAAACAAGCAGATCTCACGGCTGTCTTGAAGCACTTAGGCTTCTCGGGACGGCTGAACACGGCTTTTATTGAACGGGTGAATCTGACCGTCCGACATGGCGTAGCAGCGCTGGCCCGTCGAACCTGGGCGACTTCTCAACAGGCTTCACAGCTGCTAGCCCACCTGGAGTGGTGGCGGGCCTATTATCACTTTGTGCGTCCTCACCGCTCACTGCGCGTGGCGCTCGTGCAGCCACGAGAGCGAGGCGGCAAACTGGTGGCCCAACGCTACCGGCAACGGACTCCGGCGATGGCAGCCGACAGAACCCATCGACGATGGACGGCGCGCGAAGTGCTCTCGTGCCCCTTGCCAAAGGTTTGCGCTTGAGCGCCACACAAGCCAGATACAGCTGGCGAGTTCTGTCGCGAGGAAGTCAGGGAAGGTGCTGGCAGAAGCACTCGGATGGAGCCTCGCCTCGGGAAGAGGTGGCCTCACTGGATCGCTCAAAGACCAAATCCAGCCCGAAGTTGGTTTGAAGAGGGCTGATCGATTTATCCACCATGTTAAATGGGAGTACCGTGGATTTCACATGAGGTGGTGATCAAACAGGGATAAGGTGCGTCGAAACCGTTCGTGTGGTGAGACGAGGAACGCTTTGCTTGCTTCCACGGATGTGCTATACTCAGCCTGTCTTCCTCGTTCTCCACTCATCGTATGCGGTTGCTCCTAGCTGAGCAGAGAGGTGGTGCATATGCCATTGGAAGGTCAGCACCTGGGTCACTATCGCCTGCTGCGCCTCTTAGGCAGCGGCGGCATGGGCGAGGTCTATCTGGGCGAAGACGCCCGCATCGGCCAACAGGTGGCCATCAAGGTCATCCGAGCCGAGGGCATCGCCTACCCGCAGAGCGAGAGCGCCAGAGAGGCGGCGCGCCTCTTCGAGCGGGAGGCCAAAGCCATCGCCCGCCTGGATCATCCCAATATCCTGCCCCTGTACGCCTATGGAGAGGAGGCCCTGGGCGAGCAGCGGCTCACCTACCTGGTGATGCCCTACCGCAAGGAGGGCACCCTGGCGGCCTGGCTCAGGCGTCGCAGCCACGCTGCCCCCCCCACTCCACAGGAAGTCGCCCCCTTGCTCCACCAGGCCGCCGCGGCGCTGCAACACGCGCATGACCAGCAGGTGCTGCACCAGGATATCAAGCCCACCAACTTCCTCGTCCGCCTGCGCAGCGACCAGCCCGAGCTTCCCGACCTGCTGCTCAGCGACTTCGGCATCGCCAAACTCACCAGCGCGACCGGGAGTTTGAGCCAGAGCATCCGGGGTACGCCGGTCTACATGGCCCCCGAACAGTGGGAGGGGCACCCGGTCGCCGCCAGCGATCAGTACGCCCTGGCCGTCATGATCTACGAACTGCTCGTCGGCCGCCCGCCCTTTGTGGGCAACCCGGGCCAGGTCATGCGCCAGCACTATCTCGCGCCACCGCCAACACCCAGTGCGCTCAATGCGGGCTTGTCAGCTGCCATCGATGCCGTGCTCTTGCGTGCCCTCGCCAAGCAGCCCGCCGAGCGCTTCCCATCCGTGAGCGCCTTGGCGCGGGCCTTCCAGGAGGCCAGAGAGAGCGAGGGAGTGTTGCAAGCGACGCTGGCCATCAACCGGGCCGAGGCCGAGAGCGGGACCACGCGCACCCTGACCCTGCCAGGAGGACGCCAGGTGAGCGTCACCGTGCCAGCAGGGATAGGCGACGGCACTACCATCCGCCTGGAAGGGCAGGGCATGCCCTACTACGAAGGGGGCCCGGCAGGGCCACTGGTGCTCACGATTGCCATTCTGACAGAAGCCAATCCCCTGCCGCTTCCACAGGACAGCATGGCCCCCACTGTTGCTGTGCCGAGGCCCAACGCGCAGCTGCCTGCCGCGGAGGACCTGCCCCTGTCGCCAGCACTCGCGGAAGCCCCTGGCGACCGCTGCGACCTCGCTCCCCACGAAGGAAGCCGACACCGATCAAGCTGAAGAGAGGGGGGTGCAAGAGGCAGAGCAGGATGCTTTCCAGGTGTCGGTTTCCCCACACGCTCCGACTGAGGCTCCAACGATCCTGCTGGCAAGACCAGGAGAGCGCGTGCTTTCCGCAGTGATCCTTGGGGGTTTCCTGAGTCTTGTCAGTATCGTCTTCACCAATGTGATCCCTCTGCTGGCCAGGACTGATCCCTACCCCTCGTATCTCCAGGTGCTTCCCCCTTTGGTGCTGTCCCTGATGCCGGGCTTGCTGCTCCGAAAAAGTGGAGTAGCACAGAAAGCCAGTTTGCTCACCGGTCTGGTCGTTGGCATCTCCTGGTTCGTTTTTGTGCTGGCGAAATACGCTCACCTTCTTCCTTTCCCTCCAGAGGCCTGGTTTGCTATTGTCGCCTGTGCGGCAGCGTGCGGGCCGCTCTCCTGGCTGGTAGCCTGGTTGACGACGCATCCAGACCCGTATGGTCTGTCATCCAGCAACCGAAATGAAGAGGGATAAAGGAGAGGTAGGGTTCTTGACTTGTCTCTACGAGGGATGATTTGGGCAGAGGGCTGTTTCTCTGTCTTATTACCGGTCGGTTTTTGAGGTAAATTGAAGAGTAGCAAAATCGTTCGTTTGCTGAGACGGTACACGTTAGCCCCATCATTTTAAAGATGTCCACCTTACTTGTGAAAATGACCGAGAGACGAGAGGAACAGGCTCCCCAATGTCAGTGCATCAACTGGATGTAGTCTTCTATGCAGGGGTATCTTGTCGAGGCTTCGATGACATGGGCGAAGCTGGTACAAGTATTCGGGAGGCTGCCACATCAAAGAAAAAGCAGCTCATCAGAATGCTTACCGAAATCACCCGTTGGAATTTTCACCTGGTCCCTATCCATCCGAAGGAAGAGAATGTTTTCCCTTTCAAGAAGGAGAGCACCATGATGAACACCAAAAATACCACCATTCTCATTTCAGGAGCGAGTATTGGCTCAAGCGCTATGGGTTTACCCCGACCGTGATCGAGCGTGCGCCACACCTGCGAGAAGGCGGGTACCCGGTTGACGTGCGCTTTGAGGCCGTGCAGGTGGCCAAGCTGATGGGGATCTGGCCGCGTCTGCAACAAGAGCAGACGACCATCGAGGAGATGTCGTTTGTCAACGAGCGCAATCAGCGCATCAGCCGAGTCAACATCCAAGCTGTGCCCAAGGCCTTGGGCGTGGATGTGGTGGAGATCATGCGGGGCGATCTGGCCAGGACGCTCTACGAGCTCACCAAGGACGAGGTGGAATACTGCTTCGGCGACTCCATCCAGGCCGTCAGGCAGGACGAGGAAGGAATCGACGTGACCTTTGAGCGGGGCGGCTCCCGCCGCTTCGACCTGCTGGTGGGGGCTGACGGGTTGCATTCGATCGTGCGCACCCTGATATTTGGCGACGAAGCGCAATTTGAGCGCTACTGCGGCTACCAGGCCGGGGTCTTCACAACCGACAACTATCTGGGACTGGGCGAGGCCTCCATCCAGATGTATGGTGTGCCTGGAAAACTGATCGCGGTACGCAGTACACGAGGAAACCAAGTACTGGCCGCGTTTTTCCTGTTCAAGCAACCCACCAAGCTACGCTATGATTACCATGATGTGGCGCAACACAAGCAACTGCTGGCTGAGGTGTTTGCGGGCGAAGCCTGGGAAGTCCCTAGACTCCTGGAGAAAATGCAGACGGCCCCCGACTTGTACTTTGATGCGGTGAGCCAGATTCGCATGGAGCGGTGGTCGCACGGACGAGCGGTGCTGCTGGGAGACGCCGGCTATTGCCCGGCACTGCTGACTGGGCAAGGCTCGACCCTGGCCATAATGGGAGCCTATATCCTGGCCGGAGAACTGAAAGTGGCGCTGGGCGATCACAAGCTCGCGTTTGCCCGGTACGAACAGGCCTTCAGGCCCGTGGTCAGACAGGAGCAAAAAAAGGCTGGAGCAAATGCCAGGATCCTGGTTCCCGCAACGCCTGTGGGCCTGTGGGCGAAAACTCACTTGTTCCCGAGGCTTTTGCCGCCTTTGCTGGTGGCGATAGAGCGCGGGAGGAGATTGCTCCCCATGTTCTACTCAAGGCCCAGCAGATTAAAGGACTATGGGGATGTGCTCCTGCCGTCTTAACGAAGGTGTGCTACGGTGGGATCGGCCTGGAGGCGATGTCCAGAACACATCGTAGCTCGCTGTCTCAGCCCCAACTTGCACCACCTTTTTGAAGCCTATTCGGGAACTCCCCACGGGATGCGCAACGTGTACGACTTTCCGTCATCGACACCGCAGACAGAGTAGGCTCATCGAAACGGCTAAGATGAAAATGACGAGAAGAGACGACAAACCAGGAGAGCAAAAAGAAGCAGCAGAGAGGATACAATAGAGCAGAAAAGGAGGCTATTTACTTTTCCTGAGGAGGAAAGCTCCATGGAAGAAGAATGGATGCGAGATCGGGCCTTGTTGCGCGATCTCCTGGAGAAGACCCCTCGTGCTTCTCCGCAGGAATTGGCCCAAGCAATAGGGCGTTCAGTCAGTTGGGTCAAGAAATGGCGCAAGCGACTGACAGCAGGTGATCCCCATGACCCCTCTCTGTTGTGCTCTTGCTCGCGAGCGCACCGTGCGCCCTACTTCCGCTGGGATGTTCGTGTCATCCAGCGGATTGTGGAGATGCGCTGTGCTCCGCCCGAGAACTTGAAGCGTGTGCCTGGGCCTCGGGCTCTGCTCTACTACCTTCCCCGTGACCTGGAGTTACAAGCCGCACAGGTTCCTCTGCCCCGCTCCAGTCGAACGATCTGGAAGATCCTGCATATTACAGGATGTCTGGTCCCTCGTTCTCAAGAGCCACCCCACCCCACCGAACCCCGAAAGCCATTGGAAGAGATCCAGATGGATGCAGAAGGATGTGGGCTCCGTCTCGCCTGAACAGAGTCCGGCATCAGCAAGCGCCAGCATGTGGTCGAAGTCTGCAATTTTGTCGATGCAGGCACTTCGATTGCCCTCTCTGCCCAGGCCCGAGAGGATTTCCACGAACAAACCGCCTTGGAAGCGGTGATTAGCTTCTTGCGCCAGTATGGGCGCCCGCGCCAGATGACCTTTGATCGCGATCCGCGCTGGGTTGGAGGGGTGTCAGGTCGGGATTTTCCCTCTCCGCTGCGCCGGCTTTTGCTGTGCTTGGGCATCATCCCCCACATCTGTCCGCCACATCGCCCCGACAAAAATGCCTACGTGGAGCGCTACCACAGAACCTACGGGCAAGAGTGCTTACAAATCTATCACCCAAGCACCCTGCAGGAGGTGCGTGAGGTGACCGAGGCGTTTCTCCAGCACTACAATTATGAACGTCCCCATCAGGGACGGGCCTGTGGCAATGTCCCTCCACGTGTCGCTTTTCCGACCTTGCCGACCTTACCGGCTCTTCCAGAACGAGTTGACCCGGATGCCTGGCTGGCCCGGCTGGATCAAAAGGTGTATTTGCGTCATGTTGGTCGGGATGGCTGCGTCGATGTCGATCTGGCCACCTACTACCTCGGTCCTCAGATGGCCGGGCGTGCGGTCCTCTTACAGGTGGAAGCGCAGAGCCGCCAGTTTGCCGTTTGGCACCAGGACCAGATTGTCAAGCTGCTTCCCATCAAAGGTCTAGTTGGTCAGGAGATGGCCCTGGACGACTATCTGCAGTCCATCAAACAAGAGGCGCTAGCGGCCCCGCGACGTTCTCGTTTGTCCAGGAAAGTCCGACAGCCGTCTCTTTGGGGGGAAGGAGCTTGATTTCCTCCTTCACCCGCCAGCTTTCTCAGGCGCTTGCTCTCAGTGGAGCAAGTGCGGGAAACCTGTTGTCTGTCTGCTGGACAAAGACGCAGGGAAACCAGACACAAGCTGCTGCATGAGCAGCCCTTGTGTCTAATTGCACCTTCATCCTCCTCACACCCTGCTTTTTTCTCGCTGCAGTCTCAGCTTTGCAGTCTCAACTTTTCCCGGTTCCACCTCTGCCGTTTCGATGAGGCCACCTCGCCCGCAGTATCGATGACGGAAAGTCGTACACGTTGCGCATCCCGTGGGAAATACGATGTTCCCACTGAACACTGGCCGATGGTCATCCATCGTGTTGTGGAGAACGACGAACCACTTCGTAAAGTGGCAGATGAGTATGGTCTCTCACATGAAACGATCCGTCGCCTCATACTTCATGCTCATCAGCAGCGTGGACAGCAAGAAGCGTAACGCCACACATGCTGGTCTCGGTCCCTCAGAGTAGCAGACTCTCTTCTTTGTGTCTATGCAGGAGGGCAACCGTCCCTTTGCTCGGTCCTGTGCTGGCTACGTGCGCCGTGTCACGCACGATGAGATCGCCGATGCAATCGGCTAGAACTTGAGGGATATTCTAGGAACACCGGCTGACCTGATTCTGAAAGGGAAAGGGGACAACAGCTTGCCGAGAAAGCGAGCGAAGGGCCAAAGCGTTGTAGCCTTAGGCTCGCGAGTTCCGCGCAATAGGGTGAGAGCAGGATTGCCCGAAGTGCGCCGCTGTGCTCATCATGTCCTTGCCGAGGAAGGTCGGCGTCACTGGGACAAAAGTGACTAAAGCACTGCCTTACCTTCCATCGAAAGATGAGAGGGAAAAATAGCATGGCAGGGAAATGCGGATAAGGGATAACATCCGTTCCCAAGACGGTCACGCAGCTAGGCCGTATATGGTTAAGCCTTTAGGGCTGAACCCCAGGTGTGGAGGTGTTAATCCCGTCCATGCGTATGGATGTTGATGCGCATGAGTGGGGTGATCGGTTCAGGTTCGGGGAGCCGGTCAATGTCCCCCCCACTACCCACCCACAGTGAGTGGGCTAAACACCCAATGGGAACCTACGTACGGACCAGGGCATGATGGGAACTGCGGGATCACCTACACGGCGAGAGCCGCAAGGTGACGGAGTGGTCATAGTACTCGAACGCCTGGGGTAATGCCTAGGACATGGGGAAGGGCCACAGGGTGAGGTATCCAAGCTAAAGGCCGTACCGGAGGGTACGTGAGGCCCGATAAGTAGAGGTACACACCTGGAAAGCCGGATGCTGAGAAATTGGCCTGTCCGGTTTGGGAGGGGACGGTTGGAAACGTGATAACCACAGCTTGGATGTGGATAACACGCGCTGGCCGTCTACCTCACCCTCAATCACCGAGGATGAAAGCACACGTCCTCTGGCAGAACGCTTGCAGCCAGAGCCCTTCTGTACTTGGAATAAAGTAGCCGTTCTGGGTACCCTCGCAGAAAGGATGGGGACCACTGAGGTCTCAGTAAGGTGATGTGTGAGGCACCTACGTTGCGCTCGTACGTCTCATCGTGACGGAACACGGGATTTCCTACGGAGGGCGACCTCTAGGGAAACGGAGTGCCCAGAGTAATCGCGAGGGTTACGTCTCTAAAGGCGCGGATGGGAGAGCCATCCACAGGGTAAAGGGGCACAGGTGGTCAGACGAGCAGCAGCCATGCGGTACGCGAAATGCGGAGAGCCAGAATGGCACTGCA
>Ga0070717_10003612_pt1 | contig 11090 bp, 6 predicted proteins | sample LARL113metaG_FD_71366 | JGI IMG/M metagenome (GOLD analysis project Ga0070717, IMG submission 71366) | Corn, switchgrass and miscanthus rhizosphere microbial communities from Kellogg Biological Station, Michigan, USA - LAR L11-3 metaG | ecosystem: Host-associated > Plants > Roots > Rhizosphere ...
TTCACGCCAGCATTGGATCGACAAGGAGTATCTCTGCCGTACCCTACATCCAAAGCTGGATGTTCTCGATGCTGGAGCGTCGGACGACCTGGTCGGCGGACTCGTGAATGGGGGGGAGCCAGGTTGGGCTTTCCACGCAGCCTGCTTCCTGATGGGTGGCCTCGACCGTCCGATCGGCGCGGGTGCTTTGCACGAGCTTAAGGACGCGCTCGGTACAGCTCCGGAGAGGGATCTCGGCATCATTACTGCCGCCGCAACCTACGAGGTTGCATCGGGTCGTGACTTCGCGAGCCCGCTGCGGGACTACTTCGACCGCGAGCCCAACGTCAACCTCTTCCTTGACGCAGTCTCGGCATCGGTGGAGCTCGATGGGACGCACGCAGGGCTCCCATCGTTTCAATTCGCGCTCCCTCCCAACGTCTTGCATCAACGTCTGAATCTGCGGTTCCGCAGGCTGGACAGGCTGGGCTACAGCGCCCAGGATCCGGCGGCTCGATCGGCAGCCGTCGTGCGCGAGATCCGCGAGCTGCGGGCTGGCAACCTGATCGACTTGGCGAAGGAAGGCTGCCTCATCCGTCTGGTGGAGTCAGGAGATCTCCGACCCTTCGAGCACGCAGCCGCGGCCTTCGACGCAGCTCCCGCGGACCTCCGCGAGATAGTGTTGAGAGCAGCGGAACTTCTGATGTGGCCCCAGCCGTAAACGATCCGCGTCCTACGCTGCTGACGATGGCGCGGGACGACGACGACAACAGCAAGCTCGCGGTCTACCTGTCGTTCGGCAGGTTGCGGACGGCTCCCGCTGATGCCTGGCCGGCTGACTCGGGCACCGTGGCCGACCCGCTTCTGCCCGAACTCTCCCTCGGGGTCTGGAGGCATCGCAAAGGAGAGGACTACCTCGTCCTGGGCGTCGCTGCGGACGATCGTGGGGGCGAGCCCCGAGTCATATACGTGCGGCTCTACAGCCGCGAGGGGCTGCCCGTCAGCGCACGCCGGTTCAGCGTCTTCACCGACGCCGACGAGGAGGGCCCACGATTTCGCTTCCTGGGGCAGTCTCAGCCGGCGATCAGCTAGTTGGCCACTTGCGCAGCTCCTTGCGCAGGCGACGGAGGTGGCCGGAGTAGGTAGCGGCCATGGGGTTGTCGCTGGCGAGTGCCCGCGACAGGTTGCTCTCGTAGTCGGCCATCTCGCGAAGCAGCTGATCAGTTGCGAGGGCAGCGCCGCTCCCAAGCTTTGCCGTGGTGGTCGGAACGGTGATGCGCGGGGACGCGGCGAAGGGTGTGGCGAGCCGGCCGAGCCGACGATATTGCGCGGTCGGGTAGCCATCCGATTCCATAGCCAGAAGGAGGAAGGTTCGGAAGCGGCGAGCTGACTCTGTGGTGGCGTCGATGGCTTGGAAGAGCTGGGCTACTTCTTCCGGGGCAACGTTGGACCTTATGGCCGTCACGAGGTCAGGCCAGCGCTCGGAAAGCCTCTCGGTCAGGACACCGTCAGGCTGGGCGATAAGGCGGCGCAGGGGCAGGGTCGGCTCGTCATAGGCGCCGACCAACTGGAGCGCTCGCAGCGTCACCAAGACCTGGCGGGCGCCCTGGTCCGATCCCAGGTGGCCAGCCGTCACACGCCTCGGGAGTCCTGAGCTGCGCCAGCCTCGGAGGGCAGCTTGAAACCTCGCCCAGGTGGCATCTGGCAGCGGCCCGGCCAGGGACGTTGGCCGCGCCTCCCGAGGCTGGTTCACGCCTCATTGTTACGCGATTACGCTACGAGTAGAGCGTATCTGGCCGATTGCAGCGATCTTCTAGGACCTTCCTCGCACGCTGTTACGCCATACTGTTACGCAATCATGGACGCAGAGTCGTACTGGGCGAGGTGGCATCGGAGGGTGGGCGGTGCCTCCACGAAGTCGGAGCTGATTGCGGCTCTGCTGGAGTCGGCGTCAGAAGCTGGAAGAGCCGTTTCCTCATCCAGGATCCGGTGGGCCCAGATCGGGGTTGAAGTGCGTACGACCCGGCTCCGAGGACGACTTGGTGGGATCGTACAGAGCACAGGTCACCGTATCGCAATGGTCGACCCAAGCCTGGATCCGCGACAGGCGGACTACGTAGTAGCTCACGAGATCGGCCACATGGTGCTCGGGCGCGCGGATGCGATTCAATCGGCCGAGGATGAGGAGCAGCTCTGCGACCTCTTTGCGGCCTCCATGCTGCGCGCCGCGGGGCGTAGCCCGGAACGAGTGCCCGCCTGACAGAAGCGATTGCCGAGCCCGGGTGAGGAACAACCCTTAGATCAGCCGGGCGGCGGTACTCCAGGCCCAAGATGCGGCACTCGCTTTGCCAAACGATCTCTGAGAATGATCGGACTGGGCGAAGCCTGAACGTCCGTTCGCCATCGGACTGGACACGCCCGGCAGAACCACGGCGGCGAGTGGACCGCAAGCGGCCTAGCCCCTTATTCTGAGAAGCCGAGATAAGGAGCCCGCCATCGCCCGAGAGCGCGCTGTGGACCGAAATCTCCGTTCACTCCCGCTGGTGCGGTTCACGGGCGGTGGCGGCAGCGGATCTCCGCTCAACGAACGATCGCTCCGCCGCCTGCTGCAGATGGTCGATGAAGGAGCACGGGCGCCAGAGATTGCCGAGGCCTTCAAAGTGACGCCACACACTGTGCGGAGGTGGAAGCGAACCTTCGGCTTCGATTGGCGGCCGGACCCGGATCCGCGACTCGATCAGCTGCGCGAGCTCTGGCCGGGACCCCTTTCGATACGTGCGCTGGGCGAGACCTTCGGAGTGTCGGGTACGACGATCCGTCGTTGGGCCAAGGCGGCCGGCCTTCGCCGCCGCAAGCGCCGCACTCCGCCATCTGTGGAGCAGCGGGTGAGGCCTCGTCTGATCGCCATGGTCCGTGACGGGAGGTCAGACAAGAAGATAGCCAAGAAACTCGGCCTGGCGGTCGCGACCGTGCAGGACTACCGGAAGAACGCCGGTTATGTCTATTTCCAAAAGCGGAACTGGAGCGCCGCGGAGCTACGCCGGCTTGTCGCCTGCCGCGAACGCGACATGAGTTACTCGGAAATTGCGCGTCGCCTCAATCGAACACCTGGCGAGGTCCGACGCAAATTGCTGGCCGAAATCTGACGCGACGTGCCGCCGCTTCGCCCAGTATCCGGCGCGCTAGGAGAGCCCGTCCGGAGCAGCCCTCGGACCGTGACGGTGACCCTCGTCAGCGATGCCTACGTCTCGTGTCGGGCGGTCCCCGGGAGTCGGAAGGAACAGCAAGGCGGGAGTCGTAACACTCGTCGGTTCTCGCACGGCTACATCTCACGGATCAGGTGACCGCCGAGTTTTGAGTCGAGGAGATCGATATCGCGCAGGGGTGTAGACGGAGGACGGAATGGAAGGGAGTGTTGATCGGCGTGGCCCGGCGGGCGCATGTGGTCCTGCTGACCGCCGCTCTAACGGCCGGATGCGGCGCCACTGCGGCCGGGGGGCCTCCCAACTCGGCGGCGGGTCCTCCCGGTCCGCCATGGCCGGCAGAAGCCGCCCTTCGCTCCACCCCAGCCCCCCTGTCCGACGGCACATCTTGCGAGCACCCGCCCCAGCAGCGTTCTGCGATGAGCGGCGATCCTGGCCTCATGTACCGCACGCCGGCCGCCTTCGCAGCCACGGCCGCAACGATCCTCGTGGCGCACGCGGCCACCCAGGTGGCGTACTGGCGCCAGCCACCCTCGCCGACGCGCGGTGTCAACCTCTGGCCGACAACCGTCACCAACTACCAAGTGCGCCAGGTCATCAAAGGCGCCGCGGGCGCGTGGGTCCAAGCAATTGAAACCGGGGCTGACTCCCATCACATCGCCTGCCCGGGCTTGGTCGCCGTCTTCGACGAGCTTCCGACGGCCAGCGTCGGCGCTGACTACGTGATCGCGTTCAACCCGCCGAGCGACGGATCGCCGCCGACCATCACGGCCTGGCAGCGCTTCGAGGTCAGGTCGGGGAAGGTGTACGCAGATGAGAATGGTCCGCTACAGGTCGACGGAACCGAGCTAGGCGCGTTCGTTCGGCAGATGGCCGGGGATAGAGCCCGGCCCTGGCCAGACTAACGACCGGTCGCGCGGCGAGGGCTGGGCCTATCTCGCCAGGTCCCAAGTGTCCCGGGCGCCGAAGTTCTTGAGCGATTGATATCGCTTGTCCATGTCACAAGTTCGGTTGGCGGTAGCGAATCCGGCGCTTCGGACGTCACTTAGGAACAGGGATTTGTAACTCGAGGAGCGACTCGCGCGACTGCTAAGTTGGTGGGCGAACGGGCGTTTGTCAGCAGAGCTGGGCGCTCCGAGCGTTAAACAAGTACGGCAGACCGCCGCGGCGAAGCCGCCAGCCGCCGAAGAGCACATTCGTTAGAGGGGGAACTTGTTCGAGTCAGTAGAGCTGGACACACAAGCGCCCGGTCAGCTTCCGGCAGGTTTCGCGGGGTCTTCATCGGCGCGGCCGCATCGGGCCACGTGGGACGCTGGGCAGCAGGCGGCAGTCGATGCGGCCTTCCTGGGGCTTGAGGCGGCGGCTGACTCGCTCCGCCGCGACCGGATGGTGCCGACCGTCCTCGGCCTGATCCCGACGTATGCTGAACCCACGATTGGGGCGGACGGCCCTGTCGGCAGCGTGAAGCGGGCTCTCGCCATCGTCCAGGCCTGCGTGTGGGAGCGGCGCTTCCCGGACGCGATCGAATCCGAGGAGCTCCGGCAGATCGGGCTCATCGCCGCCGAGCTCGACATCTCAAGCGCGGACCTGAGGGCCGCCCGCCTGATCTGTGGGGTCATCGGCTTTCAGCACCTGGAGCTGGCGCTCGGCGCCACGGCCGCAGGATCATCGGCCGTCCCCGAGTTGAGGTCTTGGTTCCACTCGGTGCTCGGCGTGGTTGGCGACCTCATGGACGAGGGCTTTGATCGGCCACGTCTCGTCGGTGCTGTCGCCTCGACGCAGCCCGTCCCCGCGACCACCCTGAGGTCCGAGGTGGCCGAGTGGCTCAAGCAACACCAGGCGAACATCGCCTGGCGAACCACCCGGGAGGTGCTGGCATCGGGCATATTCGCCGACTTCCAGGGGAACGCGGCCTTTCCGCAGGAGACGCGGAGATGGCTTGAGGCCAGCGTCTGCCTGTTCACCCTGGCTTTCGAACAGGGGCGCGGGCCAACGAACGCGGAAATGGCGGCCGTCTCCGCCCACGCCTCGACGGGCATCCATGCGCGGATACCGGTCGCCGTGACCCAGGCGGGTGTCAGCTACGCCGCCGACCAGATCCTGAAACACGTGACCAACGAGCTGCTACGCGACGTACCGGAGCTCCCCGACAACGGGCTGATGGGCGAGATCATCACGCGCGCGATCCAGTTCCGGGACGATCTAATCGGCGGGGTGGCGGAATCCAGGGAGCGGCTTCGGCTCTGCGAAGGCGCGTGGTTTGACGGGCTGCGGATGGTGACCCACGTCGACGGCACACATCTCCGCTTGCGCCCGCTCGAGGGGCTTGCACTGGTGGCGCTCGTCACTGCTGGCGGACGCTTTGTCAGCACGGCCGCGCTGTCGCACGCCCTCTCACGTAACCGTGGGTCCATGGAACCCGCGACCATCTACGTAACGATGAACCGCCTGCGGAAGAGCCTCGCGGGGCTGGATTTGGGCGGAGCGCTTGTTTCAGAGCGAGCCCACGGATACGCCTGGAGGCCAGCCACCTGAGACTGAATTGGAGGGGACTGTGAAATTGGCACACGATCTGTTAGGTAGGTGTAAGGCTGGGGGCTCCTTCGACCGTTACGATTGCGCCTCGTTTTGAGTAGCTGAGGAAACCTTCGCGCACAGGGCGCGAGATGGTCCGGCACGGAGTCCAAGCCGGCGCCGTTAGGCGCGGCGAGGCAGTTTCAGGAAGTGGGGGTAGGTCACATGACCTGGCAAGCCATATTCGGGCGCTCGACGATCGGGTCCGCGCGGCCACCGCGGCGACGCGTCGTCATCTTGGCAGCCAGTGTCATCCTGTCCATCGGCCTGTTACTGCCGCAGCAACTCCCGGTCTCGGCCGGGGACGCGCCGAGTCTCCCCGTCTCCTATCCCGCCCCAATGCCCACGCCCTCAAGCGCCACAAGTCTTGACGCCAACCCGACCGAAGTGAGCAATCCGTCCACGTATGAACTCGGCGCCGCAACGAACAGCAGCCCAGTCCCGACGAATCCTGGATGGAGCCAGGCGCAGCCACAATCGGAGCCTTCTCCGCGTTCGGCGATGGCGGCGTACGACGCCGCTCATTCGCGCACCGTCCTGTTTGGCGGGACCGACCTCACAGCCCTGCCTTGTGTTGATCCGCTGGGCAACGGGTGCATACCTGGTTTGAATGACACGTGGCTCTTTGACGGCTCCAATTGGGTCAAACAAGCCGCCGCACCGAGCTGCCTGGCGCCTCGCGAGCGGGGCGCCATGGCGTACGACGCCGCCCGCGGGAACGTGGTCCTCTTCGGTGGGTATTCCTACCAAGGCGCGTCAGCGTGTGGAATCTCGGGTTCCACTGTTCTCGGTGACACCTGGACATGGAACGGATCGAGTTGGACGCAAGTCTTCCCCGCCACGTCTCCACCCGCCCGTGAAGGTGCTGTGCTTGTCTACGACCCTGCTACGGCAAGCACGTTGCTGTTCGGAGGGATCGGCAGCGTATTAGGCGGTGGCGGCGTGCTCGACGATACATGGTCTTGGGACGGCTCGAACTGGCACAAGCTCAACCCGTCGACGTCGCCGCCGCCCACGGATTATGCGCAGGCGGCTTTCGATCAGGCAACCGGCACGGTCGTGCTTTATGGCGGATTGCAGGTCAACAGCGGCTTGGTGGTGGCAGACACAAACCAGACTTGGACGTGGAATGGCTCCACATGGACCAATGTCACGCCAGCGGTGTCCCCGCCGCCGCGGATAGACGCCGCCATGGCCTACGCACAGAATGCAAACGCGATCTTGCTGTTCGGAGGCAACGCTGAGGATTCCGATACATGGCTTTGGAACGGCATTACGAAACAGTGGACGGCTATTGACGTCGGTGCCCCGAACTGCTCGACTTTTACGCAATCGGTCAGCTGTCCCTCCGTTGGACCTCCCTCACCTGGAGTCGATACGTCAGTGGCGATGGCTTACGACTCCAGCCACCAGGAAGTCGTCGCGTATGACGGTGTTGCTCCGGCGACTTGGTTCTGGGGATCTCCGCTGCCCCCAATTGTGGGGAAGACTGCCGATCTCGGTACTAACGGTATCTACCCACGTGGCCGCCGCGTGATTTACGACATCACTCTAGGTTCGCCAAACTTCTGGCTGACGACGTCGCCCCTGAATCTCACGGACACATTGCCGGACACTCTCGCACCGATTAGGGGTTCGGTCACGCTCGGTGGAATCCCCTGTTCGGCATCGACGACACCGGCATGCACGTTCAACGGTCAGGTCCTTACCGTCAAGGGTGTAGCCCTAGACCCCCATCAGACGATCGACCTCGTGTATCAGGCGATCGCCGTCGGAGTCGATCGAGCGTGTTCGACCGTATACAACCTCGCGACTGCGTCCAACAATGCTGGCTCTTCGACGGTGTCCGTCCCGATCCGAGTTTGCGACGGGGGGCTCGGGCTCGAGAATGATTGGACTTACATACAGCGACCCCTCGGACCCCAAGCCACAGCATCCGTGAACGTTGCGAATGGGAACCTGGTTCTTCAGCAGACCGACAGCACCCCAATCCAAGCTCACGGGAAGTTGGGCTACGTCGTAAGACGGACCTACAACAGCGAGGATCTCAACGCCCTGACCTATCCCGGATTGCTGGGCCAGGGCTGGACCCTGAACGTGGACCAGCTCGACAGCGCGATCGGAGACGCGGCCGCCTCGGTCGCGGGGATGCGGGTGCCGATAGTCGAGTCGGCGACGAACGCGACGCCGTTGACGCTCGTCGACCGGGATGGTACGCGCCACGTGTTCCGGCCGAGGGCCGTGAGTGTCGCGATGGACGTCACCGATTCAGCGTCCGCCTTCGCGGGGCTGGCTCCCAAAGTCCTGGTCCCAACGGCCGGATACGACAAGGTCCTGATCGATCAGCTGTATGACGCGCCAGCTGGCGTTCACCTTGGGATGTGGCGCTACACGGAGATCTCATCAAGCTGCACTCCGGCGTCGTGCGCGCTCCCAGCTCAGGTTCTGGGATGGGCTGCTGAACGCCCTGACCGAGTCCGCTACGAGTTCTCCGCCGACGGCCGCGAGCTCGACATGATGGACGGCAACGGTGTCGAGCTGCGCTGGATGTACGAGTCTTCAACCCAACCTGGCCAGTCGTACCAGCGGCCGCTCGAGATCTACGAACCCCGTTCCTGCTCCCTTCCTCTGGCCAGTACGTGCCGGCGTATGACATTTGCCTACCCGAACGCGCAAACGGTGAGCATCACAGATCCTGCAAACAGGACGACGACCTATCACCTCGACACCGCGTCGCCACCGCATCTGACAAGTGTTGACAACCCCGACGGCACTCACCTGTACTACACGTACGGTGGCTGTGGCTCGACCACGCAACTCTGCTCGGCTACCGACCCCCGCGGTGCCGCGACCCACTTCACCTATGCCTTCACGACGATAGGCGGAGCCGCGAGGATCACGAGCTTGACGGACCGTCGGGGAAACACGACCTCGCTCAACTACAGCACGAATGACTTCTCCGCGTATCTCACAGCAGTCCAGGGCAACCACCAGCAGCGCTTCAGTTCGATAGACGACTCGGGGCGTGTTGGCCTTGTCGAGGAAGGCGACACCTCGAACAACGACCTCCACAGCACGACCTACTTCTGGGACACGTCCAGTTCGACGTGCGAGTCCCCCGCGTCGGTCGTTGACAACAACCTCTGCCGCACCTTGAAGAGCAGCCTGAATAGCGACCTGTACCAAGACACGTATTACCAGTACAACGATGAAGGTCGGAAGACGATGGAGGAGCGCTACATGGGCGCGTCGGGACCGGCCGAGTACTCCACCTGGGGTTATCACTCCCAGTACTTCCAAGCCCAAGGCGCCGTCAGTCAGTACGACGACACGGTGACAGGTAAAGGCTTCGTGGCGTCGGCCGGCCCGCCCACCGGGAGGACCGACCCGCAGACCCTATTTGCGATCTCCGATGAGACCCAGTCGCTTCCGCCGCGAGGAAACGCCGTCGGTGCCGTGTACCAGAACTACCTGACCACTTACAAGGTCGACGACAACAGAGGCGTCGCTCCGAACGCCATTCCGACGAATGGGAGCTGCGGTGTGGCTCAGCAAACCGGAAACACGGGCAACACGTGTGTCGTGACGGCGCCGGGCGACGCCGGACAGAGCGTCACCGACTACGGCTACGATTCGTTCGGCCAGCGCATCGGCGAGATCAGGCCTAACGCGGTTGCTCAGGGCCAGACAGGTTGGACGCGCCAGTACGTGTACTACGGTGACGCTGATGTAGACGTTTCAGGCAACGTCTCGATGGGCGGATGGCTGAAGGCCGTAGTCGATGCCAAGGGTCGATTCGTTCAGTTCGCCTACGACCGCGCGGGCAACGTGGTGCGCTCATGGGACCGGAACGCGACGGCTGGGCACAGCCCGACCGATCCCTTCACCTCGTTCGGATCGAATTACACTGAGACCCAGTACGGCGCTTTCGCTGGCCCCTGGCGGTACGAGCAGAGCACACGGGACCCGCTGGGCAACCAAACTATCTACACCCTCGACGCGAACGGGAACCGGACATCGATCCGGCCTCCGCGCGGCAACCTGGCCGGCACCGCCAGCTACGACGTGACCCACACCTACGACGCGGACGACAACCAACTGACGACGCTGATGCCCGCCGAGGTGGCGGCCAACAAACCGACGACGGTGACTTATGACCAGTTCGGGAACGCCACCTCGGCCACGGACCCGAACGGCAACGTGACCATCTATCAGTACGACAGCGTCAACCGGAAAGTCGCGACCGTCTTCACCCGCGGCGCCTGGCCAACTGACACGACGACCGTCCCACCCGCCTGCCGCGAGTCCACGACCTCGGACTCCCCGATCCCCGCCAGCCGCATCCTGTGCTCCACGACCGTCGCCTACGACGGAGTCGACAACCAGATTGCCGCCCAGGATGGGAACCATCAGACCAGCACGTACGTCTACGACGCGGATCATCACCAGACGACGAAGTCGTGGCCGCGCAACGACGGGACGCTGGGAACGCTAAAGGAGCAGATGGTCTACGACCTGGACGGGCATGTGACCGACGACTACCCGCCGCGTGCCCTCACCGAGGGACCACAGTCAGCCTTCGACCATCAGACCTCGTACGACAATGCGGGCCTCGTGGCGTCGACCTCGACCAACCGAAGCAACGCGACCATCGCACCCGCGAACACGACCCGTTATACGTATGACGCGGACGGCAACCGCACCGCGACGGTCGACCCTAACGGACACGTGACTCAGTACACGTACGACCTTAACGACCGACGTTTGACCCAGGTCACCCCGCGCGATGCCAGCACGACCGAGACGACCTCCTACCAGTACGACGCCGTCGGGAATACGACCGCGGTGATCGCGCCCGGCAACCTGATCACCGCATACAGCTTCGACGCGGATAACCGCCTCCTCGACGAGGTCCAGGGAGCGGACTCGACCACGGCTGCGACGGCGGGGCTCGTGGACTCAGCCGGCGGCCGCGACATCCGTACCCGGCTCGCCTACGACGCCGACGGGCACGTCGTGGCCGAGTTCGAGCCACGCGCCTTCGCCAGCTCCACCACCACCCCCGATGCCGCGTTCATGCTCCGGCGCGACTACGACGTCGACGGCCGCGAGGTCACTGACTGGGTCCCGCGCTACGACTCGTCGCGCTCTCAGTACTCGCTGACCGGACTGCCGGACCCGGGACAGTGCGCGACGGGCGCGGCGCCGCAGTCGATATCGGGCGTGCCCGGCTATCCCTCGACCGTCGGTGTGTGCGTGACCCGGGCGTCCTACGACTACATGGCCAACCCCACGCACGTCACCCTGCCGACGTCGAACGGCGCGGACAACCGC
>Ga0070717_10003613_pt1 | contig 11088 bp, 9 predicted proteins | sample LARL113metaG_FD_71366 | JGI IMG/M metagenome (GOLD analysis project Ga0070717, IMG submission 71366) | Corn, switchgrass and miscanthus rhizosphere microbial communities from Kellogg Biological Station, Michigan, USA - LAR L11-3 metaG | ecosystem: Host-associated > Plants > Roots > Rhizosphere ...
TTCACCCGGTCGTGGGGGCGGAAATTCTGGAGCGGGTGCGTTTCCCATATCCTGTCGTGCCTATTGTGCGCGCGCACCACGAGAAGTGGGATGGCTCGGGCTATCCTTTCGGCCTGAAGGGGACGGACATCCCCATCGGAGCGCGAATCCTCTCGGCGGTTGATTTTCTCGACGCTATGGCCTCCGACCGCCAGTACCGGCGCGCGCTGCCGATGCACGAAGTTTTGCAACGCCTGGCCGCAGAATCAGGTAAGTCGTTCGATCCCAAAGTTGTGGAAGTGTTAGAGAAGCGACACCGGCAACTGGAAAAGTTGGTGGAACCCGGCTCCGATAGCGAAGGCGGCTCGCAACTCTCAACCGACCTGAAGGTGGAGCGCGGAGAAGCACCGGCGGCTGGATTCGAAGACATAGCCGTCAAGGACCCCGCAGCAAATGAGGCCACATTCCTTTTTTCCATTGCCGCAGCGCGGCAAGAGGCGCAAACGCTGTTTGAGCTGAGCCAGGACCTGGGAGCGTCGCTCAGTCTCGGCGAGACTCTCTCCGTATTCTCGGTGAAATTGAAGCGGCTCATTCCTTACGATGCCATCGCCATCTATGTAAAACGTGGCGTGGAACTGATTCCGGAGTACGTGAATGGAGACAACTTCCGTTTGTTTTCCTCTCTACGAATTCCGCTAGGCCAAGGCCTTTCCGGCTGGGTGGCGCAAAACCGCAAACCGATTGTTAACGGCAATCCTTCCGTCGAACCGGGATATCTGAACGATCCCACGAAGTTCAGCACTCTGCGTTCCGCACTGGCGGTCCCGCTGGAAGGACTGGCCGGAGTTGTTGGCGTGATTACCCTTTATCACGCCGAGCACGATGCCTTCACTTCCGATCACCTGCGCATTCTGCTGGCAGTCAGTTCCAAGATGGCTCTAGCGGTTGAAAATGCTCTGAAATATGAACAGGCAGAGAGTTCGGCGGTCACAGACTATCTGACCGGTTTGCCCAACGCGCGCTCGTTGTTCCTGCAACTGGACAGGGAGCTGGCGCGCTGTAAGCGGGATAATTCCTCGCTGATCGTGATGGTCAGCGACATGGATGGCTTCAAGCAGATCAACGATCGTTTTGGTCACCTCGAAGGCAACCGGGTCTTGCGCCTATTTGCGCAAGCTCTCAAAGACACCTGCCGCGAGTACGATTACGTGGCCCGCATGGGAGGGGATGAATTCGTAATTGTCGCCCCAGGCTTAACGGCGGAAACTGCCACCAAGAAAGCCGACTCCTTGCGTGAATTAGCCAGGCAGGCAGGCGCGGAAGTTTGCGGCGAAGACATTCTTTCGCTCAGCGTGGGCCAGGCGGTCTACCCCAGCGATGGAAAAGACGCAGAAGCATTGTTGGCTGAAGCTGATCGCCGTATGTACATCGAAAAACAGCAGCAGCCCTCGCGCAAAAACCGCAGAACGTATCCCCGCATGAAGTGCCGGGTCACCATCGAACTTCGGCCTGAGGATGGAGATGGCCCGATATTCGGAAATCTAATCGACATCAGCTTGGGAGGATGTTTCGTAGAAACCAGCGCTATCATGCCCCCAGGAGCCAAACTCAAACTGATCTTCTCCATTGATGACGGCAGAATGCAGGCTGAAGGAAGCGTGGTTCGCATCGATCCGGGATGCGGCGTTGCCATCCAATTCAATGATATGGGACGTGACGAACGGGAGAAGATGCACCGGGTGCTTGAATTCGTCCACAACACCACGATGTTCTATGACAACCGATACTTCTCAAAGTTGCTGAATCGATAATCAGCTGCTGAGCAGTAATCTATACCGTCGATTTGCGCTATTTGCGGCCGGGATGAAATTCCCCTCGGCTGGAGAACTGAGCGTAAGGCCATTGGTCCTGCTTCGTAGCCAGCGGAACGGGCGCAGTGGGGGTAACGGGCTTCGGCTGCTCGCCCCAATTCGCAGGAGCGGGATGAATGCCCCAAATATTTCCTGCTTCGTCCAGCGCCAGTCCCACTATCCAAAATTTAGTCCCGAGCGGCACGCAATTCGCGACCAATGCGGTCGCTGTGCGCCCACCAGGGAGGTCTTCCAGCCGGACAGGAACACCCGGTTCTAAAGGGCGCGACAGCCGCACTCCGCAGCCCTCAGTATTGACCACTAGCGTGTGGCACTGCTCAGAAAATTGGATGGCAGGATCAAGGCTGGTGACACGCAGAGGAATCTGCGCGCGAATGCGGGTGCTGCGCCGCTCTGCTTCGTACGATTTAGCGCTGGATTCCATGCCCCGCTGCCAGAATTTTACGTCTGAAACGCTGCCAAATTGGAACTCCCCTGCCTATAAGTGGCACCAAAGTAACCACGGATGATGTGACGCAGCATTATTGTTTGAACGCGCGATTACTCAAGGCTGTGCGGGCGGCTCAAAGGGCTGGTCGGAAACCAGCAAAAGTGGCGCGAAAGCTCATCCACAAACTTTTCAGCATCATGCTGGGCAACTTCTAGATCAACCTCGAATTCACTGCATACCTTACAGGTGACGATTTCAGACAGCGGAGTGCGGCCGTCGGCGGCCTGCCAGATGGCCGTTGCCACTTCGTTTAGCGTAAAAAACGTGGAGTCCACCGATGACATGACCATCATTTCGCCGCCCAGCATGCGGGCGGCAATCGCCGAACTCCGTGCGATGTACTTTTCACTCATTCAATCATGTTCCAGACGCGCGCGTCCGGCACGAACGTAAGCTGTTGTACGGGAACTCTCCGCACGAACTCCCAGGCTGAGCGGAACACATTGTTCACCAATTGCGTATCCTTCGCAAAATCTGCTCGAGATTCAGTGGCGAATCCTGCCTCCTTTTACGCAGTCGATTTCAAATATCGAGCGCTTCTTCGACAGCGCGGTCGCTGTCGATTCGCTGTCGATCTATGCGGACGCGCCGTGCGAACGCTGTGTCCGGAAGACCTGATGCTGGTGCTGTGCGCTCATGCCGCCAAACATGCGTAGACACAACTTTCCTGGATACGTGACATCGGGCAGCTCTCAAAATCGCAGCAGCACGATTGGGCTGCTATTTTCAACAGGCCCGAACAGGTCGGCATCTGCCGCATTCTTGCTGTGAGCCTTGCGCTGGCAAACAATCTGTTCGGAGCAGAGATACCAGAGGCAGTCCAAAGATATGCGCAGCGCGATGACGAGGTCGAAGTCATTGTTTGCCGAGTTCTTCCCTTGCTCTTGCAGGAACAAAGTCTTGATCCCGAATCCGTCTCCTACTCCCGTCTGATGATGGATACGCGCGAACGCTGGCAGGACCGTGCTCGTTTCCTGTGGCGACTCGCGGTTACACCCAGCGTCGGCGAATGGTCTGCGATCCGGCTGCCGGAGCCGCTGTTTCCGCTTTATCGAGCTGTGCGCTTTTTCAGGCTGGCGCACCGATTCTGGTCCCTGTGATTTTTTGTGGTCTTTGCGGTGAAAGATTTTAACCGCGAACTTCGCGAAGAATCGCGGAGGTCACAAAGATAAAATCAACGCAACCCGGCATTCTTCCTGGCTCTAGCCATTCCAGCTCTTAAGCCCTTTGCGACCGCTCGCTCATATCCTGCAGAGCTCATCGCCGCCATCACGGTGGCTGCAGTTCCACCCGGAGTGGCGGACTCGCGCAGCAACTTATTAAGTGCCATCTTGCTCTCGCGCCACACCAGAATACCGTCGGCCAGAGCATGAGCCGCAGCAGTCATCGCGGTCTTGCGATCCATACCTGCTTTCTGCGCAGCTCCCGCCAACGCAGCCAGCGCGTGATAGCCCTGGCTGCTTGAATAAGTAACGGTGAATGCGTCGAACTTGCGCTCAGGAATCTCGATTACCTGTCCGACTCTCTCAAATAGTCGCTTCACCTCGCGTCGCACGCCAGGCGAAAACGCCGATTCAAACGTCAAAGCCGTAAGGCCGCGCCCACTTCGGCATACTGGACTCGGCATCGCTCGCGCCCACCGTACGGGCGGTCCCAGGCAGGCGCGCAATTTCGCGAGGGGCACACCCGCTGCCAGGCTGATTGCGGTGATCGGGCGCTTGACGCTTCCAATCGCACCCAGCAATTCGCTGATCCCATCCGGGCGCACCGCAATGATCAGCAAGTGCGCTTGATCCACAGCGCGGCGAAGATCATGCTCAACCACCACGCCGTATTGTCGCTTAAGTTTTCTTAGCTTTTGAGCATGTCGATCATGCACGACAACCGGCTGCTTGTATCCAGACAAACGCAAGCCAGCGATAAGCGCTGAGGTAATCCGCCCTCCACCTAGAAATACTGTCGCTCTTGCGTGAGAGCCTGTCACGTGAGCGCGGCGCAAGCCTGGTCTGCGGCTTGAATCAGCGCCTGAACGTCGGCTTCAGAATGCGCGGTGCTGATAATCCAATGCAGGCCATTCGATGGAGTCATGTAAATGCCACGTGCGAGCAGCAGGTGTACGAAGCGGGAATAACGACTGGCATCAACATAGGTACAGTAATCGCGATAGTCGTTAATCGCGTCGCGATCAGTGAAGTAGATCTGGAACATCGGCCCAAAGCCCTGAACGATTGCCTTCATCTTTCGCCGGCGGAACACGTCGCGCAAACCAGCAATCGCGGCATCGCCCAACGCATGCAGCCGACGATACATATCGTTCACTGATAACAAATCCAAATTTGCCGCAACCACTTTCATAGTGAGCCGGTGGCCGTTGAACGTGCCGTAGTGCAGCACCATGTTCTCTCCCCAGCGCATGCGGTCGAGAATCGCCCGCGGGCCGGCAACTGCGCCAACGGGGAATCCCGCGCCCAGAGCTTTCCCGAAGGTGCTGAGGTCCGGTTGAATCGAGTAATACTCCTGACATCCGCCGGGCGCATAGCGAAAGCCGGTGACTACTTCATCGAGGATCAGCACAACCCCATATTCGCGTGTCAGTTCGCGTAATTTCTGCAGATATCCTTCGCGCGGAGGGATGCACCCCATGTTGGCCATGATCGGCTCACTGATCACAGCGGCCAGTTCGCGGCCACGGGTTTTCATTACCTGCTCGAGCGCGACTACGTCATTCCAGGGAGCAAGCACGACATCATCAAAAGTTGAACGCGGAATTCCTTCAGAATCCGGAATGCGAGCAGGATTCTCCCGAGATCCAAGTTGCTCTGGCGGATGGCTGTGGGCGTTCAAAAGAAACGCATCGTACCAGCCGTGATAATGCCCTTCAAATTTCAGAAACTTTGCACGTCCGCTATGGGCGCGCGCCAAACGCAACGCGAGCATGGTTGCTTCGCTTCCAGAATTGGTGAAGCGCACGGCCTCGGCAGACAGCACCATGCGCCGGAAGCGCTCGGCCGCTTCCACTTCGGCCGAAGTCGCGGAGGCGAAATGCGAGCCCTCCGCCATAGCTTGCGAGACAACCTCAACCAGCTTGGGATGGGCGTGGCCGTGAATCAGAGCGCCGAACGACATCATGAAATCGGTGTATTCGTTTCCATCAGCGTCCCAAACGCGAGAGCCGGCGCCTTTCTCCAGGAACACGGGCGCGGGCGAAAACACTGCCGCGCCTCGAGAAGGTGAGTTGACGCCTTCGATGAGCGATTTTTGAGCATCTTCGAACAACCGCTCCGAGCGGCTCGAAGCGCGGACTTTGGCTGTTGGGTGCAATGTGTTTAATCGACGGAGAAACCGGCGGTGACATCCCCCGAGTCTTCGCCAAAATTCTGCCCACTACTTAAGCACGTGGATGCTTTTCCATTTTTCGAGAACTTGAGAACGCCGCTATCGTCCGCACAAAAGGCACGATGTCCGGCACTCGGCGTAGCGGGCTCGGCCGCGATCTTATAGTGCAGTGCATCGCATCCAGTGAGAGCGAAGACATAGCCTTGCTTGGTACCTTTCGCCAGATCTGGATCAATTGGCATTCTCGGACGTTCGCCGCTTCCCTCCGAGCTCGCAGCGCCAAGCTCGGAAAGGGAGCAGGTGTATCCAGGATGTTTGCCGTGATAAGCAGTCTCGGCGGCCACAATCGCTCGAATAGAAAATGTAGCTGTGAATTCGTTCGTGCGTTGCTGTTTTTCTTCGATCTGGCACACAAGTTCTTTCAGAAAATCCGGATCTGCCAAAGGCATCCGCGCCAAAAAGCTGGCCTCGGTGAGCCGCCAAACGCCCCACTCCATTTTCATTATGAATGAAAGGCGCGGCAGGAAGCTTGCCGTTGCGAGACATCTGGAACGAGAGGTCAATCTCGTCTTCGTCTCCAATCAGGTCATCCCGCTCGACAGTTACTTCAAATTTTTCTCGCCTCGGCGGTTGATCGCTCACCAGAAGAACTGGTCCTGTCTCCATGGTTTGAAGATTGCCGCCGCCAGCTCGCGCTTGCATGCCGATTCCTTCCACCTCGGTCAAGAAGCTTGGAGTCGCACCCGACTCAATTTTCGCAAAGGCCTTCTTCGTGATTTCGGGAAGGTGCTTTTTCAGATGATCGGGACCTTGCCCTAGAAACATTTCCAGCAAAGCCTGGCGCGCGGACTGCGGCGGTGGAGGAGCCGGGGCAATTTGCGTCTGAGCAGCAAGCATTGTAGTCGTCATCAGCAGGGCCCACAGCACAATACGATTCATACACACTCTCCATTCCGGCAACCATGCCAGAATTCTGTGGAGAACACCAGTGCTCCATGAGTTCCTAGACGCAGGCGAGGAGCTGAAAGTTCCCTGGGAAGATGGGCCTTCAATCTGCTGATCCGCCGCCATCGACCACCAGCGCGGCGCCAGTCATAAAAGAAGAATCGTCTGACCCGAGAAACAGCGCGGCTTTTGCGATTTCATCGGCGCTGCCGATTCGACCCAGCGGACGATTGGTACAACCCGCCAGGTAATCCTCCCATTTCATGCCTCGCATGCGTGCGTCTTCCGGAAGCATGGGCGTATCCACGTCGCCGGGGCAAATACAATTTACGCGAATGCCCTGCCTGCCGTGATCAATCGCCATTGCCTTGGTCAGCAGCACCACGCCGCCTTTCGAAGCACAATATGCGACTGCCGCATCGCCGCCCACAATTCCCCAGCCTGAACTGTTGTTGATGATGACGCCGCTGTGCCGCTGGATCATGTGGGGCAGAACCGCTTTCGACATCAGGAACGTGCCTTTCAGGTTGATGTCGATCTGTTCATCCCACTCTTCTTCCGAGCAATCGAGCGTCGTGTGAGGATAAAACACACCGGCGTTGTTGAACAGAATGTCGATTCGACCGAAAGCGCGCAAGATTTCATCAACCGCGAGCTGGCAGTCATTATTTTTCCTTACATCGCTGGGGATGAAGACGGCATGACCACCGTTTTTAGTAATTTGCTCTGTTACGGCGTTGCCGCGTGTTTGGTTGCGGCCGGTTATGGCGATCTTTGCGCCTTCTTTGGCGAACAGGATAGCAGTCGCTTGCCCTATCCCTGAGGTGCCGCCCGTGATGAGAGCAACTTTATCGTTCAATCGCATGATTCGGAACAGTTCAAGTAGGGACGACGCCCCTCGGCGGTCGGCCGAAGCTCATCGGCTCTGCCCCGAGCTTCTGAATCTCGGCGGGTGAAAGCGCCGGACGTGAAGCGTCTGCTACACCGATCCCGCTAAGCCTCCCCCATCCACCACCAATGCCGTGCCTGTGACGAACGATGCTGCATCACTCGCCAGATACAGCGCTGCTTGCGCAATCTCTTCCGGTCTGCCAACCCGACCTAACGGTCGACGGGCCGATTCAGCAAGAAAGCGCTCCTCGCGCTGGCTTAGTTGCTGCGCTTCATTGCGGAGCAGGGCAGTATCGGTATCTCCGGGGCAAATGCAGTTTACGCGAATGTTCTGTGGTCCGTGGTCCACAGCCATCGCTTTCGTCAACAGCACTACGGCTCCCTTCGACGCGCAATACACCGCCGCTTTCGGCCCAGCGCTCAAGCCCCATCCAGAAGCCATGTTGATGATCGAACCGCCGCCTGCCCTGGCCATCGTAGGGATCACCTCGCGCGACATCAGGAACATGGATTTTACGTTTACATCCATTACCCGATCCCAATCTTCTTCACTGAGTTCGGTAACCGTAGCTCTGCGAATGATCCCGGCATTGTTGAAGAGTATGTCAATTCGGCCGAACTGGTGAGCAGTGTGTTCGACTATACGGTGGCAATCCGCAGCGCGCGCTACATCCACAGGTGTGAATAGCGCTCGCCCGCCGTTGTTCCTGATTTCGTCTACCAAACTGTTCCCGGCAGTCTTATTGAGATCAGCGATGGCGATGGTCGCCCCTTCCCGAGCGAAGAGCAGCGCTGTGGCACGTCCAATGCCGGACGCTCCGCCGGTGATGAGAGCGCTTTTACCTTGCAGGCGCATTTGTGTTTACGAGGCTCCGCATCGCACTGCGCAACGCAACTCACCGGCCCGCCAAACTTCCGGCGGTCTCCGCGCCATCAATCGTGTACACGTGGCCAGTCATATACGCGGCGTCATCTGACGCCAAAAACGCAAATAGCGCGGCAATCTCCTCCGGTTTAGCGTGCCGCCGCAATGGGATCTTGCGGTTTACTTCATCCAGCATTTCATCTGTGTACTCAGCACGCTGCATGGGAGTGAGCACATATCCGGGCGCAACCGCGCAGACTCTGATTTTGGGCGCCAACTCCAAAGCCATCGAGCGTGTCAACTCGATCACACCGGCTTTCGTAGCATTGTAATCGGCATAGAAGGGGTATCCCATGATGCCGTTGGTAGAGGCGGTCTGCAGAATCACGCCGCCGTCACGCTCCCACATGTGCCGCGCGGCAGCCTGGGCCATGTAGAAGACGCCAGTCAGGTTAACGGCGATGACTTTGTCCCATTCTTCGGGCGTGATGTCGAGAAAATTATGCCGGACACTGATCCCGGCATTATTGATGAGCACATCCACCCCGCCCATGAGCCGAATCGCATCGTCCAGCGCCGCCTGCACCTGCTTGAAATCGGAGACGTCCGCATCCACGGTGCCTGTCAGCTCAGGCACTTCATGGCGAATTCGTTCCCGCGCCTTGCTATCGCGGTCGAGCACCACCACTGCCGACCCTTCTTCAAGAAACCGCTCCGCCGTGGCCGCCCCAATGCCGCTTGCGCCTCCGGTGATTAGCACACGCTTGCCTTCGAGTCCTCGCATCAATTTTCCTTTGAGGTTACTGCGACTTCAGGATAAATCGGCAGGAGAACAAATGGCTAAGAAATGCTGGGAGTGTTACCAGGCGACTGGGAACTGACAACTGAGAACTGCCAACCAGATTTTTCTCTACCTTCGAAGCATGCCATCACCTTTTGGTAAACGATTCTATATTCCTTACATCCGAAAAACTGTCTGACTTAGGCAACTCTGCCGCGTTTTATTCCGTCTTGGTTGAATAGAGCTTGCCAAGTCCGCTTCTTGAGGGCAACTTGCAGCGCAACTTGGACGCTCTTCAAGGCTCTACCGTATAATTGCGGTTTTCCATATTCCCGGAAGATGAGGTAGGAGCGATTCTTCGCGTTCATCAGGATAGCCCTGTACCGAGGGAGGAGTGCGGCTGGAAGCGGGTCGCGCTGACGCCATCTTATTCATGCACAAGTCATTGCGAGCGGTCGGGGAAATCGCTGCTGGGCCTGCTGCTGTTTCTCGCAGTTTTCTGTTCCTTCGGATCGAGCCAACAAGAGCTGGTTGCAGACGTCAAAATTCATAATAACCGGCGCATTCCTGCTGAAACCATCCACTCTCGTATATTTACCCGTCCGGGTGACGTCTACGACCCAGCAGCCATTGAGCGCGACTTCAATTCTTTGTGGAATACCGGATATTTCGAGGATATTCGTTTTGAACGCGAGCAGACCACCAAAGGCTGGGTGATCCACGTTTACGTGAAAGAACGGCCCACGATTCGCGAGATTGACTATGTAGGCCTGAATTCGGTTTCGAAGAGCGATGTGCTCGATCGTTTCAAAGACCGGAAGGTTGGGCTTTCGCCGGAGAGCCAATACGATCCCACGAAGGTAAAGAAGGCAGAGGTTACGATTAAAGAGCTGCTCTTCGAACATGGCAGGCAGTTTGCCACCGTGCGCACCGAAGTGCGGCCAATTCCGCCGTCCGCGGTGAGCGTTACGTTCGTGGTGAAAGAAGGGCCGAAGGTCAAGGTCGGAAAGATCCGCTTCGAGGGCAACAAGCACGTCAACAACCGGATCCTGCGCAGTGCAATGAAGAACCTCCGGCCAATCGGTATTCCACACTCGATTTTCCTGGAAAACATCTTCGCCAAGACTTACGACGCGAGCAAGCTGGAGGAAGACACAGACCGCGTACGTGCGGAGTTCCAGAATCGCGGGTATTTCAAGGTGGTCGTGCAGGATCCGAAGACCCAGATCCACGACACCGGCACTACAGGGTTTCACATTCCGTTGATCATGAAAGGTCCGGGCAAAGCGGTGGACATAACGATTCCGATTGAGGAAGGTGAGCGCTATCGCCTCGGGTCCATCACGTTCAAGAACAACAAAGCAGTGCCCAATCAGAAGGCATTGCGTTCGCTTTTCCCCATCAAGGATGGAGATATTGTCAGTCGCGAGAAGATCGCCAAAGGCCTGGAAAATCTTCGCAAAGCATACGGCGAGCTGGGGTACATCAACTTCACGTCAATTCCGAACACAACCTTTGATGAAGATAAGAAGCTGCTGTTGCTGGATATCGACGTGGATGAAGGCAAACAATTTTTTGTCCGGCGAATTGAGTTTCAGGGAAACACCACTACCCGCGACAAAGTAATCCGGCGCGAAATTGCTTTGGAAGAAGGCCAGCAATATAACCAGCGCCTGTGGGAGCTCAGCCTGCTGCGACTGAATCAGTTGGGATATTTTGACACTTTAAAGCCGGATGATCCCAACGTGACCGATAAGCGCCTGGATGAGAAGAACGGGCTCGTGGACCTCACGCTGAAAGTAAAGGAAAAGGGGAAGAACAGCATTGGCCTGAATGGCGGCGTGAGCGGTTTGGCGGGAGCTTTTATTGGAATCAGCTACAGCACGAATAATTTCCTCGGCTTGGGCGAGACGTTATCGGTACAGGCCAG
>Ga0070717_10003616_pt1 | contig 11086 bp, 10 predicted proteins | sample LARL113metaG_FD_71366 | JGI IMG/M metagenome (GOLD analysis project Ga0070717, IMG submission 71366) | Corn, switchgrass and miscanthus rhizosphere microbial communities from Kellogg Biological Station, Michigan, USA - LAR L11-3 metaG | ecosystem: Host-associated > Plants > Roots > Rhizosphere ...
ACGAGTTGAACCTTGTCGTTGCGGCTCCGACCACCTGTCACGCGTGGGGTTGGCGCAGCTCGTGAGTGCAACTCGATTTGAGTTACGTCTCCAAGCATGTTCTGGCATAAGCCAGGCACTTGCCGATTTCCGCGACCGAATTCGAGCCGGCGGGAATCGGATATTCGAGCTCAATGTTAGCCGGGAACGTGTACGTTTCCTTGCGCAGGAGTTGCAGCACTTCCTTGATGGGCGTCTCACCCTGACCCCATATCATATTCGGACCGTTGTTCTTCTTCCGATCCTTCAAGTGAAGATTCGTGATGCGGGCGTGATTCTTCTGGATGAACGCGACCGGATCAAGGTTCGCCGCCGTCATGTGGCCGATATCGAGGTTCGCGCCGATGTATTTGCTTAACGAAAGTATCGTCTCAAACGACCCGAGCGAAGCGAATTCGTTTGGATCGTCGACCGCAGTGTGGTTGTGCCCTGCCCATACGATCTTGTACTTGTCGGCGACGGGGGCGACGCGTCGAGCTACGGCAACCGTGCTGGTGGACGAGATTGCGCGCACCTTCAAGATCTTGGCCATCCGGAAAGCGTGATCGACCTCGTCGTCTTCAATATTTGGTCCCATGTTGTAGCACAAGATATCCAGGTGGATACCTGCGTCGTTGAACATGCCGAGAACCTTTTCGAACGAAGCAGGAGTCGTCTGAGCTCGCCAGTCCTGCCGCTTGCGGCGGCCCTCATCAACGGCGGCCTGTTGGTCCGGGGTCAGCTTCACGCCGAACCCGAAATTAGGAATTGGCGGCGCCCCGGCCATGCGCTCGCCATCGTCCGACATCAGTTCGACCGAACTCAGCCCGATCTTGACCAGGTCCGGAATGATTTCGTCAGGCTTCTTGACGTCTTGTTTGAAGCTGTAGGTGATGGTGCCGATCTGCACACCGGCGAATTTGGAATTCGGTGCGGCAAGCGCACGGTTCGGAAATAGCGCCGCGGCCGGCAACGTGGCGGTAGCCAGCCTACAGAAGTGCCGTCTGGTGGGATTCATGAGCAGTTCCTTCCTTTCTGACTCTGTTGGTCAGGACAGCGAAAAGGCATGGCTTCGGCACCGGTCAGAGTTCCCCAAGCGGCGACCGCAATTAGAAAAGCTGCAAGGGCGGGCATCTGCGTCCAGCGGTCAGGGCTGCGAAGCCGAGGTCTCGGCTTTGGGACGGGCAATGTCATGATACAAACGCTTGCCGTCCGGCAAGATAGCGTAGAACAGCGAAGCTCCTTTGGTCGTGCCGTCCTTCATCGGATGCGCCACCACTTTGACGTGGTCGCCCGGCTTGAATGTGGAGCGGTTCCATCCCTGGCGGCCCATGATATTGGTGGCTCCGCCTTCGATGTCCCAAGTACCCACCGTTGAGGCGTCCGCCGCGCCCGGGTCCACCTTTACGATGATGTGTGTGTGTGGATTTTCCCAGCGATACTCTATCACCGTGCCTTCGTAAGTAACATCCTTAGTAAGGTCAAACATTGCGAACGAATGGTGCGCCAATAAGGGAAGAGCGCCGGCGATTAGAGCACCCAAAATATAGAGCTTAGCTTTAGTCATTACTATTTCCTTTTTAGTTCCGTTTGAAAATCTAGTCGTGGCCCCAGCCGAGTCCGTGCAGATACTGGTAGGCCCGCGTGGCTTCCACCACCGGATCCCGGCCGTTCACTCCGTCGCGCTCGACAAAGAAAATCGGGTTCTCGATCTTTCGGGCGGCTTCGTGAATCGCGACAAAATCCACGACGCCGTCCCCCGGCGTCGCAACCTTTTTCTCCTTGTCCAAATCCTTGAGATGGAAGCTCACGATCCGGCCGGCGTATCTGTTAATGAGATCCGCAGGCTTGGCGCCGCCATCCTGTGCCCAGCATACGTCGAGCTGATATTGAACGCCGGGATCGGTATGTTCGAGCATCAGCTCAAACGGCATGCGCCCTTGCACCGGCACGAAATCGATAGCGTGCATGTGATAAGCCAGACGGATACCGCCCTGTCGCGCCACCTGATAACTCTGATCGAAGGCATCGCAGAGCCGGAGAATGTTGTCAATGGATTTGAAATTGCTTACGCCGGAGGAAGCGATCACGCCCCATTCGCATCCCAAGTCGCGCGCAATGGGAACGTTGATACGGGCAATCTGGACGATTCCCAACGGCGTGTACACCGCATCCTGCGCGTTCACAACGGAGGTTTCGCCTGGTGCCATGAACTCGATCATCTGGTCGAAGCCCATGTGCAGCGACGGTATGTGGAGGCTTACCTGTTCGGCCCGCTTGCGGATGACATCAGGCTTATAACCCCACAGGCCCGCAAGTTCAATCGATTGGTAGCCGATTTTCTTGGCCGTCTCGATCGCCGTCGAGTAGCGCTCCCACGTCATCAAACCATCCCGGCCTGTCAGTGTGAAAAGTTGAAGGCCGAGAGGATAGCGAATTCCCTCTTGGGGCCGAGTTTGGGCCGACACCGGCCGCGCCGCCGCTCCGGCAATCAGGGCCGGGAGGCTCACAAGAAAATCACGGCGTTGCATCGACGTTCCTCACTTTGGCTGGCTTCCTGGAGGTTCCATCAAGTATTTTGCGCGAGTCTCATCGGCTGCGTTGCAATCGAACTCGCGGAGCTCGGTGAATTTGGGAGCCCGGAAATAACGTGCTTCATAGGTGTGCGTTTTGGCGAACACACTCGGATCGTCCCAAGTGGAGACGATCGAGAGCTGATCCGGATTCACTAGTCGGAAGCGCTCCACGAGGTGTGAAACTTTGGTGCGCCGCCCTCCTCCCGGGATTCTGGTGACGCCTTCTTCGGAGAAGCCGACGGTATCCACCACCAGCGTCTCGCCCTCCCAATGTCCGATCGAATGACCGCTTGACACCGGATCGAACGTTTCGGGATTCACGTGCCCGCGTCCGTCGGTATAAATGTGGCGCGACGGGTTTCGAAGCTGCGTTGAAATTACGACTTCCTTGCCGTTAGTGCTCTGCAATAGGTCGATTGGCGACTGCAGCATCATGTACGGGACACCGAAAAAATGGCACCAGCGAATTTCATAGATATCGTGCTTGAACTGGACTTCGGGGTTTTCAGAAGAGATCGCAGGCTGCAGACGCGCGGGTGGAACGTTCATGCTATCGAAGTGCAATTCCCAGAATCCCGAGAGATTGGGCGTAGCCTTGCCGGACGTTCCCCGGTGCGCCGCTGTTTGCGCAGTCGCAGAAACGCTGGCCAGCAGAAGCAGTCCGGCCGCGAGCAGCGTACCACTCCTAAGGGACCAGGCAGATTTGTATTCGGTAGTCATCTCCTACTTCTGCTCGGGCGGCACGATAGATCCGCTCTGCGCTGCATCGTCGGCATGGCAGTATTCTTCAAACGCGTATGTTCCGGGATCCGACCTGTAATAGGTCAGTTCGTACGTGTGCGGCTTGAGATAGATACTAGGATCGTCCCAGGTGAACGTGACGGACAGCTTCTTGCCGTCTTCGAGCAGTTTGAAACGCTCGACGAGGCGCGAGTTCGGACCGACCTGGCCACCTCCCGGAGTCCCACCGCCACCGGTGAATCCGATGCTGTCGACAACCAGCATGTCGCCCTCCCAGTGCCCGATAGAGTGGCCGTTGACGGAGCGTATCAGATGATCGGCATCAGGGTGCTTCCTTCCATCCAGATAGATGTGGCGCGCGAAAGTGTGAACCTCCGGCACCTGCGCAATCTCATTCTCCGTCTGCACGATGTCCCATGCGGCGGAATGCTGCATGAAGAACGGATAGCTATTGGTGAGGCACCATCTGGAGCCATAGGAAACCACCTTACCGCGAGCCTCAGCCGCAGCCTGACGTTTCGCATCTTCCAGGATCTGTGGCTTCACGGACGCTTTTGGGATGCGCTCGAGAGTTCCGCCGAAGCTGCCGGAGCCAAGTTCGTCCTTGCGCTCCCAGAACCCGGAGAAGTCGGGAACCGCGGACTTCGGAGCAATCTGCGCGAGCGCCACGCCGCCTTGCAACGTCGCCGCCAAGGCGGCAACCCACACCAATCCCGGTCCAAATTGTCTGCCCATACTTGGATGAGCTTCTCCTTTCCTTGCGGCGCCGGAGCCGTACGGCTAGACCTACCCCAGTTCCAAGCTTAGATCGCAAAATCTCGCGGTCGACATGGGAACCCTCCTCACTATCTAATTCCGCTCAGGAACTTTAACCGGTTACAAGCTTGGTACGGTTTTATTACGGTCTGAACACCCCACCAAACCAATGTAATAACTGGCGATGTCCGAGGAGGCGGTCGACGGGATTAGGAAATTTTTTGCGCCTTATATCCCCCCTTGGAGCGGTCATACAGCCAGACGGCGGCAAACACGATCAGCAGAAAAGCGGGCAGGACGGCCACGTCGCGGAAGGATGCCTGCGCGGCTATGCCAAGAATACGATCCAGTTCCGACCCGGGAGCCAGAGCCTTGAACGCTGAATCGCCGCCGGCGGCTTCCACTTTTTTCGAATCGAAGACGCCTCCCATAATGGGCAGCACGAATTGGATGGAAAGCGTACCGGCCGTCCCCATCAAACCCATCAAGAGGGCGCCTCCGCGAGGAAAGCGCTCAGACGCTGTCGCCAGCATCGTAGGCCACATGTATCACACGCCGGTTCCCCAAACCGTCGCCGCGAGCAAGGCCGTCACGGGAGAATTCGCGACGCTGAGGCCAATCAAGCCGAGAGCCGCCCCCAAACAGGAGAACCACAGCACGCCAACGGGCGAGATCTTTTCCACTAGCGGGCCTGCGAAATGACGCATCAAAAACATCAAGCCGCTGACGTACACCAGCAGCAAAATACCGGGCATATGAACCGTCCGGCTCAATGCGAGATCGACCCACTGGCCAGGCGCGAGCTCCGAAGCGGCGGTGAGAAACATCGACGCAAAAAGCACGAAAAAGAGCGGATTCAACAACTCCTTAAACATGTCCCTGACCGAAACTCCGGCTGCGACGCGCTCCGTGGGCGGAAATTTCAGGCCCACGCAAAGGACTACCAACAAAGCCGCCGGGATGAAGACCACTCCCAGCTTGGTCTGCCAGTCCAGGCCGAACCTGGACATCGCAACGCCCAGCAATCCACCGATCACGAGTCCGCCGGGCCACCAGGCGTGAACAGCGTTTAGCTTGCCGGCTTTGTCGTTGGGATAGAGCGATGCCACCATCGGGTTCGTGACTGTCTCCACCAGGCCCCAACCAACGCCGGTCACTAGCGCGCCCGCCCAAAGGGCGCTATACACGCCGGCTCCGGACGCGAGGCTTCCGGCGAACATCATGATCAGCATGCCGATGGACATCAATACGCCGGAAAGAGGCAGAAGCAGGCCCATACCGATGTAGTCCAGCAGAGGGCTACCGATGGCGATGGTCACCGCATAGCCCAAGAACGGAAGGCCCAAGATGCTGCCAATCATTTCGGCGGACCGCACCTTGTCGATAGGGTCCAGAAAGATGCGCTGTAGGTCGGCGGCGGTGTTGGCCCGCAAGGAGGCGTTGATCCCGGACATCGTCAGGGCGACCGCGCCCGCTGCGAATAGCCGTGTCTTATTATATGCGGCTGGCCGCAGGATGTCCGGAGTCACAGAAGGAGGAGCGATCATTGGTGTTGGCTGGAACAACAGTTTCGCCACAGTATAAGGGCAACCATCTCAATACGCCAAGAACGCTACAGTATCACGTGGCTGGAGGTGTCCTTTTCCCGGTGCTTCGAAAACACGTAACAATTTCGCTCGATACGTGTTGATACGAACCAGGCGCTAACATCTATCTTGCTAACTCCACGGGCGTTAACTTTGGCCGGCGATCGGATACCGTAAGGGGTCTTGAAAAGCCTCCGCCGGCGGTGTTAGTTTGATTCCCTTACGCGGTCGTCTGTCCAGAGGGTGGAATCAGGAGCGCCGCTCCCGAAGTTCTCTTTGAACGAGGTTTGAAATGAAACGTACGCGACAGGCAATCGCATGCCTGCTGATCTCATGGTGCGCTGCGGTGTTCGGACAAGTGCAGAGAGTACTGCCGCAGTACGATCCGGCGTCGCGAGAGCGCGGCAAAATCGCTTTCGGAGCCGCCTGTGGTTTCTGCCACGGACAAAATGCCCGTGGAGGCGAGGGTGGTCCGGACCTGTTGCATTCGGTGATCGTGCTGCAGGACGAGGAAGGGAAGCACTTCGGCGCATTTCTGATGAAGGGGCGTCCCGAGAAAGGCATGCCCGGCTTCGACGGAATGCCGCAAGCTCAAGCCACCGATATCGCGACGTTCCTGCACGCCGAAGTCCTGGCGGCCATGGCGGAGAGGAAAGTCGATGTCAACATCGTCACTGGCGATGCCAAGGCGGGCGAGGCCTATTTCGAGGGCGAAGGCAAGTGCCGATCTTGCCACTCCTCCACCGTCGATTTGAAGGGCGTGGGCGCTAAGTATGATGCGCCTGTGCTGCAGGATAAAGCGATGAGCCCGCGAGGGGGCGTTGGATTCGGAGGTCCGGCGCCGGGCCCGCCAAAGATGGTGATGGTGACCCTGCCTTCGGGTGAAGCGGTCAATGGGACGCTCCTTCGATTGACGCCGTTCGACGTGACGTTGCGGGACGTGAATGGCGTCCGTCGCACTTACACGCGCGACGGCGAATCCCCCAAAGTCGAAGTGAAAGACCCGCTGCAAGGGCACTTCGAGACGATGCTCAAAATAACCGACAAGCAGATGCACGATCTTACCGCCTACCTGGTGACCCTCAAATGAAGCGACTTCGGAGGGACTGCAGGACGCCGCGATGGCGATTTTTGCTGGTGCTCGCGATCACCGTCGGGGCGCTTTTTGCTCAAGGGCCGCTCGATCCGGCGCTTCTGCACAAGCCTCCGGTGGACGCCTGGCCGACCTATCACGGTGACTACTCCGGGCGTCACTACAGCACACTGAAGCAGATCAACACCGCCAATGTAAAATCCTTGACGCTGGCCTGGGTCTATCGCGCGAATCTCCGCGAAGCCGGAGCGATAACCGGAGGCGAGGTCAAACCGGGCGACACGCCCATCTGGCTTTCGTACTTGGGTCCGCAGTCGATCAAGTCCATACCTCTAATGGTGAATGGTGTTTTGTATTTCTCCATGCCCGATAACGCCTGGGCCGTGGATGCCCGCACAGGGCAGGAGATATGGCATTATCTATGGAAAACTCGCGGCGGTATTCACATCGGCAATCGCGGTCTGGGAATGTACAACAACTGGCTGTTCATGGAAACGCCAGATTGTTATCTCGTTTCCTTGGATGCTTCCACGGGAAAAGAGCGCTGGCACAAGCTGATTGCCGACGTGAAGCAGGAGTATTTCTGCACCCCCGCGCCGGTTGTTGTGCGCGAGCATGTCATCGTCGGCCTGGGCGGCGATTCGCTCGACGTGCCGGGATGGCTGGAGTCTCGTGATCCGGAAACTGGCGAGATCCAGTGGAAATGGTTCACTACACCGCGTCCTGGGCAAGCTGGTTCGGAAACTTGGCCCGACGCCTACTCCATGGAGCACGGAGGCGGAATGCCGTGGCAACCCCCGACCTACGATCCCGAACTGAACTTGCTTTACGTTCCGACGGGCAATCCGAATTCGGTGATGGCCGGGCAGGGCCGTAAGGGCGATAACCTGTGGACAGCGTCGATCGTGGCGCTGAATCCGGACAGTGGCAAAATCGGCTGGTGGTTTCAGACCTCGCCGCACGATACCCACGATTGGGACGCCGCGCAAGTTCCGGTGCTGATCGATGGCACCGTGGACGGGCAACCACGGAAGCTTGTGGCGCAGGCGGCCCGCAACGGTTTCTATTTCTTGCTCGACCGCAGCAACGGCAAGAACCTGATTTCCAAGCCGTTCGCCGAAACAATGAACTGGTACAAAGGCGTCGATACGAAGGGATCGCCGATTCCGAATCCGGACAAGGATCCCAAAATCGATGGAACGCTGGTCTCGCCGACCTCCACGGGAATTACGAATTGGCCCGCGCCATCATACAGCCCCGACACTGGGTTGCTGTATGTTGGCACGGAACAAACCTACAGCATCTACTATCTGACTGACACGACCACGCGTCCCCAAGGCTACGGAGCTGTTGAGCATCGGCTCGCCACGGCGGGCAACTATCTTCGCGCGCTCGATTACAAGACGGGCGAGTTGAAATGGAAGGTCCCCACTACCGCCGGTCCTCAGGGATTGTTAACAACGGCCGGGGGCCTGCTCTTTGGTTCGGACGGCGCGGGAAATTTCATCGCCTTTGACGCGCAATCCGGCAAGCCGCTTTGGCATGCAGGAATAGGGATCACCAGCAACGCGCCGGAATCCTACATGCTGGATGGCAAACAGTACGTGGTGGTGGGCGCGGGGGATTCGTTGTATGCGTTCTATCTCCAATAAGTCGCTATGAAATACCGGGAGCTTGGCCGTACGGCTCTGGAGCCGAGCGAAATAGGCTTCGGAGCTTGGGGGCATTCGCGGCAAGCGGCGGAGCAGAGGCTCTGGCATAGAACCGCTCTCCGTGCTGAATCGAGCGTGCGAGCTGGGCGTCAACTTTATCGACACCACCCTCGCTGCTGACGACGAGCACAGCGAGCAGATTGCCGGTCGCGGTGAAAAGCGCTGGTGGGCCGCCCATAGCCATTGCAACGACGCCGGCTTCAACGGACGCGTGCGTTGGGCTATCTGTTTAGGGGCGTTCAGCCAAGCGCTGCCAGGTTGAAACGCATGTTTTCGGGCGGGCTCGCCGCCTAGCAGAACGCGGCCGAAAGCCCAACGCCCAAGGCTTGCCCACTACTCGTCCAGCCGATATACTTGCCGGTAGTTCCAAACCAATCCGGGGAGGGATCCATGACAAGGCTGGTGCTTGTGACGATGATGGCTCTGTGGGCATCGGCTGCCGAATTGCCGAGCACTACTTTTCATAAAGACGTCGAACCAATCTTGCAGCGGCACTGCCAGAGTTGTCATCGGCCTGGCCAGGTGGCGCCGATGTCTTTCCTCACCTACCAGAACGTTCGGCCCTGGGCGAAAGCGATGAAGGCAGCGGTGGCTTTGCGCAAAATGCCGCCATGGTTCGCGGACGCACAGTTCGGCCCCTACTTGAACGATAGCTCGTTAAAACAGAGTGAGATCGAGGCTATCGTAAAGTGGGCGGACCTAGGCGCACCTGAGGGCGATGTGAAAGATGCACTACCACCGGTCAAGTGGCCGGACGGTTGGATGATCGAGCCTGACATTATTGTCGACGGACCGGTGACCCAAGTCCCAGCAAGTACAAAGAATAATGTGGTCGAGTGGAGCACTGTGATCATGCCGACGGGCTTTACGAAAGATACCTGGGTCACCTCGGTGCAAATCAAGCCGGAGTTCCCCTCTGTTACACATCACATTTGTATCGGCTATATCCCGCACAATCCAGCCTATAAATACGGGGTTGCCTACTGGACCGACAAGGATCGTGACGCGGAAGGTGCCGCGATTCCGGATAAGGGCCCCACGTTTTTAGGTGCGGGTGCGGCTCGAAGCAGTGACGACGATCCCACCCCGATCATCAACCGTGGGACGGGGCGAGGTCTGCCTCCGCCAGGCGGTGCCGAGGATTGCTACCTGCCGGGAAACTTCGCCGCCGATTACAGGCCTATCAGTGCAGCGAAACTGATCCCCGCCGGATCCGACATCACATTTGGCCTTCACTATACGCCGAACGGCAACGCGGTCACCGATCATGTAAAGGTAGGCTTTACCGTGGCCAAAACGCCTCCCGAGCGCCGGTACATTTCTTTTCTGACGACCTCACCCACCGATCCTAAACGCTTTGCGATTCCACCAAACGACGCCAACTGGGAGAGCCCTCCGGCGGAGGTAACGTTCCTCGAAGACGCGGAACTCGTGTACCTGATGCCGCACATGCACTTTCGCGGCAAAGATATGACATACGTGCTCGAGTATCCCGATGGGCGAAAACAAACCATATTGAGTGTTCCCCACTACGATTTCAACTGGCAGCTCGGCTACAACGTTGCGCTCAAGGTGCCCAAGGGAACCGTAATGCGCGTGTATGCTCACTTCGATAATTCTCTGAACAACAAGTTCAATCCGAATCCGAACCGCACGGTGTACTACGGCACGATGACCTGGGAAGAAATGATGAATCCCTTCTACAGCGTTGTTGTTCCGGCAGGCACCGACCCCAAGAACGTCGTTCGCAGCAAGTACCTCCAAGTTGGCGGCGGTGGGTAACTAACGCGCAGATCCACATCGATGGTACGTGAAAGGAAGCCGAGTTTCTGCCCGGTCGTATCCCGGTCGGTGTCTGGTTATTCCAACACTCTTTATCTGGCCTCTGCGGACTCCTGGCACGCTAGGATCAATCTTTTTACTCCTAGCCATGGTTCAACGTGGCGATTGGCATAGTCCTCATTGGGCTCCGGATAGTGCGGCGCGCGAAGACCCGGGCTTCTTCTTGTTCTTAGCGCCTCCCGCGCCGTTGGCGGCGGATGAACGGAGCTGGTATTCGCGACCTCCTGGATGCGGAGAAAAGCCCTGATGTAGCCCGGCGCAATCGGCTGCGGTGGTTCTCGGCGTGGTCGATGCGGGCGCGGTGGCAGAGCTCTGGACGGGCCCGGCCCAGGGATCGCCGGCGGACGTTTGCTTGTGACGTTTGCTTGTGAATTCGAGATATGCTACATGGGACGGGGTGCCCAGCAATGTACTGCTGGCGTTCATTGCCGATGGTAAGTAACGCGGATGTTCCTTTGACGAAGAATAAGGAGGTAAAGATGAAACTTTTCAAAAACGCAGCTTGGCTGGCGCTGGCGGGTATTGGATGCCTCGCGCTTTCCTATGCGGCGGAAAATGACAAGGGTGAGATTCGGGTTCTTTGTTCGAATGGCATCCGGGTCGCCGTTGAAAAGCTGATACCGGAAGCCGAAAAGACGATCGGACGCAAGATTTCGATTGAGTTTTCCGCATCGTCTCTTTTGAAAAAATCAATCGAAGGCGGCGCGCCGTTCGATCTTGCGATTTTGACGCCCGCCGTCGTAGACGATCTAAGTAGGAATG
>Ga0070717_10003618_pt1 | contig 11084 bp, 7 predicted proteins | sample LARL113metaG_FD_71366 | JGI IMG/M metagenome (GOLD analysis project Ga0070717, IMG submission 71366) | Corn, switchgrass and miscanthus rhizosphere microbial communities from Kellogg Biological Station, Michigan, USA - LAR L11-3 metaG | ecosystem: Host-associated > Plants > Roots > Rhizosphere ...
GCGGAGAGATAATGGCGCAGGTCATGGGATATGGAACTTGCCATCTGTCCGATGGTCGCCAGGCGCTCCGCGGCGACCAATTCCTCCCGGGCCGCACGCAATCGGCAGCGCATGCGATCGAAGGCATCGCCCAGTTCGCGAATTTCGCGGGCGCCCGCGCGCTGCAACTGATAATCGAAGTTGCCCCCACCCAGGGCGCGCGCTCCTGCCACCAGCCTGTCGAGCGGCCGGGTGATGGACATGGCAAGATAGACGGCCAGGGCTCCGCTGAACAGAAGCAGGATTGCGCCCAACATGACAAGCACCTGGTTGAGTTGAGTTACGTATCGACTCGCCTGATCGTACGACTTCAAAGCCACAACTTGAACGCGCGGCTGCGAGGTTCCGGAGAGCAAGACCGCTGCGTGGACGAAATGTTCCCGGGCAAACCAGGTGTCGCCCTCCCGGGTGTCCGAGGAGAGCAGTTCGTCGCGGCGCCTGGTGCTTTCGGCGGTATAGCGATCGTCGAGAGTGGTTGCGACCATGGCCTTGTTGGCGTAAAAGATGATTTCGGCGGAAGTGGCCTGGCTGACCTCCTCGGCCAGGCGGCGATCGACGGCATAACCCAACAGAACGTAGCCCAGGCGTGTGCCCGAGCCGGCCGCCCCGAAATAGAGCGGCTGCACAGCCACTTCAAACAGGTTTCCGCGCGCGAGGACGAACCCGGGCTGCGGAGCCCCGTGCATCTGCGCAACCAGGGAGTCGGGCAGTTCCCCCGGGTCCCTCGAGCCTCCCCCCGCATAGAGGGCGACAGGTTTGCCGCCGCTATCCGCGAGCGCGAACAGGTCGCCGCCGCTGAGTTCGTAGAACTCCGCTGCCCCGTCGCGTATGGTGCGCTCGTCAGACGTGGTCATCAGCGATTTGAGGATGGGAAGGGCCGCCAGCAGGGATACTTCGCGCGTGAGCATCTGCTGGCGTTGCACCTGGATATTACGCAGAGTGGAAATGGAACGCTCGAGTTCGGCGGAGATATCACGCCGAACCTGTTTCTCCAAGAGGTTGTGGACGATCGCGAGGGTCAGCGCAATGACCCCGAAAGAAATGGAGACCAGCGAAACAAGCAGGGTTGTGCGCATGCGAATAGCCACTGCTTGCTTTGCCTCCGTGCCGCGGTGCGACTACTCCTGCGGCATCTGCACAAATCGATAGCCGGCGCCGTGCACGGTGCAGAAATGCACCGGATTGGCGGGATTACCTTCCAGCTTCTGGCGCAGCTTCAATATCTGGTTGTCGACGGTTCGGGTCGACGGATAAGCGTTATATCCCCACACCTCGTTTAGCAATTCGTCGCGGCTCAGGACCCGCTCTGGATTATCGAGGAAGAAGCGCAGCAGCTTGAACTCATGCGCAGTCAGGGTGATGGGCTTGCCGCTGCGGGTTGCGCGCATGCAGGCAAAATCCACCTCCACGTCGCCAAAAGTGACGCAGGGACGCAGGCCGGAGCGCTTGGAACGCCGGATGGCGGCCTGGACCCTGGCCAGCAGTTCGCGCGGGCTGAACGGCTTGGTGACATAGTCGTCGGCCCCCAGTTCCAGCAGGAGGACTTTGTCGGCCACATCCGAGATGGCGCTCAGAATGATTACCGGAATATCCGGATTCGACTGCTTCATGGAACGGCAAATGTCGCGGCCCGACATGCCGGGGAGCATCAGGTCGAGTACCACGGCATCCAGCCCCGGCGCCGCGAAAAGCTCCAGGCCTTGTTTGCCGTTGCTGGCGCTCCTGATCTCGTAACCTTCGGACGAAAACAGGCGCTGGAGCGCCTTGAGAATGCGCGCGTCGTCTTCGATAACCAGAATCGTACCCATGATTTGTGCCTGCTGATTTGGGTCCGCCGGAAACTCCGGCTTCACCGGTTTATTGACAATTGTGCACTATTTTGACGAGTTGCCGATACATAAGATGCAGAGCTGACAATAGGATGACAAAGCGGTGACATGGCGGGCCGGGGGTGCCGTGCGCCCCTGATGTTGCCCAACGACTTTGGCCGACATTTTCTTGTGTCACTTGAAACGCTGGGCTGTCCGCCTGCACTACTGAGTGTTTGACGACCTCCCCTGGCTCGAGTCGGCATGACACGGAAGTGGCAGAAAGGCCGAGCCGGGGAGGCATTGCCGAAGAACGACGGACCGCCGGAGAATCGCTTTGGTGGTCCAAAATGAAACCTTGGTTCTCTCTGCCTGACCGATCCGAAAAGCGGGTGCGAACAGCACGGACGGCGCGCAGGCCTTCAAAACGATTCAGCCCGCGCAGGAGAAACATCATGGGTTGTGTTCAACCACAAGTCGCCTCAAACCGGGCTCAAATGATCGATTTTGGAGCCGTCAAGTTGTTCTATCGCGGCAACGGCTCGGCGCAAATCCGCGGGCGCGTCACTGGTCAGATCTATCAGTTTGCCCGCCACCGGCCGGTGCAGCCGGTGGACCCGCGGGACGCCGTTGCCTTGATTCATACCCGGCTATTCACCCCGGTCCTTTAAGCGAGGGGGCCACCGCGCCGACTCGCGGCGCTAGGCGAATTCTTCCAGGGTGAAGCCAAGCTCGTAGGTCTCGCCGTTCGCGAGTAGGTCCTCCCACGTCACTTCGCGCTTCTGATAGCCGGCCATGCGGCCCAGCATGCAACTGAGAGCGGTCTCCACGCCCGCCGCAATCTGGTTATGCGCGGGGCCAGAGGTGATGCTATCAATGAAGCTGCGGTCCTTGTCGCGGTCGGCGTATTTCAGGTTATCGAGAAAAGCGCCGTTCGCCGCGAACTTGCCTTCCCCCGCAGCGCTCGGCGTCGACTCCTGCCACTCCCACGCTTGCGTACCGGTGATCTGGATGGGGCCTGAATACGGCACCGTAGCTGACCCGTTGCTGCCAAATAGCTTCAATCCGGCATCGAATCGGCCGTCGCTGCCAAACTGCGTGGACGCAAACGAAAAGTGCACGTCGCCCGGATAGGTGTAGTCGACCTGGTAATTGTCCCAGATGTCGCCCCAGTGGGTGAGAATGTTCCGGCCACCGGTTGCTGTGGCTTTCAGCGGCCGCGCGCCCAGCATCCAGTTGCACAGGTCGATGATGTGAATGTTTTGCTCCACGAGAATGTCGCCGGAGAGCGCGCGATCCCAGAGCCAGTTGCGTAACCGGTACTCATCGGGCTTGGCGCCGGGATGCACCTTCTCGGTTGAGGCCGGGGAGTTGTAGTTGCCCAATGTGGTGGCGATCTTGCCCAGGGCGCCCGCCTTGATCTTTTCGGCGATGGCCGCGATCGGCGGCGCCATGCGGCACTGGAAGCCGACATCCACGCTTTGATTGGGCTTGACGCGCTTGGCGATTTCGAGCGCCTCCTTCGCCTGCCGAACATCAACGCCCACCGGCTTCTCGCAATACACGTGCTTGCCGCCTTCAACACCGGCCTTCAAATGCTGCACATGAAAGAAAGGCGGCGTGGAGATCTGAATTAGATCGACATCCTTGCACGCGGCAAGTTGCTCAAACGCGTGCGGACCGCGAAACATGAGCTTCGCGTCGATCGGTGCCCGGCCCAGGTCCTTGTTGACGGTGTCGAAGTGATCCTTGCCAGCGGCCAGTTGATCGGGAAAGATGTCGGCAAGCGCCACCACCTGCGCGGAGGTGTTCTGTGAAAACGACGTGGCCACCGATGTGCCGCGATTTCCGCAACCCAGCAGACCGTGACGTACCGCGGAATTGGCCTGGTAGCCGAACGCCGTGTTCGCCTTGATGAGAAGCATGCCGGAGATTACTTGCGACCCTGTCTGCACAAATTGGCGACGATTCATAGTTCCCTCGCGAGCGCTGGGCGCCGCTTGATCCTGAAATCTTCTGACTTACGCAAGCACTTCCTTTAGAATGTTCTCCAGGTAAAGCTTCTCCTGGCGTACATCCTCGACCTGTTGCGGACCTGAAGTTTCGCGCTCGATGGTCACTGCACCGCTATATCCGAGACCATGCAGCTTGGTAAACACGGCGCGGAAATCGACTAGGCCCTTGCCGATCTGCACTTCTTCTCCGAGCTTACTGGGGTCTGTGGGCCATTTGCCGTCCTTGGCGTGGATACTGCGCACGTGCTGTCCCAGGATGTCGACTGCATCCACCGGATTAGCCTTGCCGTACAGGATAAGGTTAGCGGTATCGAGGCCCACACCAACATTGGGCAGGCCCACGTCGCGGATCGCCCGCGCCATCGCGGTGGGCGTCTCCTGGCCGGTTTCCATCAGAAAGTTTTGCCCGTTGTCATGGCAATGCTGCGCGACAGTGCGGATGGCCTCAACCGTCCCGGGATAGAGCGCATCGTCGGGATTCTCGGGAATGAAGCCGCAATGTGTCTGAACCTGTCCGATGCCAACCAGCTTGGCGAAATCGGACGTCTGTCGAAGCGCATCGATGCGCGCCGCGCGCGTGGAGGGAGGAACAACGCCGATGGTCGCCGGACCCCGTAGAAAATTCCATTCCAACGGCGGCGGACCGACGACTTCGACCGTGGTCGCAACCACCTCGTATTTGTCCAGCAGACCTTTGATCTCCGAAGCAGCGCTGGGCGTGAACTTTCCAATGTAACCATCGAGCGAGAGAAAACAATTGCCGAAACCAAGATCGTGCACCCGGCGAATGGTCGCCTCAGGGGCGCCGTATGGACTGACGAGCAGGCCCAGCGCCATGGGCTTCAGCGAAGCGGCTTCGGTCTCCGCGCCCAGTGAGGGCGAATGAACCACTTGGCTAACGATGGCAGCCGATGCGGCGCTCAAAAATGTCCGACGGTCCATTGAATCCCTCTCCAAGGCAGGTCAGCTTATGCCACCATCTTTGCACCGCTCCCCGGCTGGTGCCAACCCCGCCGGCGGCATCAGTCCGCCTTTGTAGCCGCGAGTGTCGCCTCGGAAATCGCGCCCGCATAGGTTATCCCGCCCGGCCGCGCATGGGGCGAGGGAAGCACATCGTAGAGTGGCTGGGCCGGCTTGATTTCTGGATTCTCCTCGGCCACCGAGATCGCCAGGATGCGAATCTTGTCGTTCTGCGGCAGTGTGATGTTCTTCGCGCCGGGCGGCAGATCGATGCTATACGCGAAGAGATACGAGTAGGCATAGGTCACGTTCTTGCCCTCGGCGTCGTGGTGATGGTCGCAATACCAGGCCAGGTTGGCGCGCTTGATGTATCCCTGCTTCAGGCCCGTCATCTGGCCATAATTGGCGTGATCCACATCGAGGTTGGTCCCCGTCCACTGACGGTCGTCCCACTGCCCGATAAAGCCACCCCAATCCTGAATGTCCAGTTCGACCTGCTTGTCGCCCACGTTGAATGAGGCTTGCTGGTCGCCATCGGCAGAGGCCGCGAGCAGGTAAACGCGATTGAATCGGCCGGCAGGGAGGTCGATGGTTTGCCCTTTCGCAGTGACCGCATCGGGGACGCCGGTCTTTGCCGCCGCGAGCTTGAATTGCACATTGTCGAAGGTGATCGTCTCCGGCAGCATCTCGCCGGTCAGCGCATTGCCTTTGCCGTCGAACCCGCCCTCGGCATGCTGGCCGGCGTTGCTGGCGGCCGCGACATCGTACGAAAGCTGAACCGGTGTCGACCGCATTGCCGCGACTTGGGCCGGGGGCGCGCCCACGCGTAGCGCGAATGTCCGTGGCTGGTACGCGCTGAACGAGGCGACCAGCGCGTCCTCCCGCAGTGTGGCGGGACCTACGGGCTGTTCCTGGCCGTTCACTTCGCGCGCCGCCATGATGGGCGCGGCGAAGGTGACGCGCACATCCGGCTGCGGTTTGCCGTCGAGTTCCACAAGGCGCACGACCACTTCGTCGCTATCTTCCGCCTTCTTCACCGCCAAGACGCGAATGCGCGGATTGCTGACTTTCAATAACGAGAACGTGCCCCCCAGTGCGCCTTCGTGCTTTGAAGTCTCGAACGCGGCCAGCGGAGTATTCAAGCGCTCCGCCTGCCAATCCGTCTGTTCATCGCGCCATCCGTCCGCGTGCCCTGTGATGCCGTACACGAACTCGTGATGGCCGAGATCCTGGGTCGCTTGGTCGGGATAGCCGCCGCGCACACCGGGCGTGCGAATCAAGGTCAGCCGCAGGGTATGATCGTTCGGCTTGTCGGACCCGTTCTTGCAATCCGTAAGAATAGTGGCGCCGAACTTGCCACTCATGTCGGTCAGATCGATCCACTGGTGTGATGGCACTTCGAATTTTTTCGGCTCCGCACTCGGGCGCTGAATCGTGCCGATGTCCCAGTTGTACGTCGCCATCTCATTGGAGGCAGAGAGCGGAAAGGTGGCCTTGAGATTCGACTCGCGCGTGTTCCAATCGATCTCATTCGCAAACTCGACTCGCTTTCCGGCGTCGCCGGAAGCGAGGCGAATAGTCTGCACAAAGCGTGAGCCGGCGGTTTCGCGGGTGATCTCAATGGCCACGCGCGCGGGCCCATTTTCGACCACCCGGATCTGCGCCGGCCCGCCGACGAACTCCTTCGGCGCAGCCTGCTCCTGGTCCCAATCCATGTTCCATGCCGGCCACTGGACGGGATTGTCATAGGAAATCGCAAGGCGAGCCGGCGCTGCAAGAAGCTCCTCGTTGATCTTCTTGTCGAACACGCTGGCGACATCGCCGGCCTCGTTGATTTGAACGCGATAGTACTCGTTCTCCAGGGAGCGATCCCCAACCTTCAACTTCGAACCGGGCTCAGCCCCGCCGGCGCCGGCATGCACATCGTAGACCGCGTACCCCACCGACGGCACACGCGCCAGAAAGATCACCTTGCCATTCGAAATCTGCGCCGGCACTTGCTTTCCTTCGGGATCGGTCACCTGCACGCTTTTTGGCTCGCCACCGGGAAACTTAACGTCCGCTTCCACCAGGTCCTCGCGCGCAATATTCAGGGGATTGAAGACCACAATCGGCACGCCAGTGGTCGAAGTGTTGAGCGCCGCAGCCACGCCCTCGGTGGCGTCCGTCAACACGTCCGCGAACTGATTCATCGCGATTACGTCATCGTTCCATGCAAACTCGTAGGAGCGGGGAGTCGCGGTTCCGGCAGCGAGGTCATGGAAGTGCGAACCCATGACGAGCGTCCACGCATCATTCAACCGCTGCATTGGATAGGGCCGCGCCCCCAGCCACTCCGCCGCTATGGACGACTTTTCGGCCGCATCGGCCAGCAACTCGTTCTCGCGAATCCACCGCTTCTGATAAGCCTGCGACGTGAGCGAGCCGGCGGAGTGATTAGTCAGTTCCATCTCGCCCGTATAGCGCGGCAACCGGGCCTCTTCGGCGGGCGTAATGTCGCGAAACATCTGGTCGGCGGTAGCCGAGATCACGTGAACCGGTCCGTTGCCGACGCTAACTTCGGGCCAGTCAGGATGCGGCATGCGGCGTGATACGACTACGCCTGGAGGCGGCAGGCTCGCCGATCCCTTGGTGACGATGGCTTCCAGGCGCTTCACCGAATCCTCGTCGGGCGATCCGCCGATATCGCCTGTCCCGTAGTAGTGATAATCGGTCAGCACACCAGTCACTTTGCCGTTGTTCTGGACGCGCGCCGCCCAGTCGCCCTGAAACCTGCGCAGATCGCTCGTCTGCTGTTCGGTCTTTAGGGCTTCGCGTTTATCGCGTAAAGCGCTCAATTCCTCGAGATCCTTGGAGTCAACGGGCTGATTGTCTTGTCTTGCCTGGGCTAGCCTGTGCTGCACATCCGCCATCTTTGTCTGTATGTCCTCAAGGGCGGTGTCGGGCTTTTCGGCTGGCAAGGGAGTAGTCAGATCGGTTTCGATGCCGCCGCCGTAGGAGCCGGGATTGACGCCCGCAATCACGCTTTCGCCGTCGGGGCCGAGCCACACGCCAACGTTGAATGGAGTGCCTTCAGGCGTCTTCTCGCGCGACTCCGGCCCGCCGCCGGGCGCCGAAGAGCCCCACGTGAGTTTCTGTGTCGAGAACCCTTTCACTCCGGAATGCGCAAGGATCGTAGGCAGAGAAGCAGGAAATCCAAAACAATCGGGCAGCATGTATTCCGCGCTGGCCTTTCCCAGTTCCTTGCGAAACCACTCATTTCCGTAAAGGATTTGGCGAATGATGGCCTCGGCGCTGGGCGCATTCACGTCCCCCTCTTCCATTGAGGAGCCCGCCGGGAACCAGCGGCCTTCGTTTACATATTTCTTCACCCGGGCGTAATCCTCGGGGAAGTACTCCTTCATGAACCGGTATCGATTGGCTCCGCTGAAATTGAATATGTAGTGCGGATATTTCTCCAACAGGTGGAAGTTATCTTCCATGGTGCTGCGAATGTATTGGTTGATGACTTGCGGATACTCCCAGCGCCATTCGGTGTCGAGATGCGCATACCCGACCACGTAGAGGGTTGGATCCTTGCTGAGATTGGGTTGGTTGGAACTCTGTGCGTTCGTGATTCCAGGATCAGCAAGCGTGACAAGTGCGGCGGCCACAAGAAGGGCGCAGAAATTCCGCATGGCAAAGTCTCCTCAGTGAAGTAAAGGCAGGCGAGCAGTCTATCCCGGCGAATCCAGTGAACGTTCGGTGGAAAGTATCAAGCCCGGTCGCAGGAGAGTATTTTAAGATTCGCTCGGCCGTGCACAGCGAGCCAAGCGTCTCAACAGATTATATGCTGTCAATGCCCAGCATGGAAACGATACCACCGCGTCCACCTTGAACCCTCGAGAACGCTTGAAGGAACTCTCTATTTGGGTTCAGGCTTGTCAAGTGGAGGTGGATTGGGCGTCTTGGATGACGAATGAGCGCCGTTGAGCCGCTCGCAGATGGCAAACTCCTTCTGGGCGCGATCCGTCTGCCCCTCCTTGCGCAGAATCTGTCCCAGCTTGTAATGCAGCGCCGACGCATCCGGGGCGAGAGCAACGGCCTGCTCCAATTCGGCCTGCGCCTCGGAAAGCCTGTTCATGGCCAGATAAACCTTGCCCAACTCTTCGTGAACGGATGGATTCTTCGGCGCAAGAGAAACCGCCTTGGTGAGAAAAGGAAGAGCTTCATCATTCTTGCCTGCATCGGCGAGAAGCGCACCGAGATTTAGAAACGGCTGCGCATCAGCGGGAGCATCGCCCTGCCAGTCGATCGCAGCCTTAAACGCCGCTTGCGCCTTGTCGCGCTCATTCAGTTCTTTCCAGCACAAGCCGATGTTGTTCTGCGCCTCCACATAGCGTGGACGCAAAGCTAAAGCCCGCTCGAATGCGGAAATTGCCGCGGTGAATTCGTTTTCGTTGTACTTGGTCCGCCCCAGCAAGTACCACGCATCCGCATCGTCCGGCGTCTCAGATACCACCTGCGAGAACCAATGATCGGCATCGCTGTAATCGGCCAGTTCCACGTAATCTGCGGCTACCACCTTCAGCTCTTCGGCTCGCGGGCGGCGCAACTTCGCTCCGGCGGTGAATTCCTCCAGCGACTCCCGCGCCTTTTGTTGGCGAAACAATGCATAGCCCAGCAGGAAATGCGCGTCAGCAGAGGCGGGATTCTGGGCGAGGTACACACGAAGAATCGACTCCGAATCGGCGGCTTTCCCCTCATCGAGCAGCGCGCGTGCCTGTGCCACCGGGTCCGCCGGGAACTGGCAACAGGCCGATGCCACACCAAATACGAAAACCGCAACGGCAGCATAAATGAGTCTCGCCGGTTGTCGGGTGCCCCAGGTCTCGATCTTGAGACCTGGGATGCGATCAATGCGCATTATTCTTAATGGCGCTGGCATCATTTGCCTGTCCCGCTACAGCTGCGCTGGCTTCGCGCTGGAGCCTGCCATAAGTTTGCATCTCGGTCTGCGCCTCCGCGCTTTTTCCCTGCGCCCGATATACGGCCGCGAGAAGGAAATGAATGGTGGGCTCGCGCGGGCTGTCATTTTCGGCCATCAGCAGATCGGGAAGCGCTTCGGCATGCTTACCCAACCGCACCAGCGCCCGGGCTCGATCCACGCGCGCCTGCATCAGCGTTGGGCAACGGTCGATGACCTTGTTCAGTTCGGTAAATGCTTCCTCGCTGGAATCGTTCGCCTCCAAGATCGCATTGGCCAGTTTCCAGCGCGCAATGCAATTGTTGGGGTCGTTCTTCAACTCCGCGCGGAATTCCTCCTGCGCCGATTGCCACTTGCCCATGTTCCAGAACGCGTCGCCCATGTGCATGTGCGTTCCCGGCGTGTTCGGCGCCTTTTCAATTGCTTTCTTGAATTCGACCAGCGCGAGATCGTAGTTGTGCATGCTCTCATCGATCTCGCCGGCGATTTCATGCGCCACCACCGAATCCGGGTCGATCTCGTTGACCTTCTTCAGAGCATCTTCCGACATCTGCAAATACGTCTTGCCCAGCAGATACCAGGCCTCCTGGTTGTTTGGATTGCGAGCCAGAAAATCGTTCAGCTTTGATACCGCCTCGGGAAGCTTTTCCGAGTTGATGAGTATGTGGGCAAGCACCATCTCCACCTGGTCGTCCTTGGGATTGGCGCGCAGGGCGGCTTCAAGGAGCGGCTCCGCCTTTTCATTCTTGCCCAACTGAAAATAGCTCATCCCCAGCATGGCCGCGGTTGTGGGCATGTTGGGATTCAATTCCAGGCCGCGCTGAAGGACCTCGGCAGCGCGCGCATAATCGTGGCCGTCAAAGTAGAGCATGCCCAGATTGTTGTAGGCGGCGGCAAGATGAGGCGCGAGCTTGATCATGGCCTTGTATTTTTCTATCGCAGTGGCGCTGTCACCGCGCTGGCGGGCCGCTTTGGCCTGTGCATACAGTTCCTGCACCTCAGGCGTCACTTCATCGTTAGCTTGAGATGCAATCGCGTGCGTCCAGGCGAAACCGAACAGCCAAAGCAACAGCAAGCATCGTGCGCAACGGGGAAACAATGCAGTCACGCCCATCCTCATGGATTGCGATTATAGTCCGATGCCCCAGAGTGAAATCAGCTCCGCCCAAGCACGGAGAAAAGAATGCCGGATCGCCCGAAAGCGACCCGGCAAGGTCAGGAGAAGCGCAGGCACCGCAAGCAAGAGACAAATGAAGCGGAACTTCAGAATTCGACCCGCAGAGTAACTTGCCCTTG
>Ga0070717_10003619_pt1 | contig 11084 bp, 9 predicted proteins | sample LARL113metaG_FD_71366 | JGI IMG/M metagenome (GOLD analysis project Ga0070717, IMG submission 71366) | Corn, switchgrass and miscanthus rhizosphere microbial communities from Kellogg Biological Station, Michigan, USA - LAR L11-3 metaG | ecosystem: Host-associated > Plants > Roots > Rhizosphere ...
CTTAGCAGCCCGTCTCGGTGTCCCCCAGCGTGCACGTGGGCAGAAGCGTCGCCTTCAATATGCTGAATGCGACGTTTGGGTTGAGATCCATAGTAATGCCAGATGTGCCGCCCAATGTCAGATTGTCGACAACAATGTCTCCGAGCACGTAGGTGCCTGATCCTGAATTTCCCGATAAGCTGAAAATGTCATTGTAGTAATCATTCGCAGCTCCGCAACCAACACCAGTTCCGGTCGAGTTACAGGAGTGGAAGTACATCGTTCCTGCTAGCAGAAATTGGCCACCACCGCCCCAGCTGGGGTTAACATTTTTCGCGGATCGGTCTTGAAAAAACAGGAACTCATGCTGCAGGCCGATCGGATCGCTCGTGCCCAGGGGATCGCCATAGTAGCCAGTACAAACACCCAGCAGTATGTTGCCGTTGACGTTAATTCCAGGCGCGGGCGTTCCCGACCCTTGAAGATTTGTGGGTACGGTGGAACCGGCGGCACACTTCACACCGTTCTGGAATGTTGAGTTCTTGACTGTAGCGTTACTTGGATATTGGTTTCCACTACTGTCGACTGGACCCTTCAATGTGTTGAAATTATCAAGACCACTTGTTTTTCCAGAATTTGAGTCCACGGTAACCGTGGTGGAGCCCGAAAAATAGAAGATCGTACCGCCACCATTGGTTGCGTCATCATCGCCCGTGCCAGGCCTCACTATAGAACCTGGACCCAGCGTGAGGCCACCATCGAGATAATAAAGCCCGGGATCGAAGACGGCGGTTACGTTCTTGATCGTAACGTTCGCAGTGTAGTGTCCGGGAGTATAGAGTACGCACTTTCCATTAGCAATCGTGGCACTCGGATCCGGACAGCCGTGATCCTTCCATGCGACATTACATGGAATACTCGCGCAGCTTTTCGGTGTGGCAACCTCATCTGCAGGAACCGTCGGGGCCGCAGGAATAGCTGGAGGTGCATTACTGTTGATCGAAGGACAGCCGGTTTGCCCAGGTGCACATACCTGCGCAAACGGGTCGCTAACAGGAGATGCCGGGGCCACCCAATGCCCGGTCGTTCCAGGCAGAAATCCGCCGGGTGCGGTCGTCGGCGCGCCATATAGACCTATGTCAGCACCAGTGCCAGCAGGACCTGCTTTGCTGAGATCTACTGTTGCACTGCCCCAGGGTAAGTTGACTGAGCAATTACTTTGGCCGCACGACGACGCTGCCAAGGCAGAATTCACCTGGATACTCTTGGTTGGCCCCCCAACAATGGAGATAGCTCCGTTGCCTTGGATGTTGAGTGCACTCTGCGCTGGCGTGGCAACTGGACTCTTTGGATCAAGAACGAGAATTGGGATTGGGGACGTCGCGAGCACAACACCACACATCGCTTTCGCGCGGACTTGCTGAGTGGCTTGTCCGCTAAGCAACCCGAAGAAGAAAGTTTGCACGTTGTCAATCACGTCCACCCGCATAAAGGCACTGGGAACCATGCTAGTTGGGGGTAGGGAGGAGCTTGGCAACCCCGGCACCGAGCCCGAGCCCGGAAAGCTTACAGTCACCAAGTTGCCCGAGGTTGCGCTTCCCGAACTGTCATAACCGTTAAATGCAGCGTAGTGGCAGGGAGAAGCCGCAGAACCGCTAGAACAATTGAATTGAGTACCGATGGTAAATCCTTGATGACCAGTTGCGCCACCTTGCGCGTCCACTAGCATGTCCATGGAACCCGCAATGCATGCAGCATCGGCGGCGTTCTGCGCTGCTTGCCGATGGAACCAGGCATTGCTGATATCCACAGTCAATGCAACCGCACCCATTAGAAAAATGCCCAGCGCGAGCAAAAGGAGTAGGAGCGCCTGACCGCACTCGCCCGACCTGCGACTCGTCTTTTGAGAGACAATTTTTTTCATGGTTTCATCCTTTGCTGACATGCCTCAAAACATGATTCGCCCCTCGGCGGCTGCGTTCACGGTCACTGAGGGCCAGCCTAGTCCAAAGAATGGCTGGTAAAGGTAACTCACAGTTACCCGAACTCGATTTGGAGGAGCACTGGAACTATCAACGTAGTTCACATTAACGGACATCGAGGCAGTGCTGTGCATCGAATATAGCGCGTACGATGTAACAGCAGTTTGCACCTTTGTGCCTGTAGTATCGGGACAAGTGATGGGTGGAATAGTGACTGCTGTCCCGGGGCCGCTGCAGTTAGAGCTTCCAGTGCCGTGCACGATGGCGTAGCGCACCCCTTCTTTCGCAGAATCCGCGAGCACATTGTAGGTATACACAAACACAATCAGCTCGAGGAATGTCACAATCAGCACCATGAGAAAGACCGCCATCAGGGTGAATTCAACTGCGGCCTGTCCGCTCTCAAGCTTTCGATACGATCTGTGTCGCAGCATCGCCATCGCCACCTTCAATTCATTGCCCGCATTTCGGAATAGCGGTGAAAATAACAGCTCAGATTACCGCCGGAACTAGTGCAGTTTGGGGATAATAGCAGCGCGACATTGAATGCCGTTGCCGGAATCAGCGGCGTGAACGTATAAGCTACGTCCATCCGGTTAAGGACGAATGCAGGGGCAGTACTGCCGCTGTTCTTCTCCGGATCTGTATCGGGAGTCGGCCAAGTGTAACCCGTGGGCGCAGTCCCGAAGGTATCACAGTCAGCCCTTTCCGTTAGCGTCCCGGGGTTGACCAAGCCTTTGGAGGGCGAACAGACCTGGAGCGCACCTTTGGTCGTAGGATCGTAGACAGCTCCGGTTAAATCCTGGTACGTGATGTAGCTGACAGACAGAATGCTGTTGCTCGGACCAGTCGTTGGCAACGATGTTGCCGAGGGAGTTGCCGAGCCCATAATCGAGTACTCGGCTCCCGTACGCTGCGATGCTGTCAAGTTTATGAGCATCAAGAAGTAGTAGCCAAAATTGACAGCGTTGAGCAGAAGAAACAACAAGAACGGCATCATGAGAAGCGTTTCGATGATGCTCTGTCCTGTCTCTGGCGCTCGTGGCACTCCGTTCCGCTTCAACATGAGTATTGTCCTCACACTGCCCGCGCGCCCATGTGCAGTTCTTCGCTTCCCGCACGGACCCCTGATGGACGGCGCGACTCGTTCTCCTCAGAATCGTCCTCTGGCTTGACCCCTGGGATATCGAGTTGGTTCAACAAGCGATGCAGATAGCACCGGCTGATGCCCAACTCTTTCGCTGCTCTCAGCTTGTTACCAGAATGCATGCGCAGGGCCGAACGCACCAACTCGCGCTTGAAAGTCCGCACGGCTTCATGAAAAGACCCGCCAGGAACTTCTTCGGGGATGGTGTAGCCACGAAGTTCCTGCGGCAGATCTTTAACGCCCAAGTGATCATTGCCATTGGCCAGTACCAGGCTGCGCTCGATGACGTTTTGCAACTCCCGCACATTGCCCGGCCAGCCATGCCGCGCCAGGGCGCTGAGAAATCCCGGAGTCAGTCCGCGCAACTGTTTGTTGTGCGCCTTGGCAAATACTTTCAGGAAGTACTCGGCTAACAGCGGAATGTCCTCAGCTCTCTCGCGCAGCGGCGGCATGTGGATTCGCACCACGGAGACCCGGAAATACAGGTCCTCGCGGAAGGTGCCCTTCTGCACCATCTCTTCGAGATTCCGGCTGGTGGCGCAAATCACTCGGACATCAATGGGATGGGAGACATTCGAGCCTAGCCGCTCCACGCTCCGTTCCTGCAGCACACGCAAGAGTTTGGCTTGCAGCGGCAAGGGCAGATCGCCGATTTCATCCAGGAAAACCGTGCCTCCCTTGGCTTCTTCGAAGCGGCCGCGCCGCATCTGGCTGGCGCCGGTGAATGCGCCTTTTTCGTGCCCGAAGAGTTCATCTTCGATCAGAGATTCCGGAAAGGCGCAGGCGGAGAACGCGACAAATGGCTTGTCTGCGCGTTGGCTGAGGTTGTGGATCGCGCGCGCGACCACTCCCTTGCCCGTTCCGCTTTCTCCGGTGATCAGCACGCTGGTGTGGACGCCGGCAACCTTGCCAATCACTTCATTCACCTGCTCCATGGGTTCGCTGTTGCCGAGCAGCCCTTCCACATGCATGGAAGAGAGAAATTTCTGCGCTGCGGCGAGATCGCGCGCCAAGCCCGCACGGCGGAAGGCGCCATCAAGAGCAAATCTCAACGCTTGCACGTCCAAAGGCTGATCGAGGAAATCGACCGCGCCGTCCTGTAATGCCTCGAGGGCCTTCTTACGTCCGCTGTCCCAGCCGAAGGCAATGACGGGCGGAGCCGATTCACGCTCGGATAATGCTTTCAATAACGTACACGGATCAGCGCTGCCATTATGCAAGTCCAGATTCAGCAAGATCACATCGGTGCTCTTATCGACGAGCAGGGCAACCGCGCGACTTGTATCGGGTGCGCGATCCAGCACGTAGTTCCCCCCTAAAACCTGCTGCAGAACCTGGCTGAATGCCTCGTCCGGATCAACGAGGAGAATGCGTTTTTGAGCGTGGTTTAGGTTTGGCAGAAGTATCCTCCACAAGCTTTCGTTGAAGCCCATTTCGCTGCAAGACGGCGAAACTCAGGCAGGTCAACTGCTGGGACGCAATCCGCGAGCGAATACAACCGGACTTTTATGTGTTTTTCGATGGAGCTACGTCACTGGGAGCCAGAAAGACCCTGTTTCGTGCCCATCTTAGGAGGAGGTTTGAAAGAAGAAAAGGACAAACCCGCTTCGGGTCGTCCCTTCCGCAGTGTGCACAGTTTGCACCCCAGACTCCAAAAAGTCAACAGCTAATTTATTGGTAATCTTGAACGGAATCAGGCGTGTTCGGGCGTCAAACCTGAAAAACAATGCACCCAGTGGGTAAAGTGGGTGATAAATGCAGGGCGAAGTGCCTTGGCGCTGGCGAAATCCCGTACCCAAAGCTTGATTGGAACCGGTGTATACGATCCGAAATGCTGGTAACAGTTGTTAACAGGCTGGTTTTCCCAGCAGTTTTATTCGATTCAGACCTTTTTGGGAATCGGGGGCGAAGCCTACGCAAAACTACGCAGGCGGTTTTGGGACTGCTGCAAATTCCCGCAGCGACGGGCACCGAGCCAGTTATTGGCACCAGGATTGCACTAGTGTTAATGATAAGCATTATTTCGCAGTGGAATTCACCCATCAATTCGGTGTTCGAACAGTTCAATACAGCGCAACCGTGGAGACGGAGCAGGTTCCCGATCGCCGATTAGCTGCTTCGCCGACGCAAGAAAAACCCACACCCTCCGTAACCCGAGTATCTGGGCAACTACGCCGCGCATTTTCTTTCTTAACCATGCTGGCGTTTTTGCTGGTGACGCTCGAGTTCATCATGACTCGAGGCAGCGTGCTCGATCCTGACATTTGGTGGCATTTGCGCAATGCGGAATACCTATTTCAGCATCATCAATTGCCGCGCGCCGATATGTACTCCTTCACGGTCACCGGCCGTCCCTGGATAAATCACGAGTGGCTGTCGGAAATTCCTTACTACTTGGCGTGGCGGGCCGGCGGGCTGAGCGGAGTCAATGCCGTGATGTTTGCCACGATCTCGCTTATTTTTCTGGGCCTACTTTATCTGTCATACATGGAGACCCGGCACTTCAAGGCTGCGATTGTGGCGTGTTGTTTCCTCACCTTTATCGCCTCGGTTTCGTTTGGACCCCGTACCATCCTGTTTGGGTATATCTACCTAGTTCTGCTGCTAATTATTCTCCAGCGCTTCCGGCAAAAAGGAAACGCGCCGCTCTGGCTGATACCTCCGCTGTTTTGCCTGTGGGCCAATACTCACGGGTCTTGGTCCCTCGGATTGATTATCTTCTCGATCATTACTGCTGCAGGCTTTGTGCAAGGCAGCTGGGGTCGTGTGGATGCGGAGCGGTGGACGCCATCGCAAATGGGAAAGCTGGTGGTCACGGGTCTTGCCAGCGTGGCAGCTTTGTTTGTGAATCCGTTTGGATCACGCCTCGTCTTTTATCCTCTCGACATGGCGTTCCGCCAGAAATTAAATATTTCGCACATAGCCGAATGGGTTTCAGTTGATTTTCACGACCTGCGGGGCAAGTTCGTGCTCGCGCTTCTGCTCACGTTGCTGGCCACGGCTTTGCTGCGGCGAACCCGCTGGCAGCTCGCGGAAGTAGGTGTAGTGCTGTTTGCCCTGTACAGCGGCCTGACCTACATCCGCTTCCTTTTTCTGTTGGCCATCGTAATCGCACCCGTGCTAACGAGGATCTTAGATTTCGTGCCCCGATACCGGCCGCAAGCAGATACGCCCATGATCAATGCCTTGGTAATTTGTGTGATGGCGGGCAGCGTCGTCCATTATTGGCCAAGTTCTTCCGAAATGCAGAAGTCTGTGTCTGAAAAATATCCAACCCAAGCCATTTCCTTTTTGAAGGCTCATCCGCCCAACGGGCGGGTACTCAATTTCTATTTGTGGGGCGGGTATCTCGGCTGGAACGACAGGGAGTTCAAAGTCTTTATCGACAGCCGTGTGGACATCTTTGAGTATGCAGGCGTGCTGAAGGATTATCTAGACATGTTGGAACTGGAACGGTCGAAGACTATTCTCGCGAAATACGACATTCGTTACGTGCTCTTCCCCCACCCCGGCGCGTACAGCGAATCCCCTCTTACCTATACCCTTCAGCACGATCCTGGATGGAAAACAATTTATAGCGATGATTTGACTATTCTGCTGGAGAAAAAAGGAGCCAGTCCAACGATGGCCGCGCCAGCAGCTCAGTAAGGTACCGACTACTGGATGAGACCGAAGCCATAAGGGGAGCATCAAGCCGATGTTCATCAAACGGAAAACGGACAAATTTGTGATCGTGCTGCTCGCGGCGGGGCTTTTTTGTTTTCTCTCATACCGGCCGAGAGCTCATATTACAGGGCAAATGCCCGTGGAGTTCCTGGACGCATCCCATTCAGAGACAAAGGCTGCGCGGATTGCAGAAGAAAGGCTGGCAAGCGCCTATTGGAGCTGCGTCGTAAACACTATCCAGTGGAAATACGCCTATGGCCATCGGCTTCCGCCGGTTCCGCCACCGGAGTTCACCATCGCCGGTGACGGTCTTGAGACTGCATCTGACGGTTCCGCGCGTACCCGTTACTGGCAAAGGTTGCTACAAGTCTGGAACCTGCCGACGATTTGGACGAAGCAGTATGAGTGGGATACTGGCTGGACCACCGCGTGGACCGACGACATAAAATCGGTTGGTAGCTGGTTTTATTCGCGATTGCCCCGATAGCCGGAGTTGCTATTTAAAATGTTCGCGCAAGATGACTAGGAGAGTAGAGTAGCCGCGATGCTGGCCGCGATCGAGATTTGCCTTTCAGCAATCGCCATTGCGCTGGCTTGTACGGTGCCGACCCTCGGGGCCGCAGTTTTCAAAAATATTGAAACAGGTTTCGGCCGTATGGCGCGCCGGCGCAGGTTAGCAATCCTCAGTGTCGGACTTGCCGCTCTTGCAGCCAGGCTCGCAGTGCTTCCGGTTCTGCCAGTTCCTGTACCCGCTATCCACGACGAATTCAGCCACCTTCTGATCGCGGACACGTTGGCTCACGGGCGCGTTACGAATCCCGCGCATCCGATGTGGGTTCACTTCGAGACCTTTCACGTGAACCAGAAGCCCACCTACACATCGATGTATTATCCCGGCCAGGGGTTTGCACTAGCTATCGGTGAGGTGATTTTCGGAGATCCATTCTGGGGAGTTTGGCTGAGCGTCGGCGTCATGTGCGCGGCGATATGTTGGGCGCTCCAAGGGTGGGTGCCAGCATCATGGGCGCTATTGGGCGGGTTTCTGGCGGTGATGCGGCTGGCTACGTTCAGTTATTGGACGAACACATACTACGGCGGCGCAGTCCCAGCTCTCGGAGGAGCATTGGTTTTCGGTGCCCTCCCGCGAATCAAGAAACGCCAGCGTGTGCGCGACGCGCTGATGATGGGCTTAGGACTGGCGATTCTGGCCAACACCCGACCCTACGAGAGTTTGTTCTTTTGTTTTCCGATTGGATTTGCACTGCTCGCTTGGCTATCCGGGAAACGTGCTCCAAATCTGAAGCTCTTTCTGGTGCGCCTGGTACTCCCACTTAGCCTCGTGCTGGCCCTGACAATCACGGCTATGGGGTATTACTTTTGGCGAGTGACCGGCAGCCCGTTCCGCATTCCTTATCAAGTGAACATGGCCGCTTACCACCTGGTTTATTTTCCCTGGCAAAAGCTTGCTCCCGAGGCGGAATATCATCACGCGGTCATGCGGGAGTTTTATCAGGGCCCACCCGTTGCCGGTCAATACCGTCAGGCTCGTCAGCATCCTCTTTTGTGGTTACTAGTAAAGCCCCTGCCTCACCTGATTTTTTTTCTTGGGCCCGCGCTGCTCATGCCGATCGTTGTCTGGCTAGCTGTCAGGCCATGCGGGACGCTGGCAAAATCGCTAAGCCGGAAAACCAGATTTCTGCTGCTGCTGTGCGGCATAACGATGATTGGCATGGCGTTGCCAGTGTACATTCCGCCTGCGCATTACGCGGCCCCAATAACGGCCGCCGTTTACGCTCTCCTGCTGCAAGCGATGCGCTATCTGCGCCAGTGGCGATTCAGTGGCCAGCGATCCGGCTTGTTCCTTGTCCGGGCAGTGCCGGTGATTTGCCTTGCGCTATTGGCGGTTCGAGCAGCGGCATCACTGCTTCACATTCCCGTCCCTGTGACCGTCATTCATACCTGGTACAGCGAGGACGTGCATAATCTCGACCGCGCCCGCGTTCTTGATCAACTGCAGCGCGACCCAGGACGACATTTGGTAGTCGTGCGCTACAGCCCGAACCACGAGGTTCTTGCGGAGTGGGTTTATAACCGGGCAGACATCGATAATGCAAAGGTCGTTTGGGCGCGCGACATGGGCGCGGAAAAGAATGTGGAATTGCTTGAATACTTCAGAGATCGCCACGCTTGGCTGCTCGAGCCGGATGAAAAGCCCCTAAGACTGATGGCTTATGAGTGCACTTCATCGCACTGCGCGAAGACGGTCGCATCTGGCGAGGGGCGGCGGCGACCAAAGGTTGCAAACTAATGCCCCGAGTGATAGGCGTTGAGGCTTTAGCGGTCGCGCTTGCGCTCCTAATCGCATTGGTGTATCCGCAACTTGGCGTCTCGTGGTTCTCGAAAGCTGAGCGCACGCTTTCGGTGGTCGCGCGACTGCGCGGATTAAGCTTGTTGCTTTGCGGCGTTTTGGCGCTTGCTCTGCGGGCGGCGCTGCTACCGATCGAACCTGTCCCGCCACCCTCGTTCCACGATGATTTCAGCTATTTGTTGGCAGCGGACACCTTTGCTCACGGACGGCTTGCGAATCCCCCGCATCCGATGTGGGAACACTTTGAAAGTTTCCACATTATCTTTCATCCAACCTATGCGTCGATGTATCCACCGGCACAAGGACTGTTCCTGGCGGCAGGCAAGACTCTCATGGGCTCGGCTTTCGCGGCCGTTTGGTTCAGCGTCGGGCTGATGTGCTCTGCGATCTGCTGGATGCTACAAGGCTGGCTGCCGCCAGGATGGGCACTGCTAGGCGGCGCATTGCCGGCACTGCGGTTTGGCGTTTTCAGCTACTGGGACGACAGCTATAGCGGAGGCGCACTGGCCGCCACCGCGGGAGCTCTTGTGTTGGGAGCCCTGCCGCGAATCATACGACACCAGCATGCGCGTGACGCCTTGCTCATGGCCTTCGGCCTTGCTGTGCTTGCAAACACTCGTCCTTATGAAGGCCTGCTGCTTAGTTTGCCGGTTGCGCTTACGCTGTTGGTCTGGTCGATTGCGAAGAATGCTCCGCCATGGCGGCTTATCGTGCAACGCGTGGTAATACCCTCTTTGCTGGTCCTTATTCCTACCGGAACCGCCATGGGGATCTATTTCCAGCACGTAACCGGTAGTCCTTTCCACATGCCGTACCAGGTTAATCGCGCTACGTACGCGATCGCCCCTTATTTCCTATGGCTGGGTGCCAATCCCAAGCCGGTCTATCGTCATACAGTAATGAGGGATTTCTACACAAACGTCGAGTTGCACTCATATCAGCAGGCCCGCTCCTTGGCCGGCTTCACATTGGAAATGGCACAAAGAATCGTGACCGCCTGGGGCTTCTACCTGGGCCCCGCGCTCACCATTCCGCTGTTCGCGTTTCCCTGGGTGCTGCGCGATTGTCGCGTTAGAGGGTTGTTAATCGTTGGCCTTGTCTGCTTGGCCGGAATGGCCATGATCTCGTTCTTTGTCCCCCACTACGCCGCGCCGGTCGCAGCGATAATCATTGCCCTCGCTCTACAAGGCATGAGGCACATCAGAACATTGCACTGGCATGGCCAACGGGTAGGACTGTTTCTCGTGCGAGCACTCACCCTGATTTGCGTCCTAATGGTTCCCGTCCACGTATTTATGCTGGCAGCGCACGCCGGATCTGAGCCAGCCCAAAGTGTGGGTGAACGACGCGCAAAATTGCTTGCCGAGCTTGGCGCAATCCCGGGACACCATCTGGTGCTGGTACGTTACGAGGCGGATCATCCCTTGCTTTCTGCCGAATGGGTCTACAATGGAGGGGACATTGATAACTCAACAGTCGTATGGGCTCGCGACATGGGTGCGTACAGAAACCAAGAGCTAATTCGATACTTCAAGGATCGGCAGGTATGGCTACTCGACGCTGACGAGACGCCGCCCAGATTGAAGACGTATTCAAAGGCAGGGGCAATACCTTCAGGATCAGCAGGACAGTAAATACTCACCACGACTGAATTCGGGCAATCGCGTTACCGCGTGAGGGCTGGCGAAATCGATTGATCCAATGCGGGGTTGATTTCGCCATCAAGATGTAGCTTTTTCCTGAATCTTCCCCACTGTGCCATGCCGCCTACGGTCTTTATCTCCAGCGCCTCAAACGTGCGTACGTTCTTGAAATAGAGCAGATGATCATGAGGGCTGGTCCGCTTCTGATTCAGGCCCAAACGCTCGAGTAATTTGCAGGCCCAATCCATGTGTGGAATCGGAGAAGTTAACATCAACAGGCCGCCGGGTCTCAAAAGATC
>Ga0070717_10003624_pt1 | contig 11071 bp, 9 predicted proteins | sample LARL113metaG_FD_71366 | JGI IMG/M metagenome (GOLD analysis project Ga0070717, IMG submission 71366) | Corn, switchgrass and miscanthus rhizosphere microbial communities from Kellogg Biological Station, Michigan, USA - LAR L11-3 metaG | ecosystem: Host-associated > Plants > Roots > Rhizosphere ...
GGCTTCGAGCAGACGTAATTTTTCTGGTGTGGGCGTAAGGAGTTTTAATCCGGCCTCGGGCCGGAGAATCCGCGTGGGATGCGGCTCAAAGGTCACGGCAACGGATTTGGTCCCGCTGGCTCGCGCCCGGGAAACGATCTCGCGCAGCACGTGGGAGTGGGCGCGATGGACCCCATCGAAGTTGCCCACACTTACCAGAGTTGGGCCGAAGTTGGCGGGGACGTCGTCGAGTTTGTGGAAAATCTGCATAAGAACGAAAGCCGTCGGGGACCTTGGACCTCGGACTTTAAGCTTTAGCTTTCGGCGATTAGGCGACGGTGGCTTATATTATCTGGGCGAAAGTCTAAGGGCTAAAGTCTAAGGTCCAACGTCGCTTTTAGATTTCAAAATCCAGTTTCATCCCGTCATGCGACAAGCGCACGTGACGCGGCAACGTCGCGTTTGTGGCTTCGTGACCCAGGTCGTGACAAATGTGCGTGAAGAAGGCGCGCTTCGGCTTCAACCGATCGACGATGGCCAGCGAATTTTTCACCGTGGAGTGCGTGGGGTGAGGTTTGTGCCGCAGCGCATCCAGAAACAGAATGTCGAGATGTTCCAGTTGATGCAGTGACGACTCAGGAATCTCGCTGTGGTCGGTGAGATATGCGGCCGAACCGAAGCGGTATCCGTAAATTTGCGTCTCGCCGTGAATCAGGATGACCGGCTCGAAGCGCACTCCCAACACGTCGAATGGGCCATCAATCGGGCGCAGTTCAAGCAGAGGGAGGCCGCCGAATTTATAGTCAGCGTCAAAAATGTAGCTGAACATTCTGCGCAAAAATGCGGCTGCGTCAGGGCGGGCATAGAGCGGCAACTTTTCCGGTTTGTGCCGATAGCTGAGGGGACGCAAGTCATCGATGCCGAGGATGTGGTCGGCGTGAGTGTGGGTGTAGAGGACGGCGTCGACGCGGGTGATATTTTCGCGCACGGCCTGGGCGTAGAAGTCGGGAGTGGTGTCGATGAGGACGACCTTGCCGTCGTACTCGATCATGATGGAAGGGCGGGTCCGCCGGTCGCGCGAATCGGTGGAGCGGCAGACGGCGCAGTCGCATCCCAGCGTGGGCACGCCCATGGACGTGCCGCTGCCCAGCACGGTCAAAGTCGCTTTCATGTTCTAGCTGCTATCTTCTGTGTCATCGGCCGCTGGTTCCGGTGGCGGGGCCTGGCTGCGGAGGCCGCGCGAGCGCGTTGGTGACTTCGACGTAGGCCATGCGCAGTTCGTAAAGACTATTCTGTAGGAAATTTTCTTCTGCCGGCGTTAGATTGCCCTTGGTTTTTTCGGCGATGAGGCTGAGCGTGTCAATGGTCTGGCGCGCGCCAATGATGTCGACTTGCGGCTGCGAGCCTTGTTGCCGCATCAATCCGAGTTGCATCATGGCCGTCATGTAGAGCGATGCGAGAAAGCGTTCGAACGTGATCTCGAAATCTTTCGCCGAGTGCCCGCTCATTTCGACCTGCGCATCCAAGTCCTTGGAAGACTGGCGGTAGGCGGCGGCCTGTGCGTCTTGCTCAGCGGTGGTCGGGGGCGCGGGCATTTCACGGTCCGCAGCAGAGTCGGCCTCTGCGGGTTTTTCCGCGGATGGTGCTTTCGTTGCGATCGGGGGCGCCGGTTTCGGCGACTCGACTTCTTCCGCCAGGTCGGAACGCAATTCGCCATCTGCGGTGAATAACCGCCGGTCGGTTACTTTGAAGCTTGATTCTTGTTTCTTCTCAGCCATGAAACTTTCTCCTCAAAAAGTGCACCGGGATTTTCTGCGGCCGTCTTCACTACGACAAATCGGCTACGTCAGCGTCATCGCGCCGGCTCGTCGGACGATCCCACGCTAGATCCTCGCCGCGCTGGAGAAAACGCGGGCTTCGGGATGACGCCTTCGAACAGGACGCGCAACTATCAACGCCGCACCGCTAATTCGCGGGACGCTGTTCCAGGGAATGGTCTTCCTGCTGCAGCGTGCTCTCCGTGAACGGTAACTGCGCTACCGTTGCCTTCGCCGCGCCGAGACTCATTTCACGGCCTGGCACGCCGACTTCGCGCCGGATGTATCCCAGGGCGACGATCTTGTTGCCGCGCGGCAGTTGCAGTGACGCGGAACTGGTGATCTCCCCGACCTCTTTTTCCCCAGAAACAATTTTTGTTCCTGCAGCAATAGGCCCCGCACCTTCTGCAAGAAATCCCGTGAACTTGCGGTGGACCGCGCCGCGCGAACGAATGCGCTCTACGATCTCCTGGCCTACGTAGCATCCCTTATTAAAGTTCAAGGCGCGCGCTTGCTCGGTCTCCTGTGGCAGGTCGCGCTCGCGGATGTCCAGTCCATAGCGCGGAATGCCAGAAACGATGCGCTGCAATTCTACTGCCTCAAAACCTGCGGGCCTCGCTCCAGCGGCCACGAAAGCGTCCCAGAGTTGGCGGACGCGATCGGGTGTTAGCCAGATCTCATAGGAGAGATGCTCCGAGTCTTCTGCCCGCACCAGCGTGCAATCCACACCTTGCCACATGACCGATTGCAGCTGCAAAGGCTGGGCCTCGGGAACGGTGAATCCGGCGGATGACAATATTTCACGAGACTTTGTTCCGGTAATTCCTAGGGCAGTTAGTTGCTCGCTGAGATTCGTGACCTCAACGTCGTCCATGATGATGTAATGGTCGAAGGTCGCCAGAATCGTTTCTGCCTGCCCGGAGTCGGTGTCGACCGTAATCGAGTCTCCACGGTTGTAGGCATAAAGATCGCCCAGGATGTGGCCTTGCGGATTCAGCAAAAACGCGTAGACACCGTGGTCGACTACAAGGTCGCGAATATTGTTGGTGACCATGCCGTTCAACCAACGAATGCGATCGCCGCCGGTGAGCGAAATCTTGGCACGGAACCCGAGGTCATAAACGCCGCACCTGCTGCGCAGCGCCGCAAACTCCGCCTGCGGATCGGAGAAGCGCGCGGCCGTGGTCGCGCCGCGATATTCGCTGACCGCCGCCGCGCCCAATCCTTCGCCATGAGCCTGAAGTGCCGTGATCCCCATACCTAGTTCGATTATATCGATTGTGTTAACGTTTCTGCCGTGGACTCGAAAAAGCAGGCCAGGAAGCGCATTGCCGTTATCCCGGGTGACGGTATTGGCCAGGAAGTTATACCTCAGGCGGTAAATGTGATTCAGGCCTCGGGAGCGAGCGTTGAGTTGACGCATTTCGACTGGGGCGCCGACCGGTATTTGCGCGACCAAGTCACGGTGCCTGCCGACGGATTTGCCATGCTCGGCCGCGATTTCGACGCGATTTTGGTGGGTGCATTCGGCGACCCGCGCGTGAAGACCAACATTCACGCAAAAGAAATTCTGCTGGGCATGCGCTTCAAAATGGACCTGTATGCCAACGTGCGCCCAGTGCGACTGCTCGACGCGGCTCTGTGTCCACTGAAGGGAATGGAGCCGAAGGATGTGGATTTCGTCGTGCTCCGCGAAAACACGGAAGGCGTTTATACCGACGCCGGCGGCGTCTTCAAGCAGGGGACGTCGGACGAGATTGCCACGCAGGAAGACATCAACACGTGCAAAGGCGTCGAGCGGATTATCCGGTATGCGTTCCTATATTGCGAGCGGCACAGCAAGGTCGATGGGTCGCCGCGCAAGAGCGTGCTGATGTGCGACAAGTCGAATGCCATGACTCACGCCGGCGGTTTGTGGCAGCGTGTGTTCAAGGAAGTGAGCGGCGAGTTTCCGCAGATTACGACGCAGCACATGTATGTGGATGCGCTGTGCATGCAGATGGTGCGCGATCCGCGGCAGTTTGACGTTATTGTCACGAACAACATGTTTGGCGATATCATCACCGACCTGGCTGCGGGCTTGCAGGGAGGCTTGGGGATGGCGGCCAGCGGAAATATTCATCCGGGCAAGACGTCGATGTTCGAACCGGTACACGGCTCTGCGCCGCCGATCGCCGGCAAGAATGTGGCGAATCCTTTTGGCGCGATCCTGACGGCGGCGATGATGCTGGCGCACCTGGGGATGACGGCGGAGTCAGCGAAGGTCGAAGCTGCGGTGCTTGAGGCCGTGCGGGAGAAGAAGACTACGCAGGAAATTGGCGGGACGCTGAGGACGAAGGAGGCGGGGGAGTGGGTGGCGAAGCGCGTAAACGAAGGATAGACCAGAGTCCTGCCATCCGGAATGTAGTCGAAGGACCTTTGCACTGTTTTGGACCAGCGAACCGTGGCCGAGTTCTCTGCCGTGCGCGCTACAGCGTTTATGGTTTGGAGACCTGCATGTGGTGAGGGACGCCTGTATAGGTCCTTCGCTTCGCTCAGGATGACAAAGCGAGTGTGCAGGTCGGATTTACGACCGTCGGCCTGCTAGCAGCGCCAGTTCTCGCCACTTCCAATGACAGTCCACATCGACGAAGCCAATCTCGCGCAACCATGCGAGTTGGGTTTCGACATCTAACAACTTGTTCGACGGGTCTTCGGTTTCTACGGTGAATCCGATGCGCTCCAGGAACTCCTGGTGCAGGCGCGGAGTGGGCGAGGCCACGTGCTCCAGATTGCAGAAGACGCCGCCGGGGTTCAGGAGCGCGTAAATTTCCGCGTAGAGCGCCTGTTTGCGCTCGTCCACCAAGTGATGAATCGCGAAGCTGGAAATTACCGCATCGAAGTTGCCCAGAGTGGGCAGTGGCTCGTCCAGATTGTGCGCGATCACGCTGATGGAAGACTCCCCGGCAAAGCGCTTGCCGACGGCTTCCAGCATGGCCGGAGAGAAGTCGAGCGCCACGGCTTCAGTGTCAGGAAACTCATGCCGGACCAGACTCAGCAGGCGTCCGTCGCCGGTGCCGAGGTCGAAAATGCGGCGCGCGGTGCGCGGAATGAATTCGAGGAGAGCCGATTCGCCCTCGTTGCGGTGTGAAATCGAGTCGGCGCGTTCGAGGTATTCGCGGGCGTGGTCGTTCGAAGTCCAGAGATTGACGGGCTTGGCGGTGGTCATGAGGGAAAAGTATACGGAAACGTATAAACTCAATCTCAATGAATAGGGCTAAAGGGCGCTTCATCGGGATTCTTCGGTTACTTTTGGCGGTTGTGCTGGTTGCGACTGCGTGGGTGCTGCTGGGGGCGAGCGCGCAAGACGTGCAGCCTGGGAACCAATCTTCAAAGCCCGCCGCACAATCTCCCACCACGCAGGAAGAGCCCAAACCGATTCCGCCTCCGGCACGGCCGCAGAAGGAAGAGCCGCCGAAGGAAGAAGTCAAGATCACTCCGCGTCAAGCCGAGGAACTTTTTCATTCGGTCGACGAGATTCTCGATTTCGACAGCAAGCAGACTGGCCTGCCCATCAAGAAAGAAGTGAAGCGCAAGCTAACGAGTCGCGATGAGGTCGTCTCTTATCTCACCAAGCACCTGAACGACGAGGACACGAAGCGCTTGCGGCGGTCGGAACTGGTGCTGAAAAAGTTCGGCCTGCTGCCGCGCGATTTCAATCTGGAAACATTTCTGGTGGCTCTGTTGCGGGAAGAAGTTGCCGGATATTACGACCCAAAAACAAAAACCGTGAACCTGCTCGATTGGGTGCCCATTGAGGAGCAGGAACCCGTGATGGCGCATGAGTTGACGCATGCGCTGCAGGATCAGTCGATCGGCTTGCAGAAGTGGATGAAGAAGGGCGAGAAGGATTTGGGGGAAATTAAAAAGGATCCGACTCCGGACGACATCGAGAACGATGAGATGGATAATGCGCGCGAAGCGGTGATCGAAGGGCAGGCCCAGGCCATGATGTTTCAATATGCACTGGCGCCGACGGGGCATTCGATTACCAATTCTCCCGCACTGGTGGACGCGATGGAGGAAGAAACGCTGACCGGCACGCCCGGGACCAAGGTATTTAACGAAGCGCCAATCTTCATGAAAGAGTCGCTGACGTTTCCTTACAGCTACGGCATGCAGTTCGTGGTTGCGCTGATGCAGAAGGGTGGGAAGGAGAAGGCGTTTGCCGCGGTGCTGCAAAATCCTCCGCACACCACGCGCCAGATCATGGAGCCTCAGACTTATTTGTCCGGCGAAAAGATTGAGCCCATGCCTGTGCCAGACTTCAAACATGACTTCAAGAATTATGAGAAGTTTGATATTGGCGCGATGGGCGAGTTCGATGTGGCTGTGATCATTGAGCAGTATGCCGGAAAGCCGCTGTCGAAACATCTCTGCCCGGAGTGGCGCGGCGGATATTATTACGCCGCCAAGCCCAAGGGAGATGCGAAATCAGATGCCGTGGGAACAGCGCCGCTGGGGTTGCTGTATGTGTCGCGCTGGTCGAGTGCCGATTCGGCCGCGGAGTTTGCGGAAATTTATGCACGGTCGCTCAAGCAGCGCTACAAGAAGGCGGATGAAATCATCGATGCCGGGCCGGGGCAGGGCGCTCCGCAGAGTGATTCCAAAACTGACGTCCTGAAGGGGCGCCATGCGTGGACCACTGAAGAGGGCGCGGTGGTGATCGAGGAGCAGGGCGATATGGTGTTCGTAAGTGAAAGCCTGGATGCGGCGACAACCGCAACGTTGGAGAAGGAAGTGTTGGGAGCGTCGACTGCCCAGAAGTAAGTTCCACTATTTCTTCGTTTTTTCTTTCTCGTCAGGCAGTTCTCCCAGGAAATGCTGCACCGTCGCCGCGACGGTGAATTGGCGGCCGCCGCGCTCGATGGTCAAATTGCGCTGCTGGCCGGGAGTTCCACGGAGCATGTTCCACACTTGTCCCATAGTCGAGCCTTGAACTGGGATGCCGTCGACGGAGACGAGGTGATCGCCGGGCTGAACGCTGTCCGCACCTCGCGGCACCGACGGCTTGCCCTCTAAATCCGCGACGCCGAGGATGGTGAACCGGCCGACGTCTTCTGGGCGCAGGGTGAGTCCGATGAGATCAAAGTCGGGAAAGTTGAACATGCGGCCAAACTCGAAGTAGACCGTCGAGTGGGCGTAGTCGAGTCCGACGCGGTAGTTGAGCAAAGCGTTCGAGCCGAGAAGGCCGGCGGTCGGGATGCCTGCGCGCTTGGTGAAGAAGTCCATGCGATCTTTGGGGAAGTCAACAACGACGACGTTGGCAAGGAATAGCGGGCCGTATTGCAGACGGTCGAGGCGCATCAGTTTCCATTTCGGTTCATCGTCGAGGCCCCACATGTTGGCCGAGCCGACGGCGCCAGTCATGTGCGGCCAATCGGGATGGGCGGCGGCGAGTTTGTCGAATACTTCCTCGGAAAGAAAACTGATGCTGGCGCCGATGTCGAGGGCGAGATTGTATTTTTTATTTTCAAGCTGAGTGGAAACCTGGATCAGGCCATTCTCCGCGTTGACCTGCACTTTGGCGGTCGGTCCTCGAAATTGAATGGTGCTGGGCGTGCCGATGGAAAATTTGTGGCCGGGAAAATCAATCAGCACGTCGTAGTGGCGCAGGATGCTGGCGGGTAGAGTGATCTCGGCGTTCATGCCGGGTGCTAGCACCGCGGCCGCATTTACGGGCTTCAGTGAAATTTTCGCTTGCTTGACGCCGGCGAGAGGGATCTTCATCCCGCTGACGATCATCTCTGGCGGCGGAGGGGCCGAACACTCCTTTTCATCGCAGGCGACGGCGAGTCCCAACAGCGTAGCCAAGCGGCGGGAGAGGTAGAGGTCCGGGTTGCCGTTATCCACCCAGGCACGGACGCGCTCGGTTGCGCCGTTCGGAAGCGGGATGTCGACGTTGATGACTACGCGATTGTGATCGATGGCGGCGGGAACCGTGACTGATTTTTGCTCGGGCTGAGCAGCGGGTTTGGCTTGGGCGAAGCAGATCGACAACAGCGTGCAGGCTGCGATACAAAACTTCATGTTCCAAATTGTAGCGCCAGGCTGCTGGGGGGCCGTGGCCGTGGCTTGGAAGTGCCGGATAGCGGATTTGCGTCCTGTATAATCACGAGTTTGACTTGGGGCGCGTGCGCGTTCTGGAGGGAGTTTGGCTCAGGCGGAAATCGGAATCATTGGCGGCAGCGGGCTGTACTCAATGCCCGGGCTGAGCAAGTTGAAGGAAGTGCGGCTGAAGACGCCGTTTGGTGCGCCTTCCGACGCCTACGTGTGCGGCTTGCTGGAGGGCCGCAAGGTGGCGTTTCTGGCGCGCCATGGACGCGGCCATCGCATTCTGCCTAGCGAGTTGAATTTTCGTGCCAACATTCATGGGTTCAAGCAGCTTGGAGTAGAGCGCATCGTTTCGATCTCGGCGGTCGGTTCATTGAAGGAGGAACACAGGCCGCTGGAGTTTGTCATTCCCGATCAATTTTTCGACCGAACGCGCCATCGCGTGGATACTTTTTTCGGCGGCGGCGTGGTGGCGCACATCGCATTTGCCGATCCAATCTGCGGAGAACTGGCGGGGGTGGTCGAGTCGGCGTGCAAGAAAGCCGGCGTGACCGGAAAGCGCGGCGGAACTTACCTGTGCATGGAAGGGCCCCAGTTTTCCACGAAGGCGGAGTCGAATGTGTATCGCGGCTTGGGCATGGACGTGATCGGCATGACCAACCTGCAGGAAGCCAAGCTAGCGCGCGAGGCCGAACTTTGTTACGTCACGGTCGCCATGGTGACGGACTATGACTGCTGGCATCCGCATCACGATTCGGTGACGGTGGATCAGATCGTTGGGGTGCTGCTCAAGAATGCTGAGAACGCCACGAAAGTTGTGCGCGAGACGGTGGCGGCGATGCCGGGCGAACGCTCGTGTAAGTGCCGCTCGGCGCTTGCCCACGCCATTTTGACGGATCCCAAGAAGATTCCCGCGGCGACGAAGAAGAAGTTGAAGCTGATTCTGAGGCAATATGTGAAGTGAGATGCTTGCCACTGGAAGCAATCCATAATGAACCGGAGGCGTGAACTTTCGAATCCCCCCAGGGGCTAAAGCCCGCATCTATGTGGCACGGCTGAAGCCGTGCCCTTCCCAAAACATTTATGAGACAGGTTCTAACCATTAATCTCTAACCATTGCCAAAGGACAGGGCTTCTGAATGAGTATTCTCGTGGTTGGTTCGGTTGCGTTTGATGACGTGACGTCGCCTTCGGGTAGCGTGAAAAATATTCTCGGCGGCGCCGCGACTTATTTCTCACTCGCGGCCAGTTACTTTACGAAAGTGCGGGTGGTAGCCGTGGTCGGCGAAGATTTCGGCGCCGAGCAGGAACAAGTCTTCCGCGAGCACGGCATCGATATCCGAGGGCTGGAACGCGCGAAGGGCAAGACATTCCGCTGGGGCGGCTCGTACGCCGATAACCTCAACGAAGCGAAAACTAACTTCACCGACCTGAATGTTTTCGAGACATTTCAGCCGCGCATTCCGAAGGAGTACGAGGACACAGAATTTCTGTTCCTGGCGAATATTCAGCCGACGCTGCAGGCCGAGGTGCGCCGCAAGATGAACGGCGTGCGGTTGACCGGTTGCGACACCATGAATTACTGGATCAAGGGCACACTGAACGAACTTCAGGAAACTTTGAAACTCGTAAACCTGTTGCTGATCAACGATACCGAGACGAAGATGCTCGCGTGCGAAAGCAACCTGCCGCGAGCGGCGCAAAAGGTGCTGGCCATGGGTCCGCAGGCGCTGGTTATCAAGCACGGCGAATACGGTGCCACAATTTTCTTTCGCGAGGGAGCGTTTGGCATCGGGCGCCATCCGTTTCGCGCTCCGGCGCTGCCCATCGAAGAAGTGAAAGATCCGACAGGTGCGGGCGATTCTTTCGCCGGCGGATTTATGGGATACCTGGCATCGCAACAGGAATTGAATCGCGAGGTTCTGAAGCGTGCTCTGTTCTACGGCGGAGTTATGGGATCGTTCGCGGTCGAGCGTTTCGGCACCGAGCGTCTGCAGTCGTTGAGCCGTGAAGAGATCGACGCGCGCTTTCAGATCTTTCGCGAACTGACGCACCTCGAGTAGGCTACCCCTGGAAGCCCGCTTGTCGGCAATCGCTTGTGCCCAAAAACATGAAGAATGCGCGTCCCCGTTCCCGCTGGGACTCCGAGGTCAGACTGCTGGCCTGGCTTGCGACCTGCGTCTCCGTCTTTTCATTTCTGTTCTATTTCCAGCGCGGCGATGTGTTGCTCTATGGGGACGCCGTCGCGCACATCAACATCGCGCGCCGTGTGTTCGATTCGAAAACTCCGGGCCTGCTGCAGTTGGGGACGGTGTGGCTGCCTTTGCCGCATTTGCTCATGATCCCTTTCCTGATCTCCGATGAAATGTGGCGTCGGGGCGTCGGCGGTTCGATTCCGTCGATGGTGGCGTATGTGTTTGGCGTAGTCGGAATGTTCCGACTGGTTCGAGGCGCTCTCTCCCGCGATGGCGAGCCGGATGCGGCCGCACGGATTGCCGCGTGGGCCGCGGCGCTGGTGTTCGCCGCGAATCCGAATCTGATCTACATCCAGACGACCGCGATGGGCGAGGCGATTTATCTGGCATTCTTCATTTGGGACGTCGTGTATTTCAGCGAGTGGATGCGCAGGGATGTGAAGGCGCTGACCAAATGTGGTTTGTGCCTGGCCGTGGCTTGTTTGACACGCTATGACGGGTGGTTCCTCGCGGTGGCGATTACGGCAGCGGTTGTATGGTTCAGCGTGCGCTCCGGCAATTTAGTCGCGCAAAGGGCTGACGCACTACGGCTGCCGCGAGCCGTGCTCGCGAAGTTTGTCTTGATTGTGGCGGCCGCGCCATTGCTATGGTTGACGTACAACGGAATCGTCTATCGCAATCCGCTGGAGTTTGCGAACGGGCCTTACTCGGCGAAGGCGATCGAACGCAGGTCGCAGAATTCGGGGAGCCCAGGACATCCGGGCAGTGGCAATCCAGTGTTGGCAGGAAGGTATTTTTTGAAATCAGCCGAGGACAACCTGGCCGAAAACGAATGGTTGCAGCGAGCGTGGGTTCTAATTGGGTTCGTGAGCGTGGCGGCCGCGTCAACGCTAAATGTCGAGTCAACTGTACCTCGAGAATCTTTTCGCGTGTGGGTGCCGCTGCTTTTATTGCTTGTTCCATTGCCTTTTTACGCTTTGTCGGTGG
>Ga0070717_10003625_pt1 | contig 11070 bp, 9 predicted proteins | sample LARL113metaG_FD_71366 | JGI IMG/M metagenome (GOLD analysis project Ga0070717, IMG submission 71366) | Corn, switchgrass and miscanthus rhizosphere microbial communities from Kellogg Biological Station, Michigan, USA - LAR L11-3 metaG | ecosystem: Host-associated > Plants > Roots > Rhizosphere ...
CGAAAATCTTCTCCGACCCCGAGGCGATTGCCGAGGATATTATCCGCGATGTCGGAACCAATCTGGTGGTCGGGCTGCCGCTTGGACTCGGCAAGGCCAATCACGTCGTCAATGCGCTCTATGCGCGCGGGGTCGCCGATCGCGCGATCAACCTGACTTTCTTCTCCGCGCTGACGCTGGAAAAACCGAAACCAACCAACCTGATCGAGCACCGCTTCATCACGCCGGTGATCGATCGCCTGTTCGGCGGTTATCCCGATCTTGCCTATGCGGACGCGCTGCATGCCGGCGCGTTGCCGCCCAACATTCAGGTGATCGAGTTTTTCTTCCTCGCCGGGAAGTGGCTGCACATGGCTTACGCGCAGCAACATTATATTTCGGCAAACTATACCCATGCCGCGTCCTATCTGCTGGCGCGCGGGCTCAATGTCGTTACCCAATTGGTGGCGAAGCGCGTCGTCGATGGTGTCACCCGCTATAGCCTGAGCTGCAACACCGACACGACGCTGGATATCCTGCATGCCCGCGCGCAAGGCGCTGCGTCGTTCAAGCTGATCGGCCAGGTCAATTCCGAGCTGCCGTTCATGCCGGGCCTGGGCGACCTGCCGGCCGATGAATTCTCCGCGGTGCTGGATAGCCCGGCGACCGATTTCCCGTTGTTTGCGCCGCCGTCCGAGCCGATCAGCGACACCAAATATGCCATCGGGCTGCATGCCGCAGGCCTCGTGCGCGACGGCGGCACCTTGCAGATCGGCATCGGGCAGGTCGGTGATGCGCTGGCGCAGGGCCTCGTCATCCGTCACCAGGACAACGCGCAGTTTCATGCGATCATGAAACGGCTTTCGCGGGCTGCGGCGCCGTCGGCTGCGCTGCAAACCGGGCCGTTCGACAAAGGTCTCTACGGCGTCAGCGAAATGCTGTTCGAGGCGTTTCTGGGCTTGATCGAGGCCGGAATCCTCAAGCGCGAAGTCGACGGCACCGTGCTGCACGGCGCGTTCTTTCTCGGGCCGAAATCCTTCTATCGCGCATTGCGCGAGATGACGCCGGAAGAGATCGGCCGGATCCAGATGATGCCGGTGTCGTTCACCAACGAGATCTATGGCGACGAAGACAACAAGCGCAGAGCCCGTGTCGACGCACGTTTCGTCAACAACGCGATGATGGCGACCTTGATGGGCGCGGCGATCTCCGACGGCCTCGACAATGGCCAGGTCGTCAGCGGGGTCGGCGGCCAGTACAATTTCGTGGCGCAGGCGTTTGCGCTGAAGGACGCGCGCTCGATCCTCGCCCTGGAAGCGACGCGGCAGGCCGGCGCCGGGGCGCAATCCAACATCCGCTGGAGCTATGGCCACGAGACCATTCCGCGGCACTTGCGCGATGTCTTCGTCACCGAATACGGCATCGCCGATGTCAGGGGAAAATCCGACGCCGACGTGATCGCGGCCATGCTCGCCGTCTCCGACTCGCGCTTTCAGGACGAGCTGATGCGCGCCGCGAAAGATGCCGGCAAGCTGCCGAAGAATTACGAAATTCCGCCAGCGCATCGGCAGAACATGCCGGAGCGGATTGTCGAGGCGTTAAAGCCAGCGCGCGAAGCAGGATTGTTGCCGCCGTTTCCGTTCGGCAGCGATTTTACCGATGTCGAGCAGCGCCTGATCCCGGCTTTGGAAATCCTTCAGGACGCGCAGCGCACCCGGCTGCGCCTGGCGGGATTGTTGTGGCGGGGTGTCAGGCGAACGCCCGATGCCGCGGATCAGGCATGCCTGGCGCGGCTTGGTCTCGATCGTCCCGCGACCTGGCCGGAACGGCTTTACCGTGCGCTGGTGAGCGCGGCGCTGGACGGCTAGCGGTTCTTGTTCACTGGCTTGCGCTTTTCGATGAAGGCCGCCATGCCTTCGGCGCGATCTTCCAGCGCAAAGGTCGAGTGAAACAAATTGCGCTCGACATTCAGCCCGTCGGACAACGGTGTTTCGAAGGCGCGGTTGATCGCTTCCTTGGCCATGGCAGCGGCCGGGCGCGACATCGAGGCGATCTTTTCGGCAACCGCGAGGGCCTCCTCCATCAATTTGTCTGCTGGCACGATGCGGCTGACGAGGCCGGAACGTTCGGCCTCGGCCGCATCCATCATGCGACCGGTCAGGCACAAATCCATCGCCTTGGATTTGCCGACCGCGCGCGTCAGCCGCTGGGTGCCGCCGATGCCGGGAATGGTGCCGAGCGTGATCTCGGGCTGGCCGAACTTCGCGGTGTCGGCGGCGATGATGATGTCGCACATCATCGCAAGCTCGCAGCCGCCGCCGAGCGCATAGCCCGAAACCGCGGCAATGGTCGGCTTGCGGCACCTGGCGACGCGGTCGCCGCCGGCGGCGGCGAAGTCGCTCGAGAACATGTCGATGAAGGTCTTCGGCTGCATCTCCTTGATGTCGGCGCCGGCGGCAAAGGCCTTCTCGCTGCCGGTCAGGAGGATGCATCCGATCTTGTCGTCGGCCTCCAGATCGTCGATCGCGGCCGCGATTTCGCGAAATACCCCGAAAGAAAGCGCGTTGAGCATTTTCGGACGGTTGAGCGTGATGACGCCGACCGCGCCTTTGCTTTCGACGATGATGTTTTCGAATGTGCTCATGGTCCCACCCTGCGCAAGGCCTTGCCTTCGCGGCCAATGTGCCCGCTCGCGGGGTGGGCTTCAAGTGGAACGATGGCGCAGGCCGCGCGAGCGCAAACCTACTCACTCCCGCGTTAACGCGCCCGCGCTTATCCCGGGGTGAACGCGCTCGCGTTTATCCCCTGGCTGTTTGCGGCTTACGCCATGAACATCCGCGCCGCGGAGGCGAGCGTCAGCAGCGCGCCGAAGCCGATGAAGATCTTGCCGATCAGCGAGGTCTGGTCCCAGGTCGAGCTTTCGTCGCTCGCCGACACCCGCGCCGCGGGCGCGGCAGGCGCCTCGGCCGAGGCCATCGCGAGCGTGGTTTGCTGCGGCGGCGTCTCTTCGCGGAGCGCGCGATCGACATCATTGAGCTGATCGGGGGCGACCACCGGGCTTGCGGCAGGCGACTGGGCGTCGGCGGCCGCCTGCGTAATGTCGTTGGCGCGTGTGGTCATGGCCCGCGCGCTGTTTTCCGGCGTATCGGCTGCGGCCATCTGGGCGTTGGCGTTGGTGACCGCGGGAGGAAGCGCTGCCGGATTGACCGCGTCATTCTCGGCGGTATCGGTTGCAGGCTCCGGTTTGCTGTCGGAGGATTTTACCACCACCCTGCCGAACCCGTGGTGCACATAGTGCCTGTAGTGCTTGACGGATTTCGAGCCGTCCGTGCCGGTGGCGGCAGGCGATGGGCCTGCGAAACAGACGAACAGCGCTGTTGCGAGTATCGATGCCGCGCACCCGCTGGCTTTGATTTTCATTGGCAAGCTCCCCGCTTTTGCCAGTCCCTGGTCGCGAAAAGAGACCCCGGCGCGTGTCCACAGCGGGGCAAAAACTGGGAATCTTCGCGCTACACTCGGCAAAAGCTGGGCAATTGCGCCCTGCGCCGCGCGCTCGGGGCTGCGTTCCATCGGCGAAATCATTTTGGAATCAATGGCGGCGGTGCCAGCCGAAGGGATCGGTGTTATGAGCCTGTTGGCGCGCATGGCAGGACGCCAGATGCGTCACGTTTGGGGTTGGATCACGACTTCGTGATCGGCGCCTCCAGGCGTAACAAATTGAAAGATCGACCGAATTGAAATCTGGGAGCGTGCGTGCGCGAGCGTGAAGACGAATGGACCGGCCTGATGCGGTCGGCCATTTCCGGCGACAATGCGGCGTATCACCGCCTGCTCAAGGCTATCACGCCGGTCTTGAGGGCCGCCGCGCGGCGCGGCTTGGCGCGTGCAGGGCAACCGGTCGATCAATCCGAGGACATCGTGCAGGACATTTTGTTGGCGGTGCATCTGAAGCGGCATACCTGGGACGCCAACGCTCCGTTCGCGCCCTGGCTGTTCGCGATCGCGCGCAACAAGCTGATCGATTCACTGCGCCGGCGCGGCCGGCGGGTGTTCGTCAACGTCGACGATTTTGCCGAAACCTTGCCGGGCGAGCCCGCCCCCGAGACGGCATCGGCAAGCGAGGTCGCAGCCCAGCTCGAATCCTTGCCCGCGCGCCAGCGCGAGGTCTTGCAATCGATCGCGGTCGAGAGCGCTTCGATCAAGGACACCGCCGCGAAGTATTCGATGAGCGAGGGCGCCGTGCGGGTGGCGCTGCATCGTGGGCTAGCGAGCCTCACCGCCAAACTACGGGAACAATGAGCGGGAACAACAGAATGGATACCGATCAACTCATTCGCACCCTTGCCGCCGACAACACCCGCGCCAGGCCGGTCGGCTTCGTGCTGGCGCTGGCGCTGCTGGCTGCGGCACCTGTCTCGCTTCTGATGTTCTTCGCCGAGCTTGGCGTGCGGCCCGACGTCATGATCGCGATGCGCAATCCGTTTTTCGACCTGAAGTTTGCGGTGACGCTGGCGCTTGCGACGTCGGCCATTCTCGTGAGTCTGCATTTGTCGCGCCCCGAGGCCTCGATGCAGGGCTGGGGATGGCTGTTCATGATTCCAGCCGGGCTTCTCGTCGCCGGCATATCCGGTGAAATGATGATGCCGCAGCGGCTGCCGATGATGACGCGCCTGGTCGGGCAGAATTCGCGCATCTGCATGACCGCCATTCCGGCGATGTCGCTGCCGCTGTTGGTGGCGGCCCTGTTCGGCTTGCGCCATGGCGCGCCGACCAAGCCGGCGCTCGCCGGCGCCGTCGCCGGACTGTTGTCGGCGGGCCTTGCGGCGACATTCTACGCCTCGCATTGCACCGACGATTCACCCTTGTTCGTCGCGACCTGGTACACGATCGCGACCGCGCTGGTCACCGCGATCGGCGCGCTGGCAGGATCAAAAGTGCTGCGGTTCTAGTCGCCGTGCAGCGGGACCAGGCCCGGCGACGGCGCGGCCTGCTGCATGCGATGGAAACGCAGCACCTGCTGCGCGGTCGACGGCCGTAGCCGTTCATAGGTGTCCTTGCAGGCCGCAAGATCGGTCGGCTCCCCGTCCGAGAGTTCGTCGCGCATGTTGATGATCGCCTTCACGGTCGACCACGAAACCCCCGCGACCTTGGCCAGGATCATCACGCCCTCGGCGCGGGTTTCCACCATCATGCCTTCTGCGATCGTTACCGGCACGTTGGCGAGGGCCGCAATCGAAGCGTTGGTTTCGTCGAATTTGCCGCCCTCGGCAAACGACGCCAGCTGGTGTTCGTCGAGCCGGCCGTCCTCGAACAGCGACTTGACGAGCGCGTGCGCGATCGCGGTTTGCTCGGCGATGGCCGAAGATGCCGAGCGTGCGAGGCGCGTGGCCTCTCTGACTGCGCCCGGCACCTCACCAGCCTGCTGCGGATTGGCCGCCTCCAGCCGCGCGCGCACCGTGGCGGAAGCCTTTGCGAGCAGCTTCAGGTAAAGGTGGCGCGGGATCGACGGCCGCAGGCCGACGCAGGTCGCAAGATTGTCGTCGCCCTCGGCGCGATTGACCAGCCGGTTGAAGCCGCGTTCGGTGAACTCCGCGCCCGGATTGTTGACCGTGCTCTGGATCACCTCGTCATTGCCGCGCAGCACCAGCACGTCGGTCACCGCGCCGCTCAACACCCTGCGTGTCGAGATCGCCATCAGATGGGCCTGGCTCTTGTTGCGCGCGGTCTCGATCAGCGCCTCGTCGTCGAGCCGTTCCGATCTGGACAGCACCGGGCCCGCGACTTCGATCACATCGTCGAACGCCAGCGTGCGGATGGTGAGCGGCGGCGCAGTGTCGATCGGCGCCAGGCGGTTTGAGAGCAGCGCCTTGGCGGACGTCTCTATGTGCAGGATCAGGCATTGGAACACGTCGTCGAACAGCGCGATCTGTTCGTTCGAGAAATCCACTGCGCCGTTGATGAAAAGATCGGTCACGCGGCGCAGCGTTTCGACCCGCCGCGCGACGGTGCCGTGCGCGAGCGTGGACTGCAACTCGTCGAGCAGGTTTTCGGATGATACGGCAGATTTCGCACTCATGACTCTATCCTGGAGCGTTCGGGCACGGGACCGGCGGCGGCTTCTTCGCCTCCGGAAACGAAAATCGCGTTGGGTTCAGGCACTGGCGATGCGATTGCGCCCCTCTGCCTTGGCGGTGTAGAGCGCGCTGTCGGCACGCGCGAGGAGGGCGTCGGGGTTCTCATCTGCGCGCAGCGTCGCAACGCCTGCGGAAATCGTCACCCGCATGCCCGGCGAGAATGCGCTCCAGTCGAGGCCGGCGATGATCGCGCGCAGCCGGTCGAGCATGCGGCGGGCGCCGTCTTGCGACGCATCGGGCAGCACCAACAGGAACTCCTCGCCGCCGTAACGGCCGAACCGGTCGATCGGGCGGATGTTTGCGAACATCGTGATCGCGAATGTCCTTAAGACTTCGTCGCCGGTCGGATGACCGTAGGCATCGTTGATGCGCTTGAACCAGTCGAGGTCGATCAAGCTGATCGAGCAGGGCGTGCCGCTGCGCCGGGCGCGGCCGATCTCCTCGTTCAGCATGCGCATGATGCAGCGGCGGTTGGACGCGCCGGTCAACTCGTCGAGCTCGGCGAGTTCCTCGATGCGCTTGTAGGCTTCCTTCAGCTTGAGGCCGCTCTGGTACAGCGACTGTTTCATCGAGCTTGAGAAGATCCCGATGAACATGCAGCGCCCGATGGTCAGGATGAACACCAGCATCGTGGCAAGACGCTCGAGATAGTTGCCGTGCGGCATCGAGATCGGCTCGTCGGTCGACAAGAACAGCCCGGCCAGGCCCAGCGACATCGCGGTCCAGATCATCGCGGTCTGCCGCGGCGTCGACCGCAGCGAGCTGAAAGCAAACACGACGAACAGCGTGCACAAAAACATCACGCCGGCTTGCGGCGCGATGTAGGTGAAGGTGAGCATGATCGCCATGCTCGCGGCCGAGATCGGCGCAACGAGGTAGTGATCGGAGAAGCGGTCGTTGAACCCCAGTTCCGACAGGATGATGCACAGCACCACGAAGGAGAGGCCGGTGGCGGCATAGGTTGGACCGACCGAAAGCGGTATGGTGCCGGCGCGGGCGTAGATCAGGAGCACAAGCGCATCGACCAGATAGCTCGCCGCAATCATTGCCTGAATCTGGCGGCGCTGCATGGCGCGACGCGCCAGCGCCTTCGCGCTTGGCGTGGAACTCAGGCCCTCCCGCTCGGCCGCGATCGGATTCAAAAATGAGGACGCGGCAGTGCCCATAGACTCGCCATTGATGGAACTCGGCGCCAAAAATCTAAGTGGGAAAGCCTTTAGGTTTGGTATCTTTCGGGACCGATTCAGCGCCTGCCAAGATCGAAACAGGCCCTTGTTTGGCAATGGAAATTGGCCAATACCGCGTGCACGGAGTTGGTTACGGATGATCGCGGCGGTGGAGGGGTAGTACAAATACTGTCCTGTCGTCCCAGCCTTGCTAAGGTGGCGGCGTTCGGACAGTCGCTTGGGGGACGATACCGTATTATGATACCAAATCTGGGGACGAACTGTGCGCACTGCCGCGCGCGGCTGCCAGAAAACTGCCGTTTGTGCGGTAGGTCACACACGCCTCCAGATTGTTACGGTAACATGAAGAATCTTGCCTTTGCCGTCGAACCAGCGGCCAGCCCAATCCGACCAACCCTGCGAGACGGCCATTGAGTGCGACACAAGCGGCTACGGACGACGTCCTGATCGCTCGGATCGCTCAAGGCGACCGCCTCGCCATGCAGGTGTTGTACGGACGGCACCACGTCAGGGTATTTCGCTTCGGGCTTCGACTAGTTCGCGACGAACAGGTCGCGGAAGACCTTATCAGCGAGGTTTTCCTCGATGTGTGGCGTCAGGCCGGCAAATTCGAAGGCCGATCCGCCGTTACCACCTGGCTCTTGGCAATCACGCGATTCAAGGCCCTGTCCGCTTTGCGGCGCAGGAAGGACGTTGAACTCAAAGACGAGGCCGCCAACGCGATCCAGGATACCTCCGACGATCCCGAAGTGGCGGCGACGAAAAAGGATACCAGTGAAGCGTTGCGCAAGTGCCTGAAGGCACTTTCGTTGGAACATCAGGAGATCGTCGATCTTGTCTACTACCACGAGAAATCCGTGGAAGAGGTGGCCGAAATCGTCGGGATCCCGGAGAACACCGTGAAGACGCGCCTGTTTTATGCGCGCAAGAAATTGGCCGAACTGCTGAAGGCGGCCGGCGTGGAACGAGGCTGGCCATGATGGCATTGAGCAAAAAAATGCTGGCGCAAGAACCCAGTGAAATGGAGATGCTGCTGCCCTGGTATGCGGCCGGCACGCTGAATGCGCGTGATGCCCGCCTTGTCGAGGAAGCGCTCGCGGTCGATCCCGAACTCGCCAAGCAATATGCCGTCATCCGCGAAGAATACACCGAGACCATCGATCTCAACGAGAGCCTCGGCGCGCCGTCCGCGCGCGCCATGCAGAAGCTGTTCGCCGCGATCGACGCCGAGCCGGCGCCCCAGCCTTCCGCTTCGCTCAATCTGGCTGCGCGGGTGTCGGGATTTTTCGCAAGCCTCTCGCCGCGGACGCTCGCCTGGTCGGCAAGCCTCGGCGCGCTGGCGCTGTTGTTGCAGGCCGGCGTGATCGGCGCGGTCTTGATGAAGAACCAGACCGCCACCTACCAGACCGCATCGCTGAGCATGAACGAACCGATCACGCGCGATCTGGCAGCGGGCACGCCGCCGCGCGCGCTGGTGCGCTTCACGCCCGATGCCCGCCTCGCCGACATCACCGCACTGCTCGACAGTTACCAGGCCTCGATCATCGAAGGCGCGAAGGGCGGCCTGTTCCGGCTGCAATTCGGCAATCGAGCGATGACAAAGGACGAAGCGGCGCGCCTCTTGAGCAGGCTGCAAAGCGAGAAGATCGTCAGCCTCGCGGTGGCGGCGCCGTAAAGCTCGCAGCGCTTCATGCTTCTGCGGAAAATCCGCTGACGTCGAGATCCGAGGTCCCATGGTCGACGATGATGCGAGTTGGCGGATGAAGGCGTCCAGGATCAAGAGGCGCACGGCGCTGGCGCTGTCGAGCGCGTTGATGTTGGCCTCGCTCGGTGGTGCCGCGGCTCATGCGCAAAATTTTGCGCGCCCCAACATCAACATCCCGTCACGGGTTCCGACCATTACGCCGCGGGTCACCATCAACCCGAACGTCGCAGGCGCAGCTAGCAGCGTCGGCCGGATTACGCCCAACCTCAAGACCTATCAGGGCTGTAGCTACGCCTACCGCAATAGCGACGGTGAATGCTTGAACAAGGCCGGATCCTCGACCGATGGCGGGAGTGGCGGCACCGGCGGATCGACGGGCAAGGGAAACAATGGCAGCCCGCGCCGCAACTTCGTGCAGACCGTGCTCAACGCGCCCACGATTGCCAACCGACTGGTGGCGGAAATCGACGACGCGCTCACCGATGCACAGGCCGATGAACTGGCGCGGCGCCATGGGCTCACGCGCATCGGATCGCAGAATTTTCCGCTGCTCGGCGCGACCATCGGCCTGTTCCGCATCACCGACGGCCGCCCCATCGCTACCGTGCGTCGTGAATTCGCAGGCGATGCCAGCGTTCGTTCGGTGCAGCTCGACTACCGCTATGTGTTGCAAGATCAGAACACGGTCCCGGCCGAGGGCGATCCGGCGCAATATGCGCTTTCGAAATTGCGGTTGCCGCAGGCGCATGCGCTTGCCCATGGCGCCAACGTCACGGTTGCCGTGATCGATTCCGGCATCGACCTCAAGCACCCGGAGCTCGCGAATTCCATCGCCGACTCCTTTGACGCGCTCGGATCCAAGGAAGGCCCGCATGCCCACGGCACCGGCATCGCCGGAGCGATCGTGTCGCATGCGCGGCTGATGGGGAGTGCGCCGGCGGCGAGGATTTTGGCGATCCGCGCGTTCGGCGCGGCATCGACGGGTGCGGAAAGCAATTCCTATGTGATCCTGAAGGCGCTGGATTACGCCGTCGCTCATGGTGCGCAGATCGTCAATATGAGCTTCGCCGGCCCGAAGGATGAATTGATCGAGCGCGCCATCGCGGCCACCGCCGCCAGGGGCATCGTGATGGTCGCCGCCGCCGGCAATGCGGGCGCGAAATCGCCGCCGCTCTATCCCGCCGCCAACGCGAACGTGATCGCGGTCAGCGCTACCGATGCGCAGGACAGGCTTTTCGCCGCATCGAACCGCGGCAGCTATGTTGCGGTCGCAGCCCCGGGCGTCGATATCTTCCTGCCGGCGCCGGACCAGAAATACCAGATGACGTCGGGCACCTCGTTTTCTGCCGCCTATGTCAGCGGCGTCGCGGCGCTGATGCTGGAACGCAATCCAGCGTTAAAGCGGGAGGAGCTGCGCGCAACGCTGATGAAGACGGCACGCGATCTGGGTTCACCAGGTCGTGATGATCTGTTCGGGGCCGGCGAGGCGGACGCGTTTGCGGCGGTCCAGGCCATTATCAACTCGACCGCGGCACCGGTCGCTGCGGTTCCACAGCCACCGAAACAGGAAAGCGTTTCGGATCAGAAGGATACTCCGGCGACCCGAGCCTTGAACCCCCCGACTGCGACCATGGCGTCGGAAAAATCGACCGTGATCGAGGCCAATCGTCCGGCCGCGCAATGATTTTTCGTCCTGAAAATTCCTTCCCGGAAGGTTAAAAAATTTGCCGGCCGTTTTGAACGTGCGGCGCGGCCTCGGCGACCAATACATGTGGGAGCTAAAATCCTCCCCGTTGGCTATATTCGGCGCGAGCGCCCATCCACCCCAAGCGCCCATATGGCTTTGACCCGTCCGGTTGTCCCCCCGGACGGGTCTTTCCTTTTTTGGGGTTTTTCCTGTTCCCCGTTCGATCACTGCCGTGACACAGCCGCTCCGGCATGCGGCTTGACGGTGAAGGCATTGGAAAGCCCGGAGAAATACGGCCCTCCGCGCGGCTATCCGGGCGTTCGCTAGACTTTGTTAAGGTTTTCCACAAAATAATCCTGTCATGTCACGTTGATTCGC